>SWCC01004025.1_pt1 | contig 81657 bp, 56 predicted proteins | sample 4692971 | NCBI WGS metagenome assembly SWCC01 (sample SAMN10267277, study PRJNA491770) | bioreactor metagenome | isolation source: DHS bioreactor inoculated with subseafloor sediment | place: Japan: off Shimokita Peninsula | collected 2006-08
TTTTTTTTATTCTTGTTACTTTTTACTTGGTCGGAAATGTAAATGCCCAATATGATTGTAGTAATTGTCATAAAGATGAAAAATTAGGGAAGTTAACTCCTATAATGAAACCTTCTTCCAGTTTTGAGAGAGGAATTGGAATTATGGATAAAGGACAGATAGCTAATTATCTTGGGAACTACGGAATTCTTTCTAACTTTCACGAATATTTTAATGAATCAATACGATGGCCGGCAGAAGCCTCCGATCTTATACATTATAGCTTCGGTTTAGGTTTAGTTGTTGCCTCCAAGGGTAATGTTATAACTTCTGTTGTTGGGGGACCTACTGATAAATATGATTGGGCTCCCAAAGATGGATCGAGAGGACAGGTGTTTTCCGGGGATGTTACAGCTCCTCCACCGGACGAAACACCTTTTCTTCCTTTAAGTGATAATCCTGAGACATGGCCTAAAGGTTACTTTGATGAATTTGACAATTGGATTGATACACCAAAAGAGAGACATTGGCCAGGTTTTTATCGATTGAATATTGACCCTGAATCATCCACTTATGGTCAGGAAGTATTAGGCGAATTTGTTTCTGACCGAGATATTTATTGTGTTTTTGACGATGAAGAAAATGCCAATCCGAATGGATCACTTGGCATTGAAGTAAAACAAATGGCTTATACTTATGGACGACCATACGCAGAAGATTTGTTAATCTGGGAATTTGAAATTAAGAACACAAGTACAAATTTTTTAGATAGTGTTTATATTGGTTATTATGGAATATTTAGACCGGATTTTGATAATGAAGATTATATAAATATTATAGATACCGATCCAAATGACGAACACCAAAAAGGTGATTTTGTCTATATCTATGATATTAATAATTCCAAGGATGGTGCGTGGGAAGATGATCCTGTTGACATGGGAATTGTTGGTATTAATATATTGGACACACCAAATGATTTAGGTGTTACAGACTTCCATTATTTCAACCGGGAATTTGTCCCTAAAGTTGATGAAGAAATGTGGGCTATTATTAGCAGTAATCCAAATGATCCAAATTTAATAGTGCCAAGTGCTTATTTCCATGGGGATGATCAAAGATTCGATACAACAGATCCCGATAGTTTGAAAGACTACTACCCTGAGGGTGCACCGATTAACTATTTTATTATGACTGGTCCAATTACTTTGGATCCGGGTGAAGTTGTTAGTTCGTCAATTGGGCTTGTCATGGGTAGTGCCGGAAATGTGCCTTTTGAACCTGACACTACTGACTTAATGAATAATATGAGAACTCTGCAACAGATGCACGATAGAGCGTTTCAGGGTTCCGGACCTCCTAAAACTCCAACACTGAAAGTAACTACTAGTGATAAGCAGGCAAGGTTGGTATGGGATTCTGCTGCAGAAGATTCTAAAGATGCATTAACCGGACTAAATGATTTTGAAGGGTATAAAATTTACAGAAGTGATGATGAAGGAAAAACATGGGGTGATCCCATTACTGATAGATTTGGGAAGGTAATTGGATATAAACCCATTAAAATATTTGATATTATTGATGGTATTAAAGGACTTGATCCTGCTTTTAATCAATCTTTAGGGGATGATTCCGGAATTAAGCATAGTTTTATTGATAAAAATTTAATCAATGGAATTGAGTACTGGTATTGTGTTTCTGCTTTTGATAAGGGAAATCAAAATCCAGATAGTTTAGAACAATCATATCAATCGCCTTTGGGTAGCTCATTAATGGAAACTCACACAGATTCTGCAATAGCGGGTGTATTTCCACAGAATTATATACCGCCAAATATAGATAGTGACTTGACACCAAGCGGATCAATTCCAGCGAAAGGTGGAGTATGTCAAGGTATTGTTTCAATCGATATTGTTGAGCCTGAGGCAATTACCGGAGATGATTACTTAATTACTTTTGTCGATTCAACTTTAGAGATTGTTGGGAGAGATACAAACTATGTTCTTGGATTTAATCTTTACAGAATCACATCTGGAACTACTGATACAACTCTAATATTTGATCATCAATTATTTTCAAATGAAACAGAGGATAACTTACCAATTAAAGATGGTTTTCGATTAACAGTATTGAATACTCCTTCCGGTGTTGCATCACAGAGCTGGACATTAGTTAACGGTGATACATCAACATTTTATTGGAATACTAAACCGGCCAGTAGATACATTGGCAGCCCTGAAGTAGTGCAGGAATTTGTATATACAATTGATGATTACAGAATCACAATAGATGAGAATAATGGTTTTGACGCAAGACTTTATGATTTTTTTACTGGAATTTTATATGATACTACTTTTTATCACTTACCATTAAAAGTTGAGATAATAACAGATCCTGAAAATCCGATTGATGTTAGTGAAAACACTCTTCTCATGGAATTCGCCGTAACCGCACCATGGGAAGACTATCGTAAATCATTCTATAGTCAATTGGGCTGGGATTTAATACCTGGTGGAAATGCTTTTACCGTAGGATCCCCAGGTTTTTATGAAAAATATATAGACATATTAAATTTTGAAAAGTATGATATTGATCCTACTAGTGGTGATACCACATATACTGGATTGTTGCTTCAAACAAATCACCATCCAAATACGTACATAAATGCTGATGCAGATCCCATTAATATAATTGCGGTTCCACCCTCAAATGGCGACCAATTTACTATTAAAACATATAAACCGTTTCGAAAAGAAATCACGTATGAATTTTCAACATCAAAAACTTCTTTTACTGATAACCATAAAATTGATCTAAATAAAATTAGAACTGTTCCTGATCCATATATTGTTTCTAATGAATTTGAATCATCACAATTTGGGAAAAGACTGATGTTCAATAATCTTCCAAACGAATGTAAAATTTCAATTTTTACTGTGGCAGGTGATTTTGTTGATGAAGTAAACCATAATAATAGTAAGGGTCATGAATTTTGGGACATGCGTACTTATAACGACCAGTATATTTCATATGGACTTTACGTATTTGTAGTTACGCTTCCAGATGATCAACAGCATATTGGAAAGTTCTTAGTAATTAAATAGTAAGCAAAGCATTTGGAGTTAAATAAATGAAAAAAATAATTTCTTTTATATTTTTAATCCTTATCCCGTCCACTGCTTTTGCCGGAGGATTTTCTAAAGTAGGAACTGCGGCAGCACAGTTTCTTAAAATTGGTGTTGGCGCAAGGGCTATGGCACTCGGGGGTACCTTTACATCAATAGCAAATGATGTTAGTACTATCTATTGGAATCCAGCAGGAATTACAAATATAAATTCAGTCTCTATTGGATTTACTCATACTCAGTGGTTTGCTGATATAACGCATGACTTTGCTGGAATATCCATCCCGATCTCATCTTCAGATTTTGTTGCCATACAGGCAACTACTTTGAATACAGGTGAACAGGAAGTAACCACTGTAGCTCAGCCTGAAGGAACAGGTGTTTTCTATGAGGTAAGAGATTTAGCTTTTGGACTTTCTTATGGGAGACAATTAAGTGATCGTTTTTCTGTAGGGGTATCTGCAAAGTATGTTATGCAAAGCCTTTATAATGTTCAAGCATCCTCAATAACCTTTGATCTTGGCTCATACCTAAGAACCGGATTTCATAATATGATAATCGGGATGGCTATCTCAAACTTCGGTGGAGAAATGAAATTGGAAGGACGAGATTTAATAACGATTACAGATCTGAACGAGGAAATTTCAGGCAATTATAATCCAGATGCAAGATTAACCACTCAAAATTACCCGCTTCCATTAATTTTCAGAGTTGGAATATCAATGGATTTTATTGGTGGTACAGATCCAATTATTAATTCTGAAAGTAGCAGATTTACACTTGCATTGGAGGGTACTCATTTAAATGACAATAATGAACGATTGAATATTGGTGGTGAATTTGCCTGGACTGAAACAGTGTTTGCCAGAGCAGGTTATAAAATAAATTACGACCAGGAAGAATATACTTTTGGAGCCGGGTTAAAGGTTCCTCTCGGAAATCAAATAATTGTATTCGATTATGCTTTTATCCAATTTAATGACTTGGGGAATGTGTCACAATTTACGTTAGAATTTCGTTTATAAATAAATGTTGAGGAAATATTATGGTGTTATTTAAAAGTAGAAACGTAGAAATTTTGATTCTAATTATTATTTCATTTTCATTTTTTTCATGTTCTCAGAATGAAGAAAGTGATATTGAAAAAAATGGTAATAATGAAGAATTAAAAGTTTGGAAAATTCCCAATGTAGATAATGGTGCAGAATTTTATTTTTCACCTGATGGTAAGAGTATGATTGGTAATGCTAAATTCGGGGATGATTCATCACATTTCGTTTATACTCTGGATTGCGATGGTACGAATATAAAAAAAATTAATTCATTAGGGCAAGATGCTTGTTCATTCTATTTCCCGGATGGAAAAAAGTTGATATGGACTTCAACTCGTGATAATCTTGATTTACCAAAAGGTGAATGGTCAGATGCTAGAAATTATCCAACTGGTGCCGAACTCTACACTAGTGACCTTAATGGTGACAACGTAGTTCGTTTAACTAATAACGAATATTACGATGCAGAAGTTTCTGTTTCCCCCGATGGTCAAAAAATATTATTCACACGCTCTATTGATGGGAAATGTGACTTATGGGTAATGAATACAGATGCCACTAACGAACACCAAATTACATTTACCGAAGAATGGCAGGAAGGCGGCTCTTTCTATCTAAACGATAATGAAACGATCATTTACAGAGCATGGGAACGAAAAAGTGAAGGTCAGCGAGGAATGCCGATGACAATATTTACTATCAAAGATGATGGCACTGAATTAAAACAAATTACAGACGACGAAGGAACGAACTGGGCACCTCATCCTGCTACTGATGGAGATCACTTTGCATTTATCAGAGTGTTGCCTCCAATGAATTTTGAAATATTTATCATGAGTATTAAAACTGGTGAACAAATTCGCATGACATACAGTGATTCATTTGATGGATTCCCGGTAATTTCTCCTGATGGAAAAACTTTAGCTTTTTCATCTAATAGAGATGAACCCAAAGGTGTACGAAAATTATCACCATATTTAATGGATATTTCTTCTTTGCATTTAGGGGGATACGAATAATATGGATTTTATTATCAAAGCTGGTATTCTACTCGTTCATTTAGCCCTAATAAATTATACAATATTTATTTACCAGGAATATAAGAAGCAAAGAGCTGCAAACACTGTAATAATAGTTCTTGCACTAGCTGTATTGTTTGATATATCTGCCACAACCTGTATGATGATTGGAACTACAAGATCCTACTTTACTTTCCATGGAATTGTAGGATATTCAGGACTGCTTCTAATGATGATTGATTTAATATTAATATGGCGACATAAGGCTCGGCATGGTGCTGAAGTGCTTTTTTCTAAGGGTCTTAATTTATTTTCTAAAATAGCATATGTATGGTGGATAATTGCATTTATAACAGGTGTTGTTATTACAATTAATAAATGAAAAGTTTTAAATATATAATACACTTTTACGGAATTTGAAATTGGGAATAATTTGATGAAAGATTTAATCATATCTCTAATATTGATTTTTACAATATTGTCGTGTAGTAGTGATACTGAAAATAGCATAAGGATAGTTGCCGGAAGCGGCGAAGCTGGATTTATTGATGGTAAACAGTCTGTATTAAATAAACCGATACGTTTTGCTCCCTATACTGATAATTCTGTAATCTTTGCCGATATTAATAATCACGCAATCAGAATTGCCAGCCTCGATGGAGAAGTATCAACTATTGCTGGCGGACCGGATAAAAAAGGATATCAAGACGGGCCAGCTTCTGAAGCAAAGTTTAATTCACCGCACGGAGTAGCATATGATCCTGAGAAAGATATAATATATGTGGCTGAAGCCGGGAATCACCTTGTAAGACAAATTACAAAATCAGAAAATGGTGAATATTTAGTTTCTACGCTCGCAGGCAAAATTGGTGGTGTTGGTTTTAAAGATGGTCTATCAGATTCTGCGCAATTCATTTCACCACATGCAGTAATACTAAATAAGGATGGCGGAGTATTTGTCGCAGATATAGGAAATGCAAGAGTTCGTTTAGTTAAGGACGGAATAGTATCTACTATTGCAGGGAGTGGGAATCCAGGTGAAAGCGATGGTCAACCAAATGAGGCCTCCTTTAAATATGTAATGGATATAGTTGCTGATGGTGAGTCAATATTATTAGCTGATGCAGGCAACCACTTAATTCGAAGAATAATTCCCTATGAAAATGTCACAACTATTAAAATGAAAGATACACTTAACACACCTCATGGAATTGCGGTCGATGAGAATAACAATATTTATATTGCTGATATGGGAACACACAGAATATTAAAGATAAATGATCTAGGTCAGGTAACTACAATTGCTGGTACAGGATACAAAGGATCCAAGCAACATGAATTGAATAAACCAGCTGCTGTATTGGTTCATGGAGATTATTTATGGATCGCGGATTTGGAAAATCATCAAATTAAAGTGATCAACATTGTTGACTAATTGAAAATAATAAATGACCGGAGTTATTAATGAATAAAATATTTGTCCTCGTAATTATTCTTTTTACAGTATCATCAACAATCAATGCTCAATCTTTTGAGGGAGACCGATTGCCAATAGGTGATCCTGAGCGCAAATATGATTTTTGTGCAGTAAAACTGGATAAACTCTACGATACAAAATTGAATAAGGAAACATCATTCGATACAATGATCGATGATCTAAAACAAAAAAGTATTGTATTAATTGGTGAAAACCACACAAACCAGCTTCATCACGACGTTCAATTTGAGATAATTAAAGGCTTATTTGAGGCTGGTAAACCCGTAATTCTTGCACTTGAAATGTATAATCCTAATCAGGATGAAGTTCTAGCTGCATGGAGTAGCGGGGAAACTGATCCTGAAACTTTTATGGAGCAGACCGACTTCCTAACTACATGGAGTCATAACTACCGCTATTATAAAGATATATTTGATTATGTAAGAGAAAAGCATATACCTATGTATGGGGCAAATACTGAAAGAAAATATGCGTCAAAGATTGGTAGAGGCGGGTTGGCATCATTAACTGAAGAAGAGTTAAATGCTATACCCGAGGTGGACACATTAACAATCGAACATAAGTTTTACATTAAAGTGGCCTTTGAAGGAATGGATGCAACCATGTCGAAACAATTCAATAATATGTATTCTGCACAATCCTTATGGGATGCTGCTATGGGCGAAGGAGCAATTAAAGCCGCCAATAGGCACCCGGATGCTATAGTAGTTGTTTTAGCTGGTGCAGGGCATGTTGACTACAATCTTGGTATTGGAAGAATAATAAAAGATAGAAGTGAGTTGTCTTTCGCATCTGTTGTAACAGTTGATGTACCTGAAGAAGTAAAAGAATTTGGCATGATGAAAGTAAAGAAAGCAACAAACAAAATGGCAAAAAAAGAAGATAAAAATAAAATGCCACCTGCGATGACGCATAAAGATGACAAACCTATGTCCAAAGATAAAGCTCATCCAATGGGTGCACATATGACAGGTATGATGGGAATGGATGATACTCCTTACAGAGTTGTTGTAAGAAGTTTGGCAGATTATCTATGGGGTAAAAAAGAGATGGAAAACGAGAAGTATCCTGCATTTGGATTCAGCTTGAAAATGAATGAAGGTCAAGAGTTATTTATTAAACGTGTACTTCCTGAGACAATTGCCGCTGAAAACGGACTGGAAACAGGTGATATTATTAATTCTGTCGATGGAAATATATTTAATTCATTATTCGATATTAAAAAATATCTTCATTATAAAAATTGGGATGAAGAAATATCTTTCAATATCACCAGAGAAGATGAAGAAATGGATATTAACTTTATTATTGAACCTGTTGAAGAAGAAGACGAAAAGTAAAATTAAAACGATTATTATAAGGAATAAATCTATGCAAAGATATTTATCCTTCTTTTGTTTCCTCATTATTCTAACAATTCAACCTTCGATTTTCGGGAAATCAGACGGGACAATTGAAAAGCTACCGAATGGTGTTTCATTGCATCAGTTGGACAATGGTATAAAAGTCTTGCTGATTGAAAATCCTATTCTTCCCATGATAGGTATTAATACGGTTGTTAAAGTTGGTTCAGCTTATGAGACTTTTGCTACAAGTGGAATGAGTCATATGCTTGAGCATCTGTTGTTCAATGGCACCGATACTATGACACAAAAAGAGCTATATGATGCCGCTGATAGGATAGGTGGATATAATAATGCCAGTACTTCAGAGTACTACACCAATTATATGATGGTGACACCATCCGAAAATATTGAAGAAGGTATAAAAATCCAATCAGGAATGCTTTTCCATTCCATCCTCCCGGAAGATAAGTTTGAGAAGGAAAAGGGAATTGTACTTGAAGAAATTGCAAAAAGCCTTGCTAAACCTGTTGCGCAGGAAGAAAGAAATATCACGTCCATCATTTATAACGGACATGCACTTTCACTTCCTACCTTGGGCACATATGAAACTATCAAAGGAATGGATCGCGATGATGTAAATAATTTTTATGAGAATTACTATGTCCCGAACAATATGGTTATGAGTGTGATTGGAAATTTTAAATCTGATCAGATGATAAAACTACTTAAGAAATATTATGGAAATAAAAAGCCAGGAAATGTTGAATATCCTTATAATTCAGAGTTGAGTGTTGGTTTTGAAAAACCGAAATCACAAAATATTGGTGTTAATAATACTTTTCACTGTTTCTATTCCGGTGAAAATTCAAAATTACAACTTTTTTATAATGTGCCTTCAAACTCAGAAGAGTTCTTTTCTCTACTAAGCCTGAAACTTGATAAACATGAGAATAAACTTCAAGAAATTGTGGAAGCGAAATTTCCAGGGGTAGTTAAGGGGATCGACTTTAATATCAGGAATTATTCAATAGTTAATTACGTTCAAGCGACTTTAACCCTGAATAATGAATCTAAAATGAATGATGTGATGAACCTATTTCAGAGTGAATTAGGTAAGCTCAAATTTAATTTGGCAAAAGAAGTAATTGAAACAGAATCTATAAAATCTCAAACTAGCTTTCTTAAAAATATTGAAAAGCCTCATATGTTTGGAATTTATAATGCGGGATCAATAGCAGAATATGGTTTAGAGTCAATCATATCAGCGTATAGTGGAACGCAGTATGGTAGCGCTGCGAAAATAGTTCAAGGATTTACTTTCCCTTCAAATCCTCTTATTATTATTCATCATCCAAACGAAAGTTCATCCGAGGATAAAGTCATCTCGGAAGTTAAAACAGAATTATTCAATACTGAAAGAAATAAACCGGTAATTATTGCTAGGCAAAATAGTGCAAGTTCATTATTAGCAATACACTATATGGTAAATAATAAAGCCGCCCTTGAATTAAAATATGGTAAAGATGCGGCTAAGTTATGGCATGATGCTTTTGGACAGCGGATGAAATCTGATAAAAACTTAAAAGAAAGCATGCAATTTGGATTCAGTTTTACAGTAAATGATAATCCATATATCCCGATGGATAATATTTATCTCAATCCCGAGTTTGGTTATATACGAGCTGAAGGATTAGGTGCTGATATCAAAAGCGCAATTAATTATTTGAATAAGGAGCTACTCAACTTTGTGCCTACAGAAGATGAATTTAGTGAAGCTCTTAAAAATACTGGCAAATCCCACATGATGATGGGTAAGGACAAAAGTAAAGAACTGTATAATCAAACATATGAGTCTATAATTTATGAACCAGTTGAAGTTGCCGATGAAGCAGTGAAAATCAAATATGATGATCTACTAAAATTTGGGAAGGAGTATTTTATTCCTTCCAATATGATTATATCGGTAGTCTCGTCCGCAGAGCCTAGTGAAATTAATGAATATTTCTCTTCATTCAATTTAGAGACTGACTATAAGCAGAAAGAAGGAACGGCTAATCTACGTACTTTTAACACAATTAGGCAGTCTGAAAAAGTTGAAGAAGTCGGAGGTGGTGAACAGTCCCATCTTTTTTATGGATTTATTAAATCTATCGATAAAGAAGACATTGCAGCTTTAACCGCTTTATCTCTGCTGCTAAGAGAAGATATAATTTTTGACATCAGAGAGAAACAGGGTCTTGCATATAGAATGAGCGCCGGAATCGATATAATAAAAGATAAGGCTCTGTTCTATATAAAGCTGCCTACGAGACCTTCCAATGTTGACAATTTGGTACCTCAGTTTCCAGGATATTTCTATCCTGAATTTGTTGATAATATAAAAGAGGAGGACTTAAGTAAATCTATTAATATGTATTTGGGTAGAATGATGTTCAGAAGATTATCCAGTATAAATCAGGCCTATTATTTAGCGTACTCATATAATTTTTATAATAATATTCATGAGGATGAAGAATCCTTGCGTAAGCTCAAGAATGTAACTCTCGATCATGTAAAAGGAGTAGCAAGCAAATATTTGCAGATTGAAAATCCTATTGAAATAATTATTCGATAGCATAAAATAATGGGAAATGAACTTTCTGAATAACCCGGTGATCGAAATTAAATATTCTTTCATTTCCCATCTATTTCAGATATAACTAACGGTTTCAATTAATAATTTAGGAATGATGATGACTAGAAGAATATTTCTTATTGTAGTGCTAATAGTATTTTCAACTATCCTCAAAGCCCAGAAAAATGAAATTCACCATAATATTAGTGTAACTATTGAACCATCAAATTCATTTATTCACGTAGCGGATGAAATCACAATTCCCGAATCAAAAATAACTGACAATTTAAAATTCAAATTACATCATAATTTGGAAATTGAAGAAAACAGCTTCATAAAAAGGATAGAAGAAGATGTTGAAGCAAAAGATGTGGGTATGGATCAGGACGATGTCGGATCTAAGAGCCGGTTAAAACTAAATGAATATCAGGTTAATATGCCTTCTGATTATTCCGGAGACTTTAAATTTGAGCTGGTGTACAGCGGACAAATAAAATCGCCAATTAAGCAGAGTGAAGAAAATTACGCAAGGGGATTTAGCGAATCACCTGGTATAATCTGGGAAAAGGGTGTTTATCTTGCCGGTTCTACTTATTGGGTTCCATACTTTGTTGATAATCTGATAACATTTAATTTAACAACAAAAGCTCCAAAAGAATGGAAAGTTGTAACTGTAGGAAAACGAACCGTTGACGAGATAAAAGAAAATGTACATGTTGATACTTGGGAATCTCCTACACCACAAGAAGAAGTCTTTTTAGTAGCTGCTCCATTTCATGAATATTCATATTCAATGGGTGCAGTAACGGCAATGGCGTTTTTAAGGACCCCTGACGAAGGACTTGCTAATAAATATCTTGAAACTACTGCTCAGTATATGGAAATGTATCGCAAGTTAGTTGGACCTTATCCGTACACAAAGTTTGCCTTAGTTGAAAACTTCTGGGAAACCGGCTATGGGATGCCATCATTTACTTTGCTTGGTGAGAAAATTATTCGGTTCCCATTTATACTGCATTCTTCATATCCGCATGAACTCCTTCACAACTGGTGGGGAAATTCGGTTTATATCGATTTTGAAAAAGGTAATTGGTGCGAAGGTTTAACAGCTTATATGGCAGATCACCTTATTAAGGAACAACGTAATCAAGCTGATGAATATAGAAGGTCAACATTACAAAAATATACAAATTATGTAACCTCCGAAAATGATTTCCCATTAAATAAATTCCGTTCCCGTTTCGATGAGCCTAGCGAAGCAATTGGATACGGTAAAACTTCAATGATGAATCATATGCTAAGAAGAAAAGTTGGAGATGAACATTTTACTAAAGCATACCAAGTGTTTAACAGGAACAACAAATTCATGCATGCATCTTTTGACGATATACGTAACTCATTTGAAGAAGTTACAGGAGAAGATCTGAAATGGTTCTTTGATCAATGGGTAAATAGAACAGGTGCACCACAATTATTGATGGAAAATGTAGAAGTTAAACCAGTGAGAGGTTCTATAAATATTACATTTACTTTAAAGCAAATTCAAAAAGATGAGGTCTTTTATTTAGATGTACCGGTTACCGTTGTTACCAAAGAAGGTGCAGTTAATCACGTCGTTCAAATGGATGCCAAAGAACAGAATTTCAGTATTTCAATAAAGGAAAAACCTTTAAAGTTACTAATTGATCCTCAATTTGATCTCTTCAGAATATTAGACCCTAGAGAAACGCCTCCTACTTTTACAAAAGCTTATGGGGCTGCTAAAACTGTTATTATTCTTCCAAATAAGGATGACAAAGATTTCACAATGTATGAAGATTTTGCAGCGAAGTGGGTTAAGAATGATGAAGATAAATTCGTAATTAAATCTGCAGATAATCTTGATAAAATTCCGGATGACAAGGCAGTAATGATTTTAGGATTGAACAATAAATTTTCTTCTATTCTTGGTAATGAAATAACACAGTATGATTCTGAGATTACAAAAGACGGAGTTAGATACGGAAAACAAGAAATAGCATTATCTGATAACAGTTTTTTCATATCTGCTGTAAATCCCCAAAACATTAACGCGGTTATTACTTTGCTATCAATAGGTAATACTGAAGCTGTCGGTGGATTAGTAAGAAAATTGCCTCATTACGGAAAATATAGCTATTTAGCTTTTTCTGGTAATGAACCAACTAATATGGCAAAGGGACAATGGCCAGTAAATTTCTCACCATTGAACAGAGTGTTGGATGAGAATGCAAAAGATGTTGTTGTAAAATTTGAAAAAAGAAATGCACTTGCAACATTAGCTCCTGTCTTCTCTGCTGATAGAATGATGGAAACCATAGAATACCTTGCTTCGGATGATTTAAAGGGGAGAGGAATTGATTTACCACAAATTGATGAGGCGGCTGATTTTATTGCCAAAAAATTTGAAGAATATGGTTTGTTGCCTGGAAGTGATGATGGTTCCTTTTATCAAACATGGACCCAGGATGTATTAGATAAAAAAAATCTTACACTTAAAAATGTAATTGGGATTATTCCGGGAACCAATTCAAACCTTTCCGAAGCGGTAGTTATTTCAGCACATTACGATCATCTAGGTCTCGGATGGCCGGATGCCCGTAAAGGGAATTCAGGAATGATACACAATGGAGCTGATGATAATGCAAGTGGTGTTGCAGTGATGCTAGAACTAGCAAAAACGCTGGGAAAAACTCATAAGCCCGCAAGGACAATAATATTTGTAGCGTTCACTGGAGAAGAAGCCGGTCTGGTCGGGTCTAGATATTTCGTGAATAATTACAAAAAATATCCCGTTAATAACATATTAGGTTGTATTAATCTGGATACGGTTGGCCGGTTATTTGGTAGAAAATTAATGGTTCTTAACAGTGAAACAGCGCGTGAATGGAAATTTATATTTATGGGGACTGATTTTACAACCGGTATCTCATCTGAATTAATTACACAAGAGTTGGATGCGAGTGACCAGAAAGCATTTATTGAAAAAGGGATTCCGGGAATACAAATATTTTTTACTGGTGATGGATCCGATTACCATGTGCCGGAAGACGATACGGAAAAAATTGATGCTGATGGATTGGTAAAAGTAGCAACTGTAGCACGGGAAATTTTAGAATATCTGGCAGAGAGAGATGAACCGATGGCATTTATAGGTACTGTTCTTGATGAAAACGTTCCTAAGAAAGCTGCAACTAAAAAGGCTGGCACTAGAAAAGTAAGTACAGGAACAATGCCGGATTTTGCCTTCTCTGGTGAAGGTGTGAAAATAGGCGGAGTTTCAGATGATTCTCCAGCAGATCAAATTGGAATGAAAAAAGGTGATATTATTAAAAAATTTGATGGTCAAGAAATCAAGTCATTGAAAGATTATTCAAATGTATTAAAAGAACATCAACCAGGCGACATAGTTGAAGTTGAATATGAAAGAGAAGGTAAAATAATTACAGCCAAACTTAAACTGGCTGAAAGATAATATTTAATTATTAAATGGGGTTGATTAACTGAATAATTAACAAAAATAGACGTTAATTAAATGAAAGCAAAATTTCCAATAATGCTAATGATTATGGTTCTTCTGAAATCTCTATCTATCGCACAGGAGAATCATACTCAACAAATTAATAATGAGGATTTGAGATACTCAGTGTTCGGTCCGCCTCGCCCTGCCGTTTGGGAATTTCAGTTAGCATATCAGAAAATTGATGTTAACAGCATTTCATCCTTTAACTTTTATAGAAAGGATCAGAGAAACAAAACTCTCTTTTTTAAAATATCGGACAACGGACTAAATAACAGAAATGAATTTCGTGTTAAGGAAATAACTGGTGGTGCTTTACTCTTCCCGATAAATGATGATGATCGATTTCAAATTGATCTAGGCGGGACTTACGATAAATTAAAAGATGCTGACTTATATAGTAAGGCACTCTATTCAAGGCTTACTTACAGACCTTTAAAAAACATTTGGATTCGTTTTGGTAGCGAATACTTTGATGGGTATACTACAGGTCATGCAAACAATTATAGAAATACAATTCTTAATTCCAATTACCTAGCAGGAAGAGTAAAATTTGGAAGTCATTATTTAGTTGGAGTTTTAGGAAGAGGGAAGATTGATAACACTTTAAATACCAGATATGGTGGTGCAGGAATCGTATTGGGTCCTTTTAATACATTTGTATTGACCGGGTATATACAAAGTGATGAACCAAAAGAGAATGTGAGTACAATTTCTATTGGTCGTTTCTCACCTTTCCGACCTGATGGATTACCAAGTGGATTTTTTTTCTGGAAGCACCGAGAGAATTATGATTTTCAACTTGGTGGATTATTATTGGGGAAGAATAATCTCTTTGTCAGACCGGCAGCTATTGGCATGAGTCAGGGCATGTTTATTAGTAGCACCGCTTTGAGAGAAAACAGCAAATTAAGGCAGGGCCAATTAATGAGTATAACTGATGACTACCGGAATTCGGAAATTATAATATTCTATGTTTATTTGAATAAAGGCATAGAAATGATCCCTGGCACAATAAACCATGTGGGATTTAGGGCAATTCAGTTATTTAAAAATTTTAATGAATTTAAATTCTCATCTTTCTCAAATCCGGTTATAGGACTGTTCTTTAACCAGGAAACAGAACCTGAGTTCAATCCAATCCTACGTAAATTTGAAGATAAAAAATCCAATTACTGGTCGTTTCAAGCAGGTGGGACAATTCATAATAATTTTATCATGAATGTTATCCATACCCCTAAAATGAGTGAATGGACAATAGCTCTCTCTTATGTTTACAGATAATAAATTCGATGCGTTGATTTGTAATTGTTATAATACTTTTGAAAGTACAAAATGAAAAAAACAACTCTACTGTTAATAATATTCGGTGGTTCTTTAATTTTTAGCCAGGGTCAAAGGAAGGTTAATTGCTTAACAAATCTTTTTGATAAAGAAAGAATAGAATTATCTCATCAGCAGATTTTAAGTAAAATTGTTAATAAAGAAATTGAAGAAAATGTAGTTGGTGATACATTGGATTTTTGGGTATTCAAACATCCTTGGGCAAATATTAAGGCTGTTTGTAAATCCGTTGGAGAAAACAGTTACATTTTTGTTGAAACTTCAATGTGGGATGCCGGATTTGTTGATTCAATGGATGTTATAAATGTTTATAACAGTTTTGAAAACCAAACATTGAATGATACAACAAAAGGGATATATCAAACTAATATTGAAAATTTTGGTCCTCCTCCAAACTCACTTGATGGAGACCATAGAATTTATATTTTATTTTTTGATATGGGTATATACGGCGACGGATCATTTTTTGCCTTCAACCAATATACACAAGCTGCAATAGACTCATTTTATGGTCCTGGATTATATTACAGTAATGAAAAAGAAATCTTAAATATGAATGCGAGAAATGATGTTTCATCAAATCTGATGCTATCTGTTGTTGCTCATGAATTTGAACACATGATTCATTGGAACTCGGATCCCGATGAAGAAAGCTGGATTGATGAAGGTTGTGCTGAATATGCAATGTATTTATATGGGTATCCTGATCCAATTGTTCTTTTTAATATGTATCCGGATAATGATTTAACAATGTGGGATTCCGGGTTTGCCGATTATGTGCAATCTTACCTTTTTATGATGTATTTATACGAGCAATACGGTCGAAAAGATGCTATTAAAACAGTTGTTGAAGAAGATCGAAATAGCATCGACGGTGTTAATCATTCATTGATAACACTTGGTTCAGAAGATTCCTTTAACGATGTTTTCTCCAACTGGGTCATAGCAAATTACATTGATGATACTGTTGCATACGGTGGTAAATATGGCTATTCTACATTAGAATTGCCGAAGTTTGAAACTTCTCGATCCCACTCGGCTTACCCAATTGAACAAATTAGTAGGTCAGTCTCGCCATGGGCGGCAAATTATATTTGGATGAATAATGGGTCAGCACAGAATTTTCATTTTGATGGTGATGACAATGGGATATTTCACGTTAGTGTTATAAAAATTGATACTGCATCAAATATTATTGTGGAGGAATTATTTATCGATTCTGAGCAAAAAGGTGATTATGATATGTCCGATTTTGATGATAGATGGAAACAAATAATAGTTGTAATATCAAATCAGCAAAGTTCTGGGATAGGAAATTATAGTTACTCAACTTCTTTATTAACGGATGTTGAAATTAAAACCGATTTGCCGAATTCATATACTCTTTTACAGAATTACCCCAATCCATTTAATCCATCAACAGTAATAAACTACTCTATTCCAAAGATAAGCTTTGTAACACTTAAAGTATTTGATGCTCTTGGAAGAAAAGTAACAACTCTGATAAACAAAAAACAAATGCCGGGAGTTTATGAAGTTGAATTTGAAGGACTTTGCATATCAAGCGGGATCTATTTTTATAGAATAACTGCAGTTGAACCTGCAATCAGTACGGGACTGGTTTTTGTTGAGACAAAGAAGATGTTGTTGGTGAAATAGGAAAAAAAATATTCTCATTGTTCATAAAAGCCCTTATATTTGAGGGCTTTTTGCTTCAATTATTTGTGTTGATTAAATTTTGTTCGCATCGCTTTACAACTTGAAAAAATCTTAGGAGAACATTTTAATGGATCATGTTAATGATAATAGAATTGTTATGACATTGGACGCCGGAGGTACAAACTTGGTGTTTACGGCAATTCAAGCAAATGAACAGATAATTGATGAAATAAAATTTCCTTCTTCTCCTAATGATTTAGAAAAAATGCTTTCAACATTAGTTGAAGGCTTCAATGAAGTAAAATCCAGATTAAAAGAATACCCAGTTGCAATTAGTTTTGCTTTCCCGGGTCCGGCTGATTATCCAAATGGAATTATTGGGGATTTGCCAAATTTACCTGCATTTCGTGGTGGAGTTGCATTAGGTCCATTTTTAGAAAATCAATTTAATCTGCCAGTCTTTATCAACAATGATGGTGATTTATATGCTTACGGAGAAGCAATTTCCGGATTTTTACCTGAGATGAATCAGAAATTAAAAGATGCTGGAAGCCCCAAACAGTATAAGAATTTAGTGGGCTTAACTTTGGGAACCGGTTTTGGAGCAGGAATAGTTAGAGAAGGTAATTTATTTATTGGTGATAATTCAGGTGCTGGTGAAATATGGCTATTGAGAGATAAACTTTCTCCAAAATTGAATATCGATGAACATGGTAGTATTAGAGGAGTAAAAAAGATTTATTCAGATTTAACAGGAATTTCTTTTGAGAATACACCTGAGCCAAAAGATCTATTTGAAATCGCAAATGGCGAAAAAGAGGGAAACCAGGATGCTGCTACCAAAGCTTTCAAAGATATGTCTGAAGCATGCGGTGATGCAATCTCTAATGTAATTACCCTTATAGATGGACTTGTAGTCATTGGTGGTGGACTCTCTGGAGCCTCGGATCTATTCTTACCTTACTTAGTTGATGAAATGAATGGAATGTACACAAGAGAGGATGGTACACAGTTTAGAAGATTAGTGCAAAAGGTTTATAATCTCGAAGATGATAATGAACTTGCAAAATTTTTAAAAGGCTCTACAAAAGAATTACCAGTAGTTGGTACTAATAAGACTGTAAAATATGATAATGAATCACGATTAGGAGTTGGGATATCTAAAATTGGTACGAGTAAATCAATATCTTTTGGGGCATACGCGTTTGCACTTAAGCAATTAGGTTAGTTTGATTATTAAAAATACAGTTTGACATCAGTTGGAGTATTGATTATGTACAAATACAAACATCAGTAGGTTATGACCAGTAATGACAATGAAGAAATAATATTATGTATTAGAACTCTCCTGAATACTCATGCAGGCACTGGCTTCATGCACGAATCATTCAACAAAGATAATCCAAATGATTTTACGAAAGAATGGTTTGCCTGGGTCAATACACTATTCGGTGAGTTAATTTTTAAACTTTATCAAGAAAAACCACATTTATTGAACGAGGTCTAGATATAGTTGAAAATAAGACGTATTTATTTTTTCATACCACCAACAATTTAAAAAGTATAGTGCTTATTAAGCAATCTACTACTCTTAAGGCAAAAATTAGAAGTAATGCTTCACACATGAATATGGATTTTTTACCTCATTTGTATATACTGATTAAAAGTTAGAAGCTTTGTCAACTTTGCTAAGAGTTACGGAATAAACACAAATATTACCTTCCTTAAAAAGTAGAATTTCATATTCCATTTTTACACGTTTTCACTTTTTATATGATTTAAATTTGTTTATTATCATTTTAATAATATTTTATGAATATGTTGAAAAACTCATAATTAATAATTTTTATGAAAGCTAACAAATATTTTTTCATAGTTGCTCTAACCACAATTTTATTATTGTTAATAATTTATTTCCTAATTCCTTTTGATTTAGATAATAATAGATCTCAGAAAGAAGTTGTAATTTCTTATGCCGATAATATTTCCACAGCTCACCAAATGGTTATAAACAAATTTAATGAAGAATATAAAGGAAGAATAAAGGTAAAACCAATAGACCTACCTTTTACAAAATTTAGTACAAATGAACGGAAAGAATTGCTAGCCAGGTCATTGAGAAGTAAAAGTGATAAATTGGACGTTTTTTCAATTGATCATATTTGGTCTGCAAGATTTGTCAGATGGGCTGAAAACCTAAATGATCACATGAATACAGATGAATTAAATCGTATTCTCCCTTCAGCATTAAATTCATGTTATTATAAAGATAAATTAGTTGCTCTTCCCATCTATGCTGATATTGGAATGATGTATTATAGAAAAGACTTAATACGCGCATTACCAAATAGCGAAGAAATTGAAAAAAAATTGAAAGAGTCTATTACATGGGAAGATTTCATAATTTTAAGCAGAAAATTTAATCTCAATAAAAATCCATTTTATCTATTTCCTGCCGATAATTTTGAAGGACTTGTTTGTAGTTTTATGGAAATATTGCTTAGTCAAAATACTGCTTTTTTTGAAAATGATTTAATTGACTGGCAATCGAATGAAATAAAATACACGTTAAGATTACTCAGCGATTTAATTCACCGCTATAAGATTACGCCGATTGAGGTAACCAATTATAAAGATAATACTTGTTATGACTATTTTATAAAAAATGATGGGGTTTTCCTGAGAGGATGGCCCAGTTTTACTAAAGATTATAAAAATTTACTCAAGTCAAACAAAATTGACACTCTTTTGGAATCTGCAGCATTACCACATATTAAGAATTCCAAACCTCATTCAGTTATTGGTGGGTGGAATATTATGGTTTCAAAATATAGTGAAAATAAAGATGAAGCTATCGAATTTGTTAAATTTATTTTGAGAGAAGAATCACAGAAAATACTTTATGAATATGGAGCCTATCTTCCAATTTTAAATGAAATTTATAAAGACGAAGAATTTTTATTAGAACACCCTGAATTAACTTATAATAAAAAATTATTAGATAATGGAATTCACCGTCCATTATTAGAAAATTACACAAAAATCTCAGATGTAATTTCCTATTATACAAACCAAGTACTCCAAGGGAATATTCTAATTGAAACTGCTTTAGAGAATACAAAAAAATCATTAATCTCTGGAGAGTTGATTGTAAGATGATCAAAAGAAAAATTTCAAATAAATTATCCAAATACCATGTTGAGCTCAAACATTTAACAGTATTGCTTGTAATATTATTATCTTTTCAGATAATTCTTTCGTTCATTCAAAAATCGTCACTTCAAAGTTTTTTAGAAAAAACACAGGAATGGTATCAACGAGATTCAGCTGAAAGAATGGCAAATCTTAGTACAACCTCATTAGAAATTTTAGTTGGAAATATGAGAAGCGATGTTGATAAAAGTATTGAAGAAAAACATAAAGTTATTCAATCTTTTGATATTATATTTAGTCAACAACTGTTAGAGCCAAATGTTGAGGAAACATGTCTGATCATTTTGAAAGAAAATCGAACCATTGTGATTAATGATGGAACTGAATTTTATAATTTTCTACAGGGTAATGATACAAAATTAAAATCTCATCTTGAATATCAAAGTATTGTTGAACTTTTTTTTGAAAATATTAATACTCTGCAAAATCAGCAGGAAATATTTACTGTATTAGATAGTTCCCAGACCTTTCATACACTAGTCCCATTTATTCCATATGGTGAATTTGCCGGTGTCTTTTATATTAGAAATAAACCAAACTTCGATTTCATCACACGGGAAATACTAACAAGTTTTGATGAAGTGTCTTTTATATACACTTCACTAATATTATTAGGACTGCTTGCTATGTACTATATATCATCTTTTACAGTGAAAGAGCGAGATGAAGCAAACCAGTTGCGTTATGAGGATCGCAAGAAGCATTTAAAAGATACAATTGAACACGAAAAAGAATCGATGTTCACTAAGAGGATTTATCATACTCATCATAAAGCTGAAAAAATAATGGGATTTATTAAAGAAGATCTAAGAAAGTTGAGTAATGATAATATTGAGGATACAAAGAACAAAGTAAATAAGTATGCCAATTTTGTTTCAAGAGTTATTTATGATATGAAATGGTATGATCCGCCAATCCAGACAATTAGAAATCAAGCTTTCAATACAGATATTAATAGTGTTATTAAATTTATTGTAGACCACTTATTTTTGAGACTTTCTAGTAAAACTAATTTTTTTAAGTTTGTGCTAAACCTTGATGACAAACTTCCACCAGTTCATGTCAATGAATTTATTATTTGGGAAATTATTGAACCTCTTATTCAAAATAGTATCGATCATTCTACTAAAGAGAGTATTTTGATAAAAATTGATACTGTTTTTGATACTGACTCTAATAAATCTTTTATTTTTATTTCTGATAACGGAAAAGGGATTGATACTGATTTGATGCAAATTAATGAAAATGGAATTAAGAAAATTTTTACTGATAATGTATCGACTAAAGAGCATGATAAAGGAAATCATGGTTATGGAGGTTATATAGCTTATCAGATGGCAACTGCTAGATGCGGATGGAAATTAGATGTGGAAAATTTAACTGAAGGCGGGTGTAAAATTATAGTTGAAATACAAAATTAAGGAATAGTCTAATTATGAAAAAGATACATATTCTTTTAATTGAAGATGAAGATTTCGATGCCAGGCGGGTTAAGAACACTATTAAACTTATGGAAAACAAAATTGAGATTAAGGAAGTTGTCTCAAATGGAAACGATGCTCTAGAAATTCTTAAAAAAAATAGCGATAACTTTGATGTAATAATTATGGATTATCAAATTGTGGGAGGTTTAAGAGGGGAAGCTCTTATCAGGAAGATAAAAGATATTAATTCTACTTTGCAAATAATTGTAATTACAAAACTTACTATTGACATGACAGATTTTGAGTTTGCCAACAGATTAATTGAAGCCGGGGCATTTTGGTACTGCACAAAATATCCAGGAGATATTGAAAAATTTATATATCAACCTACTGATTTCTTAATGAGCATATTTAATGCATATGAGAAAAAAAGATTAGAAATGATTACCTACAATTCAAATAAGAAATTACATCAAAATGTAAAACAAATATTAATACAAAAAAACCTTATTGGGAGTAGTGATGAAACCAAAAGTCTAAAAAACCAAATAGAAAAATACTCTTCCACTGATGTTAATATACTTATTTATGGTTCTTCCGGGACAGGTAAAGAACTGGTGGCAAATAATATTCATTATAAAAGTAACCGAATGCTTGAAAAGTTTGTTCCAATTAATTGTGGAGGACTTCCAAATGATTTAATTGAAAGTGAATTATTTGGTTATGAAAAAGGTGCATTCACCGGAGCAAATACAAAAAAGCTTGGGTTATTTGAAATTGCTAACAAAGGCACAATTTTTTTAGATGAAGTCTCAGAATTGCCGCAAACAGCTCAAGTAAAACTATTAAGGGTTATTCAAGAAGGAGAGATTGAGAAAATTGGAAGAACCGATAGAATTAAAGTTGATGTAAGAATAATAGCAGCAACAAATAAAAATTTATCAAAGCTTGTCGGTCAAAACTTATTTAGAGAAGATCTTTTTTATAGGTTAAATGTCGTTCCAATCAAAATTCAACCACTATCTAATAGAAAAAAAGATATTTATGATCTGGTCGAACATTTTCTTGAAAAATTTTCCAGAGAAATGGGAATTTCAATGCCTACAATAGAGGATGATGCGAAAGATTACCTGGATAATTATTCTTGGCCGGGAAATGTCAGAGAGTTAAAAAATGTTATTCAACGATTATTATTTATTGATTCAAAGAAAATTAATGCATCAGATGTCAAGAGTTCGATATACTTAATACCAAGGCCTATGGAAAATGAGGCTGTATTATTCAATTTTAACTCACTGACTGAAATAAGACCCCTCAGAGATTTAGAAAAGAACCTTCGTCAAGAATATTTTGAATTCGTACGAGAAAATTCTATTTCTGATGCTGAAGCCGCAAAAAAATTGGGCTTAGCTCCTCCAAATTATTTCCGCATGAGTAAAGAACTAGGATTAAAGTAATTATTCTAGTAATTGTTATGCTTTTCAAAATCGTAAGTAATTAATACTTTATAATATAAAGTTGTTAACTTTTGCAATTATTGTCTCACTGCTGGATAATAATATCAACGTAGAACAATGAATTGATGATATTACTAAAAAGAACCTATTAATTATTTTTATGATGGCCATTATTAAAATAATAACTAGGTTATTAGAATAATAACTCCTATCGTCAATTACTTCTAAATACTGACCATTTGCTACTCTTTTTAAAGGTTTTGTTTTGGCACCAAATGTGAACTGTGACTAATCTATAAAAGGAATTAGAATCTGTGAACAACTTAGTATTCCAAGATAATACATTATTAAAGTCTGCTCCACTATTTCTCTCAGCATTGTAAATAAGATAATTCTACATGGCACAAATAAAATAAAAGTATAAAAAAATTCTAACAGATTTAATATTGTCAAATCGAAAGTTAAATAAGAGGCCAGATATGAACAAAAACATTTTTACAATTTTAATTCTTTTGATGATTTTTTTTACTTCGGCATTAAGTGCAGAAACCAAAATTCACGGAAAAGTATTCGATAAGCTTAGTGAAGAATCACTTCCCGGTGCCAATGTATTTCTATTGAATACAAGCATGGGAGCTGCAACAGATTTTGATGGTTTGTATAGAATTGAAAACATTCCAGCGGGTAAATACAGCATGGTTGTGAAGTATATTGGCTATGAATCTCAAACCTTTGAAATAACATTGGAAAATGATAAAACTTTAGAAATGAATGTAGGATTGGACTACAAAACTCTTGAAGGTGAAGAAGTTTTGGTAACTGCACAAGCGATAGGACAGATGCAGGCTATTAATCAGCAAATAACATCTAATTCGGTAAAAAATATTGTTTCATCGGCAAAAATTAAAGAATTACCTGAATCAAATGCTGCTGAAGCTGTTGGTCGTTTACCAGGAGTGTCTCTGCAAAGAGAAGGTGGTGAAGGTAACAAAGTAATAATACGTGGATTATCCCCACAGTTTAGCAAGATATCTATTAATGGTGTTAGTATGTCAGCAACTGGAGATGAAGACAGAAGTGTTGATTTAAGTATGATATCACCAAATATCTTGAATGGCATTGAAGTAAGTAAAACAGCCATGGCAGATCAGGAGGCTGATCAATTAGGCGGCACTGTAAACTTTACGCTTAGAGGAGCTCCTGAAAAACCTACATTTAACGTAACAGCACAAGGAGGCTACAATGGTTTGCGAGATAAAATAAAAAATGATTATTACGCTATTGGTGGCGGTATGAGATTTTTTGAGAATAAACTTGGAGTTTTTGTTCAGGGAAATATGGAAAACACGAACAGGAGCAGTAATAGTGCAAATGCAGGCTATGCAATTCAGTTTGATTCACTTGCCCTTGCAAACAATATTAACTTTCAAGACGTCAATAGGACTGTTGAAAGATCTGGCGGTGTAATCGTATTAGACTATGATCTGCCATCAACAAAAATTAAGCTTTATAATACAATAAGTAATATAGATGTTAATACGTTTACAAGATTGGAGCAATTTGATCCTGTAGGAAGAAATCATAGTTACAACGGACTTGATTCAACGCGGAATTCATTTGTAATTGTAAATTCTCTGAAATTGGAACAAGATTTAGGAGATATTAAAATTATGGCGGATTTAAGTTATTCCAAATCAAAAACTGAAGTTCCAGAAACAATAGAGATAAATGCTATTGAAAACAATGCATTTGATGAGAACTGGTCATGGGACGATTCTTCTATAGATCCATTTGATATTACCTCACGAGCTAATAATAATATTTCACAGAGTAGAGTTGATCAGTTTTATGGAAGCAGTAGTGAAAGTTTAGAAGAGGAATCATCGGCAAAACTTAGTTTTGAAAGCGAATTTAAAACGGATTTCGCCGCTTTTAATATTAAGGTTGGTGGAGTATATAAACATAAATATAAAAAATATGACTTCGAACAATATGAAATACCTATAGCATGGCAGGATATGGCTCTCTCAAGGCTGTATTTATCACAAAAATTCGGTTTAACTAATTATGATTATAGCAACGAAGATTTCCCTTATGCACCTTTTATAGATTATGATTATGATGCAGGCGATTTCAAAGCAGGTGGCGATTATACAATAAGTCGTACTCCGAATCAAGATTTAATGCGTGAAGCATATAACGAACTTAAAAATCTAGAAACAGTTAATGGTGCCCCAGTTGGTAAAACTCTTTGGTATGATTACACAGACTCTAATTTGGATGATTATCATGGTCACGAAAATTATTATGCTGCTTACATTGTCCCAACAATTACGTTTGCCGATAACCGGGCTACATTTATTCCAGGCTTAAGGTATGAAAATACTGTTACGGAATATACTGCAAATAGATCGAACGGGCCGGGCAAGCCAACAGATCCTTTTATTTATTTTGCACACAAATCAACACAAAAAAACGATTATTTGCTTCCCATGATTCACCTAAAATATCAGGCCTTCGATTGGTTTGATATTAAAGTAAGCTATACACAAACTCTTGCACGTCCAAATTATAACAGACTAATTCCAACTTGGAATGCTACTGGAAGCAGTATAACATGGAACAATGTTGAGCTTAAACCAGCAAAATCACAAAACATTGATTTATTCTTATCATTTTATTCTGATAAAATTGGCCTTTTTAGTGTAGGTGTATTTGAAAAACAAATAGAGGATTTTACTTTTGAAACTAAAACATTTATTGCAGATACGAATCAAATTAGGCCGGAATGGCCCGAAACTGTAGTAAAGGGCGGTTCAATAACTAGTTATTCCAATAGTACAGATATTGCCACATTGAGGGGATTGGAAGCAGAGTGGCAATCGAATTTCTGGTTTTTGCCAGGTGTACTTAAAGGGTTAGTTATAAATGTAAATTACACATATACGGATTCCGAAACTAAATATCCCAAATTTGTACCTATATATGAACGTATTCCAGGGCCTCTGCCCCTTCAGCGATTAGTTGGTACTGAGGATCAAGGTTATAATGATCGTTTATTGGATCAACCAACACATATAGTAAATGTAACAGTTGGTTTTGATTACGCAGATTTTTCTATTAGAGGCTCAGTTCAATACAAGTCAGACGTTTTTATAAGAACAAATTTCTTCGAAGAGTTGCGAGAAACTACAGAACCATTAACTCTTTGGGATATGAAAATTCGTCAAAAATTACCAGTTGATGGTTTACAAGTTTTCCTAAATGTTAACAATTTTGCGAAAGCTATTGATCGGTCCTCAAACTTTGGGACAGGATACTTCGCAAGTAGAAATTATTACGGACTAACTGCTGATCTAGGTGTGACTTATACAATTGATTAAAACTAATAATTACTAATAGATATTGAAGTAAAGAGAAGGAGAATGCGTATGATCATTAAGACTTAATTAATATTTTATTTGCACAAATTCAAATTCAAATTAATAATTCACAAAAGGGAGCACTATTATGACCAAAAGATTGTTTTTAACAAGTTTACTTTTATTAATATTTACAGGAATGCTATTTGCTCAATCTGCAGATACTGTTTACGTGCCTGCTAACAACCCTGATGGCACTCCTTGGTACGATTCAATAATTGATCATGTTGTAGCAGATACAAATTCTAGCGGGGAACAACTCCATTCGGTTTACAAATTAGAGCGAGGTCAATTTTATTTATTGAATAAAGCAATTACTTTCAGAAATCCGGTGGAGATTGTTGCAGATCCTCCAGTTCCAAATGATCCTACTAAGACACCTCCTAAAATAATGTCAAATATAAACGAAGAAGGTGGAACATCTACGGGAAGTTTATTCATTACTTTTGCAGATATAACACTTAAAAATCTTTGGCTTAGTGGAATTGATTTAGGTGGCGTTAACCATGGATGGGGTGATCGCGGGGCTCTTCTAGTTAATGATTCCTTGGTCACCGTTAATATCGATGGATTATGGTGTGACTGGAATAGCTGGTCCGCTTTTGGTACAGATCAACCGGGTACCAAATGGTATATCAATAATATGCATGCCAGAAATGAACAGAATGAAGGTGACCAATGGACAACCTTTTTATTTTGGTTTGAAAATGCAGGTACAATAGATACTTTTGTTGTAACAAACACCTCATATTTTCAATCAAATAGTTTTTTCATATTCCCACCATCAGTTGTAAAATACATAAGTATCAATCACTGTACATTTGCAAATTCTTACAAATGGCCTTTTCACCAAACACAATGGCTAAATGCTAGATTTACAAATAATATTTTCTTCAATTCAGGCGCTCTGGGATTAACTGTAGCTCAATCAGAATCACAGGATCCTGATGGATTAATGTATGGATTAATTAACGTAGATACTTTGGCTGCCAATCAACTTGGTGGAGATACTCTCGTAAGTCCATATACAATTCCTGAGAGTGAAAGAATCGTGGAAGTAAAAAATAATTTGTGGTATTACAGTTCTGATGTAGAAGCTTATTTAGCAGCTCATGATACATTATTACGTCCTGTATGGATGAATGAAAGAACACAAGCAATGTTTGATAATGATGCAGTTTGGCCTGGGCTTGTTGCTGAAAATAACTGGAATCAAGATCCGATGTTTAATGATTTCACGGATTTATCAGTTGCTACAGGCAAATTAGCACAAGCTATTACAGATATTCAAGCCGGTAATACTCATGCATGGGATTGGGATGGCGATCAGATATCTGACCCTGATTTTTATAAGATACTTATTCAATATCCAACTGCTGAAAATTTTAGATCTTATTCTGGTTTAGTTGGAACAGATGGAAATCCACTTGGAGATTTAAGTTTTTATCCACCTGAATTGGTTGGAGTTGAAGCCATAGGTGAAGAAATTCCATCTTCATTTGTATTGAATCAGAATTATCCGAATCCATTTAATCCTACGACCACAGTTGAATTTTCTATTCCAGAAGCAGGGGAATATAAATTGGATGTTTTTAATATTCTAGGTCAAAGTGTTGCTCAGTTAGTTAATAAAAATTTACAAGCTGGCAACTATAAAAGTACACTTGATGCGAGTAATTTGTCCTCAGGATTATATTTCTACAAATTAAGTGGAAAAAATGTGAACATAACTAGGAAAATGATGTTATTGAAATAGATGGCCTCCTATTTCAGTAAATGTTCTGAGGGGTGGTTTCATTATAAATTAGAACCACCCCTTTTTTGAGTTTTGAGAAATGTGTAAGACTATAATTGAATAGTAATGCTAATAATACTTTGAAGTGTCCAGAAATTAAGGATACACTATTCAAAAATTTGAGGGGATTTTGAAGAATTTAATTGAAATTTTGGTCGCACTTCTACTGTGCTCTAATATAAATATATTCTCCCAAGAATATGAATTAGTCTGGTCAGACGAATTTGAAGGTGATAAGCTCGATGCCTCCAAATGGGAGTATATGATTGGAGATGGGACTTCTTATGGGCTTCCTTCAGGTTGGGGAAATAATGAACTGCAGTGGTATACGGATAGAAATATTTCTATTGAAGATGGTAAGTTAGTAGTTACAGCATTAGAAGAGAATATTTCAGGTAAAAATTATAGTTCATGCAGAATAAGAACAGCAAACATAGGGGATTGGAAATACGGAAGATTTGAGTTTAGAGCAAAATTTCCCATTGGACAAGGCATTTGGCCTGCTATATGGATGATGCCCACTGACAATGTTTATGGGGGTTGGGCTGCTTCTGGTGAAATCGACATTGTTGAATATCTAGGACATGAGCCAGATAAAGTACATGGAACACTTCATTACGGAGGGAGTTGGCCAAATAATACTTCAAGTCAAAGATCAATGCAGCTAAGTGGAGGTAATTTTCATGATGATTTTCATGAATTTGCATTAGAATGGGAAAGGCGTGAAATAAGGTGGTATGTTGATGGAAATGAATATGGGAGACTAAACAATTGGTATACTGCCGCTCCCTACCCAGCGCCCTTTGATCAAAGATTTCATTTAATAGTAAACCTTGCTGTTGGCGGAAACTGGCCTGGAAATCCAGATGCATCTACCCAATTTCCACAACGTCTTGAATTAGAATATGCAAGAGTATATCAAATTATAGATCCGACATCTGTTGAGGACAATGAGCAGCTTATTAATAAGAAAATTTATTTAGAACAAAATTATCCAAATCCCTTTAATCCAACAACCCAAATCGATTATAATGTGGTTGAGAAATCCCATATATCATTGGATGTTTATGATATTCTAGGTAATAAAATAAAATCTCTCGTAAACGATGTTAAAACTGCAGGAAATCATAAAGTGAATTTTGATGCTGAATTTCTTCCATCTGGAGTTTACTTTTATCGGTTATCTGCAAATGGTCAAAATTTAATAACAAGAAAGATGGTTCTTCTCGAATAGTATCATTTGATTTCAGTCAATACAGGATTTTTGAGCAATTTAATATTTTATGAGTGAGTGAGATTGAGAAGGTAGTTTTATTTTCAACTTGAGTGGAAAGCGGAAGTGAGCAGTTTTAAGATATGTTCGTTGTGTTTCCAACGATATAAAGTTTACATATTCTTATCATATAACTGCAGCACATAATTAAAAACTAAAGGACCATTTAATGGAAAAATTTGATCAAAAATTATCGGTAAAAGAAAAAATTAGTTATGGCCTTGGTGATTTCGCGGCAAATATAGTATTCCAAACTGTAATGATATTTTTGATGTACTATTACACTGATATATATGGAATTCCAGTGGCAGCAGTTGGCACTTTATTTTTTCTATCCAGAATATGGGATGGTGTAAATGATCCACTGATGGGTGCATTGGCTGATAGGACAAAATCAAAATATGGCAGATTTAGACCATGGATAAAATGGACTGCTTTTCCTTTTGGTATACTGGCAGTTTTGATGTTTACTACTCCAAACTTTAGTGTCGATGGCAAAATTATATATGCTTATGTTACTTATATTTTAATGATGATGATATATACCGCTAACAATATCCCTTATGGTGCTTTATCTGCCGTGATGACTTCTGATTCGATTGAAAGAACAAGTTTAAACTCATATAGATTCGTTTTTGGTCAGAGTGCTGCGTTGATGGTACAAGGTTTTACCCTTCCTTTGATTGCTCTGCTTGGCGCTGGTGATAAGGCCGTTGGTTATCAATTGACAATGGGGCTATTTGCAGCTATAGCTATTGGATTGTTTTATATAACATTTTACAATACCAAAGAAAGAATAGAGCCTCCGAAAGAACAAGATACACCGCTTAAAGAAGATCTAAAGGACCTAATGCAAAATAGGCCGTGGATGATATTATTTCTGATGGGCTTAGTTACTTTTATATTTCTCTCATTAAGAATTGCCGTTGGTCTTTATTATTTCCAATATTATGTGGGGGATGAGAGCCTTTTTTCATTATTCGCCGTACTAGGTACAATAGGATTGATAATTGGGATTCCACTTTCTAAGCCTTTAACCAAAAAATTTGGTAAAAGGAATACTTATATAATGAGTAACGCATTATCTGGTATTGCAGTTCTTGCATTATTTTTACCCTCTCCTGAACAATATAAATGGGCCTATGCAATTTCGGCTTTAGTAGGTTTCTTTAATGGGCCAGGCGTTCCAATATTATGGGCAATGTATGCCGATACAGCTGATTACGCAGAATGGAGATTTGGAAGAAGAGCAACTGGAATTGTTTTTTCTGCAGCCACTTTTGGACAAAAATTTGGATGGGGAATTGGTGGTGCATTAACTGGTTGGTTGTTGGCTTTATTTAATTATGTCCCAAATGCTGTCCAAACCTCAGAATCTCTTCTTGGGATAAAATTGATGTTAAGTATAATTCCTGGAGTACTAATGATTCTCTCTGTAATACTATTGTTTTTCTATAATCTAACAGAGCCATTTATGGAAAAGGTTCAATCGGAACTATCTTCGAGGAGAGAAAAAAATGTTGCTACAAGTTAAGTTACTAATTACTCTCTTGATCTTAGCAATGTCAGTCTCATGTTCAAAAGAGGAGTATAAGATCGATTCAACTGAAACAAATATAAATTTACTTAATGATGATTGGCCTGGAAAAGCAATTGCATATTCAGGATATAGAGTAGGTCACCATCCAGATAGCAGTATTTATCCTTCACAAGCGGAAGTATTAGAAGATCTTAAAATAATTGAGAAGAACTGGAAAATAATTCGTACTTATGGAGCTGATCAACATGCTTCAGATGTTCTTGAAATAATAAAGAGAGAAAAAATAAATATCAAAGTTCTTTTGGGAATTTGGTTATACGCTGAACCGGAGCGCATTAATGATAATCGTCTTCAAATTACTAAAGGTATTGAACTGGCCAATAAATATAAAGATATTGTTATAGCTGTTAACGTAGGGAATGAATGCCAAGTACACTGGAGCGATCATAAAGTCCCAAATGAAAAGTTAATCTCATATATAAAAGAAGTTAAAACCAAAGTAAACGTTCCACTCACAACAGCAGATTCGTGGGATTATTGGGCTGATTTAAGTCAAAGTGCCAGGCTAATTGAAGTTGTTGATTTTGTTGCAGTTCATATTTATCCAATTTGGGGGAAAGTTGATATAGATAAAGGAATGAGTGCAACAAAGGAAATTTATGATAGTTTAAAATCTGTTATTCCAAACAAAAAAATTGTAATAACTGAGGCAGGGTGGGCAACTTACACCGAAGGTGAATTGCATGTTCCAAAAGCAGGTGACGAATTAAAACAGAAGAGATATTATGCTGAACTCATGAAATGGTCACAAGAAAATAACGTTACAATCTTTTGGTTTGAAGCTTTTGATGAACCATGGAAAGGCACTGGAACTGAAGGATATTGGGGATTATTTACCGAAGGAAGAAAAGCAAAAAGAGCAATGCATAAACTATATCCGAAACTAATTATTGATGAACCAACATCACCAAGTTATAAATAAACTGTTAGTAAGAGAATGAAATGAGTAATAGATCTGTATTTATTGGAAATCAAAAACTGCAACTGAATACTGAACCGGTTAAGGGTGAGTATGTCGATATTGACGGAGAATCGTTTTATAAAATTTCAAATTTTGATAAGATGACTCCATTTCTTATGAGTATTGTCAGCAGTTCCGATCATTGGATGTTCATTTCAAGTAATGGGGGATTGACAGCTGGAAGAAAAAATCCAGATAATGCACTCTTCCCTTATTATACTGATGACATTATACATGATAATCACGAAAGAACAGGTAGCAAAACTATTTTGCATTTGAATACAAATGATGATTGTTTTATATGGGAACCCTTTTCAAATTTTTATTTGAATATTTATAATATTTCACGGAACATCTACAAAAATATACCTGGAAATAAAATCATATTTGAAGAAATTAATCATGATTTAAAATTAACCTTTTCCTACTGTTGGATGAATAGTGAAAAATTTGGTTTTATAAAGAAGTCAAAGATTAGTAACCAAGGAAATGATGAAGTAAATATTGAAATTGTTGATGGAATTCAGGATATACTCCCTTATGGTATCGATCAACAATTTCAGTCATCGTTCAGCACGCTTGCAGATGGTTATAAAAAAAATGAATTAATTGAAAAATATGGCATTGGTTTATTTTCTTTTAGTTCCATCCCTTCCGATAAAGCAGAACCCAGCGAAGCTCTTAAAACGACTTCAGTGTGGTCTACTGGAATCCCAGTAAATAAATATCTTTTGTGTTCTCGTCAATTGAATAAGTTTCGATCGGGCAGAAGATTAGATAATGAGTCTGGTATTAAAGCCGCAAGAGGTGCTTACTTTGTAAATAGTACTATTTTGCTAGAAACCGGTGGGGCGATTGATTGGATGATTGTAGCTGATATAAATCAAGATTCAGCTGATTTAGCGCAACTAATTAATTTATTGGATACTCATAAGAATATAAATAAAAAAGTTACTGAAGATATTTTAGAAGGAACCCAAAAGTTAATTAAAATAGTAGCGGCATCAGACGGTCTCCAATTAACAAATATTAAGCTGGATATTTCTAGACATTTTTCAAATGTTCTTTTTAACGTGATGCGAGGAGGAATATTTGATGATTCTTACTTAATTGATAAAAATGATTTTATTGCATTTCTTGCGGTTACAAATAAAGATGTATTGAATAGACAATTGGATTTTCTTGAAAAACTTGTCGATAAAATTTCACATGCTACCCTGATTAATAAAATAAAAGAACGACAAGATAATGAGTTCATTAAACTTTCATTAGAATACCTTCCCTTAACTTTCAGTAGAAGACATGGTGATCCAAGCCGTCCCTGGAACAGATTTTCAATTGAAATTAAAAATGATAAAAATGAAAAAGTTCTTAATTACCAAGGAAATTGGCGAGATATATTTCAAAACTGGGAAGCTTTAGCTTTATCATATCCAGGATATATTGAATCAATGATTACGAAGTTTCTAAATGCTTCTACATCTGATGGATATAATCCCTATCGTGTTACTCGAGATGGATTCGACTGGGAAGCACCGGAAGCAGATATGCCCTGGGTCAGTATAGGTTATTGGGGAGATCATCAAATAATTTATTTGTTAAAATTATTGGAGTTATCAACAAAGCATAACAATTCAAATCTCTTGTCATTGATGTCCGATAATATATTTAGCTATGCGGATGTACCTTATAGAATTAAAAATTATGCTGAATTATTAGTAGACTCTCAGAATACAATAAACTTCGATAAAGAACTTCATAATCATATTATTGAAAAAGAGAAAGAAATTGGTTCTGATGCTAGATTTATAAAACATAATAATACATTATACCAAGTTAATTTTGCAGAAAAGTTGTTGGTAACCTTGCTCTCCAAGTTAAGTAATTTTATCCCTGGTGGTGGTATTTGGATGAATACTCAAAGACCCGAATGGAATGATGCTAATAATGCTCTTGTTGGAAATGGTTTGTCAATGGTAACTTTATATTATATGAGAAGATATGTTACTTATTGTAAAAGTCTATTTTCTAAGGTTGATGTTGAATCTGTTTCATTATCTGAAGAAGTTGGTGAATTGTTTGAAGAAATATTTGAGGTGTTTACCTCAAATCTCAAATTCCTTGATGAAGAAATATCTGATAGAACTAGAAAAACGATCATGGATGGCTTAGGCCAGGCCGGATCAAATTATAGAGAAAAAATATATAACAATGGTTTCTCTGCACTCAAGAAAAACATATTACTTAAGAATCTTTTAGAATTTTTTAATACAGCACAAAAATATATTGAACATACAATTGAGATTAACAGACGAAGTGATGGCCTCTATCATTCGTATAATCTGATGTCTCTTATTAATGAAGATGAAGTTAAAATTACACAACTTTATGAAATGTTAGAGGGACAAGTTGCTGTTTTAAGTTCCGGATATCTATCTGCCGATGAAGCCATAAACTTATTAGAAGCCCTTAAGAATAGCCAACTTTACAAAGAAGATCAGAATAGCTACATCCTGTATCCTGATAGACAATTACCTTTATTTATAAACAAGAATATTATTCCTTATGAGGCTTATCGTTCAAGTGAACTATTAAATAAATTAATTGAAATTGGAAATAATGATATTGTAAATAAAGATATTTATGGCATGCTTCATTTTAATGGTGAAATCAGGAATGCTAAGATCCTAAAATCAAGAATATCACAACTAAATATAAATGAAATTTCTGAAGTGAATCAAAATGATGAAGAAAGTATTTTAAGAATTTATGAATCCGTATTTAATCACAAAGCATTTACCGGCAGATCTGGCACTTTTTATAAATATGAGGGGCTTGGATCTATTTACTGGCATATGGTATCAAAATTAGTTTTGGCGGTTCAGGAAACATATTATAAAGCAAAAGCGGAGAATGTTGAAGATTCCGAAATGATAAAATTAAGAGAGTATTATTATGATATTCAAGATGGTATAGGTATAACAAAATCTCCTGAAGAATATGGCGCTTTTCCCACAGATCCATATTCTCATACGCCTAGTTTCTCTGGAGTTCAGCAACCTGGTTTAACCGGACAAGTTAAAGAAGATATTATTTCTAGGTTTGGCGAACTTGGTATTCACATAATTAATGGGAAAATAAATATTATTCCGGCATTGCTGAACAAGGATGAATTTCTATTATATGAAGATCAGTTTATTTATTATGATATTGCAGGAAGAGAAAAAAGTTTAAAGCTAGACCGAAATACTTTAGCATTTACATACTGTCAAATACCTTTTGTTTATAAAAATTCCAATAAAAATAAAATTACAGTTTGTCTAAATGATACTGAACCAATTGAGTTCACAAATTTGGAATTTGATGATAGAATAAGTCAATCAATATTTAATAGAGAAGGAAAAATTGATAGGGTGGAAGTATCATTGCATATTTAACATAGCATAATATATTTTTCGCATTACTTTAAATTATTTTTGGATAATAAAAATGAAAACTCTAGCAAAACAATATTTACATTATTTTTACATAATCTTACTAATAATATCAACTGTAACATTAACTTATTGTTCTAATGATAAGAATAATTCAGTAGATGAGAATAGAAATAATGATTCGTTAAATATAGTAGGTTATAATTTAGTGTGGAACGATGAATTTGAGGGCACTAAAATTGACGATAGTAAATGGTCCCATTTGGAAACTGGAAATCCTGCAAATAATGAGCTTCAATATTACACACCCAGAAGTGAGAATTCTTATGTAATTAATGGCAGTTTATATCTTGTTGCGAGAAGCGAACAGTTTACCGGTCCGGATGGAACCAGGCATTATACTTCCGCAAGATTGAACACCAAAAAAACTAAGACATTTCAGTATGGAAAAATTACTGCTCGTATTAAACTTCCTTACGGTCAAGGCATATGGCCGGCATTTTGGATGCTAGGATCAAATATAGATCAAGTTGGTTGGCCAAAATGCGGAGAGATAGATATAATGGAAATGATTGGCGGTGGCGAAGGAAGAGACAATGCAACATATGGTACTCTTCATTGGGATTCTAACGGTCATCGAGAATTAGGAGGAAGTAAAGAATTGATCAGTGGAATATTGAATGATGATTTTCATGAATTTACAATCAATTGGGATAGTGAAAAAGTAGAGTGGTTATTAGACAATAAAACTTATAATTCTCTTGATATAACTGATGACTTAATGAGTGAATTTCATCAACATTTCTTTATCATTCTTAATCTGGCTGTTGGCGGCAATTGGCCTGGTGATCCAACACCACAAACCGTTTTCCCTCAAGAAATGGTAGTTGACTATGTGAGAGTTTATCAAAAAGAAGATTAAGAATTTACTAATGTAAATTAAAAAGAATTATTAACCTCTTATTTTATATCACCAGAAACCATTGTCAAATAGATAGAATACATTACTAAATTAAAATACTATTGATTGATAAATGATAATAAATATTTGCACATTTTTGTATTCATGTTAATGATCTCCATATTAAAATAATAGCATGCGACAAATAAATATCTACAAAATCTTTTAAAAGGTATATTTGATTCTGTTGTGTTTATCGCGATTATTTTCAAATTAATTTTATGAATAAGGGGAAAATGAAATGAAAATTACTTTTAATATTATGGCTTTATGCCTAATCGTAATTGGTTGCGATGTGAAGAAGGAAAATCAAAATATGAATCAAAAATTTTCTACGGAAGGTAAGGAAATTACTGTTTACACAACAGCAGAAAATACTGATCTAAGATTAACTCAAACAGGAAAGGGAATATTTAAGACAGCAGATCAATCTCGAGAATCGGAAGTATCAGTATTTGTAAATCCGAATAAAACATTTCAATCATTTTGGGGAATTGGAGGAGCAATCACAGATGCCTCTGCAGAAGTTTTTGCAAAACTCTCTGAGGCGAAACAAGAAGAATTTTTGAAAGCTTACTATAGTTTAGATGAAGGGATAGGTTACACATTAGCTCGAACCCCAATACATAGCTGTGATTTTAGCAGTGGCAGTTTCACATATGTTTTGGATGAGGACAAAGAATTAAAGTCCTTTAATATCGATCATGATAAAAAATATCGTATACCTTTAATTAAGAAAGCTATTCAAGTAGCTGGAGGTAAGCTTCCATTATATGCAAGTCCATGGAGCCCACCAGCATTTATGAAAAGTAATAAAAATATGTTGCACGGCGGAAAACTGTTGCCGGAATACTATGAATCATGGGCCCTCTATTATACAAAATTTATAAAAGAATATGAAAAAGAAGGAATGCCTATTTGGGGAATTACGATTCAGAATGAACCAATGGCTAATCAAATATGGGAATCTTGTATTTATACAGCTGTTGAAGAGAGAGATTTTTTGAAAAATTCTCTAGGTCCAATTATGGAACGTGAAGGATTAGGTGATAAAAATATTGTTGTATGGGATCACAATAGAGATTTAATTACTAACCGAGCAAACACAATATTTGATGATCCAGAAGCCTCAAAATATGCTTGGGGAATTGGGTTCCACTGGTATGAAATCTGGACCGGTGGAGAATATATGTATGAAAATCTTTCTAGAATAAACGAATCATACCCAGATAAGAAATTGTTATTCACTGAAGGATGTGTAGAAATTTTTGATGAAACACAATATCAGAGATGGTCGAATGGCGAAAGATATGGTCAGTCTATGATAAATGATTTTAATAGAGGAACGGTCGGTTGGACTGATTGGAATATCTTACTCGATGAAACTGGTGGACCTAACCATGTTGGTAATTTATGTTTTGCACCAATACATGCAGATACTAGAACTGATGAATTGATATATACACCATCTTATTATTATATCGGTCATTTTTCAAAATTTATTCGTCCTAATGCAAAAAGAGTTAGTACTGTTACCAGCAGGAGTCACTTGTTAAGCACATCATTCATAAATGAAGATGGGGAAATGGTTACTGTTGTTATGAACCAAAGTGAGTTAGAAATTAAATATGAGTTGTACATAGGTCAAAAGGCTTTTGAGGAAACCATTTTACCACATTCGATTCAAACACTCGTTTATTAAAATATTTTATGTGGAATTCAATTTTAGAATAATTAGGTAAAAGTTTGACTCGTACAATGGTTGTCATATCTGCTTTATCAATTACTTTCTCTCTGATTGTAACTACATGCTCAATACGCGAGTCCCAAGACTCGGGGCAGAAAAATAAATTTAGATTACTATCTGTTAAGCAATATGAAGATGCAGTATATGCATCTTGGATTGGACAGATAATTGGAAATACTTATGGCCTTGGTTATGAATTTAAATTTATCGATGAACCGGGTCCGGATATGTTTCCCTATGGATATTCCTTCACATTACAAGACCTAAAAAAACATAATGGGGCATATTCAGACGATGATACGGATATCGAGTACATGTATCTCATCCAAATGGAAAATAATGGAATAGAACCAACCTACAAGCAGCTAGCGGAGGCTTGGAAAAAACATGTAAAAGAAAGAGTGTGGTTTGCAAACAGAATGGCTGTTAACTTGATGCATGCCGGACACTTTCCTCCGGTTACTGGTTCAATTGGCTTCAACTCAGAATGGTTTCAAATTGATCCTCAATTAGTAAATGAAATATGGGCAGTTACATCTCCTGGAATGTTAGATTATGCAGTAGACAAATCTGAGTTTGCTGCTAGAATTACTAGCGATAGTTTTGGTCTTGAACCAACTCTTCATTATGCCGCAATGTACAGTAGTGCATTTTTTGAAAAAGATGTAAACAAATTAATTGATATTGGACTAGAACAGTTACCAAAAGATAGTCGCTTTGTAAAAATTGTTGAACATGTTAAAAGTCTTTACAGACAATATCCAAATGATTGGGAGAATGCACGTGAAATTGTAAAACAAAACTACTTTATTATTGATGATTACAATAGGCATTCCTGGGCAGCTGTAGATGCTAACTTAAATGGCGCATTAGGGATAATGGCATTACTTTATGGGCAAGGAGATTTTCAAAAAACACTTGACTACAGTTGTGCCTTTGGAATGGATGCAGATAATCAAGCAGCTACAATGTGTGGATTACTTGGAATTGTAAATGGCTTTGATTCAATACCAAACGGCTTAATGTTTCCTTTTGAAAATATAGAATGGGAAAAACCATTCAATGATTCTTACAAAATGATCACTAGGGAAGGATTAGAGGATGCTTCAATTACCAACTTAGCAGAGAGAACTGTAGCCCAGGGTGAGAAGATTATTCTGGCAAATGGAGGTGAAATAATTGAGAAAGAAGGGGAATTATATTACAGAATAAATACAAATGCTGAATTTTTAGCACCTTTTGAACTTAATCTACCATCAATGTTTTTTTTAGAAGTTAATCAGCATTTTTCATATCCAATATTTACCGGAGGAAAACCAACATCTATAACTTTATCGGTTGAAGGTGAGCTGCCTCCCGGAATTGAATTGAAGGGGAATAAATTATCAGGGATACCTTTAAAGCATGGGGAGTATCATTTAATAATTTTAGCTAGTAACAGAGAAGAAGAAAAAAGTACTAGAGTTAACTTCAAAGTTCATCCCAAAAATTTAGCAATGAGTGCATCAGAAATATTATTTAATAAAAGTTCAGTGAATAGAAAAATTGATATCATCAGAGATGGGTTTGTGGAAGAGACATATTTGAGCGTGAAAAAAAAGGATGAAAGAGAAATAGATTTCTACGGTTATAAATGGAATGATGAACAGGAGATTTCCTCGCTCTATTTTAATAATGGACACCCAGATGAGTACGGTGGCTGGTTTACCTCCTTTGATGTAGAATTTCTCAAAGACAGTCGGTGGTTAAAAGTGAATGATATCAAAATTACACCAGAAATGAACTTACATAATAGTCAGTGGCTTAAACCACATTTTATGGATTATGATATTAGTTTCAGACCATTAAAATCAAAAGGTATCAGAATAATTGGTTTATCCGGGGGTATACCTAAAGATGTGGCAAATGGTCATTTAGGTATTCAATATTATACTTCAATAAGTGAATTAAGAGTTTACTCAGAATAAAATCGACAAATAATTAGGAAAATTTAAATGAGAATTATTTTTAAAGATTTAGAAATTGCCAATCCTATCTTAATTTCTATAATAATGTTAATAATTATTGCATGCCAAACAAATGATTACACAAATCAAGAAAAGGAAGTTATGTCTGAGCAGAAAATTGGAAATATCAAACAAAGTAAAGATGATCTTTTAAGTGGAACTTCAAAAGCTGTATGCTACTCTGGATTTAGAGAAGGTCAACATCCAGATAGGGGAGAAGGTGCTATTAATCCTTCTTATGAACAGACACTTGAAGATCTCACTATTTTATCTCGTAATTCCAATTTTACTTTAATAAGACTATATGATTCAGGTGAAAACTCAGGAACAATATTAAAAGTTATTGAAGAAAACAATATCGGTATAAAAGTGATGTTAGGTATATGGCTAAAAGCAGAATTAAGTAATCATGAAAGTTGTCAATGGTTGGATAAGCCAATACCTGAAGAAATGTTAAAAGAAAACAAAGAAATAAACACAAAGGAAATTGAAAAGGGTATCGAATTAGCCAATCAGTTCGCCGATATTATTGTTGCTGTAAATGTTGGAAACGAATCTCTTGTGACTTGGAATGATCATCTTGTGGACACTGACACTATTATTACTTATGTACAAAAAGTAAAAAAAAGCATAAAGCAACAAGTAACTGTTGCAGATAATTACAAATGGTGGGTGGATAATGGCATGGCTTTATCCCAAACAGTAGATTTTGTTTCAATTCATGTATATCCTCTTTGGGAAGGACAAGATATTGATACTGCACTGTCATATTCAATTGCAAATGTGGAAGAAGTTTGCCAAGCCCTTCCCGGAAGTAAAATTGTTATCACAGAAGTTGGATGGGCCACTGTTGCATCAGAATTTGGTGACCGGGCAAATGAAGAAAAACAAGAGCGTTATTATAATGAAATAATGTCATGGGCTGAGCAAATGAATATTACTACTTTTTTCTTTGAAGCTTTTGATGAACCATGGAAAGGTAATCCTGATAATATGTTGGGAGCTGAGAAACATTGGGGGCTATTTAGTGTTGATCGCAAACCAAAACAAGTTATGAAATTACTGTATCAAGATTTAATGTAACAAAATAGAAAACTCAAAGTGGCAGTTATCTCATTCAAATGTAAAATAAGGGGTGGGCCAGATGCTCATGATGTCCAGAATCAAATCTGAAGTTATTTGGAACAGGGAAAGAAAAACATTATAATCGAAATTTCAAATGAAGTTGTTTGAGTTTTGAGTATCCCCAAACTAAATAGTGCTTTTGTACTTTATGATAGCATCGAAGAAGCTGCAAAAAGTTTCTAAATGAATAAATAACTGTAAAAAGAAGTGAACATTTGACTAGCTGATTTCTTTTTGATGTAATTAGAATAGAGCACTGATTTATAATTAATACAATATAGACATGAATAACTTTTTTGCTATAAAATTTAAAACCGATTTACATATCATCAAGGATAATATTATGAAAAATTCACTTATTTTTTTGTCAATAGCCATTCTTGGTTTATTAACTGCCTGTAGTAATGACGCAAGCCCGGTAGAACAAATAGATATCCCGGAAGGCTACTCTATGATATGGTCAGATGAATTCGAAGGCAGCAGTATAAATTCAGAAAAATGGAATTATGAAACTGGGGATGGAACTGATTATGGTTTACCTGCCGGTTGGGGAAATGATGAAAAACAGATCTATACAACAAGTAGCTTAAATTCCGGTATTGAAACTGATGAAGGAGTTTCAGTCTTAGCTATAACAGCACTCGAGGAGAATCTAGGTGAATATAGCTCAGCAAAATTAACAACCCAAAATCTTTTCAGTCTGCGATTCGGTCTTGTTGAAATCAGAGCCAAGTTGTCTGATGGTAAGGGATTATGGTCGGCAATTTGGATGCTTGGTGATAACAAAGATTTAATCGATTGGCCTGGTTGTGGGGAGATTGATATTGTAGAAGTTTTAGGGCATCAGCCATCATCATACTACTCAACCCTCCACTTTGCCAATGGTAATCGCGAACATGAGGAAATTCAAAATGATTATCAATTATCTGCCGGTAATTTTAGTGATGAATATCATCTATTTACCCTTGAATGGACACCAGAATCAATGACATTTGGTCTAGATGGTCTGCAAATCTATAATATGCCGATTGAGGATAACATGAAAGAATTTCTTCGCAGTCACTATTTGATTTTGAACGTTGCCGTAGGAGGAAATTGGCCAGGCGATCCGGATGAAACAACACTATTTCCTAAAACAATGTACATAGATTATATTCGTGTCTTTTCCAAAGACGGTTTTGAAGCGCCGGAGGCTCCACCTCTAATTATTGATGATGAAACAATAGGACCAATCATCGAGCCGAATATTGCAAACAATGCTATTAGGGATGGATTTTCAGACTTTGGAAGCTTGACTGTAATTAGCTGGGGCGGCGGTGGACAACCGGAAATCTCAGCATCTGATATAGCTATTGACGGAGACTCAAGCTTGGTGTTTGACTTTCCAGGAGGAAACTGGGGCGGTGCATATATAGAAATGATTGAACTTCAAGATTTAAGTAATTATTCTCTACTGAAATTCTCGCTTAACAAACCGGATGTATTGACTGATGCTGAAATAAAACTTGAAAGTGGTTCAGCCGATGCCTCTGTTTTCCTGAAGAATTATACCAGCACAGCTGGTTCTGATGGGTTTGTGGAATATACTATTCCTCTTTCAGATTTCACCGGGCTCAACCTTGATAATTTAAAAATACCCTTCGCTATTTGGAACCCTAAGGATGGTGATAATAACTTTGTTAAGGCTACCGTATTGATAGATAATGTTTATCTTTCTAATTAGGGCTAGTGTTTATACAGCTTACTTCTTCAAGAAACTATGTGAATGATGATGGGATGTATACCATCTCAAAAATAATTTATAAAAAAACAAGGTGTAATATGTCAAATATGTATCGTAAAAGAACTGGGATATCCGGTGTTAATTTTTCCAGTATGGTAGAGGAAGAATTAGAATTTTTACTGAAGAATATTCTGGAAGAGGGAATTCATGGTATTTCCTTCAGTACTTATCTTGAAGGACAAGCTCCTGGATCTAAGGTAGGTGAAGAGCAGATAAGAGAGAGAATGAAAATCTTAGAACCGCATGTTAAATGGGTAAGGTCATTTTCTTGCGTTGAAGGGAATGAATTTATCCCCAAAATAGCTCATGAGTTTGGATTAAAAACACTTGTTGGTGCATGGTTGGATCATGATTTAGAAAAAAATGAAGAAGAGATAAAGGCTATTATTGATGTTGCAAAAGCTGGACATGCAGATATAATTGCTGTGGGAAATGAAGTAATGCTCAGAGGTGATTTAAGTGAGGATGACATAGTTGAATACATTAAGCGTGTTAAAATTGAAGTACCGGATGTACCAGTTGGATATGTTGATGCATATTATGAATTTGCTATTCATGAGAAGATTTGTGAAGTAAGTGATGTAATAATGGCAAATTGCTATCCTTTCTGGGAGGGATTTCCTTTTGAGCACTCATTGTCCTACATGAAAAATATGTATCAGATAGCAAAAAATGCTGCACGTGGTAAAAAGGTTATAATTAGTGAAACTGGTTGGCCTAATCGTGGATCTGCGGAAAAAGAAGCTGTCCCTTCGTATGAAAATGCTATTAAGTATTTTATAAATGCTTACAACTGGGCTAAAGAAGAGGATGTTGAAATTTTCTATTTCTCAAGTTTCGATGAAACATGGAAAATCGACGCAGAAGGTGACGTTGGAGCATACTGGGGATTATGGGATAAGGATGGAAATTTTAAGTATAAATAGCATTGAAAATATTTATTTAGTTTTAAAAATGGAACCAGTCGGAAGCATGAATAATAAAAACATTTAAAGAACTTGATGAGAAACAAACAAATGTAATACTGTTCCGGAGGAGCATTATTACTTTTATGAATCTACAGATAAAAATTACAATACAATTTATTTTCTTGAACTCAATTATTTATTAGAATAAATTTCACAACCGAACATTTCTAAAATTAACTTTTTCATTGGTACACTATCTAGGCTAGTCAAAAGAGATACATTCCGTGTATAAGAAATGCATCTCTTTTTGTAAATTTTAATTTCTTTATTGATGTTGTAATTAAATTATATGAGTTAACCTTAGAGTTCTTTCGCTAATATTTTACTACTAAAAGTTTCTGCAATTTCTGCGTAAACTTCTTTCTCGTATTCAATAGAACTTACGTCAATATTTTCAAACCATTCTGTATTATTAATATACGTTTTTGCCAATTGAGCTTTATAGCTTACCCTTGGACTTTCGTCTTCATTTGCAATTTCTTCTAATGCTTCAATAAGAGTAGAAATATTCTCATTTGGAAATCTGTTTTTGAACTGAACACTTACAAAAATAGCAGATTCTACTACACCTCTGTTTCCGTTTTGTAATGCACTTAAGCAATTAGCTTTAAAAGATTCTGTCTTTCTTAATTTTTTTTGTGTTGCTTGTGCATTTGTACTTAGTGATAAAATTGATAAAACTAAAATAATGGTGTATAAGATTTTTGTTTTCATTGTTTTCTCCTTTTTGGTTTCGTCCCTTTGTTTCAAAGGGTGTGCCAAAAATTCTAAAAGGATATAACTGGTTATATTACAACATCTTATGTTGGGAAGAAAAAACAATAGAAATTTTAATGGTGCCACAAATATTCCATAACTCTAATGTTAATGTTGTAAGTTGTATATTTATAACACTTTAAGAACTAATGCATAAATGTTCCTAAAGTAAATTTGTGGCAACTAGATAAATGAAATAAATTCTACTCAAAAATATTAGGATTTTTGTCTTTTAAGCGTTGAATTCTATTATTTAGGGCTCTTCTTGTTATGCCAAGTAATTGTGCGGCAATAGTCTGATTATTATCAGCTCTTCTTAAGGCTTCATTTATCATTAATAATTCAGCTGTTTTAAATGTTGGAAACTGAGCAGTAAAAATTATTGACTCAGAAAAATTTTCTGAGTTTTGTGAGAGTTTTTTTTCTTTTTTTAATTCCTTTTCGGTTCCTATTGTTTTCTTTCTTATACTTTCTATTGATAATATTCCCGAAGTATGCCGACTAACTGCATCGAAAATTACTCCTTCTAACTCTCTTACATTACCTGGAAAAGAATAGTTTGTTAAGATTGTATAAAGTTCTTTGGGTGATTTGGGTCTTTTTTTGTCTAACGCCTCTGAAGCTTTATTAAGAAAATGACTTATTAGTATTGGTATATCCTTTTTTCTGTCCTTCAAAGGAGGTATATGAACATGATGAGCCTGCAGCCTATAGTAAAGATCTTTTCTGAATGAGTCATCATCTTTCATTTTATCCAAGTCCTTATGAGTTGCAACGATTACTCTGGCGTTAGAAAGTTTGGCTACATCTGAACCAAGAGGGAAATATTTTCCATCTTGCAATAAACGTAAAAGCTTTACTTGTGATTCGATACTTAGATCACCAATTTCATCAAGGAATAAACTTCCGCTTTCCGCTTGTTCAATCAATCCTTTTCGTTCAATGTCGGCTCCTGTATAAGCTCCCTTCTTGTGACCAAATAAAGTATCCGAGAAAAGATTATCATCTACTCCAGCAACGTTTATGGGAACTAACTCACCATCCCGACCGCTAATTTCATGTATTGCTTTTGCAATCAGCTCTTTACCAACACCAGTTTCTCCAGTCACTAATACCGGAAGGTTTGTTCTGGCAATAGCCTCAATATATTTGAATATTGATCTCATTCTATTACTGTTGGTTATGATATGGGAAAAAGCTTCGGGAAATTCCAGCTTATCTTTAAATAGAGATTCTCTTAACCTAATATTTTCGTTTCTTACACTCGCAAAGTATAATCCGCGCTTTATTGATGATAGAAATCTCTCATCATCAATCGGTTTAACCAAATAATCAAAAGCTCCCAACTTCATGCATTCAACTGCATTATCCACATCGTTTATTGCCGTTATTATTATTACGGGCATTTCTGGAAAATTTTCTAATATTTTTGGCAGTAATTCTTTTCCGGAAAGATTAGGCATGTTAATATCCAGTGCGACAAGGGAATACTCTTTGTCCTTTAACAGCTCTATTACTTTTGTACTATCATTACAAGTTTCAACATTAGTAAATCTGTTCGAATTTAAAACTAATTCAGCTGTAGACAAAAAATGTTCTTCATCATCAACTAGCAATATTGTTTTAATTGGATTTAATGGAGCATTCATTTTCCCTCACTCACCGCCAACACTAATTGGCAAATAAATTTTTGCTGTAGTGCCACTTCCTTTATTGCTTTCTATTTGTAATTCGCCGCCATGATTTTTAATAATATTGTAAGAAATTGACAAACCTAGACCTGTACCGCCTTTTTCACGTTTTGTGGTATAGAAAGGATCAAAGATATGCTGTAGATCTTTATCTGCAATTCCTTCACCTTCATCAACAACCTCAAGAACAACATTATTTTTTTCTTCGAAAATGGTCAATGTGATTTTATCATCTTTGTTTCCTAAGGACTGGCATGCATTGTTAATTAAATTAATAACTACTTGCTCTAATCTATTTGGATTGCCATTTACAAGAGGGAATCCTTCAGAGTAAAAAACATTAAAATTGTTTGTTGATTTTTTTATGAAATTACTTGTTATGCTAAGAGCAACCTCAACAACTTCATTAAGATTTATCTTTTTGTACTGCTTATCTGGGTTTTTAGCAAAATTCGTCAGATTATCTATAATCTTTTTAATTCTTTCAGCTCCCACTTCAATTGATTCATAGGATTTATCAATTTTTTCGTTGAAATTTTTATATGACATTCCCCCCAAAGCAAAATCTCCATGTCCCTCATAATATTGATTTAATATGGGCTGAGCATCATTCCAAATTTTCTGTAGCAAATTAATATTTAGCATAATAAAATTATTCGGATTATTTATTTCGTGAGCAATACCCGATACCAATGTGCCGAGTGAAGCCATTTTATCAGCGTGTATTAATTGCTCACTCTTAATTCTGTTTTGTTCTTCTGCTTCTTTAAGGCTGGATATATCATTTATTATTCCATCATACGAAGCGATCTTGCCCTCATCATCTTCTATTGGAACTATGCTATTCTTTACCCAACGAATGGAACCATTTTTATGTAATATTCTGTGTTCAATTGGTTCAACATATTCTCCATCCAACACCCTATCAGATTGTGCCACAACTAAATCTCTATCATCCTCATGAACCATACTAATCCACAGTTCTGGATCTTCAGAATAATCAGACGATTTATAACCAGTAACCGAAAAACATCCGACTCCATGAATTGTTTCAACAACTTGACCATTCTCAATTTTTACGGTATATATATAATCAGTAAGATACTTTAGTAATCTCTTGCTTCGTTTTTTCTTATACTCTAATTTAATTTTAATTACCTCTTAAAATAATTGAATTTGGCGAATGGCAAATTAACTAAAATATAAATAGAAGATCACCATGAATAAAAGCAAAATAGTATTTCTCCACGAATTATTGTAATATTAAGCGTATTAGTGAATAATTTAAAAATAGGTGAAATATTAATGAGATTTTAAAAATGTGCTATTTCTCATTTCTATTCACGTATTCATTTAACAATTTACTTGACCAAAGTTATCAAATTGTTTAGTCAGATGAATTTAACGTGATTAAGGATTTATTTTTAATTTCGCCATCACGTGGTTTTTGTAACTTCTTCAAAAGGGGCTTCGTTATTATTAATTCTCTGATTATAATTGATATTTTCATTTTTGCAATGTATATTGCAAACGTTTGCGGGAACGTTTGCGGGATATCCTAAATATTTCATTTGTAGAAAAAAATAATGACTAATTGTACGCTTAAAGATATTGCAAAAAATCTTGATATTTCTATATCAACTGTATCAAGAGCTTTATCCAACCATCCAGATATTAGCGTTCAAACAAAGAAATTAGTTAAACAAAAAGCAACTGAATTAAATTATAACCCTAACATAATGGCTCAGGGATTAAAAGCAAAAAGAACAAAAACAATTGGGGTTATTGTTCCAGAAATTGAACATCATTTCTTTTCAGCAGCAATATCTGGAATTGAAGAAGTTGCTTACCAAGCAGGTTACACAATTATTGTCTCTAGTTCAAATGAAGATATTGAACGTGAAATTATAAATCTTCATGCCTTCTACTCCAACCGTGTTGCGGGTGTAATTGCATCAATTTCACAAACGACAATTGATGGGTCACATTTTCAAAGAATCATGGACAATAATGTACCGGTTGTATTTTTCGATAGAGTTTTGGAGGATATAGATTCTTGTAAAGTTGTGATAAATGATCAAGAAAGTGCCCATAATGCAGTTATGTATTTGATCAAAAAAGGATATAAGAAGATTGCACACTTAGCTGGTACCTCAAATATCAACATAGCTAAGCATCGAATGGCTGGTTACAAAAATGCCATGCTTGAAAGCGGATTAAAAATAGAAAATGATTGGATTATAGAAGGTGGACTCCATGAGTTGGATGGTTACAAATCGTTTGAAATTCTCTTAAAATTATCTACCCTACCAGAAGCAATATTTGCAGTTAATGATCCGGTCGCGATAGGTGCACTTAAAAAAATAAGAGAAGCCGGACTTTCAGTCCCCGAAGATATTGCTATTGTTGGTTTTTCTGATAATCCAATTTGTGAAATGATTATTCCTTCTTTAACCACTGTGCACCAGCCAGCTTATGAGATGGGGAAAAAATCTGCTGAACTTATTTTAGAATCAATCAACAATGAAGATAAAGATTGTAAGAAAGAAACTATTACACTTGATGCAGAATTAATAATTCGAGATTCTACATGACGAGAATCGATTATGGTTAACTATAATAGTCAATATAGAGTTGTGGTAAACACACTCTTATAAAATGTTATTTAATGTCATTGAAAATTTATTATAATTTTTGGAAATAACTTAATTAACTAATTAGCAATAATTAAGGTTTATTGTGAAGGCCTATGAATTTATACAATGAACGTCCTCATAGACGTTTCAACCCCTTGACTGGTGAATATGTTTTTGTTTCCCCACATCGTACAAAGAGACCTTGGCAAGGGAAGCAAGAGAACTCATCAATTATGCAACAACCAGAATATGACTCAAACTGTTATCTTTGTCCTGGAAATGAGAGGGCTGGTGGAAAAGTTAATTCGAATTATGAATCCACCTATGTCTTTACCAACGATTTCTCTGCACTTCTTCCGGCTACACAAGTTACTTCAGATAATTCGGATCCCCTTTTTCAAACAGAAAGTATAAATGGTACATCCAGAGTAATTTGTTTTTCCCAAAAGCATAATTTAACATTACCAAGAATGGATGTGATAAATATTAGAAAGGTAATCGATGTTTGGTCTGATCAAGTTGAGGAATTAGGGAAGACATATAAGTGGGTTCAAGTATTTGAAAACAAAGGTAGCATTATGGGATGTTCAAATCCCCATCCTCATGGCCAGATATGGGCAAGTAATTCTTTGCCTAGTGAACCATTTAAAGAAGATCAAAAACAGCAAGATTTTTTTCTAAAGAATAAAACAATATTGCTAATTGATTATTTGAAAAAAGAAAAAGATATGGGTGACCGTATAATAACGGAAAATGAAAACTGGATTGTGTTGGTACCATTTTGGGCAGTATGGCCATTTGAAACTATGTTGCTTCCCAAGAGACATATCCTAAGGTTGAATGAAATTACAAATACTGAACGTGATTCGCTAGCTGAAATATTAAAAAAAAATCTAACTCGTTATGATAATCTATTTGATATCTCCTTCCCATATACAATGGGCTGGCATGGAGCTCCATTTGATAATAATGATTATTATCATTGGCAGTTACATGCTCATTTTTATCCACCTTTACTTCGATCTGCAACTGTTAAGAAATTCATGGTAGGATATGAGATGTTATCTGAAGCTCAAAGAGATATAACTGCAGAACAAGCGGCAGAACGATTAAGAAATGTATCAGATCAATTTGAATAAAGAAAAATAGAAATTTAAAAGGTAAACATGTCACTGATAGAAAATTTCCCAGACATACTCAAAAAACTGTATGGGACAAACGAAGAAGCCTTAAAAAAACAAATAGGCAGATATAATAGTTTATTTGATATGTATAATGATCATTTTACGGATCAAGATGTTTACTTATTCAGTTCGCCAGGAAGAACAGAAATTGGTGGTAACCATACAGATCATAATTTTGGTAGAGTAATTGCGGCTAGTGTGAATCTTGATTCTGTAGCAATAGTTTCAAAAATTGATTCACAAAAAATTATGTTCTATTCAGATGGTTATGACGAATTTTTCGAAGTTGACTTAAAAGAATTAGATAAAATAGTAGAAGAAGAGGGAACTACAAATTCGCTGATTAGAGGAATTGCTGCTCGTTTTATTCAATTAGGATATAATATTGGTAGCTTTTGTGGAGTAATTACAAGTGATGTACTCCCCGGATCTGGATTAAGTTCATCTGCTTCAGTGGAAGTATTGATTGGAAGTATATTCAATGTATTATTTAATAATGGGGAAATATGTAGCGAAGAGTTAGCAATAATTGGGCAGTATGCTGAGAATAATTATTTTGGAAAACCTTGCGGACTTATGGATCAGATGGCATGTGCTGTTGGAGGAATTATTGCTATTGATTTCAAAGACCCCAATAATCCAGTTGTAGAGAAAGTTAAATTTGATTTTGATTCCCATAAGTATAAACTTATGATAGTTGATACTGGTGGAAATCATGAAGATTTGACCGAAGATTATTCATCCATCCCAACGGAAATGAAATCTGTTGCAAAGTTTTTTGGAATGGAAGTCTGTCGCGAATTAGATTACAATACGTTTCTGAGCAGACTTACTGATATGAGGTTAAAAACTGGTGATAGAGCAGCCTTGAGAGCATTCCATTTTATCTTAGAAAATGAGAGAGTTGTGAAACAGATGGACTCTCTAAGAGAGAATAATTTTGATGAGTTCTTAAAATATATAAAAGATTCTGGGGACTCTTCTTTTAAATGGCTGCAGAATATATTCTCAACAAAGAACGTTCAAGAGCAAGGTGTCACATTAGCATTAGCGTTTTCGGAGAAATTTATTTCTGATAAAGGTGAAGGAGCTTGTAGAGTGCATGGTGGAGGATTTGCCGGAACAATTCAAGTATTTATGCCTGATAAATTTGTTGAAGAATATAAAAATTATATTGAAGAAGTTATAGGAAAAGGGAAGGTCATGATATTAAATATCCGCTCAGAAGGTTCTGTGTGTCTAAACAATTTATATTGAGGAAAAAAAGAAGATGAAAAAAAATATTCTAGTGACTGGTGGCGCTGGTTATATAGGTAGCCATATAGTACAATTATTGTGTGATGAAGGCCATTCTGTTTCTGTTTTTGATAATTTCTCACTTGGTTTACGAGAAAATATTGATCCGCGGGTAACAAATGTAGTAGAGGGAGACCTCCTAAAGAAAAGTGATCTTGAGAGAGCTTTCGAAACTTCTATAGATGTTGTGTTTCATTTTGCAGCTTGGAAAGCTGCTGGTGAATCCATGATAAAACCAGAGAAGTATAGTACTAATAATATCACTGGTACTCTGAACTTGTTAAATATGATGGTAGAGAAAGAGGTGAAATATATTGTGTTTTCTTCATCTGCAGCTGTTTATGGTGATCCACAATATTTGCCAATAGATGAAAAGCATCCCCTTAATCCTACAAACTATTATGGTTATACAAAATTATGTATTGAACAAAATTTGGAATGGTATAGCAGGCTGAAAGGAATAAATTACAGCGCATTAAGATACTTCAATGCAACCGGTTATGATGTAAATGAAAAGATTAAAGGCAAAGAACAGAATCCCGCTAATTTATCGCCAATTATTATGGAAGTAATTGCCGGCGAAAGAAATAAAATAGATGTGTACGGAAACGATTATGACACAAAGGATGGAACTTGTATTAGGGATTATATCCATGTGGCAGATCTGGCAATTGCTCATATCTTATCAATGAATTACATCTTGGAAAATGATAAGAATTTAGTTGTTAATTTAGGTTCAGAAGTAGGTCATACAGTTCTAGAAGTAATCAACACGGCTTCAAAAGTTACAGGGAAAGAAGTAAGGTATCAAACTACTGCAAGGCGAGAAGGTGATCCGGCAGAACTGGTTGCCAGCTCAAAGTTAGCTAAAGAAATATTATCATGGGAACCAAAGCATTCCGATCTAGAGACTATTTTTTATTCTATGAGTAAAGTATATCTTAAAGGATAGAAGAAATAATCAATTAGGAACATTATAGCACGGTTATAAAAGCGTTTTTACATCAAATAAAAGGAGCAAAAATTGAATTTCACAACTATTGACTATGTAATATTTGTAGGCTATATCATAGGTATCGTAGCTCTAGGGCTCTATGTATCAAGAGATAAAAAGGGACATGAGAAAAATTCTAATGATTATTTTTTAGCTGGTAACAAACTCACATGGTGGGCCATAGGAGCTTCACTTATTGCAGCCAATATATCTGCAGAACAGATTATTGGAATGTCCGGATCCGGATTTGCCGGAGGATTAGCGATCGCTTCCTATGAATGGATGGCAGCTCTGACACTAATAATTGTGGGAAAGTTTTTTCTACCAATATTTATAGAGAAGAAGATATACACAATACCGGAGTACATAGAGAAAAGGTATAACACAACACTTAAGACTATCTTGGCCATATTCTGGATATTTCTGTTCGTTTTTGTAAATCTAACCACAGTTATGTTTTTGGGAGCTAAAGCCTTAGATACAATAATGGGAACCGGAGATGGAAGTTTGCTAGTTCCGGCAATGATTGGATTGGGACTAGTTGCAGCAGCGTATTCACTTTATGGGGGATTGTCAGCTGTAGCATGGACAGATGTTATTCAAGTAGTACTGCTAGTATTGGGAGGAATAATAACAACAGTAATCGCCCTAGATGCCGTAACCCCTGATGGAGGAATATTTGCCGGCCTAGGTCATATATATGATAAAGCCGGAGATAAGTTCCACATGATACTTGCAAAGGATAATCCGGAGTTTAATAATCTCCCGGGAATAGCAGTACTTGTAGGTGGTATGTGGGTAGCAAATTTGTATTATTGGGGATTTAACCAATATATAATACAGAGAACCTTAGCAGCAAAGTCATTAAAAGAAGCACAGAGAGGAATAGCATTTGCGGCTTTCTTAAAACTTATCATTCCATTAATAGTAGTTGTCCCGGGAATAGTTGCCTTTATCATGTATTCACAGCCGGAGGGGACAGCAGTAATAGAGGGAGCAAGGGAAGCCTTCACCAATGCCAATGGAACAGTAAACTATGATAAATCCTACCCATGGTTAATAAGTAATTTCATTCCTACTGGATTAAAGGGTGTTGTAGTAGCAGCACTGACAGCAGCCATCATATCGTCGTTGGCCTCAATGTTAAATTCCACAGCAACGATATTTACAATGGATATCTATAAGCCATACTTTGGCAAGAAAAGTACAGAGAAGAAACTAGTAAATGTAGGAAGAACAACAGCAGCAGTATCTTTGGTAATAGCATTATTTTTAGCCCCATTCTTGAAGAGCTTACCCCAAGTATTTCAGTATATACAAGAATACACTGGTTTAGTAAGTCCGGGAGTATTGGCTGTAGCAATGTTGGGATTGTTTTGGAAGAAGGTAACAACAAGAGGAGCAATATGGGGAGCCATATTATCGATACCGATAGCACTGGTATTAAAATTGCCGGTAATGGAATTACCATTTATGGATCAAATGTTATATACATTTATCATCACAATAGTAGTAGTTGGAATGATAAGTTTATCATCAAATGATTTTGACGATGATCCAAAGGGATTTAACTTAACAGCAAAATTATTTAGCACAGATAAAGTATTTAACATTGCTTCATATGTTATTTGTTTAATTCTTGCTTTATTATATACAATTTTCTGGTAGAAGTTATAAAAACAATTTCTTCTATTTGATCAACTCATTAACGTATATATTATATATATATAACTACGTTAATGAGTGTCTGAATCAAGAAAGATTCGGATCATTATTTAGAAAAGTAAAAATGTTAAGCTATGAATGGCATGGATCATCGGCTATTAAAACATTCTATAATCTCTATTGTTACTCGGGACAGCTTGCATTACGCAAGGCGTCCCGAGTTTTTTCTCATTCAGAATAATGCTCAATAACTTTAGCAATAGCAGCTTCACAGACCTTGCAGAAAGGTTTATCTCCCTTACTGAACATAATACAATCTATCATCGGCCTATACAAACCTTTTGGCAAATAACCAGCACCTTCAAAAGCTCCAACCTTTCCATAATATTTACTTGATTGTAAATATTTATCTACTCTAGCTGTCCGTTCTCTGTCTTTTTGCGCATAGTCACTTTCAGCTTTAGCTATTAGTTCTTTGGATGCATTGTTTCGCTTGAGCTCTGCAGTTTTGTTATTCATTTCTCTTCTAAGTGCTTGCCAGGCATAATCAGTCTCATCAAAATTATCTTTCTCCCACGGCGTTGGTAACTCAATATCGGAACTTAATAAATCCTTCCACTTAATATTCTTTGGATCAAGCAGAGCAGTAACATTAGGTTCAACTGGTTCAAGTGAGGGTTTATAAAAATCAGTATATGCCACGTCTGATGTATAGTATTCATCGGCTAAACCGGCAAAAGAATGCCCAAACTCATGAACAAACAAATACTCATTAAATTGATTACCAGTTGTAAATGTACATGACCAATTATAAATTCCGCCACCACCATATCTTTTGTGGTTAACCATTATGTAAATAGCATCATAAGGCACATGCGCGGCTAAGTTTCTTAATGTTTTATTATCTTCAGTTAGTAAATATCTCTCTGAGCCAAGTGAGTTGAATGTTGCGTTTAGAGTTGTGTTCTTGAAAATATTTGCACGTGGTTCATCAACTCCCGTCTCTTCAGATGGCTTAAGTACACCATAAACATTAAAATTTTGTTTCATTGATTTATACGGTTCATACTTTGTTAAGATTTGTGTGAATCTATTTAGATCAGTCAAATATTGGCCTTTTTCGTTTTCAGTATATCCTTCCGCAACTATGACAATATCTACTTTGTTATGCGGATCACCATTGTAAAGTGATTTGGTTATTTCAACATTTTTATCAAGTACTTGATCTCTAATAATTTTAATATCATTGGGATTTATAACTACGTGAAATAATTCGTTCAATTTATTTTGACCATCACGTTTTTCAATCGCAATTTTAACTGACTTTTTAGGGAAGGGAATTAAAGCTGACTCATGATAAGATCGATTTACTCCGTTCTGAGCATCAGAACTTGTTTGATATTCTTTGAAATAACTATCGAAGCCTTTTGAATAAATTAATTCACCTGAAGCTTCATCATATACTTTGTAATAGTAAGCCCCATTGTTAAAATTATCTAATAAATTCATTCTACTTCCCGCCCAAATTCCCTGTTTGTATATATGGTCAATTGTAAACATTTCGATTTTTGAATCACCAACATGATAGTAGTCAATCCGCATAGTGGCGTCAGAAAAATATTTAGTAAAAGTCGAAAATTCTTGAGGATAAATATTTGTGAAGATGAATATAAATGAGATAATTAATAGTCTTCTCATAACAACTCCGATTTTTGTATTTATTATTATGAATACACGTAAGTTATAAATAAGACAACTTATTGCAAAAGATTTAAATCTTATGGGAGAGACATATATCGATTAAAAATTAAAATTCAAAAGCAAAGCCTACGCCATAACTGGTTGAAGTAATTTGTGGATAGATATTTAAATTGAATTTATCATTTTTAGCTAAATTTTTCTCATGCAGCTTAACTATCTTTAGACCGATAAAAGTACCTAATGCAGCACCCAAGATTGTATCAGAAAACCAGTGTACATCTGTATATACTCTTTGATAAGCAGTTAAAGAGGCTAACGAATAAAGTGCAACTGATGCATAGATGTTATCAATTCTTTCGGACAGAACTGTTGCCACTGTAAATGCAGTTGATGTATGACCAGAAGGTAATGAATTCTCTTCGGACTCAAACTCAAATTCAAAAGGATCTATCTCAGTATATGGTTCACCTGTGAATGGTCTGGCTCTACCCAAAGTTAGTTTAAATAGTTGTGTATAAATACCATTAGTCAATATTGCTTCAGCAAGCATTTGTCCAGTTGTTTTCATATGATTATTTGAAGTAAATAAACCTGCAGTATAAAGTAATCCACCTAAGATACTACCATAAATTGGTCGTCCAAAATTTTCTCCAATATTGGTTATCTTATCCAAAGTTGGATTATGAGAATTTATAGCCTCATTTCTAATCTTGTTGTCAAAACTGAAAGATGCGCCAGCTATTGCCAGAACAACTCCAGTCAAAAGCATATCATTTTTGTCAAAAAAGAAAGGACTTTGCAATAGTTCTAGGCTTGTATTAAAAGAAAGGATAGCATCTGTTTTAATATTATTGCTGAATGATTTATTTTGTTCATGATTGTATTCATCATACTCAAATTGGGAGAAAGCAATTGTTTGAACAAATAACAAAATAAAAAAACTTTTTCGGATCACACTAGCTCCTCAAAATATTTCAGAAAGTTATATAAGTTTTACCAAATGTTGAAAAAAAATACAGCATAAATGATTCCGGTTAATAAAATAATACCTTTGGTGTTGAAAAAGAAAATAAAAAATATATTTCTAATTGCAAACACTATACCAAATGACCAATAGAATATTCGGTAATCAAAAAGTAATCTTAAGTCCAATAATGGAATAATTCAATTAAAGTTTTGTCGTGATTTGAAACACATTCATGGTTTTGTGACACAAAACACAGTCTGTAGTTTTCTGACTAGTTAAAATTTTGCTGTTTTGGGACTTTTCTGACACTATTCTTGGTACACAAATTGTCCAATACAGATTAAGACTTCAAAAAGGAATGGTGTGAAAATGAAAGCGGCAAAAATTTCATATGTTAATTTATTAATTGTGATGATGTTTCTGTTTTTAGGAATTTCATTTAGTTCAGCTCAAACAATTGTTTTTTCTGATGATTTTGAATCGGGAACAACCAACTGGACTTTATCAGGTAGCTGGGGATTAACTACTAATGATTTTTATTTAGGGGCTAGTTCTCTAACTGAAAGCCCAATTGGGGACTACACAAATATGCAGAATAGTTCAGCAACAATGACCAACAACTTAGACTTAAGTAGTTATTTAAGCGCTGAAATTAGTTTTTGGACAAAGTATAATATTGAAAATGCATTTGATTATATGTATCTGGAAATTTCAAATGATGGTGGTGTTACTTTTGTAAAAATTGATGAATTCACAGGTGTCTCATCATCATGGACAGAGTACACATATAATATTGGTACTTTTGCAGGAAATTCTAATGTTAAAGTACGATTTAGATTTTTTAGTGATCAGGCGGTAGTTGGTGATGGAATGTACATTGATGATTTAACCATTACAGGTTCTGCGATTGACGATTCAGCTCCTTTAATTATTCATAATGGACCTGAATTTTATGAAGGTGTTTTAGGAGATTATGAAGTGAATTCTGAAATATCAGATGCTTCAGGAATTGCTTCTACAACTCTTTTCTATTTAGTTGATGGAAACGGACCCTATTCTATAAATGGTTCTTATATTAATGGTGATCAGTATGGTTTTGTTATACCAGCTCAATCACCTGGGGCAAATGTCTCGTATAAAATTAATGCTGAGGATAGTGCAAATCCTGTAAATGGAACAGATACCTCTTCCGCTCCAGAATACAAATACATTGCCGGTAGCTATCTAAGTTATGATGATGCTGGAGTAGATGCTTTAGCAACGATAAGTAACACGGCCGCCGCCGCGGTTAAGATTTCAGTTCCTGCAGGTCAATATGGATTTTTAGTTGCTGTACTGATCAGGAATTACACAGATACGAATAATCCAAATGATGACATGCTATTTCATGTTTGGGATGATAATAATGGATTACCGGGAAATGATTTGATAACTCCCTTTCTCGTAACTCCAGAAGCAAATTTAGATAATCCATATCCTTTTACTAGGATTGACCTTCGTGGTTATTCACCTCAATTAGATGATTTAACAGGAGACTTTTTTATTGGTATAACTGTTCCGCAAAACTCAGTTAATTTATTAGTAAGCAATATTTCAAGTAACAGATCATTTAGTTTTGACGGTACAAGCTGGAATTCTACTCCACTTACAAAAGATTATCAATTCAGAGCAATTATAAATGAGAGTTTAACTCCTCTCCCTGTTGAGTTAACTACATTTAAGGCAAATGTAAATGAAACTTCTGTTACTTTGAATTGGGAAACAGCTACAGAAGTAAATAATTATGGTTTTGAGATTGAGAGACAGAATCTAGAATTAATTAGTCAGAAATCAGAATGGAAAATAATTGGTTTTGTTGAAGGTCATGGGAACAGTAATTCACCTAAATATTATCTCTATGAAGATAATATGAGTATTTTGAGCGGAAAGTATTTTTACAGATTAAAACAAATTGATATAGACGGTAATTTTGAATATTCGGATGTAGTTGAGGTGACTGTATCAGCTCCGGATAATTTTTCTCTTGATCAAAATTATCCAAATCCGTTTAATCCATCCACAACAATAAAATATTCAATTACAGGTGTAGCCTCAGGCTTTAGCCTGAGCCAGGTAGTATTAAAAGTTTATGATGTTTTAGGAAAAGAAATAAAAACCTTGGTAAATGAAAATCTTCCAGCAGGTATATACGAAGTAGAATTCGATGCAAGTGAATATCCGAGTGGCTTATATTTTTATTCTATTACAGCTGGTGAGTTTACACAAACGAGAAAAATGTTATTGGTAAAATAAATTACTGTTGATCAAATACAATCAGATATTTAAACTATTTCCGTTTTCTTTGCATTCTTAAGTAGTTGAAAATCTTTTTGTAGAATGAATTGAGAGAATCGATCTATTCAGACCACGACATTACTTCAAGTTTTCCAGTGTTTGGAAAAGTTGGAGGAATGCTTAGTAAAAATCTTTCGTCAAAAATCACAAATTTTTTATAACCACTAGTTAATGCATCTTTTTTTGTTAAGGCTAATATTTCCTCTTTTGCAGCAACTACTCCACCACGTAAGTATAAAGTGCCACTTGGTGGTATTGAACTGTTCTCCATCTTAAATCCGCCTTGCGCACAAAAAATTGAAGCATCAATATGAATATCTTTGTTTGCAACATTGGCATCATTATCTGCAATTACAACATTATTAGTTGCAAGTATTCCTAACATATTTTCACAATCATTGTTTGGAACATATTTTTTTTGATCGGAATCCCAAGTCATTGGATCATCAGGATAAACAATATCGTCTACTAAGTACACATTACCGCTAGCAGCTCCAGAACTCTCACCACAGCCTATTGTAATTTTACCTTTAACTGTTCCAGAGACGTACATATCTCCTTTCTTAAGGTAAGCAACTCCATTCGGTGCAAAAGTACTTAAATCCTCTCTAATTGGTGCTGAATATGTACTGCTATCCGGACCGCTCCCTGTTCTGTGAGAGACAGTTCCATCGTCATGAAAAGTTAACCAGACATCGGTGTTTTCAAAATATGAAGAGCCACCGTAATTATCTACTCCATCAATGGCAGCATTACGTTCAGTATCAAACTGGTAATTAACTGGAAGAGGAATATCTACACCGTGTTCAACACCACCATAAAATTTTGGTTCAGCATTTTTATCTGCATAATTTATTCCTTTAAGTGTTGTTACTTTTCCCCAAAATACTGCATCACCACCAACATTTAATTGAGATTGAGTATGGAATGGCCCCCAGACAGTATCACCAGTAATAAAAACTTTGGAACTCATATTACCTGTATACCAAGCAAATTTTGCATAACTACTTGGCTGAAGAACTATTCTTACAACATCAACAATATCATTATAATATCCGGTTGCCTCAACCACTTTTGTATCAACTAGGGTATCTCTTATTTCAACTTTGTATTCCCCACCTTGAAAATCTGTTTTGCTAAATCCATCACCCCAATTGCGATCTAGGAATAATTCATTGCATGCAAAATTAGCTGCACTAACAGCAATATTATGTGCTTTGGTTTCGCTGTAATAAGTAATGACATTATCTGTTGATCTTTGTGTAAGATTTAGAAAATTTCTTCCAAATGCTAGGAATGAAATTGTAAAACCCAATACCATTAATATTGCTCCTTTCCCACCCATACTATCACCTGTTTTTTAAATTTCTTGAGGCTAATCTAACCTGTCTCCAAAACGCACTGGAGTATTTTTCATCACCGTGTATTCTTTCATATCCGTATACATCCTCAACTTTAATATTTATCTGAAGAGTATAAATTGCACTAGGTACCGTAATTGGAAAAGTTAATTGATTTCCCATGGCATCATAATAGAATAAATCAAATTGAGTAACACCTAAATTTGTGCCCACTGGTGTTTCATTGCCCCTTACTCTATATAGCATTCTATCATTTGGATTTGGAGTCTTAGGTAATTCATCGGTTGAACCTAAAAAGTAAAATAGTGTATCAACATTTCCATCGTTATCTTCATCTGTTAGAAACCGAATACTATTTTGAGAGGCCGATAATATTGACTTAGAAGGATCAGGTAATTTTTCCCAATCTTTGCAAAATCCAATTTTTCGAAAGTCATGTTCAACTAACTGTACCACTTCAACAAGGTTTGACTGTGCAATGGCCTCTCCGCCATAAACATAGTTGTTTTCCACAGTAGCATCATTCAGTCGAAATAGAATTAATAGTAGAAAACCACCAATTAACGTTGAACTTAAAATATCTATTAAAGTTGAGAATCCCATAATTATTACCTGAAATGCCAATAACTAAATACTGAGGACATCGTAACTGTATCTTGAGTACCATCAGCTTTTAAAAACGATTTACTTGTAACGTAAACAGTAATTTTCTTATGCCATGTAGGAATTGAAGAAACCAGATCAGGATTACTTGATTGAACATAACATACTTCACTGGAAATATTATACTCAGCGCTTGATACATTGTTACTTGTTATTTTCAATCCGTTATAATCGTCAAAGTCGTTAAAATTTGGATAGGTTTCAGTTGTACTAGAACCTAAAGAACCAGGATATGTCAAATCAGTTGTAGCTGCAGCCGCATCTACCACAGTTTTTGCATCAAATGCTTTACCACTAGCTTCTTCAATTATTGATGAAGCTAACGACACTGCAAGAATATTTAGTTTATTATCTAACAATGTTGAACTTGTCATAACAAATCCAGTGTTGACTTGTAGAATTATTAAAGCAACAAGTGTCATTGCACCTAATGATAAAAATGATTGTCCACTACTCATGGTTCCCCCAATGTTGTGCAACATATGTTTCAATTTTGAAGCCAAGAAAAAGTTTGAAAACGAGCCCAAAATGTGTGACGTGTATCACAATGGAAATTGCTACCTGGTAGTTATTACCGATTAGGTAAAAAGACCACCTTTTTTGTTACTTATCTAGTGTAATATTGTTGAGAAATTTTTGTAATTATTATTATGTTGTAACATGGCAACCTCCATTTAAATGTTCTTGATTAACAAAGCCCTAAGATGAAAAGCAAAAAAGTAAGTTGTCATGTGCTTATAAGCAATTTCAATTGAATGTTAGAGTACAAAATATTTAAAACTAAATCACAAATGCTTATTGTGAATAAGGAAATGATGTGTGAATGAGGGAATTATCAATAATGATAAGGAGTTATATTTACTATTATGTGTTCTAAGATACTACAATCATCTATAAAATAAATATAACTCCATTATATAAATAAGTTATGTTGATAATTACAATGTGAAATAGATTTTGTATTCAAAAGGAATCTTATTTTCTTATACGGACTATGAAAAAAAGATTAGTCATATTGAAAATATGGGTGATACTGAATTAGAAAGATATATTTATCAAGGCTTGCGTGTTGAATTAAATACTATTAATCAGTTTTGTAAAAATTGTAGTATAGAGATCAAAGGCGGAGAGAGTTTTATCAGAGGACTGAAATTATATTTAGAAAAATATTGTACGGAATTAGCTAGAAAAGAGTTTTATAATGTTGGAAATATAAATACGTTTGCAGAATTCTATGAATTAAATATTAAGATAATATAGTCAGTTATTCAAATGGATATTTACAACCGTACTTTTCACAATCTGCAGTATTAATTGATTTAAAGACTATTTCATAAGTAAGATTCTTTTTTATAATTTCTCTTATTTTCGTAGATCGAATAACATTCTCTTCTGTCATTGGAAACACCACAGATGGTATTCTCATCATCCATTTAGTAGAGTCTTTTTCAATCACACTACCTTTAGAGACGTTATAAAATTCAATATCTGGAATACCAAGACTATTTATTATGGTCATTCTAGTTTTCTTATTTAGTTCAACATTATTCCAAAGAAGTTTAAATTCATCAATAATAGCAGGTCCAAGGCCACAACTAATAAGTTTTATACCAATCCCTTCTTTACTACGAAATGAAAAATCTTCAAATGAAGTTAATATTGGTATTACTGATAAAATCTGAAATTTTTGACTTGACTTAAAAACCATTATTGAAATAACAATAGAAATAACAGATACCAAGAAAGCTGAAAAAGCAATGATATTGATAGGAGAAAAAATTTCAGTCTCATCCATAGGATTAATTATGAAAAGATTATCCTTGGATGCATTCATGGATAAATTATTAAGGCTGTCGATTACTATTTTTAGACTATGACACATTTATATTAGTTGTTAATTTATGCTTATTGCCAAAATCAAAATAAACTTAAAAAATTATTAATTTAAAAGCATTATTTATATTTTATAATTAATCTTTTTTATATAATTTTATTTCATATTTAATTACTGGCGCATAAGGTTTGTGTGTTAGTACAAGCCGCTTAGTGGGTGAAGTGTTTTATTTATATTTTTTCAACATAAGTACCTTTAATACATCTAGTCTTTGAGAGGCTTTTCTCCTCTAGTCATACAATAACATTAAACCAAAAACAAAGTGTCTCCAGCAGACAACTATACTCTCAAATGTGTAAATATGTTAGTGGTTTTGGAGGGTCTGAGCTAACCTAATTTATACCTAATCAAAAAGGAGAAAATAATGAAATTACTTTTGAAAAAAAATCAATTAAAATTTCGGGAAGTATAATCTGAATTGAATTTGGTCTTTATAACTCTAAAATGATGAAAGCATATAAAAGACAAGTTAAATAAAATATCTTTTCAAAGTTTCTAATAATTATATCTCGGAATATTTCCATCATAATCTCCATTGGAGGTAAAACAAATTATGATTTACAACAGCTTTAATAATTAAAAAGAACTATTCAGTTAATACAGATCAAATCTTTTTATCACTCTATAATGGTATTCTTGTTTATAGGATGACAAGAAGTGCCAAATGCCAAACAAGAAAACACAGGTAAATTATTTTATCCTTAAATGTGAAAAATCCATTGCTTTCAAGAACAACCACTTACTCTTCCACCCCTATTGATTGTGTGAGTGTCTTGTAAAAACATTTTATGATAAGAATAATTTTGAATAATGTCAAGACAATCCATCAACTGCTCGATTATTAATCTTTATTTATTATCATTTTTGTTTAGTGCTTCCATTATAGCCTCCTCTTTGTATAGAGCATGCGTCTCTATTTTATACAAATCCCCCAACACTCCGTATGTTGTTGTTTCTAAATAACTTACTTATTGACTGTTATTTTTGGTTTCAGAGTTAATATTTTTTTTTGAAAAATATTTTTCGAGTTGGAATAAGGAATGTTAATTTATTACTGAGTATTAACTAGAAAACCGTTGAAAATCCTGCCTAGAATGTGAGTGCGAATTTGATAACAATCACAATATTGGACTTCCATATCCCATTTATTGTCTTATAAATAAAATTCTTGTTGAAGGATTAATGAATCCATATTTTGGGGGGAAATGAGATGAAGAATATTTCAGTAGGCAGTAAGTTTTTCCATGCAAAAGAATTACATTCTGATGTTGTATTGCTTCAAGTCAATGCACCATATTTCAGTAAAAATTGTGTGTCTTTTTTTAATAATTCTATTTCTTTACTTATAAATCAAGGATATAAGAATTTAATTATTGATTTAACTGAAACAGAATATTTGGATACCACCTGCGTCTCAATGCTGATACAGAAAATGATAGAATTGGACTTAATTGGTGGATCTATTAGATTAGTTGTAACTGAAGACCATCCAAGGATAACATTTTCAGTTGGTAATATTATCTCTCAAATTAGCGTTTACCTTACGGTAGATCTTGCATTTAATGATGTTCCTATTAACTAAATTTTGAGCCTTTTCTGATCTTTGCTTCCATTTCCATTTTAAGATTTTCAACTTCTTCTATAATCTCAACACCTGATACAAGATTCTTTCTCTCCAATAATCTAATAATAGCTTCAAGTTGAAGCATGTTAGAATAGATCAATTCCTCATTGCTAACTGACTTAGACATAAGACCTCCAAGAGATAAATAATATTATACGATTAAGTTATTTATAATTTATGAATTGTACGCAAGTATTTATCCATTCAAGCAAAATAAAACAGTATTTATTTGTAAGTCTCAGTCTATGGGTTTAGTTTTGAGAGTGCATCTTGGAAGTTTAATGATAGGGGAATAATTGGCATTAGATAACAAAAGTTTATTCGAGCAATCAATATTAAGAGTAGTTTCAGAAGAAGAATTACTAATAAGCCACCAAAATTTAGTTAGCGAATATTTCAAATATGTAGATGAGAAGAAACCTCAAATATTAAAAGATGCACTGAGGCAGCAGATAGAAAAAATAGAGAGTCAGCTCATTAAAATCGAAGAAATTTAACATATTTGTCACAAATTGTAATTTATCAAAATATAAACAAGCATAACTCCATAGATAACAATAAATTAACTCACCAACTACAATGTAAAATACATTTTGTATTCAAATGGATGAGGCATAGTAGCAATTGATTTTATTTCTTCATCCTTAATCTTAATCCATTGATCAAACAGATTATCATTAAAAATATCATCTCTTTTAAGAAAATCAAAATCGGCTTCTAATGCATCTAGTGCATCACCTAAGTTTTTGGGTAAAAATTCAATACTATCTTTTGTGTATTCATCAATATTTTTATCGTTTGGACCATACCCTTCTTTTCTCGGATCAATTTTATTTATAACTCCATCAATTCCAGCTAGTAGCATAGCAGAGGTTGCCAAATAAGGATTGGCAGTAGCATCTGGTGGTCTGTATTCAAAACGTGTTTCTTTTGGATTAGAAACGTATTTAGGAATTCTAATAGCGGATGCTCTATTTCCTTGTCCATACGTTAATGCCACAGGAGCTTCAAATCCGGGCACAAGTCTTTTGTATGAATTAGTACTCGGATTAGTAAAGGCAGAAAGTGCGGGGCCATGTTTTAAAAGGCCACCAATAAAAAACCTACCCAACTCATTAATATTTCCATACTCACCCTTTTTGTAAAAAGCATTCTTCCCATTTTTCGTTAAGAACATGTGCAAATGCATTCCGTTCCCAGCTTGTTGATACATTGGTTTGGGCATAAATGTAATATAAAGATTTTTCTTTCTAGCTAAATTAAACAGAATATATTTTGCAGAAATAATATTGTCGCCTGTTTTTAGAGTATCATTAAAATAAGTTTCAATTTCTTGCTGACCTCTTTCACCTACCTCATGATGATGATACTTAACCTCAATTCCATGCTGCTTAAAGAGATTACATGCTTCATCCCTAAAATCATCGTAAAGATCAAAAGGATTTGCTGCATGATAAGCTCTTTTATAAAATTCCTCTTCATGTTCAACTTTATAATAAGATGAAGCTGTTCTAGTATCATATTTAACATCTGAAAATATGTAGAACTCAAATTCCGGTCCCCACATTGCCTTATCGGCACCTGTAATTTCCTTTAAGAGTGTTTCTGCTTTCTTAGCAATTTGTCTGCTATCTTGAGAAAAAATTGTTCGCTTTTCATCTGTTAGATGAATGTTACAATAAAAGCTAAGTGTTGCTGCTTCTCTAAAAGGATCCAAGACTGCGGTTGATAAATCAGGAATTAAAACCATATCACTGTTTTCTACTTTTCGAAAACCATAACTTGATCCGTCAAATCCTACCCCTTCTTTTACAATTCTTTCTATTATACCTTTCCCAACGGGTAAAGATATATGCTGAAGTCTGCCAACAAGATCTATAGCTTTTAGATCGATTACTTCTATTTTATGTTTTTTAATTAATTGGTTAGTTTTTTGAATTAACGTATTTTCCATTTAAACTCCCTACTAGAAATTCAGTAGAAAAAAAAAGCGTCTAACAATTATTAGACGCTTTGTGAATTTGTTTTTAACTATTTTGAATTTATCGCTGATAATCCCGGATAAATTGCTGTTGTATCTAATTCTTCTTCAATTCTTAACAATTGATTGTATTTTGCAATTCTATCACTTCTACTAGCAGAACCAGTTTTTATTTGACCAGCATTTGTTGCAACTGCAATATCAGCTATAGTTGTGTCTTCGGTTTCACCTGAACGGTGACTAATTACATTTGTGTAACCAGCTCTTTTTGCCATTTCAATTGCATCTAAAGTTTCTGTTAAAGTACCAATTTGGTTAACTTTGATAAGGATAGAATTGGCTATTCCATTATCAATACCTTTACCTAATCTTTCAGTGTTTGTTACAAATAAATCATCACCTACCAATTGAACCTTATCACCAATTGCGTCAGTTAAATTTTTCCAACCTTTCCAATCATTTTCATCAAGACCATCTTCAATAGAAACTATAGGATAGTCTTTTGCTAATTTTTCATAAATTTTAACCATATCATCAGAAGTTTTAACTGATTTATCAGACTTGAAGAATACATATTTCTTTTTCTTTTTATCATACATTTCACTTGAAGCAACATCTAAAGCTAAACTAATTTGTTTCCCAGGTTTGTAACCAGCTTTAGTAATTGATTCAAGAATAAGATCTAAAGTTTCTTCGTTAGATTTTAGATTAGGAGCGAAACCACCTTCATCACCTACAGAAGTGCTGTATCCTTTTTTCTTTAATACAGATTTTAAAGCATGAAATGTTTCAGTTCCCATTCTCAAAGCTTCAGCAAAACTTGCTGCTCCATGAGGCATAACCATAAATTCTTGGAAGTCTACAGTATTATCAGCATGTGAACCACCATTAAGAATATTCATCATTGGAACAGGTAAAATTCTTGCACTTGTTCCACCAATATATCTATAAAGAGGTAGTTCAAAAGTTTCAGCGGCAGCTTTTGCACAAGCAAGTGAAACACCTAAAATTGCGTTGGCGCCTAGCTTAGCTTTGTTTGGAGTGCCATCTAATTCCAATAAAAAATTATCAATACCTACTTGATCAGCTGCATCAAAATCTATTAACAAATCAGCAATAATATCATTTACATTGCTAACAGCCTTTTGAACACCCTTACCTAAGTATCTTTTTTTCTTAGTGTCTCTTAATTCAACGGCTTCATGTTCACCAGTTGATGCCCCACTTGGAACCGCTGCTCTACCAATTATTCCAGACTCAAGCAGTACTTCAACTTCTACTGTTGGGTTTCCTCTTGAATCAAGTATTTCTCGCCCTAAAATATCTACAATCGTTGTCATTTTATCTCCTTTGATGTAATTATAATAATTAATTTTATGCTTGTAAAATTATCTAAAAAGGTGAGCAATTACAATTTAAAGAGGTGATTTAGATATTGACAATTTGATAAAATCAATAATATGATTTCTTATATAGATTCAGTATTAGGAAATATAATTGCCCGTTGCTCTATTGCCCACTAAAAATCCACACCGATAATATCTTATTTTCAAACCCACATCCAATTTTGGATTATTGAAACTATAGTGATATAGATCACAGAAATGGATTTGTAAATTTCCTATTATAATTTCTGAGGCAAATAAAATAATATCAATTAAGGGGATGCATTATGGTTCGAATTGAAACGAACAAATATTTCAAGCTCCAAGATAAGTTGGTTTATGCCTTTTTCTTTGTAGTTGGTATAATACTTCTCCTTGTGTTATAAGAAACTTGTTTCGAGAACTATGAACGAAAGGAATAATTGATGATTTCTCACTTTCTTATGAAAATTACAATCTAAGAAAATGTAGGGGGAATAAATTATGGTCAAATTAATTCAGGACAAAATCATTCAGAACTGTGAGAGGATATTTTATACAATTAGTCTTTTAATTGCTTTCATAATTCTTGTTTTGTAAAGACAATAATCATACTTGTTTAATTTCATCTATTGAATCTTCTAATTCCATAGTTCATTTTTAAATAAATCTTGCTAAAAATTGCTTGCCGAAATATCATCTTTTTTTCATGTTAGATCATTTAATTACAAATAATAATCACCACTATTTTGTTTGGAGAAATACATAGTGCTATCCTTTCAGGCTGCACAAAAGCAAAATCATTAATGCAGGAATTAAGGAGAGTAATGTCTAAGTTGTTATTTGAAAAGCCTAGAAAATTGAATATATTTCCACTTCTTATTTTGCCCACGTAGCTCAGCAGGATAGAGCGACGGTTTCCTAAACCGTAGGTCACAGGTTCGAATCCTGTCGTGGGTACAAATGTTCTATGTAAATTATGAAGTTCCCAAAACCCTCACAACCATTTAACGAACCCTCATAGTTTATTCTACTTTTAAGCAAATTTTGATAGAACTTTGTAAAATTGTAGAAATTCTAATCATAATTATATTCTCCTAATACTATACACAAGAACTATGTTTTGTTCGAAGGATTAACTAACAATTGGTTGGGGAGTGGTTATTTATTGACAAATTACATAATCTGACATGGTTATAAATAAAAAACCTCAAATTATGAGGTTTTTTATTTATTTGGAATTACTAAATTTTAAGATTGAATCCATTCTTTCTGTTTGCTTTCATCCACACGAGAATAATATTTACTATGATTATATTTATTATATGACCTATAGCCACTATTATAATCAAAATTATTAAGTACAGTTCCAATAAAAGATTTTTGCCCGTGAGCCGTTAATTGATTAGTAGACTCAATAAGCCAATCTACTTCAGTTTTATCTGCAAATACGACTAATATACTCATATCAACTACATGGGATAGAACCTCAGCATCAGTAATTGTCATTACTGGTGGTGAATCAATGATAACAATATCATAATTTTCTTTGAGTTTATCTATAAATTCTCTCATTTGGTCAGAGCCAAGAATTTCTGAAGGATTTGTTGGAATTGTACCAGCTGCAATATAAAACAAATTTTCAAAATCTGTTTTTCGCACAATATCAACAAAAGATGCTTGTTTAAATAAATAATTTGTAAACCCAGGAGATTTTAACCCACCAAAAACTTCATTTACTCTTGGAATTCTAAGATCACAGTCGAGGAGTATAGTTTTTTTATTGGCTTGAGCAAAACTTGCAGCCAAATTGCTTGCAACAGTTGTTTTTCCTTCTTGCGGTGCAGAAGAAGTAATCAGAATACTTTTACCGCCATCGGCAATTTTAGAAAACTGAATTCTAGTTCTTAATGTTCGATAAGATTCACCGGCAGCAGCTTCAGCGTTTCCACCAACGAAAATTTCAGCATTTTTCTTCGATTTATCTATTTTTTGCTCAAATTTTGGAATCCATGCCAATACACTTGCAGATTCTTTTTCTATATCTTCTGGTGTTTTAACTGTTTTATCAAAATAATCTTTTAAGAAGATATAACCGAATGCAGCTCCAAAACCTAAAATTAGTCCCATTATGGCTAATAGTGGTCTGTTTGGTTTTGCTGGTCCGACCGGAGGACGTGCATCACTCATAATCAGTACATTTCCTGGAGTTGAATTTTCATTAATTAACGCCTCTTGATATTTGGCTTCCAATACAGTATAAAGTTTTTCTAAGGACATTCGATTTCGCTCGAGCCTAGCAAGATCAAGAGTTTTAGAAGGTAGTTGATTGAATTGCCTATCATAATCAGCAACGACTTGGTTTAACTGATTATGTTGAGCTCTTAAAGATTGATATTTTAATTCAGATTGAAATATTTCTTCGTTTAGCATTTTCATATCAGCTGGACTAGAGGCTAATACTTTAGCTTTAAATTCATTATTTAATAGAGTAAGTTTTTGATTTAAATTCGCTATTTTTGTGTCATATTTTTGAATTAAGGCGGAGCTATTTATATTACTGTTGCCAGAAGCAAGTGCTTTTGTTTTTTGAATTTGTTCATGTGCAATTTCCTCTCTTAAAAGGTCAATTTCAGGTTGAGCAGATTGAGTCTCAATCCATTGATTTACAGAACCACCTCTTACTCTTAGTTCTTGTTGAAGCTGAGCTAGGTTTTCTTTAGCCATGCTCATTTCAATTTGCACACGATTTTTTTCTGCCTCAAATTGAGAAGTTGTCTGAATTAGATTTAATGCCTGTGTCCCTAATTCAACTCCTCCTCCTTGAACTTGGTATACTTTTAAATTATCCTCTGCTATTATTAATTCGTTGAGTTTATCATCACGTTGACTAGCAAGAAATTCTTTCATCTTAGTTACTTGTTTTCTACTATCAGCAAGGTTAAAATCTTTATATATTTTGGCATAACTGTTAGCGATAAGTGCAGCTTCAGTAGGTGAACCAGATTCAACAATAATTTGGATAAAATCTAACGCATCTTTTTGAATAATTTCAACATTGCTTTTGAATACACTCGCTAAAGATTTAGTAGAACGAACAGAAGGTACGTCATCATTAAATAAATTTGTTTTTTGATTTAGTATTATATCAAAATTATCAGACTGGCCAATTTGTTTAAAAGAATCAATTACAACTCTTGCTACCTCTTCTCTAATAGTTCTGTTAGTCATAACTTCAATTTGATTTGCAATGTATCTATCAGTACTTGATGAACCAAAAGCCGATTTTAAAGGATTATCAAGAATATTTTGACCTTGAGGTTCTGAAATTTTAAGTATCGTCGTAGTCTGATAAATATCACTCGCTGAAATTGCATATATAAGCGTTATAGAAAAAATGATGAGACTAATTGTTAAAACTAATCCTAAATTTGATTTTATTAAATTTAGATAGTTAACAGAAGCCTTATTTTCTGTTTGTGAAGACACAATTTTTCTCGATTTTTCCAAAAGTTTTCTCCTTCTTTTACTTTAACCTTAGAATCAATAAGGTTAAGGATATCATTGCTGTAAAAATTGAAAGACTAACTCTAAACCAATCTTTGAAGTATAGTCTAGGGGCCCCTGGGACCACCAACAAATCACTTCCTTGTAGTTTTGGAAGTCGTCTGTTCGTTCCTTCTAACTTTTCCGCCCATAATAAATCATTAAAATTGAACGAAAATAAATGTTGTGTCGAGTCCTCCATGACTCTATACAACCTCAAATCTTCTAAATCTGAGTCATCAGTAGGTCCACCGGCATATGATAATAGATCACTTACAGTTGTATAAATTGGGACTTGATATCTTCCTGGGTATTTAATAAAGCCCCATACTGAGACACGCATGTTAATTGTTTCTGGATCAGAATAGTCAAATAAACCTCCTTGACGTTGCTGTAAACCAGTATATTGTGCACCTAACTTAACATCATTACTTTGTGCAAACAAACCATGTGCCAATAACAAAAACAGAGTAATTACAAATAAATTTTTCATGATAAATATCTTCCTCATTTTGGGTCTCAAAGCAGATATTAACAATAATTTATTAGTTAATATCGAAAAAAAAAAATATTACTTTAAAGGATAGCGAAAATTCACACTAATGTTATTTTCCTCCTCTAGAAAACAACATCACAGGAATAGTTTTAATAATCAATTGAATATCTAACCACGGAGACATATTATTAACATAATATAGGTCTAATACTACTGAATCTTTAAAGGAAACAGAACTTCTACCCCAAACTTGCCACACACCTGTACAGCCTGGTAATACATTAACTCTTCTTTTTTGCCATGTGTCATAATTATCAAATTCATAAGGTAAACTTGGTCTTGGTCCAACTAGACTCATATCTCCAATAATAACATTAATTAGCTGAGGTAACTCATCTAAGGATAATTTCCTAATAATCTTACCAATCCAAGTTACTCTGCTTTTATTTATAATTTTAGTATTATCTACATTATCATTCCCATTCCTAATGAAGTCTATCATTTCTTTTTTTCTTTCATCTTCTCCTGCTTCATCTACAGACATAGATCTAAACTTAAAAAATTGAAATGACTTACCATCTTTCCCAATTCGCGTTTGCTTAAAGAAAATTGGTCCTTTTGAGGATAATTTTACAAATATAGCAATCATAAGAAATATTGGAGATAAAACTAATAATCCTAGGACAGATAAAATGATATCTGCACTCCTTTTCATTTTAAGTGTAATACTATTACTACTATAATGAGGTGATACTCCAAGAACGGGAATACCAGCATATTTTTCAGTAGACACTTTCTTTGTTACAATATCAAATAACTCAGAAGTTAATTTTACTGTAACTTTAAGTGAATTACATAAATCCAGTATTTCTAATAATCTTTCATAGTTAATATCATCAATGGCAATAATAATTTCGTCAATATTAAATTGTTTGTTAATTTCTTTAATATTGTTAATAGAACCTAAAATTTCTATCCCCTTTAATTTTTTATTTTGAACGTCATGATTTACTATAAATCCAAGAATATTAATTCCCTCGGGATTTTCAAATAACAATTTAGTAGCAAGTAATTTTCCTGTTGTCCCATCACCCACTATAACTACATTACTATTAAATTGTTGTTTATACCTTAAAAGTATTCGTCTACCAACCTCTACCCTGAGAACATATAGTATGGGAATAACCAATAATACAAACATAAAAATAATTAGTCTAGAATCTATAATATCTGAAGATTTAACTAGATGAGAAATTACAACAACATTCAAGGTCCCATAATACAATGATTTAATAACTGCTGTTAAGTGCGCTGCACGGTTGAAAATAACATTTATCTTGTAAAGGCTATTTATTTGAAAAATAAAAATAAAAAATGCAGCTGCAATGAAGAATAAAATCAATATTGGGTATGTAATTCTTAAAAAATCGATGATCTCTATTGTTTTATCATATCTTACAAAATAGGCAGATATAACAAATGATAGGGATATAACAACTAAGTCGAAAATCGCGAAATAAATTTTATAATTAGGTACTTTTCTCATAAACTAAATAGTTTTCTTTAACTGTCCAAAATAAACATTAAATTAAAAAGAATAAATGATTAGTTAATAATATTTTACACAGTAAGTTTTAGTGTTTTGATACAAAAAATGACAAATAAAAAACTTATTTGTGATTTTTATCACACTGTCCTAACTTACATCCAAAACAAAAGATCTAAAACATTTTATCATATTTTATTTTTTCTGAGTCTTTTTTTATCCAATATGAATTACCTCTTTGCTTAAAATCAAGATTAAGAAATTTTTTGTTAACAACCTTGGCAATTAATCCAATTGGTGTTAGTACCAATATAAATAATATAGAGAGCAAGAACCTTGAAACAAACCAACCTAAAATAAATGCAATGCCCATCCAAATTTTGTATGCTTTTTTAATCCGTTTTGGATAAACAAATCCCAAATAAATCAATAATGTAGCAGATGGTAAAAATATGTAACTAAATAATGTGAAAATATTATTATATAACAACCAAACTGAAAAAAGAATGAAAATCACACCGATAGTCACAGCAAATTTTCTTAAATTTTTTGTAGAATTATCTAAATTAGTTAATTCATGTCTTACATCATCAATCCAGCGCATAAGTTGCTCTCCAATTAATTATATCATGAAACTCCGGCTGGTTATCCTTGTATAGCAAGTAATTACCTAAAACAAGTACATCCATCTCAGTTCGCATAAAACATTTATATGCATCTAAGGGCGATTCAACAATTGGTTCACCTCTTACATTAAACGAAGTGTTAACTATTACGGGACATCCAGTTTTTTTAAAAAACTTTGAAATTAATTTATGGTAAAGAGGATTAAATTCCTTACTAACGCTTTGGATTCGTGCTGAATAATCAACATGTGTAATTGCAGGTATCTCGGAGCGAACAATATTCAATTTATCAATCCCCCAAAGATTTGTTTCATCTTCTGTCATTGGTCTTTGTTTTTCTTTTTTTACATCGGCCACTAGCAACATGTAAGGGCTTTCTCTATCGATCTCAAACCAATTACCAATTTCTTCAGCTAACACTGAAGGGGCAAATGGTCTAAAACTTTCCCTAAATTTTATTTTCAGATTCATTTTTTTTTGCATTTCTGTGGAACGAGCATCACCAATAATTGACCTATTACCCAAAGCTCTTGGACCAAACTCCATCCTTCCTTGAAACCAACCTATTATTTTTTCTGTTTTTAATAAATCACTTACAGAGTCAATCATCTTTTCTTCAGTCATTCTAATATATGGCAAATTATGGTCATCTAATAATTTGGCTATCTCTGGATCAGTATATTGTGGACCAAGGTATGAGCCCTTTTGTTTATCTATTTTGTGTTTTTTTTTGACTGGAGCGTTATAATGATGATGATATGCCATATATGCAGCGCCTAAAGCTCCACCAGCGTCCCCTGCAGCGGGTTGTATCCAAATATCATCAAAAATATTTTCCCTAAGAAGTTTTCCATTCCAAACACAATTTAGTGCAACACCACCAGCAAGACATAAATGCTTTTCGTCAGTTTCTCTTTTTACATTTCTTACCATTCTCATTAAAATTTCTTCCGTTACATCTTGAACAGACCTTGCTAAATCCATTTCTCTTTGTGTTAATTCAGTTTCAGCTGTTCTTGCTGGTCCATTAAAAAGTTCAGCAAAACTATTTTTTGTCATTTTGAGTCCGGTAGGATATTCAAAATAATCCATATTCATTGAAAAGGAACCATCTTCCTTTACATCAATTAAATGATCATAAATTGTTTGAACATATTTTGGTTCACCATATGGAGCAAGTCCCATTACCTTATATTCACCGGAATTAACTTTGAATCCAGTGAAATGTGTAAATGCAGAATATAATAATCCTAAAGAGTGTGGAAAATGAAGCTCAGAATTTATACTCACTCTATTGTTTTTGCCAACTCCGAATGAAGTTGTCGCCCATTCACCGACACCATCAATTGTTAAAAATGCTGCTCTTTCAAAAGGAGAAGGAAAGAACGCAGAAGCAGCATGTGATTCGTGGTGCTCAGGAAATAAAATTTGTCCAGAATAATTAAGTTCATTTTTTATTAGATCTGGAATCCATAATTTCTGTTTTAACCACAATGGCACAGACATAATAAAGGAATTCAATCCCTTCCCTGGGAATGCTAGATAAGACTCTAAAATTCTGTTAAATTTTAATAAAGGTTTATCGTAGAAAGATACAAAGTCAACCTGGTCAATTTGAATACTTGCTTCTCGTAAGCAATATTTTATAGCATTATTCGGAAAATTATGGTCGTGCTTTTTTCTGGTGAAACGCTCTTCTTGAGCAGCCGCTACTATGTTTCCATCTTTAAGTAAGCAAGCGGCTGAATCATGATAATAAGCAGAAATACCTAGTATATACATATTATTTTGTATGGTACTTATATTATTAAAACACTAATATGTACTATATTTAAATTAATTGAGAGATCTGTAATATTATAACCCTAACTGGCTTTTAAATTTGAGTCATCATCCTTAGGGTAATTATAAACATCCTCGATAATATAGTCTTTAATATCTTTTGCATGAGTAAATATTATTAATTCTCCTACTAGCCCTATTGCGAAAGACAGCATACCGAATACTATCAATAACAGACTTACCAGCACTATTGGTCTATCAGCTAATGAAATATCAAAAAATAATCTTTGAACAAAAAGGACTAATCCTAAAACAGTTCCCAAACTAAAAATGATTAGGCCAGAAGAACCAAAAAATCTTATTGGTCTTTTTGTGAATTTTATTAGGAAAAAAAGAGAGATAAGTTCCAAGATTCTTTGAATGTAACTTTGAAAAGGATAAAGTTTTTGTCTAAAATCAGCTTTATGTTGCTTAACTTTTACTTCTTTTACTTTGTAACCTAAACGCCATGCCCATAGGGGTAAAAATCTATCCTGATCGCCATACATGTAAATATTATCTAGAACTTCTCTTTTAAACAAGCGGACATTACATTTTAGGTCATTATATTTTGTTCCAATAATGATCTTAATTATTTTATTAAAAACTTTTGATTGAAGATTATTAAGAAATCCATCAATTCGTGGCCATCTCCATCCAACAACCATGTCTTGATCTTCTAAACTTTCAACCATCTTAGTGATTTCATTTGCTTCTACTTGCTGGTATGAGGGAAGTGTGATAATTAAATTTCCCTCAGATGCTTCAAATCCAGCTTGCAATGAAGTAGCATCTCCAAACCATCGGCCAAGTTTTATTATTCGTACATTGTCATTTCTTTGGGCAATTAATTGCACTTCAGATAAGACTTCGGGCATGTTACCATCTATCACAAATATTACTTCATAGTTTAATTTAGTCTTATCCAAATTAACTTTGTAATCTTCAAATAATGGTTTTATATCGTCATATTCATAATTTTGATAATAAACTATTATTGCCGATAAATCAGTTTTGCTATTCATTAACTTCTCCACTAAACTAAGCTCTTGTTGATTTTAATTTATACATTGTCTCAATTTTTAAGTTGCCGCTTTTATATATAAGGTGACATATTATTCCTAAGAAACCTAATGTAAGGGTAAGAATACCCATTAATGCACTTGTTCCTAAAAAAACAACTAAAGGGTAATCGGGATTTATTAACCAAGTTATTCCCGTAAGAATTGATGATAATAAAAACAGAATTGCTGAAAGTATTACTGCTCCACCGAATCCAAATAACGGTTTGTTAAAGGATGAGAATACTGTTTTTAGGGCGATTAAATCTAGGATAACCTTATAAATTCTTGAAAGCCCGTACTTTGAAGATCCGAATTGTCTTGCATGATGTTTTACCGGAATTTGAGTAAAAGAAGCACCTGTGAGAGCGTTAATTACTGGCAATAACCTGTGCATTTCAGAGTACATCGGAAACTTATTTATTGTCTCTGCCTTATAAGATCTTATTGCGCAACCATTATCTTTTACTGGAATTCCTGTAACATTTCTAACCAACCAGTTTGCAATTTTTGAAGGAAGTAACCTTGAGAATGTACTATCCTGTCTGTCTTGCCTCCAACCAAGACAAATATCATTTCCTTTACCCAATTTTTCCATCATATTCCCAATGTCCGAAGGGTCGTTTTGAAGATCCCCATCCATTGTAACAATATACTTACCTATTGCGTTCTGAAAGCCAGCATGTAAACCAGTAGTTTGTCCATAATTCTTCTTTAGCTTGACAATTTTTAATCTAGAATCATCTTTAGCCGATTCTAACATTTTGTTGAAAGTATTATCATTGCTACCATCATCAACCAAAATTAGCTCATAAGTATAATTTAGGCTAGACATAGCATCAGTAACGGCATCATGAAGAGGCTTTATAGAATCTTCTTCATTATAAAAAGGAATAACGATTGATAAATCCATACAACTTATTATCTATTAAACGAAACAATTTGTTTTCATAAACTATACCAAAAAAATAACAATATTTGACTCAATTAAATACATTTTCTTTAGTAAAGCGTATCATTTTTATACTAATCGATAAATTAATACTATTTTGAGAATATTCTCCTGATATTATCGATTACTTTTAAACAATATTAATAATATTAGCAATAATTAAAATTATTGATATATTTATTTAAATAGGGGAAAGTGAGATGTTCCCAGCCAAAGAACACTTCAACAATGTGGTTAAGTTTGTTATTTATGGTTTGTTTATTTAATCAAGTTCATCTTTTTTATTTGAGAGAATTGATTCTTAATGTCCAATTTATAGATATAAATTCCACTAGCTAATCTTGATCCATTAATACTTACTTCATGTACACCGGCCGATAATTCTGTATCTAATACTGCCAGCACTCTTTCTCCCAATATGTTGTAAACATCTAGTCTTGCACTTCCACTCTCTTTCATTCTTACTTGAATCTTTGTACTTGGATTAAATGGATTTGGGTAATTCTGACTTATTCCATACTCACTTGGTAAAGTTTCTTCTTCTGCTAATTCTTCTTTGTTCTCTTCCTCTACATCTGTAGTTGAATTATTACCATATATCTCTAATTCCCAGAAATCACACCAATTATTTCCTTCACTCCCAGTTATAACAATTGTTAAGTATCTTGTTCTTATTCCACTTAAGCTGTGTTCTGACCATTGCCCACCCACTTTTGTTGTTGCTGAACTTAATAATGTTTTTTCGTTATAAGTTCCAGTATAAAACTCACAGTCATAAGAAATATCTTTTTCTGAACCAAAGGGATCTAACTTTATGTTATCAATATATGTTTCTTCTCCCAAATCTATTGTCACCCACTGTGGAAACCCAGCCACTGCCCATCTTCCAGATTTATCACTACTTTCATCATTCATATATTTTTCTGAGGTTTTACCATCATAGAGATATTCTGGGTAATACTTGCCATCTGTTATTGCAGAAGCTTCTGCTCCCATGATGTTGACTTTTGCTATTTCTAACTGTTCTTCTTGAGATGGGAAGATGCTTTCATGACTTGCCGGGTTAGTAATATTAGCAAAGTCTGCTCCAGTAAGTATTGTACTAACTGTTCCTTCAAAATCCCATTGTATGTTAAGTAAGTTGATGTTGCTAATGTCTATCTGACCTTCGAGAATAAATGTTCCAAGAAGGGTTTTAGTAGAAATAATATCATTACCAATAAAGGAAACAAAGGTAAGTTCTGTTGGTCCATCGATGTTATCAATACCAATATAGAGATCTGGTTTATTTAATAGCTCTGAGCTCCCTTCAACATAACTTAGTGAGAGGCTAGATAAATCAATTTTTTGGTTAATGCTTAGGGCACATTGATAACTTGTTAACTCAAACTCGTCTCCAATGTTTTCTATATAGACGGAGGCTTGTACGGAACTACCACTTAACACCATTATCTCTTCTAGGGTCATCTTATATATGGAACTTGCATGAATATTATTAAATAATACTAAAAACAATACAATGTTAAATAAAACAGATTTCAGTTTTTTTTTGATATAAAAATTTGTAAGTTTGTATCGCATTACAAATACTCCCATTCCTTTTGTTAATGCATTTAAGGACTAATAGGTTGCCGCCTGTTAGTCCTTTTTTATTGTTCACTACTTTTCTATTGCATATTTGTTATAGCCAAATATGATGCCAGTGTGATTGATATCACAACATTGCAATTATATGCTAAAAATCAACATACAATAAAAAGTGTCTCACTTTATAAAGTTAATAGTAGAACAAAAGATAGTTTAGTATTATTAATTTGGGACAGTAAATAAAGATAAGTATTCAGAATTCTCAAATTCTAACTAAGAGTTGCTAATGGGATTTAATTATTATATATAATGAAAATTTCATAAACACTTCTTATTTTTTCGCTAATTTTTTATATTTTTGAGTGGTTTTTTTGCGTTTATATAGTTGAACTCTTTATTTTACTTATATTCCTCCAAAAGAAATCTCAAACTGTATACTAAATAATAGTGTTTATAAATCATATTAATTTGTAAATCTTCATAAGGAGATATTTAATGCAGAAAATATATTCTTTACTATTCCTTTTTTTAATAGCGCAAACAATTATTGGTCAAGACTTAAATGATCTAGAAGTTAATCAAGTTAAAAATTTTAGGGCTACATCAAATGGTAGTACAATAACATTACTCTGGGATTGGGATTCTGACATTGATATTACTGGAGTAAGAGTTTATAGAAGCCTGACTGGTGGTGAACCATGGGAAAGACCATCTAGTGGAAAAACTTTAACTCCTGGAGCAAGAGAGTTTATTGATACTGGGGGTCCAGATGGTTTTACATTACAACCGAACACAGATTATTATTATGCGATAGAACCATATTTAGATGCTAGAAGGGGACTATTATCTACTTTTATTAAAATTAGATTAGGTGATTCTGTAAATGGTTTTCCTGATAATCATGAAGGTCCTACTAATTTAACAGCTACACAAAATGGAAGTGATGTTACGATAAATTGGGACTGGGATCCATCTGGTCTTGACATTCAAGGTTTTAAATTAGAAAGAAGAAAAGATTTAGGAGATTGGGAAGGGGACAGTTGGACTCCAAATAGACTAGTATCAAATCCTAATGCAAGATCTTTTACAGATATTAATGTTGAATCAGGTGTATATGTTTATAGATGTTTCGCATATGGTGTTAAAAATTATACATTTTCGGAAAATGTTGTCATTAATGTTTCCATCGGTGTTACAAATGAATTAACAATATCCCCATCAAATAGATATGTATCAAACACTTCTGGAAATACAATATTTGATGTAAGTTCAAATGTAAGTTGGACAATAAGTGAATCAGTGGACTGGTTATCAGTAATTCCATCAAGTGGAACAAACAATGGAAGTTTCACAGTAAATTATGATGCAAATGGAACAGGAAGTGAACGAACCGATACAATTACTGTAAGTGGAGATGGAATAACAAGGAATATATCGGTTACTCAAGCAGATACGGTAATAAATGAATTAACCGTTTCCCCTACAAATAGAGATGTAACAAACTCTTCCGGCACTTCTACTTTTGATGTAAGTTCAAATGTTAGTTGGACAGTCGATGAGTCATTAAG
>SWCC01004021.1_pt1 | contig 77901 bp, 71 predicted proteins | sample 4692971 | NCBI WGS metagenome assembly SWCC01 (sample SAMN10267277, study PRJNA491770) | bioreactor metagenome | isolation source: DHS bioreactor inoculated with subseafloor sediment | place: Japan: off Shimokita Peninsula | collected 2006-08
CTCCCCAACCAGCCGGACGCAAAACACACCACCCAAACCCAACAAACCACCCCAAAGCCGCCCCGGTTCCAGCGGTTTCGAGACGCTCGCTGCGCTCGCTCCTCAACCAGCCGAAGGAGGGCCCTGCGCCGCCGCTATACACACTGCGGCCTGTGCCTGGCCACGACCCGGGTCCCACGCCGGCTGGTTGAGGAGGCCGCGCAGCGGCCGTCTCGAAACCGCCGACACAGCGCTCACAAGACCCCCGCCTTAGCGGTCCTCGAAAGCCCGCGCAAAGACCGGCTCGGCGGCCGTCGAGGCCTCGGCGTCGTAGCGATAGCCGGCCGCGGTGAACTCGACGAGCTTCCTGGGACTGCGCACCCGGTTGAGAACCAGCCAGGCCGCCATCTCACCTCGAGCGTGTTTGGCGTAGTAAGACAGCACTTTTCGGCGTCCGCGGGCGTCGGTGTCCTCGAACCGAGGACTGATCACCCGGCCATTGAGGCCCTCCGGTCGGATGGCAGCGAAGTACTCCTTCGAAGCCAGGTTGATGACCGTCGCGGAGCCCGGCGAGGCGGCCAGGTCGGCGGCGAGCAGCTCGGTGATGCGATCACCCCACCATTGGTAGAGGTCTCGGCCACGCTCGGTGGCCAGCTTGGTGCCCATCTCCAACCGGTACGGCAGCATCGCGTCCAGCGGACGCAGCACTCCGTACAGCCCCGACAGGATGCGCAGCGTCTTCTGTGCCTCGGTGAAATCCGCTGTGCCGAATCGCTGGCGAGCATTCAGGCCCTGGTAGGCGTCTCCGTTGAACCCCAGGATTGCGACCCGGCAGGCCTGCTTCGGGAACGGCACGGTGAAACCGGCCCATCGTCGCGCATTGAGGGCGGCCAACTCGTCGGAAATGCCGGACAGGCGCGCCAGTTCTGCCACCGACTTGGTCTTCATCACTGCGGCGAGCTGATCGGCGTGATCGAGTAAGCGCGGCTCGGTCGTTGCGGTGCGCGGCACCGGACTATCGAAATCCAGCGCCTTGGCCGGTGAAAGCAGAATCAGCACACCGGGAGCCTAGGGGGCCGTCGGTGGACCCTTCGACAAGCCCAGGGAACGGATCGGTATCGCCAAACCCCCGCAACAAGCCCAGGGAACGGACTCCACGCCGGGGACGCCTGGTCGCGCCACTCCCACCGGCGGCTGAGCCTGACGAAGCCCAACCGTGTCGCCATACCCCGCCCGGTATCGGGAATGATCTGGTGAGCCTCGTGGTTGCACCTAGGCGACAAACGCACCACAGTTGGCACTGTTCGAGCACCGTTGGAAGAGGATCCCCATGACCGACCCCCGTGACGTCATCATCATCGGCTCCGGCCCGTCCGGTTTCACCGCCGCCATCTATACCGCCCGCGCCGGTTTGAAGCCGCTCATGTTCGAAGGCGCCATCTCCGCCGGCGGTGCCCTGATGAACACCACCGAAGTGGAGAACTTTCCAGGCTTCACCGATGGTGTCATGGGCCCGGAACTGATGATGAACATGCGCGGCCAGGCCGAGCGGTTCGGCGCCGAGATCATCACCGACGATGTCACTGCTGTTGACCTGACCGGCGACATCAAGACCGTCACCGATTCCGAGGGCAACACCTACCAGGCCAAGGCCGTCATCTTGGCGACCGGTTCGGGCTACCGTCGCTTGGGGTTGGCCGATGAGGACCGGCTGTCGGGCCGCGGCGTCTCCTGGTGCGCGACCTGTGACGGCTTCTTCTTCCGCGACAAGGACATCGCCGTGGTCGGCGGCGGCGACTCCGCCTTGGAGGAGGCCACCTTCCTGACCCGCTTCGCGAAGTCGGTCACCTTGATCCACCGCCGCGATGAACTGCGCGGCTCCAAGATCATGGTCGACCGCGCTTTGGCTGATCCGAAGATCACCGTCGCCTGGAACTCGGTGATCACCGGACTCACCGGCGAGTCGGCCATCACCGGCGCGATCCTGCAGGACACCGTCACCGGCGAGACTCGTGAACTGCCGATTCAGGGCCTGTTCGTCGCTATCGGCCACGAGCCGCGCTCGGAGTTGTTCGCCGGCCAGGTCGAGTTGGACGATGCCGGATATGTGGTGGTGGACGCGCCCAGCACCCGCACCAATCTCCCGGGCGTGTTCGCCTGTGGCGATTTGGTCGACCACACCTACCGGCAGGCGATCACCGCTGCAGGTACCGGCTGTGCAGCAGCCTTGGACGCCGAGCGTTTCCTGGCGGCATTGTCCGATGAGTCCTCTACGCTGACTGCTGTCTGAACCCACTGCTGAAGGAATCACCCATGGCTGTCACCGATGTCACCGACGCCACTTTCGCCGACGTCGTCCTGTCTTCATCCACCCCCGTGGTGGTGGATTACTGGGCCGATTGGTGTGCGCCGTGTCGACAACTGTCGCCGATCCTGGACGAACTCGCCGTCGAACTCGGTGACAAGGTCACGTTCGTGAAGATGGACACCAATGTGAACACCCAGGTTCCAGTAAGCCAGGGTGTGATGAGTCTGCCGACGGTGCAGATCTTCGTGGGCGGCCAGGTCGCGAAGCAGTTCGTCGGTGCCAAGCCGAAGTCGGCCTTTCTGAAGGCGCTTGAAGAGTATCTCTGAGCAAAGGATCAGGGCTGGCCGATCTTGTGCCCGGCCAGCCCTGATTCGCTTCAGCCAACGATGGTATGACTCGTCCAGGCTCGCTTGGACCCGCTACCGGCCCACACCAGACGGTAGGTGGCCTTGTGGGACGCCTTCCAGGTTGCTGTCACTCGACCGGCAAGGTCGGTCTTGTCGGTGGCGACCTTCACCCAGTGGTCGCCCACCTTCTTCTCCACGGTCACCACAGCTCCCTTGCCGACACCGGTCCAGTCCTGCTTCTTCGGACGGTAGGCGACGAACCGAGTACTCACCGTCCGCTTCTTGCCCACGGAGCTGACCTGAGTCTGCCGGAAACGCACGATGGTGCGCACCCACGCCGTTGCAGTCTTCGTTGAGGTGATGGTTCCAGAAACGGGGTAGGTCTCGTCCTTCGACACCGGGGCATAGGTCTGGGAACCGGTCCAGCTGCCCTTCCACGAGGAGAAGGTGACCTTGCCGAGCTTGTCACCGCCACACCACTGGAAGGTGGTCGCCAGCGTCCCGGTGAGCGCTGTCGCCGTGCCGGTCATGGTCACCGTGCCGATCTTGGCGTGCTTGGAGTTCTTCACCGTTGCGCTCACACTGAGCTTGCTCAGCTGGTCTGCAACGCTCGAAAGCACCTGGTAGGCCGCTTTCACCGAGATCGGTACGCACTTGCCGGTGCGAATCACCGCAGAGGTCGCCGAGACGCTGGTGAGGGTTGCCTGCGGGGCAGCCTGCACCACCGCGGTCTTCTCCGAGGTGGCCGAGGCATCTTCATAGCCGGTCTTGCTCGCGGTCACCTTCAAGGAAAGCCGATGACCGAGGTCCGCGGCCTGAATCACATAGGAATAGCTGTTCGCGCCGCTGATCTGGGCGTCATCACGCAGCCACTGGTAGGCATAGGAGTCGGGGTCCGGCGACCAACTTCCCACCCACGAATCCAGCGGCTTACCGACCTGCGCCGTGCCGTAGACCTGCGGCGTACCGGGGGTGAAGACCGGCGACGAGGCAGCCTCCACGGGGCCGTTGATGGTGCTGGACGCCGTGATCCACATGTCGAGGGTGTAGAAGGCAATGATTGAGATGTACTTTCCGGTCTCACTACTGGTCAGAACATAGGTATCTCCGTCTGCCAGACGGGTGCCTGGCGACGTCCCATCAGGATGCACATACCAGGTGTAGACCACGGGGCCCGCGAACCCTGAGCTTGTTGCCGTGAGTGTCTCGCCAACGGTGTAGGTGCCCGAGATCGTCGCCGAATACACACCTGCCTGAGCTACGGGTGCCGATGAGGCACTCAGGCCGAATACCAGCCCCACTGATGCCACCACCGCTGCCAAAGCACGCCAGCGGCCAGATCGCTTCTCTGTTTTCACGATAGTCCTCTCTCATCCAGGGGTGATGTCCCACTCCACGCTGGGCGGCATCGCCGTCGCGGAATCCCCGAGGTGCCGACCTTCAGGAACACGGAACGATCCCACTCAAGCACCAAACATTCCCCCATGTGGGGAAATCGGGGCAGACTCCGGCACGTTCCTCCGCCTCGACAGATCAGGAACACGCGATGACACCCCTGACGCTGACCAGGCCGGGGCTCCTGGCCACAACTCGTCGACTAGCCGCGCAGGGCGCGCCTGGAGACGGCGCCACCGGCTGGCTCAGGCCCGGCATGACCCCACGCCCGCAGGAATCGTGAGAAGCGTCCCAGCCCACTGCGCTCCAGCACCGTCTGACCGACGTCGAGTCGCCACAACGACTCACCCGGTGCCTGGGTAAAGCCGTTGGCTTTCAGAAAACCCTCTGGGGGCGTCGCGCAGGTGAGCTGGCCGCGACCACCGACGGCCACGATTTGAGAAAGGTGCAACCGCACCGCCTCGGCCACTGCGGCTTGCACCAGTTGCCGGCCCAGGCCGGCAGCGGTGTCCTCCGCGCGCACCCACAGCATCTTGATCTGCGCCACATCATCGGGATGACCAGGAGCCATCGCCAGCACCCCGACCACGGTCTCGCCGTTCATCACCTTGACGCCGCAGCGCTGCCACCGCTCCGCTGCTCGGGACAGCCAAGCCGTTCCCTCGGGAAGCCGGCGACCGCAGTAGGGGCATGGCAATGCCAGCACTTCCGGCACAGTCAACGGTGAGAGCCTCGGCATCGACTTCCTCTGGTTTTCTTAGTCCGTTCCAAGCCTGCCTGTTTCATCCTAGGCCGAGGTTATGGAAATCTGGACCGGTGAGTCTGCCCGAGCCGAGCCGCCGCGATACGCGGTTGGACCAATATGTCGATGCCTACGCCGAACGAACCCACGGACTGCAGGTCTCTGCAGTCCGAGCTTTGTTCGCCGTCGCTAATCGACCCGAGGTGGTCTCACTGGCCGGCGGCATGCCGAACATCACCGATCTCCCCCGCGAGGCGTTGGGGCAGGCGATGGAGCGACTCGTGCGCGAACGCGGCGTCCAGGCGATGCAATACGGATCGGGCCAGGGCGAGCCGTTCATGCGTGAGCAGATCACCGAGGTCATGGCGCTGGAGGCGATCCACGCCCACGCCGACGACATCGTGGTGACGTGCGGCTCCCAACAGGCATTAGACCTTGTCACCCGCGTTTTCATCAATCCAGGTGATGTCATCCTCACCGAAGGGCCCAGCTATGTAGGCGCGTTGGGAACCTTCCACGCCTACCAGGCGAAGGTTGTTCATGTCGCCATGGATGATGAGGGCATCATTCCGCAGGCCCTGGAGCAGGCGATCGTGTCGTTGCGTGCGGCCGGGCAGCAGGTGAAGTTCCTCTATACGATTCCGAACTTCCAGAACCCGACCGGCGTCACCCAGCCGGTCGCGCGGCGCAAGGAGCTGCTGGACGTCGCGCAGCGCCATCGGTTGCTGATCATCGAGGACAACCCCTATGGGTTGCTCACCATTGAAGGTGCGCCGATGCCGGCCCTGCGTTCGATGGACGCCGACAACGTCATCTACCTCGGATCATTTTCCAAGACGTTCGCCCCGGGTTTCCGAATCGGTTGGGTGTTGGCCCCGCATGCGGTCCGCGAAAAGCTGGTGCTGACCCAGGAAGCCGCGACGCTGGCCCCGCCGGTCTTCAGCCAGTTCGCCATTTCCACCTATCTGGCCGAGTTCGATTGGAAGGGCCAGATCGACACCTTCCGCGCGATGTACGCCGAACGGCGTGATGCCATGCTGGCCGGTCTGGCCGAGTACATGCCCGAAGGCTCCACCTGGACCACTCCCAACGGCGGCTTCTTTGTCTGGGTGACGCTTCCGGAGGGGATCGACTCGCATGCGATGCTGCCGCGGGCGGTGACCGCCAGGGTTGCCTACACCCCGGGGACTGCGTTCTACAGCGATGGTTTGGGCAGCCGCAATATGCGGTTGTCGTACTGTTTCCCGCCGCCGGAAAGGATCCTGGAAGGCACCAAGCGCCTGGGCGAAGTCATCGCTGCGGAGTTGGAGATGAACCGCACCTTCGGCATCGCGGCCGGCGAACACCGGCACAACGACCTGCAAACCGGTCCCGCCCCGGACATCAGTTAGGAACCCACATGAGTCAGATTCCAGAGCACGGTCCCATCGTCGTCCTCTCCGGCGGGCTGTCCCACGAGCGTGAGGTATCCCTGCGCTCGGGACGGCGAGTCTCTCAAGCACTGCGCGATCAGGGCCGAGAGGTCATCGAAGCCGACCTCAGCGCCGACTTGATCGACCTGTTGCGCGGGTTGACGAATCCGGTTGCCTTCCCCCTGTTCCACGGCGGTGTCGGCGAGGACGGCGGCCTGCAGCAGGTGCTGAGCCTGCTTGAGGTGCCCTACGTCGGTTCGTCAGCCCAGGCCGCCCGGCGCACCTTCAACAAGGCGATCGCAAGCCCGCTGGTGGCTCAGGCCGGGATCCTGACCCCCGATGCGGTGGCCCTGCCCCACGACATGTTCCGGGAGTTGGGGGCGGCAACGTTGGTCGCTGCCCTGGGAGAGCGCTTTGGCTTCCCCGTGATGGTCAAGCCGGCCCGCAGCGGATCCGCGCTGGGCTGCACCCGGGTGGAGTCAGCCGCCGAGCTTCCGGCAGCGATGGTTTCGGCCTACTCCTACGGTGATGTCGCGATCGTTGAGGAGTTCATTCAAGGCACCGAGGTCGCCGTGGGCGTCGTGGAACTCGACGGCGAGCCGGTGGCGCTGCCTGCAGTCGAGATTCGCCCGAATTCCGGTTTCTACGACTACACCGCCCGGTACACCGCTGGGGAGACTCGCTTCATCATCCCCGCCGAGGTGTCGGAATCGGTCGCTTCGGCCTGTGCTGATGTCGCGCTGGGCGTCCATCGGGCTCTGGGCCTGCACAGCCTTTCGCGAGCCGACATCATCGTGCGTCCGGATGGGACGCCGGTGTTCCTGGAGGCCAACTCCGCTCCCGGCATGACCGAGACGTCGCCGTTCCCGCAGGCAGTCGAGGTCTACGGGTGGGACTTCGGTCTGTTGTGCGCCCAGTTGGTCGACAACGCGTGGAAAGAGCACCTCCGCTGAATCGCATCACTGATCTCGGAGCCGAGCGGTACCAGGAGTGCTTGGACGTGGAGCACGAGGCCTTCGGGTCGGTGGTCTCCGACTTCGGCATCACCGCAGCCAACACCCCTGACAATCCGGCTTTCTGGAGCCTTGACGACCTGGCCGCGGTCGTTGCCAAGGGTTTCGACCTCTTCGGCGCTGTAGACCCCGCTGGCAGAGTCTTGGGCTGTGCTTTCGCTGGGGCGTCGCGCCGACGCCCCAGCGTGTGGGAACTACGGCATCTCGCCGTGCACCCCGCTGCCGGTGGTGCAGGTCTCGGGGAGGCTTTGGTCGCTGAGGCCGGACGCCGGGCGCGCGCTGCTGGTGCTGAACTGCTGCGCATCGGCATCGTGACCGAGAATCGCCGACTGGCCGCCTGGTATCGCAAGCTGGGCTTCGTTGCCACCGACGTCTGGCAGCAGTACCCCGGTCTGCCGTTCCATGTCGACCATCTGGAGCTCGCGCTGAGTTCCCTGCCGCCGGCCAGCGAGAGCTGACCGGGACGCCGTCGCCCTCGGCCGCCAGACGCCGTCCCGAGGAGTGGATTTCTGTCCGGTAATGCCTATTTGTCGATAAAGTGATTTACCTCTTGAGCAACAGTTCTGAAATGCGCTCGAGATCCTCCGAACCCGCGAACTCAATGACGATGCGGCCTTTGCTGCGGCCTTCTGTGACTACGACTCGGGTGTCGAGACGGTCGCCAAGCTCGCGCTGCAGGGATTCAGCGGCTGCCGATGGCTCCACAGGGTCCTTGCTGCGGGGAGCCCGTTTGGTGCCGTGCTCGCCGAGCGCTACGACTTCCTCGACGGCGCGCACCGATAGGCCCTCGGCGACAACCCGCGTGGCCAGCTGCTCCATGGCGGCGGCGTCGGGGAGCATCAAGATGGCCCGCGCGTGTCCCGCGCTGAGCACGCCGGCAGCGACCCGGCGCTGCACCGGTGCCGGCAACTGCAGCAGGCGGATGGTATTGGAGATCTGCGGCCGGGAGCGCTTGATTCGCGCCGACAGTTCCTCCTGAGTGCACCCGAAGTCGGCCAGCATCTGCTGGTAGGCAGCGGCCTCCTCCAGCGGATTGAGCTGAGCCCGGTGCAGGTTCTCCAGGAGCGCATCGCGCAACAGGTCGGCCTCTTCGGTGCGACGCACGATCGCCGGAATCGTAGCGAGCCCGGCCTGCTGACTCGCCCGCCAGCGCCGCTCGCCCATGACCAACTCGTAGCGCCCTTCACCCAGCGGACGCACGACGACTGGTTGAAGTAGTCCAACCTCCTTGATCGACTCCACCAGCTCGTTCAGGGCGTCCTCATCGAAGACGCTGCGAGGCTGTTTGGGGTTGGGGGTGATCGCCAGGATGGGCAACTCAGCGAAGTGAGCTCCGGCGACCTCGATCAGAGCAGCCGTCGTGGCAGCCTCAGCCGTGCCCAACTCCGGGTCAGTTCGCTGCAGCAGGTCCCCCAGTCCTTTTCCCAGACCGGTGCGGCGAGGTGCGCTCATTCCTGATTCTCCTTCGATGCGACACCACGATGGGCCAACTCGGCAGCAGCGGCCAGGTAGGCCTGCGCCCCCGCAGAGCTTGCGTGGTAGGTGATGACCGATTGTCCGTAGCTGGGGGCCTCCGAGACTCGCACCGAGCGCGGAATGGTGGCATCAAGCGTTTCGGCAGGAAAGTGCTTGCGCACTTCTTCAGAGACCTGCGTCGCCAGTCGAGTTCGTGAATCAAACATGGTGAGAAGCACGGTGGAGAGGTAGAGCTGATCGTTCATCGAGCCCTTGACGAGATTGATCGTGCGCAGCAGTTGGGTCACGCCTTCCAGTGCGTAGTACTCACACTGGATCGGAATGAGGATCTCCTGCGCGGCAACCAGGGCGTTGACCGTCAGGAGACCCAGTGACGGCGGGCAATCAATGAAGACATAGTCGGGCTGGTACGAGCTGCGGAACTCGCGCAGCGCGTGCAGGAGGCGACTTTCCCGGGCCGGTACGTTGACCAAACCCACTTCTGCGCCGGCGAGGTCGACGGTGGCGGGCAGGACCCAAAGCCCGGGTGCCTCTGGGGAGGTCTGCACAAGATCCGCGATAGAGGCACCCTCAGTGACGACCTCATACGTTCCAGCAACACCGTCGCCATGCTCGATTCCGAGTGCGGTGGAGGCATTCCCTTGCGGATCCAGGTCGATGACAAGCACAGAGAGGCCGCCTTGCGCGAGGGCGGTCGCGAGATTCACTGCAGTGGTGGTCTTGCCGACGCCGCCCTTCTGGTTCGCAATGACGAAAGTGCGCGTCGTGGCCGGCTTCGGCAGCGCTGTTTCACGTGAAACAGCAGCGGCCAGTGCATCCGACTCAGGCCGTGATTGGGGCGCAAGCTCCGGGCCGTCGTAGGCCACTCGTCTAGCCGCCTGTGGCGGAGTTATCGACATTCTCGCTCCTGCACGTCGTCATGTTTCACGTGAAACCTCACCTTAGAGCCCTGTCGACCCGGGCCGAAACCACTCTCGTGTTCACCCCATGGAACCCGAGACATCAGCGCCGCCAAGCCTCCAACGCCCAACTCACTTCGCCGGTCATGGGGACCTCGAGTTGATGTACTTCGGTGTGTAGCTTCCACTTCCGCACCTCATCCTCGGCCTGCGCGAGATCCTCGCGCACGGAGCTTCCCTTCAAGGCGACGATCCGTCCGTCCTTGGCGCACAGCGGAACACACCAACTGAGCAGTCGGGGCACTGACGCCACCGCACGGCTCACCACCCGGTCATAGCGACCCTGATGTTCTTCGGCGCGTGCGCGCACTACCGACACCCGTGAGGTGAGACCCAACTCCGCCACCGCGCCCTCCAAGAACGCGGTGCGACGGGCCATCGAGTCCACCAGAGTCACCGTCAGGTCTGGACGCAACAGCGCCAGCGGGATTCCCGGAAGGCCAGCGCCCGAGCCGACGTCGACCACCGTCGCAGCCTCAGGAATCAGCGGTGCCAGCGCCACACAGTTGAGGATGTGCCGCTCCCAGATGCGATCGCCTTCACGGGGACCGATCAATCCCCAATCGATTCCTCGACTGAGCAACAAATCGACATAGTGCTGGATTCGCGTCGACTCTGATCCGAAGTATCCAGCCGGATCGGCGTCCACTCAGGCCTTCGGCAGGACGACCACTCGACGCTGGGGCTCCTCACCCTCGGACTCGCTGACCAAGCCGGCCGCGGCCACCACGTCGTGAACGATCTTCCGCTCGAACGGATTCATCGGAGCCAGCCGCGCGGCCTCCCCGGATTCCTTCACTGAATCGACGGCATCTTGCGCCAGGCCTTGAAGCACCTTGCGCCGCTTGTCCCGGTAGCCCGCGACGTCCAGCATGAGACGGCTGCGGTGACCGGTCTCGGTCATCACCGCCAGCCGCGCCAGCTCCTGCAGCGCCTCCAGCACCTCGCCGTCACGACCGACCAGCTCGTCGTTCTCAGTGATGATCGAGACGTGCGCGCGGCCGCCTTCAGCGAAGGTGTCGATGTCACCGTCGAGATCGGCGATATCGAGCAGTTCCTCCAGGTAGTCCGCGGCGATCTCGCCCTCGTTCTCCAGCACTGAGGAACGCCGCGAAGGCTCCGCAGCTTCGTCCTCGGTCGACGTGGAGTCGGTCTCGGTGTCCTCGGGGACTTCCGCCACCGCTACCGCGGCAGTGTCCACAGCTTCCGCTTCAGTCGGCTCGGACTCCATCGGCTCAGGGTTTTCTGACAACGCCACTACTCCTTCGTCACTTCTTACGGGTCGATCGGGTGTTCCGGCGCGGTTGCTGCCTCTGGATCACCTGTCGCTGAACTTGCGGTTTGTCGTCGGACGGGGAGACTTCAGACGTCGCCGCCTGATCACCCTGCCGGGAAACTTTGCTCGGATCCGTGGTCGCCGCCGTCCGATGGGGGCCACCGCGGCGCTTCGCGGCGAGTGCGTCAGGATCCTTGCCTCTGGCTCGCATCCGCTCCTCCCAGTCAACATAGGCGGGGGTGCCGGGAGCGGGATTGTTGTGAATGAGGATGTACTGCTGTCCCATGGTCCACAGGTTCGTGGTCAACCAGTAGATCAGCACGCCGATCGGAATGTTCACGCCCATGAACAGGTACATGACGGGGAACAGGTACAGCATCATCTTCTGCTGCTGAGCCATCGGGCCGGTCAAGGCCTCGGGAGGCATGTTCTTGCGCAACAGCTGAAGCTGGGTGATGAACAACACGATCGTCATCAGCACCACCAGCGTCGCCGCCACCCACTGCGTCGCGCCCAAGCCTTCCGCCGCGAGCGGCCAGAAGGTCGCAGAAATCGGAGCACCGAAAATCGTCGCGTCGTGCAGCGAGGCAGTCAGCGCCGGGCTGTCGATGAAGAACTGCCCCAGCGGAGCCTCCGGCGTACGCGCGACACTGTTCAGCACGTAGAACAACGCAAGGAAGATCGGCATCTGCAGCAACAACGGCAAGCAGGACGCCATCGGGTTCACACCCTCGTCCTTGTAGAGCTTCATCGTCTCTTGGCCGAGGCGCTCGCGGTCGTCTCCATGCTTCTCCTGGAGAGCCTTCACCTTGGGCTGCAACAACTGCATGTTGCGCGAGGAGTTGATCTGCTTGACGAACAACGGGATCAACGCGGTGCGGATCACCACCGTCAAGAGCACGATCGACAGGGTCCACGTCCAGCCGGAGTCGGTCGGCATACCCAGGGTGGTCAACAGGTTATGAAAACCCACCAGGATGCCGGAAACCGCCCAGTACAACGGCGTCATCGCGGCATTGAAACCGGCCGCGATGGAGTCCCACAGCGTCAGCGGGATCAGAAACGAAATCATGCTCACCTCAATGCCGATCGCAGCAGGCGTGATCGCCGACCGCCTTGGGTTGGTTCAGTTGCGCGGCGGCTTGTTCAGCCGCCCATTCTTCGGCCGCCGGAGTTCCCGGCACCGGGTCATAGCCACCCAGCGACCAGGGGTGGCAGCTCGCCAAACGCTTGGTCGCCAGCCATGAGCCCTTGACGGCGCCGTGAACGGTCACGGCCTCCAAGGCGTAGGCCGAGCAGGTCGGGTAGTACTTGCAGACCTGGCCGTACAGCGGCGAGATCACCAGTCGGTAGACCTTGAGCAGCCCGATCAATAGGTACTTCATGCTGCGAGCCGATCCAGGCAGGTGGCCAGCGCGGAGTCGAAGTCCGCCGCCAGATCACCGGTGGTGGCGGCCGGAAGAGCGCGCACCACCAGGTCGACGGGGAAGGGCGAGCCTGAAATCCGCTCGGCCGCCAGATGACGCAACCGCCGCTTCACCCGGTTGCGCACCACGGCTTTGCCGACCGTCTTGGGCACGATGAAGCCGACCCGGGAGTACTCCGACGGCCCCCTTCGGGCATGCAACACCAGGCATCGGCGTCCACATCGGACGCCTTGCCGCATGGTGTCGCGGAACTCACCGGTTCGGCGCAGTCGCGACTCCGAACCCAGCACCTGTCCGCTCAGCCAGCCAGACGAACCCGGCCGCGACGGCGGCGGGCTGAAATGATGGCACGGCCTGCACGGGTCCGCATCCGAAGACGGAAGCCATGGGTGCGGCTGCGACGCCGGTTACTCGGCTGGAAAGTGCGCTTGCTCACGCGAATGCTCCACTGTTCGATGGTTTTCGTACCTATGCGCCCACTTTCGGACGCACGAGTGCCACGGAGGCGACTGGCTAACGATACGCGGAGCCCCCCGGCTGCGGCAAACCGAATAGTCCAACCCAGCTAAGTCGAGCCGACACGCCGACGCACCAGAAGATCCTTGCCGAGATGGTTTGCCAACCACCGAGCACCCCGATAAGTTTCTCAAAGCAACAGGGACAATCTCCCGCGCTGCTGCCCCTCCATTCACAGGCTGTGGAAAAGAGTGTGGACAGACGGTGCGTGGCCGCAAAGGGGGCGTGCTGAATTCCATGGCAGATACGCCCGCGGCAGACAACACATCGGTCCCGGACCTAGCCAGTATCTGGGCTCACATCACCACCAACGCCGACCCGTCCACCAAGGGTTGGCTCAGCGGTATCAAACCGGTAGCGATGCATGATTCGTTGCTCATCCTCGCCGTGGCCAATGAGTTCACCCGCGATCGCGTCGAATCGCGACTGCGTCCCACCATCGAAAGCGAACTCAGCGCCCACCTCGGTACGCCCACCCGGCTGGCCATCACCGTCGACCCCAGCCTCGCCGCGGAGGTCGATGCCGAGCCCGACTATGTCGACGAGACCCCGGTGCCGCTGGAGGTCCCCACCGCAACGCGGACGAGTTCACCGCGCCCGGCCAACGGTGACCGACTGAACCCCAAGTACTCCTTCGAGTCATTCGTGATCGGCTCGTCGAACCGCTTCGCCCATGCTGCGGCCGTGGCCGTCGCCGAAGCGCCCGGCAAGGCGTACAACCCCCTGATGATCTATGGCGAGTCCGGCCTGGGCAAGACCCATCTGCTGCACGCAGTCGGGCATTACATCCGCAACTACTTCGATCGGGTTCGGGTCAAGTACGTCTCGACCGAAGAGCTGACCAACGACTTCATCAACTCCATCTCGGAGAACCGCACCGCTGAGTTTCGCCGCTCCTACCGCGACATCGACGTCTTGCTGGTGGACGACATCCAGTTCCTGGAGTCCAAAATCCAGACTCAGGAAGAGTTTTTCCATACCTTCAACACGCTGCACACCGCCCAGAAGCAGATCGTGCTGACCTCCGATCGTCCGCCCAAGGCCCTCGAAGCGCTCGAGCCCCGGCTCCGCAGTCGTTTCGAATGGGGCCTGATGACCGACATTCAGCCGCCGGACCTCGAGACCCGTATCGCCATCCTGCGTAAGAAGGCCGCTGCCGAGCGCCTTACCGCCGGGCCCGATGTGTTGGAGTTCATTGCCAGCCGGATCAAGACCAACATCCGCGAGCTGGAAGGCGCTCTGATTCGGGTCACCGCTTTCGCCAGCCTGCAGCGCCAGGAGGTTGATCTAGCCCTCGCGGAGGTGGTCCTGCGCGATCTCATTCCCGAGGGCGGCGAAACCCAGATCTCCTCCACCGCGATCATGACCCAGGTTGCCGACTACTTCGCGGTGACCGTTGATGAGTTGTGTGGCCAAAGTCGCACCCACGTGCTGGTTACTGCCCGTCAGATCGCCATGTATCTGTGTCGTGAACTCACCGATCTGTCACTACCCAAGATCGGCCAGCTGTTCGGCGGCCGCGATCACACCACCGTCATGCACGCCGATCGCAAGATTCGCCAACTGCTGCGCGAACGACGCAGCGTGTTCAACCAGGTCGCCGAGATCACCAGTCGTATCAAGCAGTCCCCGCTGCATTGATCCACAGATTCTGAGCGCACCCTTCACTTCGGCTCAGGCCGCTACCTAGGCTCGTTCGCACCAGTCATCGCTCCGCCAGGCGGTCAACCCCACGACCGAACGGATGCCTCATGGGACGTCTCAGCTCGTTGACCCTTCTCGCCGTCACCAGCACTGCATTACTTCTCGCCAGCTGCAGTACCCCACCACCGCAGGCGTCCCCGTCGACCACGGCAACACCGACCATCCCCACGGCACTTCCGACGCTGGCCCAACGCACAGCATCAATCGCGGGGTCGACCGTGACCATCGCCGTACGCGAGCTTCGGGTCGCGGAGTCGGTAATGACACTCACCTGGAGCGCCACCGTCGTCTCCGACGACGAGTGGGTGCCGCGCCGGTCATTCGACGGTCGGTATGACGACGATGCGACTACCGTCCAGAATTGGCACACGACCTCAGGGGTGAGCGTCATCGATCCGGTCCATGCCACGCGGTACCTGCCAGCTCTCACTGCCGAAGGTCACTGCATGTGCAGTGCGACGCCGGAATCCTTCGTTGTCGCCGCGGGCCAGACCGTCTACTTCAGCGCGGTTTACCAGGCCGTGCCCAACGGTGTCGCCACCGTGACCGTCGACATTCCCCGAGCCGGTGCATTCCCTGACATTGTGGTGCACCGATGAGCCGGCTCTGGTGGCTTGTTGGCATGGTGGTGGCGACAACCACCATGGCTTCATCAACCCCTCACGCCCTCGCTCACTCCCCCGAGCCAGTCCCGACGACGGCCACACCGCCGCCGATCCTGCGTCCGCTGCCGTCGGATCCGCCCCGCACGTTTCCCGTCCAGCACATCGACGGTTCGACGCAGGAGATGGTCTTCATCACCACCTCCACCGATGGAGCCAGCATCGACATCGGCGGCAAAGAGTTCGTTCTCGCCTCAGAGGTGTTGTTCGCCTATAACAAGGCCACGCTCACTCAGCGCGCCCGAACATTGCTCAACCAGATTGTCGACAAACTCGAGTCGAAGCCTCCCCGTGCTTTGCAGATCGGCGGGCATACCGACTCTGATGGCACAGCCGCGCACAATCGACGGCTGTCCCGCCAACGAGCCGTCGCCGTGCGTCGCTACTTAGCCGCCCATCTCTCGATCGACGTCCCGATTACGGCTGTCGGCTGGGGTGAATCCAAGCCGCGATTCGCCAACGACACGACGGCCGGACGCGCCGCAAACCGCCGCGTCGAGATCGTAGTGACACCGTGACATGTCAGCCGGGGTCCCCCGTTCGGGGGACACTATCAACAATGTGGATAACCCTGTGTACAACGCCTGAGCCCTGTGTAGACGCTTCGCGGGCATACTGATCGTCCTCAAATCCTCCCCGTGTAGTTTTTGGTTATGCACAGCAGGGGTCCACACCCCGCCACGCCACCTCACCAGCACCTTCGCCGGTTATCCACCCAATCCACAGCCGCTACTACCTCCATGAATTAGTTACCTATCCATCAGAGTCAAAGTCAGCAGTGTGCACAGTCAGCGGGTCAGGCACGCAGCAACCTCCGCCAAACCACTGACGCACGCCACCGCAGACGCCGTGTCCTAGCTATGATCAAGCGACACCCGTGTCATTCCAAGGGGGCAACAGTGAAGATCCGTCTGGAGCGCGACGTACTTGCCGAGGCGGTGCAGTGGGCTGCACGCAGCCTTCCGACGCGACCGAGCGTGCCGATTCTGGCCGGCCTACTGGTCAAGGCCACCGGCAGCGAGGTTGTGATGAGCAGCTTCGACTATGAGACTTCCGCGCAGATCACCGTGCCGGCCACGGTGTCGGATGAAGGTGTCGCTCTGGTCTCAGGCCGGCTGCTGGCCGATATCGCTCGGTCACTTCCGAACAAGACGGTTGAGATCAGTTCTGACGAACTTCGGATGGAACTGGTGTGTGGCTCTGCTCGTTTCACCCTGCAGACTCTCCCGGTCGACGACTACCCGGCCTTGCCCGCGATGCCGGAGGCTACTGGAGTCATCGCCAGCGAGGACTTTGCCCGGGCGGTCAGCCAGGTCGTGGTGGCGGCCGGCCGTGACGAACTTCTTCCCGTCTTCACCGGCGTGCGCATGGAGATCGAGAACGACACCTTGTCGTTGTTGGCCACCGACCGCTACCGAATGGCGTTGAAGGAACTGGACTGGACGCCGCGCAGCAGTGCCGAAGGTGCAGCCTTGGTGCCGGCGCGCGTTCTCGCCGAGACCGCGAAGTCGATGACTGCCGGCGAACAGATCACTTTGAGCCTGTCGAGCACCGACGCCGGTGACGGTCTGATCGGCTTCGAAGGCACCGGCCCGGCCGGTGTGCGCCAGATCACGACGCGACTGCTGGACGGTGAGTTCCCCAAGGTGCGCCACTTGATGAATGTCCAGCCCACCGTGACGGTGCGAGCCAACACCGCCGATGTCATCGCATCGGTGAAGCGTGTCGCCCTGGTGGCCGAACGAAACACGTCGTTGCGCATGCTCATTGCCGAGGGCTCCATCACCTTGGAAGCCGCTACCGGTGATCAGGCTCAGGCTGTGGAAGCCCTGGAGGCCGAGGTGGTTGATGTGGCCGGCGGCGGTTTGGCCATGACGGCGGCCGGCTTCAATCCGCATTACCTGTCGGATGCGTTGACCGCTCTCGATACCCCCTATGTGCAGTTCTCGTTCACTGCGCCAGGAAAACCGTGCCTGATGATGGGCCTGCTGGAAGCCGACGGTGAACCGGTGGCTGACTACCGGCACGTGATCATGCTGATGAAGCTCCCGGCCTAGGTGTTGTGTTCGTCACACATCTGAGCCTGGCGGACTTTCGATCCTATGTTTCCGTGGAGGTGCCGCTCTCGGCTGGCGTGACGGTGTTCACCGGCGCCAACGGGCAGGGCAAGACCAATCTGGTTGAAGCCGTCGAGTATCTGGCGACATTGGGTTCCCACCGCGTTGCCTCGGAGGCACCGTTGGTGCGCTTCGGTGCAGACCGAGCGTTGGTTCGAGCTCGGGTGCAAGCCGGTGTGGACGATGATCGCAGCCTGCTGTTGGAGGTCGAGATCATTGCCGGCAAGGCCAACCGTGCCAGTCTGAACCGAGCACCGTTGCGACGGGCTCGCGACATTCTCGGCGCCTTGCGGGTGGTGTTCTTCTCTCCGGAGGATCTCGCCTTCGTCAAAGGCGAGCCGAGTGCGCGGCGCCACTTCATCGATGACCTGATCACAGCCCGATGGCCGCGGCTTGCCGGCGTCAGGGCGGACTACGAGAAGGTGTTGCGCCAGCGCTCCACGTTGTTGAAGTCTTTGGCTGGACGCGGACCTCGAGTCGTGAACGCCGAAACTGCCAGCACTTTGGACGTGTGGGATGGGCAACTCGCTGCCTTGGGCGCCGAGATTCTGGCCGCGCGGCTGCTCACGCTAGAGGAGTTGACCCCGCTGTTGGCCAATGCCTATTGCGACATCGCGCCGACCAACAATGTGGCCTTGGCCACCTACAAGGCTTCAGCTGACATCGGGCCGGAGTCCACCACCGTGGAGCTGGCTTCGGCCTTGACTCAGGAAATGGCGCGTCGACGTTCCGAAGAAGTCGCGCGAGGCCAGTGTCTTGTCGGCCCCCATCGTGATGACCTGACCTTGAAGCTGGGGGAACTGCCAGCCAAGGGGTATGCCTCCCATGGCGAGTCGTGGTCGTACGCGCTGGCGTTGCGCCTGGCGGCGTTCGAGTTGTTGCGTGCCGACGGCATAGAGCCGGTCTTGGTTCTCGATGATGTCTTCGCCGAGTTGGACGAAACGCGGCGCGGACGGCTCAGTGAGTTGGTCGGCGATGCCGCCCAAGTGCTCATCACCGCGGCAGTAGCCGCTGATGTGCCCCTCGCGCTGCGCGCTGAGCACTTCAGCGTTCGCGGCGGAACTGTAGAGCCGCTGCGTTGAGCGAAATCATGCCGGGCTTCGAGCCGTGCCTGGGGCCCGGTCGCGACTGACCGAACCCCACGCAGCGGCTGGCGACTATTCAGACCCGGTGACCCGGAAAGGCTTGGAAAGACGGTATGCCTTGACGTAGCCGGTCTTTTCGCCACTGACTCGAACCGAGATGGTCTTTCCCACCCAGGACCGGTGCACACTCAACAGACCACTCGTCTCGCCCTTGAGCTTCTTCGATCCCAGGTACCACTGGTAGCTCAGCAACAGTGGCGAGGGCCCCCAGGTTCCGGCCCAAGCCGTGGCGGTCCAGCCATCGATGGTGATGTGCGGACGTGACGTGGTGAGAATCCCCCGCCGAATCGGACTCGTCGACTTCGACGTGCGGGTCACCGACTTGTAGCCGATGAAAGTCGCATGCACCTTCACGGTGATCCGATCTCCTCGGTCAGCGGCCCGAAGCGTGTACCGAGAATCCGTGGCATTCGTGATCGCCTTGCCCGAGCGGTACCACTGGTAGGTCGTGAACAGTGGCTTGGGAACCCACCCGACCAACTTCGCCTTGAGCGTCTTACCCACTCGGCGGGTACCGGCAACGGTGACTTTTGACTGAACTCCGGTGCAGGTCTGCGGAACGCTCAACGTCTTGGTCGTCCAACTCGACGGTGTGGATCCGTACGCGATGGCGGTGACGTACAGCGTGGATCGCACGGTGGCGACCGTGTCGAACTCGTACTGGTCAAGGATGGCCATGCCATCGGCGGCTGACAGGTCGGAGGCTACCGCGGATCCGCCGTAGTACACCGAGACCTTGGTGCTGGAATCAGAAAAGACGGTCACGTGTCCACAGGAGGTTGCGTATTCGACGTCGATCGCGGGGACGGCCTGTGCCGGGGCTGCCATGAGAGTGCATGCCATTGCGGTCGCTGTCGCGGCGATCACAATGGATCTGAAGAAACTGTGCTTCATAGGGTCCTCTTTCCCTAAGTTGTCTACTCCTTTACATCTCAGCACATCGCCTGGTCCGGTGAGCGAAAAACAGCGGTATTCCTAGGGAGTTTGAGAGGATGGCCCGGTGACCGAGTCCCCACAGCACGACCCGCGTGGCACCGATCTGGCTCGACAGATCGCTCGCGCGGCGCGGGGTGCGCCGGCGAAAGCCAAGCCGAAGCGCTCGCGCAGCGCCGCCACCGACGGTCCGACCTTGCTCGGCGACGTGTTGGGTGAGGTCATCGAAGAGCAGCAGTGGAACCGGGAGTTGAACCTACGGCACCTCATCAGCCGTTGGCCGAGTCTGGTGGGCGCGGTCAACGCCGAGCACTGTGAGCCCGAGGCCTATACCGACGGCGTGCTGGTGGTCAGGGCCGAGTCATCGACCTGGGCCAGCTCGCTGCGCACCATCGCGCCGCAGTTGGTGGCGATCCTCAACGAGAATCTTGGTCAGGGCGCGGTTCAGCGGGTTCAGGTGATCGGGCCGCAGGCGCCGAGCTGGAAGAAAGGTCGCCGATCGGTGTCAGGTCGTGGGCCGCGCGATACCTACGGGTAATCGTGGCACCGGCGGCGGGTTCAGAAGTTCCGCACCAGCATCAGGAACAGCGGTGCCACCACCGTGATGACGACGACTACCCCTGTGGTGATCAGATAGGCCTTCATGGTGCTGCAGTCACGGAAGTACTGCAGACTCATCGGCAGTCGCGGCCATGTCGCGTGCCATCGCTCCCGAAATCCCGGTGTGCCCGGTGCGGGTGTTTCGACTGCCCGACGGGCTGGAGTGGCGTCGCGCAACGGACGGTCCTTGGTTCTCATCCCTCGCGGTTGAATCATGCTCGCCACAGTCGTCAATCGTAGAAAAGGGAGAGCGACGTTCGCAGTCCCCCAAAGGGGGTCTATTTCATCACGGGTGGACCAAAAGCCGGTGTTCAGGAGTCCGGGTATTTGCCGCTTTCACGCCCCCAGAGCCGTACCCGACCCTGTCCTCACCCCTGCAAGTGCCTCGACAGCGCCGCAGAAGGCCGATGAAGGTGGGATAGCAGTCTCAGCTCCCCCGATTTTCGAGCCAGATCGGGTAGACTGCGCTTGTTCCAGTCTGAGCCGCCGAGTCTTGCGACTTCGGTGGCCATTATTACGTCCCGAGGGGATACCACGTGAGCGACGACCCCATCGTCACAATGTCAGCAGCCGAAGCAGCCCATGTCGACGCCGGGAATTACGACGCGTCGGCCATCACGGTCCTCGAGGGCCTGGAGGCCGTCCGAAAGCGCCCGGGCATGTACATCGGTTCCACCGGCGAACGCGGTCTTCATCACCTGGTGTACGAGGTCGTCGACAACGCCGTGGACGAATCCCTGGCCGGCTACTGCGATGCGATTCTCATCGAGTTGATCGACGGGGACGGCGTGCGGGTGACCGACAACGGTCGAGGCATCCCGGTGAAGGAGCACCCGAAAGAGAAGATCTCCGCGCTCACGGTGGCATTGACGATGCTGCATGCCGGCGGCAAGTTCGGCGACGGCGGCTACAAGGTGTCCGGTGGTCTGCACGGCGTGGGTGTCTCGGTGGTGAACGCGCTCTCGGACAAGCTGACCGTCGACGTGCACCGTGACGGCTATCACTGGCGGCAGTCCTTCAGTCTGGGCGATCCGGACGCTCCCCTGCAGCAGTTGGAGGCGAGCGAGGAGACCGGCACCATCGTGACCTTCTTCGCCAGCCCCACCATTTTTGAGACCACCAATTACTCCTATGAGACCTTGGCCACTCGGTTTCGAGAGATGGCCTTCCTCAACAAAGGCTTGAAGATCACGATCGCCGACCGGCGCAGTGCGGCGATCGAGGACGATGAGTTCATCGATCCCGACGCTGGGACCAGCGAGGCCGAGGTGCAAGGTCGTGAACAGACCTTCCAGTACGCCGAAGGCCTGATCGACTATGTGAAGTTCCTCATCGGTTCCAAGGAGAAGGTGAACTCCTCGGTCATCGCCATCGAGGCGACCTCCGAAGAGCAGAACATGAGTCTGGAAGTGGCGATGCAGTGGAACACCTCCTTCGCTGAAAGCGTCCACACCTTCGCCAACACCATCAACACTCACGAGGGCGGCACCCACGAAGAGGGCTTCCGCGCCGCGTTGACCAACACAGTCAACAAGTGGGGCGAAACCTGGGGCATGATCAAGAAGCGCGAGGATCGAGTCTCCGGCGACGACATTCGCGAAGGTCTCACGGCGATCATCTCCATCAAGCTCGCTGAGCCGCAGTTCGAGGGTCAGACCAAGACGAAACTGGGCAACACCGAGGCGCGTTCCTTCGTGCAGAAGGTGGTCAATGACCTGCTCGGAGACTGGTTCGAGAAGAACCCGTCGGAGGGCAAAGACATCGTCCGCAAAGCCCAGGCGGCGGCGACCGCCCGTGTGGCCGCCCGCAAGGCGCGCGATCTGGCTCGGAGTCGCAAGGGGTTGTTGAACAAGGGCCAGTACGGCAAGCTCTCCGACTGTTCCTCCACCGAACCGACCGAGTGTGAGGTGTTCATCGTCGAGGGTGATTCCGCCGGTGGTTCGGCCAAGGGTGGACGTGATCCGCGCACCCAGGCGATCTTGCCGATCCGCGGAAAGATCTTGAATGTGGAGAAGGCCCGCCTCGACAAGATCCTGCAGAACAAAGAGGTCGAGGCGATCTTCAACACCCTCGGCACCGGCGTCCAGGACGACTTCGACGTGGACAAGCTTCGCTATCACAAGATCGTGCTGATGGCCGATGCCGACGTCGACGGTGCGCATATTCGCACCCTGCTGCTGACCTTGTTGTTCCGCTTCATGAAGCCGCTGATTCACGGCGGCCACGTGTACCTGGCTCAGCCGCCGTTGTTCCGGCTGCGATGGAACAATGCCCCGCACGAGTTGGCCTATTCCGATGTCGAACGAGACACCTTGCGTGATGCCGGGCTGGCCGAGGGCAAGAAACTGCCCAACGTCAACCCGATCCAGCGCTACAAGGGCCTGGGCGAGATGAATGCCGAGGATCTGTGGGACACCACCATGGATCCGGAAAAGCGCGCCCTGTTGCAGGTGACCTTGGACGACGCGGCCGCCGCCGATCAGACCTTCACCATCTTGATGGGTGAGGACGTCGAGCAGCGCCGCAGCTTCATCCAGCGCAACGCCAAAGACGTGCGCTTCCTCGACATCTAGCTACCCGGTCCCTGAGCCTGGCGAAGGGACCCCACCCCAGCAGCTCACCGAGCAGAGCTAAGGAGAAAACCCCATGACAGACGGACCAACCGAACCGACCGAAGCAGAGGTCGACGTTCCCGAGCAAGGGCTCACCCCCACGATCGCCAAGACCGAGGAGATCGACCTCCAGGTTGAGGTCGAACGCTCCTACCTCGACTATGCGATGAGCGTGATCGTTGGCCGTGCGTTGCCTGATGTGCGTGATGGTCTCAAGCCGGTGCACCGGCGCGTGCTGTATGCGATGTATGACGGCGGCTACCGTCCCGACCGCGGCTGGAACAAGTGCTCCCGGGTGGTCGGTGAGGTCATGGGCCTGTACCACCCCCACGGCGACTCCGCGATTTATGACACTTTGGTGCGATTGGCCCAGCCGTGGGTGATGCGCGCCCGGCTGGTGTCCGGGCAGGGTAACTTCGGCTCGCCGGGCAACGATCCGGCCGCGGCCATGCGGTACACCGAGTGCAAGATGGCGCCGCTGTCGATGGAGATGGTGCGTGACATCACCGAGAACACCGTCGATTTCACGCCGAACTACGACAACCGCGAGATGGAACCCACGGTGTTGCCGGCGCGGTTCCCGAACTTGCTGGTGAACGGCTCGACCGGTATCGCGGTCGGTATGGCCACCAACATTCCGACCCACAACCTGCGTGAGGTGGCTGCGGCCGTCCAGTGGGCTTTGGAAAATCCGGAAGCCACCAAAGAAGAACTCCTGGAAGCCGCCATGGAACGGGTGAAGGGACCAGACTTCCCCAATGGCGCGCTGATCGTGGGACGCCAAGGTATTGAGGACGCCTATCGCACCGGTCGCGGCTCGGTGATCATGCGGGCGGTCATCGACATCGAAGAGGACAAGGCCGGACGCACCCTGCTGGTCGTCACCGAGCTGCCGCACATGGCCAACCCGGACAACCTTGCGGTGAAGATCGCCGAGCTTGTGAACGCTGGCAAGTTGAGCGGTATCGCCGACATTCGCGACGATTCGTCCGCTCGTACCGGTCAGCGCCTGGTGATCGTGCTCAAGCGCGACGCCCAGCCGCGAGTGGTGATGAACAACCTGTACAAGCACACCCAACTGCAGGACACCTTCGGCTGCAACATGCTGGCCTTGGTGGACTCGGTGCCGCGGACGCTGCGTCTGGATCAGTTCATCTCTTACTGGGTGAAGCACCAGATTCAGGTGATTCAGCGCCGGACCGCGTACCGGTTGGACGAGGCGGAGAAGAAGGCGCATCTGGATCGCGGCCTGGTCAAGGCGTTGAGTCGGTTGGACGAAGTGCTGGCGCTGATCCGGGCGTCCCGGACCGCCGACGCGGCTCGTGAGGGGTTGAAGGACCTGCTCGATATCGACGACGACCAGGCGCTGTACATCTTGAACCAGCAGTTGCGGCGGCTGGCGGCGATGGAGATTCAGCAGATCATTGATCGGTTGGCTGAGGCCGAGTTGATCATCGCAGACCTGAAGGACATTCTGGCCAGGCCGGAGCGGCAGCGCTCCATCGTGAGCTCGGAGCTGAGTGAGATCGTCGACAAGTACGGCGATGAGCGGCGCACCAGGATTATCGCCGCCGATGGTGACTTCAGTGATGAGGACTTCATTCCTGATGACGACATGGTGGTCACTATCACTCGTGGCGGCTACGCCAAGCGAACCCGAACTGACCTGTACCGCACGCAGAAGCGCGGCGGCAAAGGTGTCCGTGGCGCGACCCTGCGCGCTGATGACGAGGTCGATCACCTGTTCGCAACCACGAACCATCAGTGGATTTTGTTCTTCACTAACTTGGGTCGGGTGTACCGGGCGAAGGTGTGGCAGTTGCCGGAGGCAAGCCGGGACGCCAAGGGTGGCCACGTCGCCGGATTGCTGAGCTTCCTGCCGGAGGAGCGCATCGCTGAGGTGCTGACCTTGCGCAGCTACGACGATGCGCCGTACTTGTTGTTGGCGACTCGGGCCGGGCTGGTGAAGAAGACAGACCTGCGCGCCTACGATTCGCCGCGGCAGGCTGGCGTGATCGCGATCAACTTCCGTCAGCCCGACGACGAACTCATTGGTGCGTCGTTGTGCAGCCCTGACGATGATGTGCTGCTGATCTCCCGCAAGGGTCAGGCGATCCGCTTTGGCGCCGATGATGCGCAGCTGCGTCCGATGGGTCGGGCCACTTCGGGTGTGACCGGCATGAAGTTCCGCTCTGGTGATGATCTGTTGAGCATGTCGGTGATCGGCGCGGGCACCGAAGAGGATGAGCGTTTCGTCTTCACCGTGACCGACGGTGGCTTCGGCAAGCGAACGCCGGTGCGTGAATATCGTCAGCAAGGCCGTGGCGGGCTGGGGATCAAGGCGATGAAGTTGAACTCCGAGCGCGGCTCTTTGGTCGGTGGTCTGGTGGTCAGCGAATCCGATGAGGTCATCGCGATCAAGGTCTCCGGACAGATCGTCCGCTCGGCGGTGAACGAGGTGCCGGCCAAGGGTCGCGACACGATGGGAGTGAAGTTCGTCGGGGTTTCCGGCGACGACGCGGTCTCGGTGATCGCCCTCAACCCGGAATCGAGCGCGGAGGCCGAGGAAGCTGAGGCAGTTGACCCGGCGTTGAGCGAGCAGGGTAGCGTTAGGGCGAACAGTGATCCGGAGGAGGGTAACGGTGACTGATCGACCAGACACCGCCGCGGACGATTCCGTCGACGATAAGAGCTGGAAGGTCGAGGGGTCTTCTGACGGGCCTTCGGACGCCGATGGCTTGGGCGATACCGTGGTGCAGATCTCCAAGATCGGTGCCAACACGTCTCAGCCCAAACCGACGATGGGGCGCGGCGGCAGTTCGGCCAGCCGTCGTCGCAGCTCAGCTAAGAAGCCGACGCAAAGCACTAACAGCACTACGCCCAAGCCGAGCATTCCCAAGCCGGCTCGGCCCTCACCCACGGTGAGCGAGGAACTGATGGCGCCTTTCGACAAGGCGGCCGCGGCGTCTGCCGCGGAGGAGGGGGCCACCAAGGTCACCGCGCGGGCCAAGACTGGCGCCGCACCGAAGCCGTCGCCGCCTTCGCCGAGTCAGAGTGCTGCGTCCGACCCGCCGACGAAGGTTCAACCCGCCGTGGTTGCGGCGGCACCTGCCGCTGCGCCGGCTGGGGCGATGCCGACGATGTCGGAGCCCGCAAGGCCTGCCTCGCATGCTGGTCCGGGGGTTGCCCGACGCACTCGCAAGGCTCGATTGCGCCTGTCGCGGATCGATCCGTGGTCGGTGATGAAGACGGTTTTCCTGTTTTCGATCGCCTTCGGGATCATGGCCTGGGTTGCGGTGTACGTGCTGTGGTGGGTGCTGCAGGCTTCCGGGATCTTCGATGTGATCAACGAGAGCATCGTGGGCATCATCTCCAGTCCGAATAACACCGAAGGCTTCCGCATCGAGGACTACATCAGTGCCAACAAGGTGTTGGGTGTCACCGCCCTGCTGGGTGTGATCAATGTGGTCATCACCACCGCGTTGGGCACGCTGGGTGCCTTCCTCTACAACCTCAGCGCCAACATCCTTGGTGGCCTGGAGCTCACTCTCGCCGAAGACTGACCGGGACGCCCTGAGACCGATTTGAGCCGGTCGCCAGGACTCGGTAATCTTCTGCTTTGCGTGTTCCGCATCAAGCGGGCCTATAGCTCAGACGGTTAGAGCGCTGCCCTGATAAGGCAGAGGTCACTGGTTCAAGTCCAGTTAGGCCCACCACATCGCAACGCAGTCTCCCCACCCTCCTTGCGTCCGCTTGTCGACAGATGAGCCGGTCGGGATCGCACCGCCGAACCGGCGGTGGCTCGACTACTCCGCCGGGGTCGCAGCCAGGATGTCGATGATGTAGGCCCGGGCGGCGGTTTCGTTGTCTTCGTCGGCAGGGGTCACCAGCAGCAGCCGTGAGCCGACCCGTTGGCCGACCGTCACCGAGCCGCCGCCGGAGGCGATCTGCTGGTAGGAGCTCGACCAACTGGAAGAGGTCGAGCCACCCCATTCGCCCACCACGATGTGATAGAACATCGAGTCGGTCTCCGTGACGGTCGCCCCCTTGCCTTCGGCGAGCACGATGGTTTGCTGCTCGGTCGGCTCGGCGGCGTCCTTGGCGATGGTCAAAGCGGGCTCCTTGCCGAGTTCTCCGGTGACCGTAATGCCCTCCGGCAGGGCCGCCTGAGTGAGTGTCGCCGAGGTCAGCGCCTCAGTGGTGATGGTCGTGGTGGCGAGGATGTCTACCACGAAGACCAGCGTCGATCCGGCGGGGATGGAGTCCTGCTCCTGATCGCCGTAACCGTACTCAGCCGGGATGACGACCTCGACGCGGTCGCCGACTTTGGTGCCCACCAGGCCGTACTTCCAGCCGTCGACGACCTGGTTCAGTGAGAAGCTTGCAGGTGTTCCGGAGTCGTAGGAGGAGTCGAACTGGGTGCCGTCGCTCCACAGGAAGCCGGCGTAGTCCACCTTCACAGAGTCGCCCGCAGCCACCACAGCACCGTCGCCCGCGGTGAGAGTCTTCACCGAGATGACTGTCGGCGGGTCGGAGGCGACTTTGGTCATGGTGGGGATGCCCTTGGAGTTGAACGTGATTGTGGGCAACTCGCCTTGCGGATCGCGATCGACTTCGGGAGCATCCGCGGCTGCGTCGGCGCTGGCCGATGATGACGGGCTTGAAGCATCGCTACTTGCCGTGCAGCCCGTGAGAGCGAGGCCGACGGCGAGGACGACGGCGGGCAGTGTTTTCATCAACATGTCAGATACGGGCTTTCCGCAGTCGCAGGAGGAACTGCATCGGGGCACGGCCGGCAGATTCCACCTCGCCAGATGCGATACGGACGAAGACTGCCGTCGCTAAGGCTAGCCGTCGAGGCTATGGATCACCTGTGGTCGAACTGCAGGTCGCTGCCAGAAGCGGACGGCCGTTGCTTCGTGATGCCAACCAGTGCCCGAGACCCCATCGCTCAGACAGGCTGCAGGGAGTCGCAAGGGCACCACTGAGTCCGGCTAGCGGTGAATGTGCCGACTTGCGGCCTGGACAAGCGGCTTAGCCTTGAGTCATGAGCACATTCACCGAACTCCTCGGAACCCAGGTCCGCAATGAGTTCGCGGCGTCGCAGCAGTACGCAGCGGTCGCGGTCTGGTTCGACTCGCAGGACCTACCGCAGTTGGCTCGCTACTTCTACCGGCAGTCGCTGGAGGAGCGGAACCACGCCATGATGATGGTCCAGTACATGCTGGATCGCGATCTCGAGATCACCATCCCGGGCATCGACCCGGTGCGCAACAGCTTCAACAACCCCACCGACCCGATCAGCCTGGCACTGGCGCAAGAGAAGCAGGTGACCGCCGACATCAAGGTGCTGTTCGAGGCCGCTCGAACTGAGGGTGATCCGCTGGGTGAGCAGTTCATGCTGTGGTTCCTCAAGGAGCAGGTGGAGGAAGTGGCCTCGATGACTACCTTGCTGAACATCGCCGAGCGTGCCGGGGAGAACTGGTTCGATCTGGAGAACTACGTCGCCCGGGAGAGCGTCGGCGACGGTGGCCAGGATGCTTCGGCGCCGCAGGCGGCCGGCGGCGCACTGTAGCGCCAGGTCGACCAGATTCACGCCCTACCGGCTCCAGCCAGGACTCCCAACACGGCCTAGCGTTCACGGTGTCGGTGGACAACTCTTCGCTCTTCCGAGTTGAATTGCGTCGCCCGAGCGCCTATCGAGAGGTGCTGTCCCTCACATCACTATGGCCGAGCAGTTCACTGCGCCGCGCCTTCGCTGCCTGATACAGGGTGCGAAGGTCACTATCGAGGGACGGCGTCCACGTCTCGGCGGCGGCGACAAGAGGCGCTGCCAGCAACTGGAGGATGAGGTGGATGTCGAGGTCGCTGACGTTCCCCCCGAGGTGTTCGCGTAAGCGATCTCGAGCCAAGCTGGTCACCCGCACTCTCCAGACCGCGTTGGTTGCTTGTAGGTCAGGATTGTCTTGAACCAGTCGGCGGAAGCGGAGGAACATTGCAGCCCGCTCCGTATCCGTCTGAACGTACTCGACAAGAAGGTCCTCGATGACCTGCTCGAGCAGTGGCACTGCGGAGACGAGCGTCAGTTCGGGCAGCGGAATTTCCGCCACGATCGCCTCGAGTCGAGGTAGCCACCCGAGGACCAGATCGTGCTTGGTCTCGAAGTGTCTAAAAACCGTCCGTGCTGAGACGCCGGCTGCCTGACTGATCTCTTCAATGGTGGTGTGGCCGAAGCCCTGCTTCTCGAAGAGGTCGAAGGCGGCGGCGACAATCTCCCGCTTGGTCGCCACCTGCTGACGCTCGCGCAAGCTCGGATGTGTGCTCGTCATTGACCGACCTCCCTCGTTCCCGCATGTTAGCAGCGGTTGGCCCTGTGTGACAGAATGTCAGTCACTGTCGTAATGTCTGCGACTGACAGTCTGAATTCTTGTGAGGTAGGTCTGATGGCTCGCTGGTTGTACAGGCTCGGCACTTGGTCGGCGCGCCGAGCCTGGGTGGTCATCACGGTATGGGCACTGCTCCTGGGTGCTGTGGGCACGACAGCAGCGACGATGTCGCAGCCGTTCACCAACAAGATGACGATTCCCGGTACCGAGTTTCAGGCGGTCATCGACGACCTTCAGGCTGCACTACCCAAAGCCGCCGGTGGCTCGGGCGCAGTGGTCTTCTCCACCACCGATGGATCGCCGTTTAACGCAGCGCAGCGGAGCGCCATCAGCGCGGTTGTCACCGAATGGGAGTCGACCCCCGGCGTTGAGACTGCTGTCGACCCGTTCAGTACTCAAGACGAGCTCGACGATGCCGCGACCAAGGTGGCCGACGGCAAGACCAAGCTCGCCGACGGCAAGACCACGCTCACTGAGAATGCCAAGAAGCTTCGCGATGCCAAGAAGAAGATCGCCGATGGCAAGGTCGCCATCGCCGAGAACCGCAAGAAGCTTGCCGACGGCGAAGCTCAGTTGAACGCGGGTCAGAAGAAGCTCGATGCCGGCCGCAAGAAGCTGGACGACGGTGCCGCTGAACTAGCCAAGAACGAAAAGCTACTGAAGAGCTCCCAGAAGAAGCTCACGGCGGGACGCAACGCCCTCGACGCCGCCCTCGCCGAGCAGGGTCTGACCGAGGCCACCGTGCCGACTACCTTGGCCACCCTCGAGCAGGGCATTGACCAATTGCAGCAGCAGATCACCGCACTCACCCAGACGCACGGTGCCGACGATCCGCAAGTCGTGGCCCTGCAACAGCAACTCGCCACCTACCAGGCTCAGGCCGAACAGCTCAAGACCGTCGTAGCCCAGATCGCCGAGATCGAGGCGGCACAGCAGAAACTGGATGCCGGCGCTGCCGCCCTGCGTGAGGGAAAGGCGAAGCTGGCCGCTGGACGCAAGGAGCTGAACAGCGGCCAGGCCACCATCGACGCCAACCGCGCCAAGCTCGCCGACGGCAAGCGGAAGCTGAATGAGGGGGCGGCAACTCTGGCTGATTCCTCAGCCAAGATCGCCGATGGTGAGAAGAAGCTCGCCGACGGCCGCCAGGAGCTTGTCGATGGTGAAGTCGAGCTCGCCCGAGGCGAGCGCCAACTGGCGGTCACTGATGGCATCAGGTTCGTCAGCGAGGACGGATCAGTGGCGGTCTCCCAGATACAGTTCACCGTTCCCAGTGAAGAGGTGAGCAAGGAGACCCGGGCCGCAATCCCGGCAGCTGCGGCGACCCTGGCCGGCCACGGCGTCCAGGTCGACTACTCCAAGGATGTTGCCGGCAACAACTTCGCCTTCAGCACCGAGATCGTCGGTGTCGGTGTGGCTGCCATCGTCCTGCTGGTCATGCTCGGCTCATTGTTGGCCGCCGGTCTGCCACTGCTGACCGCCTTGGTGGGTGTGGCCGGTGGACTGCTGGGTGTGATGACGGCCACGCATTGGGTGCAGATGACCGAGGTCACGCCGCTGCTGGCCCTCATGCTCGGACTGGCGGTGGGAATCGACTATGCACTGTTCTTGGTCAACCGGCACCGGCACCAGTTGAGTGACGGTGCTGAGCTGATCGACTCCATCGGAAGGGCCACCGGCACCGCTGGAAACGCGGTAGTCGTGGCCGGCCTTACCGTCATCACCGCCTTGGCCGCCCTGACCCTGACCGGTATTCCCTTCCTGGGAGTGATGGGGCTGGCAGCGGCGGCGACCGTCGCGGTCGCAGTCCTGGTCTCCATCACCTTGACGCCTGCTCTCTTGCGCTTCATCGGTCCTCGAATTCTGTCGCGGCAGGGACGTAAGAAGCGCGAGGCTGCACTCGGTGGCCAGGACGGCTCGGCCGCCGTCACCGCCAGTGCACTCAAGGCCACCAGCGATTCTGCTCGAGGCTGGGGTGGCCTGGTCACCAGGCATCCGTGGATCGCGGTTACCGCGTCGGTGCTGGTCTTGGGAGTGATGGCGATTCCGGCCGCCAGCCTCAAGCTTGGCCTCCCCGATGGTGGCTTCGAAGCGCAGGATTCCAGCGCGTATCGCGCCTATACGCTGGTCTCCGACAGTTTCGGCGTCGGCAAGAACAGCACCATGATCGCTGTCGCGAAGGTGCCAGCGGCGACCGCCAATGGGCTAAGCGACGATCAACTCACCGACCTGAAGCTCGACATCGCTGAGCGGCTGAAGCAGATACCGGGCATCGACTACGTCGTCCCGGCTGCGGCCAGTGACGACAAGCAGACCCTGGTGTTCCAGATCGTGCCCAGCACCGGACCCTCGGATGATGCCACCACGGCGTTGGTTCACACTCTGCGCGCAGATCGAGCCGACATCATCGCTGCGACGGGCATCACGTCGTTGGGATTCGCCGGGCAGACGGTGGCCAATATCGACATCTCCGGGGTACTTGCCGACGCTCTGCCGGGCTATCTGGCTGTGGTGGTGGGTATTTCGCTGATTCTGATGCTGTTGGTCTTCCGCTCGCTGCTGGTGCCGGTGATGGCCACGGCAGGCTTCCTGCTGTCGATCGGCGCCTCCTTCGGCGGCGTCGTAGCGGTCTACCAGTGGGGCTGGCTGGGTTCGGTCTTCGGTGTCGAACATGCCGGTGTGATCCTGAGCTTCTTGCCGACCTTGGCCATCGGCATCCTGTTCGGCCTGGCCATGGACTACCAGATGTTCCTCGTCTCGGGCATGCGGGAATCCTGGGCTCATGGTGAGGAGGCCCACGAAGCGGTCCGCTCCGGCTTCCACCACGGCGCCCGAGTGATCGTCGCGGCAGCTCTGATCATGAGCAGCGTGTTCGCCAGCTTCATGTACTCCCACATGACCATGGTTCGCCCGATCGGGTTCGCCCTGGCCTTCGGCATTCTGATTGACGCCTTCATCGTGCGCATGACGATCATTCCGGCTTTGATGCGGCTCGTTGGGGCCAGCGCCTGGTACCTGCCGGCCTGGCTGGATCGCATCCTGCCCGACCTCGATGTCGAAGGCGCTCGACTGGGTGACTCGTCAGCCACCCATACCCACGGCCAAGCCTCCGTCGCTGGCGGGCAGCCCGAACCGGAGACGGCATGAGTTGTGTGGCAGTGATTTGTAGAACCTCAGCTTCGGCACTTTGTTGAAGGAGTCCAGATACTGTTCGTTGTTCGGTATTGATCGAACACCAAACAGTTGACATACTTGAGCCATGGGTGAGGCCGAAGCCGTAGTATTCGCCGCCGATGCGTTGCGCGCTGTCGGGATCTCTGCCGACGCCGGTTCCAACGGCCCAGATCGTGGCTTTGACCTGGTACTCGAGCCCGGCGGTACACCTATCGACATCACCTATCGAGCACTAGTCGACGGATCAGTCGCCCGCCGCCTTCTGCGGGAGCGCGCCAGTCGATCAGGAGTCGTGCTGGTGGTCCTCGCCGACCGGATCACCTCGGAAGCGCGCCGTCTGCTCGTGGAAGGCGGGGCAGGTTACTACGACCTGCGAGGGCACCTGGCTCTTCGAACTCCGACACTCGTGATTGACACGGACGTCGAACCGGTAGGCCGTCCTGAGCAAACCCGGGATCCCTTCGCTGGAAGAGCGAGTCTTGAGGTCGCGATGGCGCTGCTCATGCAGCCTCATGCAGGACTTGGGGTTCGTGCTCTCGCGCGGCTGTTGGACCGCGCGCCAAGCACTGTCTCACAGTCTCTGGCGGGCTTTTCCAGAGCTGGCTTGATCGATGAGGAAAACAACGTGCTAGGCGATCAGCTGTTCTGGGCAGCGGCGGAGCATTGGGCAAGTCCGAGGTCATATCTCGCGAAGCCGCCACCCAACAGCGTCACGTCGCCCCTGCACGCCCCACTCCGGCTCGGCCTCGAGCGGGTCGAGGAGACGAGCGGGTGGGCCTTGACGGATGCCCTGGCCGCTGTTGAATATGGCGCTCCTATAGCCGTTCGAGCCAATCAGGTGCGTGACTTCTATGTCCCAGACATCGCCACGCTTCAGCGCGCAAAGAAACTGTTGGGAACCGTCGCCGACCAGGTGGAGGCGGCCGCATCGGTAAGAGTCGCGCCGACGAGCGCCGCCTGTGACCATCGGTTCGAAGGCCCTGGGGTTGGCGGCCAGCGATGGCCCCTAGCCCACCCAGTGTTTGTTGCTCTTGATCTGGCGCAAGACGCAGGTCGCGGACGCGAAGTACTGGATGGTTGGACACCTCCGGCGAGGTGGTCGCGTGTCTGGTAGCCGAGCGGAGTTCGTTGGCGACGGGATGGCGGCCGTCGTGCAAGCGGTTGATGACGTGCGGGAACTCATTGGGCAGCCTCCTGTCGTGGTCGGCGGTCTCGCCGTGCTCTGCCGGCTATCGAGACCCCATCGCGCAACCACCGATTTGGATCTCGTTGACCGGCTGCGTGGTCAAGATTCGCAACTTCAGGTGCTTCGAGCGGCTGAGGGCGCGAGAAGCGCCGAACCGGCGGCGGTCCTACTTCCTACCCGGTATGGCGAGGTGCGAGTCGATGTGCTGGAGGTTCGCCAAAGGGACCTTGAAGAGCCGAGTGATGATCCCGGTGATCGATTGCATGCCACTGCCCATGCGTGGGCATTCGACACTGCCACGCGGGTTGAACTCGTCGCCCGGCGCTTCGACGGTGTGTTGGTGCGAAGCTCGGCCCGGGTGGCCGAACCTGGCCCTTTGGTAGCGATGAAACTTCAAGCGGTCATGGACCGTGGTAGCGCAAAGCAGGCCACCGATTTGCTTGACATCGTTCGATTGACTCTCGATCCGGACGCCCGGGATCGAATGCTCATCCAACTGTCCGAGAGTGATCGAAGCATGGCGAGAGACATCGCTCTGCATGTGGACTTGTGGCTCACGAAGAACCGCGCGCAATCTCTCCGGTGGATCCAGTCGACTGCGAGTGAGGATGTCACGCTGGATGATCTTGAGCTTGTTGGGGAGTTGCTGAGTGGCGCATTGCCCACTACAGACGGTGAGCTGCAGTAGCCGGTCGATCCGATGCACCTCATTGGACGGTCACATCCTCGCGCCCACTCAAGCTGATCGGCCGCGGGAACGGCTTCACTTTCGGGACCGCTCGAAGCCCTGTTCCAGAGCAAAGGCCGCCACCTCGAACCCGATCGAGGCGGCGGCCTTCGCTACTTCACGGCCAGCTGGTTCAGCTGATGGTGCCGGTGCGGGCGTCCACCTTCACCGTGGTGGTGGAAGGCTTGTCGTCGACGAGGGTGGTGATCTTCACCACGAAGACCGGCTTGCCCCACCAGGCAGTGAACTGCCGGGTGACGTTCACCTTGCCGGTGGTGCGACCCACCGACTGCAGCGCGATCTCGGCAGCCTCGGTCTCGGTCAGGTAGTGGCCGTGGTGCGACTTGGTGTTCAACTCCACACCGAAGGCGTTGGTGAAGGAGATGCCGTTGTCGCCCTTCAGCTGGGCGCGAATGTAGTTATCGACCCCGATGGCCACCTTGTCCAGATCCACCGTGTTGCCGGTGGCCACGACCTTGCCGTCGGCGATCCACTCGATGGTGTTGTAGTTGGTGCCCTTGATGGTGATGGTGTCCTTGGCCTCATTCACCGAGATACGGGTGATCGTCGGGGCCGGCTTGGTGCGGTCACCCTTGAAGTCGGCGCCGAGTTCGCGCTTGGCCACCAGCGCGGTGGAGTAGAACGCGCCCGACTGAAGCGTGTCGTGCACGTTCTTCTCACTCAGGGACGGCATGAGCAGCCGGTTGTAGTCGTAGCCCAGCGCGCTGGTGGAGTGGGCGTCGTCATTGGCGAAGCCGGAGACGTTCTGGCTGGGCATGGTCTGCTGTAGCACCGAATCCCACAGGATGCGGTCGGAGTAGGAATCTCCATCAGAGACCTTGTTCACGATCTCCATGCCGACCAGCGAATTGGGGTACTGGTTGAAAAGTCCGACGTAGCGGGCAACCTTGGCCGGATCGGTCGCAGCCGCGCCACCGGTAGTGGTGTTGCTGCCGCCGTAGTACCGGCCCGGGTGGTTGATGTGCATCAGCGGCTTCAGCGTGGCGTCGGAGGACTTGTTCATCTCATCGACGTGAGCGATCTTCGCCTCCAACGTGGTGCCGGCCGAGTTGTTCCAGTTGGTCCAGAAGGTGTTGAGGTGGTCGGCCTGCGACTGTTCATCGGAGTAAGGAATCCCGATCATGCCCGCGCCGCCGTCCCGGCCGACGCCGGTGTTCATCTCGATCATGCGCTCGGTACTCAGGTAGTAGTCGGGATCAGCTTGCGCCTTGGCGGTGTCGGTACGGTCCCAGGTGGTGTTGACGACGTTGTGGTCAGTCATGGCGTAGACGTTGAAGCCCAGCGAGTAGGCCGTCTCGAGCATCTCGGTGGCGGTGTTGCCACCATCGGACTCGGTTGTGTGGTTGTGGAAACCGGCCTTGTACTGCTGCCAATGCCAGTTCACCCCGGCGTAGGGGTTGGTGATCTTGTAATCGAGGTCGGTGGTGGCTTTGCTGCAGGCAGCGGCGTTGGTCATCGGGACGGCGGCGAGTGCGATGGTGCCGACAATCGCGGTCGCGGCCAGCCTGAAACTACGTCGGGACATGAGTTCCTCTCGTGGTCAGCCCCGGCGGATACCCGACCATCCGGATCCAGTCGGCAGCCGGGGTTTTGACCCATCCCAGTGGTCCAAGGTGACCGCTTGTTCCCCGTCACAGGAACAGCAGGAGAACTACTACGAAACGTCGTAGTCCAACACGGAAGGCAGTGTCCCGCGCCTCATCTCGACTTACTTCGATACCTTCGCGGTTCGGCTCGACCTCTTGTGCGCATCCCTGAATCCGGCTCGGTGTACGGCCACAACGACGGATACTCGCTTACCCCGATCAGCCTTCTTCAAGCGGTACGTCGACGACGTCGCGCCCGGGATTTTTCGACCGTTCCGCAGCCACTGGTACTTCACCGAGGCCGGCTGCGCAGACCAAGAGCCCTTTGATGCCTTGAGCTTCTTTCCGACCTTGATTGTTCCGGTGATCTTGGGGGCCTTGCGCGCCGACAGAGCCGGCAAGAGGCCGGTAGCGATCCACGAAACGCCGCCTGTGGCGGTGACCGGAGTCACCGTCGCGGCGCGTTTGTATCCGTGCGAATACATGTCTGTCTGGCCCGCGAGGATGAACCCTTGTCCGGAAGGAATCGCTGCTGCGAAGCCTGTGAAGGTGCCGAAATCTCCGCCCACGTTCCGAATCCACTGCTTCTTCCCGTCGGTTCGGAAGCGAACAGCTATACCGTTTTCGACGGGCAACTCCTCCACCGAATCACTCTCGACACGTCCAACAGCTAGTGCGCCCCCGTCACTCGTCGCGACGAGACCGGATAGCTTGGTCGTGTGAGTTGCCCATTTGCGCGTGGGTAGCCCGAGGCTCGAATACCCTCCGGACCAGGTGACCGTCGTCTTCCACAGCGTTGCGCCCGTGGTGGAGGATAGCTTGGCCAAGTTCTGACTTCCGGCGATGAGGACGCTGCCGTCTGCAGCCGCGACGAGGGAGACGATCCCCAGCGATCCCAGGCCGCTGTAGAGATGCCCCCCTTCTCGGTGACCCGCGGGGCTGTACTCGACGGTCAATCCCGCGGTGGCGGACGTGGGGAACTCGGTGCTTGTGGAGTAGGCGATCCCGCCTGCAAGGTAGTTGCCGTTCGGCAACGTCGCCACGCTGTTGAATTGGCCACCTCGGAACGCGTCGGACCAGAGTTCCTGGCCGTTGGAGTCGAATCCGGCAATGTAGGAGTTGTACGCCCCGGAAAGCCAATAGGAGCCGGCCGCAACGAACCCGCCACTTGCGCTCCGAATAACAGTGTCCAGGTCATCATCAGACGAGTGGCCCTGGGTCTTGCGCCACAGTTCCCGGCCAGAAAGGTCGAATTTCGCGATCAGAAAGTCGCGGCCCTGGGATGTGTCAGCTGGACAAGCTGTGCCGGCCGCGATGACGTTTCCGTCGCCAAGTACTGCGACGCTGTTGAACCACCCGCACCCGCCTGCAGTAGTCAATGGCTTCGACCATAGAATCGCCCCGTCAGTGGAGAGTTTGACGATGAGTGGGTGGGACTGGCCCGCTATGTAGGTGTTGCCATCTTTGTGCCCTGGATCGGTCCATTCACCGACTGCCACAACGGCACCAGGGACTCCCACCACGCTCGTGAAGCGATAATCGCCCGAACCGGACAGCAATCCGCGGTACGTCGCAGCCTGGGCTGTGCCGGTGGGGAGTCCGCTACCGACAAGAACGAGAAAAAGCAAAGATGCGAGACCTCGCCGAGTTCGAGTCGACACGTTTTCCCCCCGAGTACGAATGTGGTTCGGATGCTAGTACTCGCGCGCTCGACGACGCCACCTGATCGGTGAGCGAGCGTCCCGGCGTTCGCAACGCAGTTTCCCAGAACCCCCAATAGCTCATTCGAATTAGTGCCAGCCACCGTTCGCGTCAATGCCCTGTCGGCAGCTCCTCGCCCACGTAACCACGTCGCAGATGGCCGACTCCGCTACTGGTGAGGAATCCCTTCACCGTGTCCGCTCTGGGCCAGATCAAAGCACAAAGCGGTTTCACAGCAAACGCCGATCCGGACCACAGCAAATCGGAGCCACAGTGGAAGAGCACAGATGAACCGCGCTGTGCTGTCGACAACACCCTGACGGTGGGGTCGACCGCGGGCGGTCCACACAGACTCTGGAGGTGATCCTCGTGGCATTGCAGTTCAATACCCCACCAGGGTGGCCGGCCGCGCCCGATGGCTGGTACCCCGACCCGAATTGGCGACCCGATCCGTCCTGGCCGCCGGCTCCCGAGGGATGGAGGTTCTGGACGCAAACCCAAACCCCTCCCGAGCCGCCGGCCCCACCCGCGCCGTTGACGCGGGTCCCCGACCCGGTAATGCCCCCGCAGCGAGCCCTCTCGCGCTGGTGGTTGCGGTTGGCCTGGATTCCCACTCTGCTGTTCGGTGTGATCGCCTACCTGATCGCGCTGCAGTCGCTGGTCACCACTCAAAACCCCATCCTGTTCCCAACATTGCTCTTTATCGGTGCGATCACGGTGCCAGCCTCCGTCCTGATGTTGGTCTACGGGTTGGGTCAACGTGTCGGGCGTGACGGTGTCTTGGTGGTTGCCACAGCCGTCGTTGGCGGCATCATCGGCGTGATCAGCGCCGGACAACTGGAGTCGATGTTCGTGCCCAGCGGGCCCGGCGCCAGCCCCGTGGCCACCTACCTCACCGTCGCAGTGATCGAAGAGACAGTGAAGATGATCGTCCCGGTGGCCATCTTCCTGTTCCTGCGCCGACGTTCGCAGAGTCTCGGCGTGGTGCTGGGTATCGCTGCCGGCGCGGGCTTCGCGGTGCTGGAAACGATGGGTTATGGCTTCACCGTTCTGCTGGCCACCAGCGGCAACCTGGCCGTGGTCGATCAGACGCTGATGTTGCGCGCCCTGCTCGCGCCGGCCAGCCACGTGGCCTGGACGGGCATCATCGCCGCAGCCTTGTGGCGCACGGCCGACCCGCACAAGCAGTATCGCTGGTCGGTCCTGGTCGGCGCTGTGGTGGCTGCCATCGGGCTGCATACGGCATGGGACGCGACCAACTCCGTGGTGGTGCAGTTCGTGGTCGCGCTGACCAGCCTGGCTGTACTGGTGGTTGCGGTGGTTGCCGGGCTTCGTTCGCAGCGCGCCGCGGCTCCGGCTGATCGTCCCAACCTGATGATGGCGCCGCCAGTGATGGGTGAGCCACCGGTGACCCCTCCGGCAACACCGGTAGCCCTTCCCGCAACGCAGATTGAACCGGGCGCCGTGCCAGGGTCACAGCCGCCACCGGTCAGAATGGCGAGCTGACCTCACTCACCGGCAGCGATGCTGATAGCCACACCGCCACGTTTGTGACCGTTTTGAACGTGGCGGTGTGCCTCAGCAATCTCCTCAAACCCATACCGCCGGCTCAGTACCGGGGCGACCGCACCGGACTCAACCAACGCGGTCACCTGTTCCAGTCGGGCCGAATCGAGCTCCAGATCGCCATCATCAATGGACACCCAGCGTCCGGACGTGGTGAGCGCCCGCCGACACGCCTGCTTCAACGGTGAGGATTTCAAGCCACCCACCGAATCAAGCACCAGGTCATAGCGGGCATCAGCAGGTGGCGCATCAGTGGTGGTGTAGTCAAGAACCTCGTCAGCGCCTAGGGACCTCACCAGTTCTGCATTCTCACCGCTGCATACCGCAGTCACCTGCGCCCCCTTGTGCTTGGCGTACTGCACCGCGAAGGTACCCGAAGTCCCCGAGGCTCCATAGATGAGTACCGAATCACCAGTGCGCAGACCGTCCCGATCAAGATATTGGACGGCGAGTAGACCGCCATAGGCTGCGGCGGTGGCCTCCTCGTGACCGAGTTCGACGGGCTTGAGAGCCAGACAGCCAGTCAACCGAGAGTCGGTCTCCGGCATGCAGCGGTACTCGGCATAGGCGCCCAACCGGAAGCCAGTGGTGCCGTACACCTCCTGGCCGACGGTGAACCGCGAGGTCTTGGCACCGACGGCCTCGATCACGCCAGCGAAGACGAAACCCAAAATGGGTTGGCGAGGCTTGGTGATGCCCATCATGAGCCGAAACGGAATCTGTAGCCTGGGCCCCACTTCGCCCGATCGGATGAAGATGTCGCTGGCTGTCACACCAGCGGCGTGAATGCGGATGCGAACTTCGGACGCTGCTGGTTGCGGGATTGGCCGGCGCCGAAATCGAAGCACGTCCGGCGCCCCGTACCGCTCGGCGTACAGAGTGCGCATGGTTGGTGCCGCAGCCATCCGTCCAGCGAGGACCATCACCGTGAGAGTAGTCGGGAACATCAGCGCGACCGTCCTCGGCAGTAGCATCGCAACACCGGGAAGGAGTCGCCATGACATTCGCCGAGCTGCACCTGCACCTGGAGGGCACCCTCGAACCCGAACACGCCTTCCAGCTGGCCGAACGCAACCACATCACCCTCCCCTGGCGTGATGTCGACGATCTGCGCAGCCGCTACGACTACGGCTGCCTTCAGGACTTCCTCGATATCTACTACGCCAACATGGAGGTGCTGCGCACCGGCGAGGACTTCGCAGAACTCACCGACGCCTACCTTGCCCGCGCTGCGAAGGCCGGCGTGGTGCGCGCCGAGGTCTTCCTCGACGTGCAGGCGCATCTGGCCCGCGGTGTTTCGGCCGAGACGGTGCTGGGTGGAGTCAGCGAAGCGTTGCGTGAATCCGAGAGCAACCATGGCGTCAGTTCCGGACTCATCGTGACTTTCTTGCGTCACCTACCCGCCGAAGACGCAGAGCGAGCCTACGACCAAGCCCTGGCTACCGGCGTCGAGCTGCTGGGCATCGGACTGTGCTCCTCCGAAGTCGGGTTCCCCGCCGCACCGTTCGCGCCACTGTGGGAGCGTGCCCGGGCCGACGGCCTGCACACCGTCGCGCACGCCGGTGAAGAAGGCGACGCGAGCTATGTGTGGGAGGCGCTGCGTGACCTCAAGGTAGAGCGTGTCGATCACGGCATTCGTGCGATGGAAGACCCGACGTTGGTCGCGCATCTGCGTGATAACCGCATCCCGCTGACCGCCTGCCCGCTGTCGAATGTCCGCCTCAAGGCGGTACCGAGCATGGCCGCCCACCCGCTGTCGGCCATGCTCGACGCCGGGTTGCTGGTCACCGTGAACTCCGACGATCCGGCCTACTTCGGCGGCTACCTCGACGACAACATCGCGGCGGTATGCAGCGAGTTCGGACTCACTGAGCTACAAGTGGCGACGCTGGCTAACAACAGCATCGAGGCATCGTTCCTGTCACCGGCTGAGAAGGCGCAGCTGCTGTCCTGAATCAAGGGCGGCACCGAGCTACCCTGTCCCGATGGATGCCGAATACCTGCCTGAGCAGATCACTCGCGAACAAGCCGACGCCCTGCCTGGTGCCGTGGTGTTGCAGTTCGGCACTGACTGGTGCGGCTACTGCCGTGGCGCCGCCCCCAAGATCGAACAGGCGATGGCCGACGCCGCAGTGCAGCGAATCCTGATCGAGGACGGCAAGGGGCGCCCGTTGGGCCGCTCCTACCAGGTGAAGTTGTGGCCGACGCTGATCTTCCTGGCCAACGGAACCGAGGTCGCCCGCGTGGTGCGTCCGTGGAAGGCCGAGGACGTTACTGCCGGGCTTGATGAGTTGACTGCGGCCTTGGCTTAGTCCAGCTCTGATGCCGCCGGGGTGAGCCGACGTTTGCGCACCCAGTAGGGCCGCACCGCCAAGTCCTGATGAAAGATCACGTGCATCAACCCGGCCCCCACCAGGGTCAGTAGCGCCACACTCACCACCGATGCTTCGATGCCGAACTCTCCACCGGTGAGCCAATCCGGCCCGCTGAACTGAGCCTGGAACCAACCCGTGGCCACTCCGGAGCCCGACACCGCCGAGCCGAACACCGGACCTTGCAGCATGTTCCAGGAGAAGTGCAGCCCGATGGTCCACCACAGCGAGCGGGTCACGGCGTAGAGGGCGGCGAACAACACCCCGGCTTCCAGTGCGATCGCGATCGCGCCCCACAGCGTTGCGTCCGGATTCGACAGGTGTGCCATTCCGAAGACGATCGCGCTTGCGGCGAGCGCGCCCCACGTGCCCAGCACCTCCTCGAAGAGTCGAAACAGGACGGCTCGGAACAGGATTTCCTCCGCGATGGCTGCGGTGATGCCTGCCGAAAGCAGCGCCGGCCACACGTCGTAGCCCGGATTGGTGCCGACGATGCGATACGACCCGAGCGCGAACAACACCCCGATCACCGCCATCAGCAGCACCGCCCCCAACACCAAGCCACCAGCCAGTCCGGCGATCCGCCGGGGAGCCAGCTCGACGGGGCGGCGGGCTTCGAGCCACAACAGTGCAAAGAACGCCACGATCGTGGCCACCAACTCGGTGACCGAGAACACCCAGAACGGCGTCTGGCCCGACGAGCTGGAAAGACCCACGATGAGTGTGCCGCCCACAACGAATCCACCACCGAGTGCCACCGAAACAAAGACCAAAAAGCGAAGCCACACCGCGAACCGCCAGCGATGCACCGGTGGGAACGGGCGCAGCGGATGATCCGCGGTGAGGTGATCGATCACGCGAGGGCGTGCCGGATGCTCGAGCGGAACCACGGGAATCACGGCACCCATTCTGCTCATCTGAAGCGGCATCTCAACCCGTTATCAGCACGTAGCTCACGAAGCTGAGGATCGACAGCAAGGTATACAGCGAGATCACATTGTTGGCGTAGCCCAGATCGTCTTTGCGTTCAGGAGGTATGAACAGCGGCACGATGTAGGGCGGCGGCAGAATGAGCAGCGTGAACAGCGCGGCGGAGTAGATCGGCGGCAGGTCCAACAAGCCGGTGAACACGACGGCGCTGATTGTGAGAGCCAGGGTGATTACCACCACCAGTCGGGTTGCCACCAGCGGCAACGCCTCCCGGACACCCGAGAGGCTGAGTCGGGTGCCGTATCCGATGATCAGCAGTACCAAAGGCACGATCATCGCCGCGAGGTAGCCCAAGCTGGATTGAATCGCAGTACCGATCGGCGCCTGCTCCATGATGCGGCCCATTCCCAGGGCGTTGAGCGTGATGCCGGCGAGAATCGCGATGATCACCGGTGAGGTGATCAAGCTGCGGACGACTTCGGCGATGGTCTCGCGTTGATTGCCCACGGCGCGCAGCAGCGTCACGAAGATGAACCAGATGAATACTTCGTGTCCCAAGGCCAGCACTCCCAGAGCCGGCAGTTGATCGGTGCCGTACACGGCGGCGAACAGGGCAAAGCCGATCATCCCCAACTCGAAGCCGGTAAACAGCAGCGGCGAATAGGCCGAACCGCCGACGATGCGTCGATACAGGTAGCCCAGACCGAGCAGCAGCAGGCAGACGCCGAAGGCGGTCGTGATCACCCACACATGCTCAGGCGCGAACTCGAGCTTCAAGAACGTGGTGAACAACAAGGCAGGCAGGGCCACGGACACGATCAGACGTTTCAGCCCGAGGATCACCGAGTCGTTCAAAACGTTGATTCGGCGCAACACCATGCCCAAGGCGATGAGGATCAAAACCGGCAGCACGCTGCCCAGAACGTCACCGAGATCGGTGGACATGACCTGCCTCTCCTGTGGGGCCCGTTGCCGGACTCGCGATCGGGAGGCTCAATCGTTGCGCATCTTGCGGTGCCGCGTCAGTTCGCTTGGAAATCGGTTTCCGAGCGCGGACGCCCCTTCGCTCGGTACGGATGAGCGCTCCCGGACCCAGCGAGGGACGAACGCGGTTCGACGCCTCACGCGACGACGGCGAACCCGCCTGTCCAGCCAATCTTCTCCCCGGCGGCGAGGGTGATCTGCAGGAACCCCATCGCCTCCAGTTCAACGGCGCGAGCCAGCGATCCGGCATCCACGGCGGCAATCCCGCCGGCCTCGATCGCGCGGGCCAACGCGGCCTTGGCTGCGGTGTCGTCGCCGGCGATCAACACGGTGGTCCGCTGCCCGCCCACGGTCTTGCTCATCAAGGTGGCAGCGAAATTGGTGTTGAAGGCCTTCAATACCGTCGACTCGGGCAGCTCGGTCTGCAACTGGGCGCTGAACGACGTCCCGGCCGGTACCACCAGCGAGTCGAAGGTCTCGAAGTTCACCGGGTTGGTGATGTCTACCACGACCTTGCCGGCCAGAGCGTCGCGGTAGGCGTCGACAACGCTCGCCACCGCAGGGTGCGGGACGGCCAGAATCACGATGTCGCCGGTCAGGGTCACCGTGCCGACCTGGTCATGGGTGATGTAGCTGACGGTGCTGCCGCCCTCAGCAAGGAGGCTGCCGATGGCCTTGCCCATGGTGCCGGTACCAATGATGTCGAAGCTGGTCATGGTTGTTCCTCGGATCCCCATCCCTGACGGAATGACTTGCATGGTTAAGTATCTCTCTCAGCACAACCACTTCAAGCGTTAACTGTATTCCCGACTTTCGGCGCGGCGTCGAGCCTCATCAGATGAGGAGCTGATGAGAAAACCGTGCTCAATCGGCGGTAGCGGGAGTCGAGGGGACCACACTGGAGGCTATGCGCGCCGCCGAGGGAGATGACACCATCACCTACAGCGTGCGCACGCGGCTGCTGGTCACCATGTTGGTGCTTATGGCCGCCGTGCTCGTGGTGGCCGGAGCCACCGGCTATCTGCTGGAGCGCCTCTCCTTGGACCGCGCCGCCGTGAGCCAACTCGACCGCGAAGCCGCCGAATTCGCCGCCTTCGCGCAGGTGAGCGTCGACCCGGCCACCGGGCTGCCCTATCAGAGCACTTCGGCTCTGCTGCAAGCTGCCATCCAGCAACGGGTGCTGGGCTCGGCCGATGGAGTTCTGGGGATCGTCGGCGATCACGTGGAATGGACCGCCCCGGTCGGCGTCACGCTGCGATTGGAGGAGCACCCGGCCTTGGTCCAGGCGGTGCTGCAACATCGCTCGGATGCGGTCACCACCCAAGGTCGGCTCATTGTCGACGGTCACGACTTCCGTTACCTCGTGGTGCCGGTCCTTTCCGGCGATGCGCGCGAATCGGGAGCCCTGGTGCGAGCCATTGATCTTTCGGTCGGTTACCACGGCTTGGACAACACCTACACGATGTACGCCGCAGCTGCCTTGCTGGTCGCCATCGTGGCCGGGGTGGCCGCCTGGGCGGTGATGGGACGCCTGCTGTCGCCGATCGCCGAGCTGCGAACCGCCGCTGAAGCCATCGGCGAGGACGACCTCACCCGACGCATTCCGGTCCATGGCCACGACGACCTGTCGGCGCTGACCGCCACCATCAACCGGATGCTGGATCGCATTCAGGCCCTTGTCGAAGCCCAGCGCCAACTCGCCGACGATGTGGGCCACGAACTGCGCACGCCGCTGACCATCATGCGCGGGCATCTCGAACTGTTGGATCCGGCCCGTCCCGACGACGTGCGCGCCACCCGGTCACTGGTCACTGAGGAGATCGATCGACTCAGCCGCCTCACCGACGATCTACTGACCCTGGCTAGTTCGGAACGGTCCGACTTCGTGGTGCCTGCCCCCGTCGACATCGCCGATCTGACCGACGAGACCTTTGCGCTGGTCCGGACGCTGGCGCCGCGCCCCTGGAAGCTGGCGGGACTCGCTGAGCTCCGGCTCGATCTGGATGCGCAGCGCATCCGTCAGGCGTGGCTGCAGTTGGCCGACAACGCAGTCAAGTACTCCCCCGATGGCACCGAGATCGTGTTGAGCAGTGAGCGCCGCGGTGACGAACTGTGGCTCTCGGTGCGCGACCACGGCCCCGGCATCAGTGAAGCCGAGCGTGCCGTCGTCAGCCAACGTCAGGTGCGCGGGGAGTCGGCCCTCGCCTCCGGATTACGGGGACGAGGTCTGGGCCTGGCCATCGTCACCATGATCACCGACGCTCACCACGGACGCCTCGACATCGCAGCGGCTCCGGATGGCGGCAGCATCTTCAGCTTGGTGCTGCCGGTTCCTGCCAGAATCGAACCGTCATGACAGCGATCCTCATCGTCGAAGACGAAGCCCGCATCGCAGCCTTCGTCGCTGCGGGGCTGCAGGCGGCCGGCTACACCACTCATATCGAAAGCCGCGGCGCCGGCGTCAGCGACGTGATCAGTGCTGGCGGATTCGACCTGCTGATTCTCGACGTCGGTCTGCCCGACCTGGACGGTTTCGACGTGCTCGCGCAGGTGCGCTCGGCCGGTCATCTGATCCCGGTCATCATGCTGACTGCCCGGACGGCAGTTCGGGATCGCGTCGCCGGCCTCGAAGGCGGTGCCGATGACTATCTGACCAAGCCGTTCAGTTTCGAGGAGTTACTCGCCCGCGTTCGCGCCCGATTGCGTGCCGCTGGATCCGATACCGCGATGGTGCTGCATCAAGGAGAGTTGCAGCTCGACCTACGTACTCGTCGAGCCACTCTTGCGGAGGTCGAGGTGGAGCTGTCGGCGCGCGAGTTCGCCTTGACGGAGTTCTTCCTGCGTCATCCCGATCAGGTGCTCAGTCGCGAGCAGTTACTCAGCGCGGTGTGGGGCTATGACTTCGATCCGGGGTCGAACGTGGTGGATGTCTATGTGCGCTATCTGCGGCGCAAGCTTGGCGCGGATGTCATTCAGACGGTGCGCGGAATGGGCTACCGCCTCGCCTCCCGCTGACGACGGTCGCGGTACGGGCGTCAGCCGTGGCGAGGCCCGGGGTTGCTGACAGGCTTGCCTTGTTGGCGTTTGCCGGTTCCGGTCGGGGTGCCGGTGGGTTCGTGCGTCGGCGTCTTGGGAGCGGTCGAGGTGGTGGTGCCAGCGGGCCGGGTGGAGGTTGTCGCACCGGGCGCGGCAGCGGACGTGCCGGCTGGGCCGGAGGTCGCTGACGGCAGGGGCTTCGCGGTGGTCGCGCCGATCGAAACCGCGGGACGGGGCTGAGGCGCGGATTCGGCGAAACTGCCGACTGACACGGTGAGAACCGCCGCGGCACCAAGACCTAGTACCGATACCAGAGGAATCAATACCGCCGGTTTGAGCATCACACCTCCTTCACGCACCTAACCCCAGCATCTCATCTGGAGCGAGATGCTGGGGTTAGGGCGATCCCTCGTCAGCGACCGCCCCGCTTGGGGGTGCCGGTCGGTGTTCCGGTGGGGGTGCCGGTCGGGGTGCCGGTCGGGGTGCAGTCACCGCTGCCGCAGGATCCGTCGCGTGCCCGCGTGCGGTCCTTGGCCGGGGTGGGCGTCCCGGTCGGAGTAGCGGTGCAGGTGCCCTTCGGTGCCGGGGTCCCATCATTGCCAGCGCGCGTGCGGGTACGGACCTGACTGGCCGCCCCCGTGGGAGTGCCATCGCAGGTGGTGCAGGACCCGTCCTGAGCGCGGGTTTGCTGCTGGGTCTGTGTCGCAGTGCCGGTCGGGGTGCCGGTCGGCGTTCCCGTCGGCGTCCCGGTCGGTGTGGCGGTGCAGGTGCTGGAGCCGCAGCTACCGTCGCGGAGACGATCTTGAGTCGCGGCGCCTGCCGGTGAGCTCTGCGCACCGCCTTGAGCCATCGCCGGCAGGGCCATCACGCCACCGCCGAGCACGGCCGCAGCCGCGAGAGAAATCAACAAGGCCTTACCGGACATGTCGTTGCCTTCTTCCTGAAGAGGGGTTACCGAACACTCCTCAGTCAAAGCCCCAACAATGAGACCCGCATTGGATGGCCATGAGAGCCCTCTCATCAACACCGTGCTAGATCCTCCACCGACTACGGGGGAAGATCTAGCACCGAAGGGCTATTCCTGGTGGAGGGCGGCGATGACATCGAGGTTGGCGGCGGAGCGGGCGGGGGCTAGGGCGGCTAACACGGCGAAGATGAGGCCGATGACGACGGTTGCCAACAGGCCGGACCAGGGGAAGGCGTAGGGCATCTCCCAACCGACGCCGGCCATTGCCTGCACAATGGCGTAGCCCAGCCATAGGCCTGCCACGGCACCGAAGACGATGCCGATGATCGACAACAGCAGCGACTCTGCCAGCACCATCCGCTTGACCTGACGTCGGGTCGCCCCGACCGCACGCAGCATGCCGATTTCGCGGGTACGCGCCAGCACGCTGATGGCAAGCGTGTTCATCAACGCCAGCAGCGACGGCAACGCCAGCGCGGCGATCAGCACGTCGAAGATCACGATCGTGGAGTTGAAGGTCTGCAGTTGCTCGGCGCGCCAGGAAGCGGATTCGTACAGCCGGAAAGCCGGATACTCCGACACCACCTTCTGCAGCGCGGCTGTGGTGGCCGTCGCGTCGGCCTCCGGTGTGCGATTGGCCATCAGCAGCAGATCAGTGGTGGCGTTGAAGTCCCGAGCCAGATTTTGTTGTGAGGTGTACAAGGTAGCCAACTTGGCATTGAGGTAGTCGTTGCCGATTCCGGCCAGGAAGTAGGTGCGGGTGCCGTTGGGGGTGTTCAGCTCGATCGGTTCGCCCACCTTCAAGTTGTTCTGGGCTGCGTAGATGCCGTTGGCGATCACCCAACGGCCGCTGGTCAGCTGATCGACGGCGGTATCGGAGGAACCGGTATTCCAGTCGAAGGACGCCGTCTGCAAGTAGGTGGCCGGATCGATCCCGATCACCTGAACTTCACTGTTGCCCACGGTCGCCTTCGACAGGCGCAGCGTGGAGACCGGGCCGATTCCGGGAAGGGCCTTGATCTCGGCGGCAAACTGCGGTCCGGCCGCCACATTGCCTTGACTGAGGATGATCGACTGCGGAATCACCAGGTAGTCGGCCGACAACGACTTGTCCAGATAGCTGATGAAACCGGCGAAGATTGAGGTCACCATGCTGATCGTGGCCACAATGGCGCCCAGGCCCAGCATCATCGCGGTGATGGTCGCACCGCTGCGTCCGGGGTTGCGTTGCAGGTTGCTGCGCGCCACGTTGCCCTCGCGGGGGAACGCCGCATTGAGCGGACGCGCCGCCCAGGCCGCAATGGGATTGATCACCGCGGGAATGACCAACGCCACTCCGATCAGGAACACCACCGCTCCCAGGCCGACCAGGCTGGATGAGGCGGAGAACAGTCCGGCCAGGGAGACCACCATCAATCCGACACCGATCCAGGCGCGAATGCCGACCTGACGCTCGTACACCTCGCCCAGTTGCGGACGCATCGCTTCCATCGGGGTAACCCGGCCAGCGCTGCGGGCCGGGAGCAATGCCGCCACCACGGTCACCCCGACGCCGAGGGTGATCGACATGATCCAGGTGGCGAGGCTGAACTGCGGTCCGCCGAACTGAATGTGCATGACGCGGTCCACCAGTGGCTGCATCGCGGCGAACAGAGCCAATGCCATCAGCCATCCAGCCACCAGGCCCAGCCCGGTTCCGATGATGCCCTGGAAGAGCGACTCGGTGAGGAACATGCCCATCACGGTGCGGCGGGTGGTGCCGACGGCGCGCAGCATGCCGATATCGCGACGACGCTCGGCAATGACGGTGCGGAACGAATTCGCGATGATGAACCCGGCGGTCACCAGGGCGAATACGCCGAACATGGTGAAGCCGAAGGAGGCCACCTGCAAGGAAGCCAGCAGTGAGGATTCGGAGGAAAGGCCCCCGACCTGGTAGTCCGGGCCGAGCGCTGCCGAGGCGGCAGCCTCAGTCGCCGCCCGATCCGCACCGGGGGTGAAGCTGGCCTCCAATTGGGTGACGCGATTCCCTAAGCCAAACAGTTGTTGGGCGGCCGGCAGCGTGACATACACCTGCTCTTGGCCGGGAACGGTGGCGGCGTCCAGCAGGCCGACCACGCGGAATCTGGCCGTGCCGCCGGCAGCGGGCAGCACCAATTCGTCGCCGGGACCCAGATTCAGTTGGGCGGCCAGGTCGGCGTTCATCACCACGGACGCGTTGTCGCCTGGTGCGAGCATGCGACCTTGCGCTGCAGTGAGTTCTTTGATCGCGGACACTGTGCTGAGGTCCACGCCGACCACGGTCACCTGCGCCAATGCGTCCGCAGCGGCATCGGCTTCGCGCGGAAGCGGTGCGATCTCGGTGACGCCGGGGCTGACCACGGCGATCTGCGGGACGCTGAGCAGCCGGTCGGCGACCGTCGCGGCGAACGGCTCGTTGTAGACGCTGGTGACGGTCATGTCGACCTTGCCCGCGGAGGTGAGCAGATTGCGGGTGAAGGCATCGACCATCGCCGGCAGAATGCCGTTGAGGCCGAAGGTGAGCATCACACCGAAGACCACCGCCAAAGTGGTCAGCAGTGAACGCATCCCGCGACCGCGCAGGTAGCGCCAAGCCAGGGTGAAGGTGAGCTTCACAGCAGGCCCGATCGCTCCAGAGCCCGTCGCGGCCCGTCGGTGGTGCCGTCCAGATCGAGATCGTCGACGATACGGCCGTCCTTCATCAGGACCAGGCGCTGGGCGTAGCTGGCGATGCGCGGATCGTGGGTGACCATCAGCACGCTGCGTCCCCACTCGGCGCTGACCTGACGCAGCAGGGCGCCGATCTCCCCGGCCGCTCTCGAGTCCAGATTGCCGGTGGGTTCGTCGGCCAGCACCAGCGCCGGGTCGGTCGACAACGCACGGGCGATGGCCACTCGCTGCTGTTGGCCGCCGGAGAGTTGGTCGGGACGGTTGTTCAGTCGGTCCCCCAGCCCAACTCGCTGCAGCCACTGGGTGGCTCGCTCGGCGGCATCCGGCGCGCCGTCCAACTGCAGCGGCAGCGCAGCGTTCTCCACTGCATTCAGCACCGGAATCAGATTGAAGAATTGGAAGACGAAGCCGATGCGGCGCCGCCGCAATTCGGTGAGGTCGTCATCGGGCAGGTCGGCAAGCGTGCGGGAGTCGATGGTGACACTTCCGGCGGTGGGCTTGTCCAGACCACCCAGCAGGTTCAGCAGGGTCGATTTGCCGCAGCCCGAGGGGCCCATGACGGTGACGAACTGGCCTTCGGGCACGACGAGATCGACACCGTCCAGGGCGCGCACTTCGGTGGCATCGTGGCCATAGATCCTGGTCAGCCCGGAGATTTCGACTATCGGCGTGGTCATGGTGTGCCTCACCCGACGGTGACGGTCTGGCCGTCGGTCACGGTGGTTGCTCCGGTGGTCACGACGGTCTGCCCGGCGCTGAGTCCGGTGGTGATCTGCGCCAGGGTGTCGGTCGATCCACCGACGGTGACCGGCTGGGCGTGCACCACATTGTTGGCGTCCACGACGTAGACGATGCTGCCACTGCCCTGGGTGATCACCGACTGGATCGGGACGGTGAGAGCGTCGGGAATCGACTGTGTCACGATGTTGGCCGAGCCGCTCATACCCTCCAATACGCCTTGGGAGCCGCTGTCGATCGACAGTCGCACGGCGAAGGTCACCGTTCCGGTGGTACTGGCAGTGGGGGCCGCACTGACGCGGAGAACGGTGGCCGGGAAGCTGTCGGTGAAGGAGTCCAGGCTGACGGTGGCGGTTTGACCGGCTTTCACTGAGGCGATGTCGGACTCATTCACCGCCGCCTCGAAGTTCAGCTTGGCGGGGTCGACGACGGTGAACGGCGCTATGCCGGGTTGCACGCCCGCTCCCTTTTCGACGGTTCCGGTAAAAATGACGTTTCCGGCAAAGGGGGCTTTCAAGGTGGCATCGTCCACATTGGCCTTGGCTTGTTTCAGGGCTTCACGGGTGGCGGTCACGGCGGTCGCGGCGGCGTTTCGAGCCGTGGAGCCCGCATTCTTGGCCACATTCCACTGCGCCAGGGCCGCGGAGTAGGCGGCCTGAGCCTGGGCTCGGGCCAACTTCAACGGTGCGGTGTTCATTGTGGCCAGGGTCTGCCCGGCGCGGACCGCTTCGCCGTCATGAACCGACACTTTGGCCAGGGTCCCGGCCGTCGGGGGATACACCCCGGAGGACCGGCCCGGTACCAGCGATCCCGACGCGCTCACGGTGACGTCCATGGCTTGAGTGGTGGCTTTGGCGGTACCGACGACGGTTCGGCCACTGCTCACCGAGACCGCGATTCCGGTGCCGATGGAAAGAGCCGCGGCAGCGGCGATGGCAACGATGATGACGGTTTTGCGCTTCATGACGGATTCCTGTCGAGTGTGAGGTACAGCTCCTTGATCCGGTCGATGAATGAGGGGTCGTCCGGGATGGTGAATGAGTCCGACGGCATCCCGAGAATGCGGGCTTGGGCTTCTCGGATGGCGATGCCGCCGCTGAGCAGGATGTGGGCGAACTCGTCGGCGTCATTCGCGGCGACAGCCCGGTTCCATAGCTGGTCGGCGGCCTCGAACCACATCAGCAGCATGATGTCGGTGGCGACGGCGGCATCCATGACGGTGAAGGAACCGTCGGCGGCGCCCGCCTCGATCACCGGCAGCAGCACTTCGCGGCTACGTTCTCGCCAGGCCCGGAACAGACGCTGGCGCAGGGGCAGGTTGGATTCGGAGTAGAGCACCGACGCGTAGGAGAGGTCGGGTTGGCTGAGCTTGTAGGCGGTGGCGGCATCCATGATCTGCTCGAGCCGCATACGGGCGGTGTCAGCGTCGCTCGCCGCAGCACTGGCCCGGCTCAGTTCGGTGAACAGGCCGTCGGCGAAACGCTGGATGAGCGCCTCCATGACATCGTCCTTGGCGGCGAAGTAGTGGTAGAAGGTGCCTTTCGCTACTCCGGCGGTCTGCACGATCTGCTCCACGCGTAGCGCTTCAAAGCCGTGGGTGCGGCCCAACTCCCAGGCGATGTCCAGCAGCTCTTCGCGTCGTAGCGAGGGGTCTTTTGTCACGCGTACTCGACCCGCGCCGGTGCCGGTCGTGGCTTTCATGGTTCACCTGCCTTCGGCCGTTGCTGTGCAACGGAATGAGATCCAGGCTAGTCACCGACCGACGGTCGGTCAACCGTGGTGGGTGCGGTTTCGTAGACGCAACGAAGCCCCTGGCGAACCAGGGGCTTCGTGAGGGTCTTTTCTCAGGCAGACATCGCTCGGACGGCGCCAGCGACGGTGCGTATCTGTTCGGCGAAGACTTCCGGGGCGCGGCAGCGGAAGGTGAGCGTCTGGCCGGAAGCCAGCATCACCCGCACCGCCTTGTGGAACAGACGCGATTCGGTGGAGATGTCGATGACCTCATTGAGCCGCAGCGCGATCGGCGTCGGAGAGGTGACTTCTTCGGTGGTTTCGCGCGGATAGAACTGCAGCGCCTCGGAGGTCAGGGTGACCCGTCCGGTAACCCAGGAGCTTGCGAAACGATCCTGGAAGCGACGAAGTGTCCACTCCAAGCTCTGGTTGAACGCAGAATCCTCTGCGGACTCTGCGTCCGTGAGCACATGTGAAGCGACCGAGTCCATCACCATGACCTCTGTGTCATGGGACGCAACGATCCAGCGGCTCACGTCGGCATCTACTGTAGGCATTCGACCCCCCGATCTCCTGAAATACCTGCTCTCCATGGAACCCGACGTGCAACCCTCTCAAAAGTGGCATTCTTGCGCAGCGACCTCGCGCCGCGGCTCCTAACCGGCTCCGTTCGGAGGGGCACGCCGCCGTCCTGTTCGCGCGGGATGCAAACCCGTAGGCTGGCTGTCCATGGTGTAGGCCCGCGAAAGGTGATGGGGATGAAGAGACTCGGCATGATGGTCGCTGCTTTGGCTGCTGCTTTGGTGATGAATGGGTGCTCACTGATTCCGGGCGTCGGTTCGCAGAGTGGCATTCAGGCCTGCGTGGCGATCCAGGGACCGCTCCAAGAGGCGGGCCAGCAGATCGTCGACCTCGTGCAGAACGCACCGTCGGATCCGATGGCCGCTGCAAAGGCGATGGACTCGCTGGTCACGAAGCTCACCGAGGCCCGCGGCAAGGTCACCAACGAGAAAGTCGGTGCGGGGTTGGACAAGCTGATCTCCGCGGCGAAGGCGTTATCAACGCAGCTCAAGTCGACCAAGGGCGACTTCTCGAAGTTGGATAGCACGAAGTTCGAGACGGCTGCGCAGGAGTTCTCCACTGCGTTGAGCGAGGTTGTGGCCGCCTGCCAGTCCTAGGGTCGGACAGCGACGCGGGGTCGGCACCGGATCAGGTGCCGACCCCGCGTCGTTTCATTTCGGGGATGGGTGGGCTGGGCTGGGGCTAATTGGTGCCGCTTTCCAGGTGGGCCTGAACGAACCACTGGAACTTCTCCAGCAGAGCCGTCTGGCCGATGAGCATGTCCTGGGTCACCAGATCGAAGTCCTCGACGGCGGCGATCGCAGCCCGGTTGTCTGCGATGACTCGGCTGTATTCATCGTTCAGAGCCCCGAGATGGTCAGGCACGGTGGCTCGGCCCAGTGGATAGTCGGCCCAATCACGGGTTTTGGTGATCGCGCCGACGGTGCCCATCGGCGAGAAACCCAGAGTCGCGATGCGCTCGGCCACGGCGTCAGCGTTGAGACGCACCTGGTCGACCTCGGGATCGATCATTTCGTGGACGCCGATGAAGCTGGCGCCCACCACATTCCAGTGAACGTGCTTCAAGGTCAGCTGAAGGTCGTTGTAGGCGTTGAGGCGTTCCTGAAGGACAGAAACGACGCGCTCGGCTGCTTCGGCGCTGATGCCGGCAGCGCGATAGGTGCGGGTGGCCATGGGTGCTCCTCGTTGTGAGTTGGGGTGTTCATTGAGGTGCAACCCAGTCTGCTCGGGAAATATGCCTGAAGCGCAGGTCTAGGTGTAGATCGCTGCAATCAGCCAGGTAGTTGCCGCCAATAGCCCGGTTCCCAGTTCGATCAGAATGCCGACGCCAGTGCCTTTGAGGCCGGCTTTGGCTGACGTCCAGGCGACGCTGACATCGCGCACTCGGAGGTATTCGGCGAGCCAGAGGCCCAGCACGAAGCCGATGACCAGGCCGATCACGGGGATGACGAAGAAGCCCACGATGCCGAGCACCCCGGCGAAGACCAGCGACCAGCTCGAGGTGCCGACCTTGTGAGTGTGTCGGGCCATCTCCCACTTCGACCAGATCATGCCGATGGTCACCAGAACCGCCACGATGGCGAAGGTCCACCAGCCGACGGCGGAGTTGGTGTACAGCGCCCACACCAGCACCGCGCCACCGATCAACAGACTGCCGGGCAGGACCGAAATGATGATTCCGACCAGCCCGACCGCCATCGCGAGTCCCACCAGGATTTCTATGGCCAGTTCCACGCCCCCCATTGTGCATACCCGCAGAAAGCCGATCGCGGTTGCGTGGCCAGCCTCTGGTGCCCGCAGACGGCCTGAACTCCGCGCCGCTGAGGTGCATGTGGACAGTCGTGTCGGCGGTTTCGAGACGGCCCTTCGGGCCTCCTCAACCAGTCGCGTGAGTGAGCTGATGCGCGATCGCGATCCCGATCGGCGGGAGCTGGTGTGGCTCCCTTCTGCGCCGTGCTGCTTGGTTTTGCCGTCTTCCCAACCTCCCGGTTGGTTGAGGAGGACGCGTCAGTGTCCGTCTCGAAGGCTAGTGAGCCGCGCCGCGGAGCTGCCCCGAGTGGGTCGACGCCGACGCGGGAACATCGCGGTACTCGCGGTCGCAGATCAGCCCCGCCGCGACGGCGCCAACCCGGCTCCGACGGCTCTACAGTGAGGCGCATGAGTAGGCAGATCACACAGGTACGCGCGCCGAGCAATGCCGCCTATGCGGCGGCGCGTGAGCTCAGCGACGGGCAGGCCAAGCCGCTGGGGGCGTTGGGCGAGTTGGAGGAACTCGGCGCCTGGTTGGCTTCGGTGCAGGGTAGCTGTCCGCCGCGCCAGCTCGACGATGTGCGGGTCGTGGTTTTCGCCGGCGACCACGGCGTTGCCACTACCGGCGTGTCGGCCTACCCCGCCGAAATCACCGTCGCCATGGTGCGCGGCATCGTCGATGGCCATGCCGGCGTGAGCGCCTTGGCTGCGGCCAACAACGTCACGGTGTCGTTGTACGACCTGGGGGTGGATGCAGATTTTCCCGATCTGCCGCAGATCGGACGATTCAAGGTGCGCCGGTCCTCAGAACCCATCCAGTTGGCCGACGCCCTCAGCCTCGCCGACGTCGAGCAGGCGCTGGCCGCTGGTGATCAGATCGCCGCTGAAGCCATCACCGATGGCGCCCAGCTTCTCATCGCCGGAGATCTCGGAATCGGCAACACCACGATCGCCGCCGCGCTGATTGCGGCCAGCTTGGGAGTACCGGCCGCCGCCGTCACCGGTCGGGGCACGGGCATCGACCAGGGCGTGTTGGATCACAAGGTCGCGGTGGTGGACGCAGCGCTCACCCGGGTCGGCGCCGACAGACTGGCTGATCCGGTGCAGCGTCTGGCGGCGATCGGCTCGGCTGACTTCGCGGCGGCCGTCGGATTCATGGTCGGGTCAGCTCGGCGCGGCGTCCCGATACTGCTCGACGGTGTGATCGCTGCCGCCGAAGCCTTGGTCGCCGAAGATCTAGCGCCCGGTACGAAGGCCTGGCTGAGAGCTGGTCACCGTTCCACCGAACCCGGCCAGGCGTTGGCCTTGGACCGGCTGGGCTTGAAGCCGCTGGTGGACTTCTCGATGCGGCTAGGCGAGGGCAGCGGTGCGGTGTTAGCGGTGCCGATGCTGCGTTCTGCGGTGGCGACGCTGACCGGCATCGCACAACTCAGCGAGCTGCTCTGATGTTCGCCGGTACCCGGCTGGCGTTGGGGCTGTTGACGGTCATCCCGGTGCGTCCCCCAGCGGAGCTCACCACAGCGGTGGCGCGCCGGGCCATGCTGGTGGCACCGCTGGCGGTGCTCCCGGTGACGGCGGCGGCGGGCTTGGCTGGGTGGGGTGCGCTGAGGCTGGGGATGCCTGCGGCCCTGGCGGGATTGCTGAGTGTTGCGGTGCTGGTGCTGGGCACCCGCGCGATGCACCTGGACGGCCTGGCCGACACCGTCGATGCCCTCGGTAGCGGCAAGGATGCCGACGGTGCGCTGCAGATCATGAAAGCCGGGGATGTCGGCCCCATGGGTGTCACGGCGCTCGTTTTGGTGCTGGCGGCTGAGGTGGTGGCCGCTGGTGTCGTGGTGGCTCGACCTTGGGGTTGGCTGTATCTGGCGGTCGCGGTGGCTGCGTCGCGGGCCGCCTTGCTGTTCGGCTGTCTTGCCGAAGTACCGGCCGCGCGTCCGGAAGGCTTGGGGGCGCTGGTCGCCGGGAGTGTGCCGCTCGGCGCGTTGATCGCCGGGTGGTTGGTTGGCGGTGCTGCAGTGACGGCGTCAGCGGTGTGGGCGGGCCAGGCCTACGGGTGGCCGATAGGTGCGGTCGTGATCGCCGCCGTGGTGTCGGCACTGCTGAGCCTGACTGCGGTCAAGCGGTTCGGCGGCATCACTGGCGATGTCTTGGGTGCTCAGGTGGAGCTGGCTGCCGCAGTGCTGCTCGTGGGGGCGGCCATCGGTTGACGGAGGCGCTCCTCACACGCTGATCGGACGCCCGGCAACCATCAAAATGACGTCGTCGCAGACGGCGGCTACCGCCTGGTTGATGCGTCCGAGGTTGTCGGCGAAGATCCGGCCGGCGCGGTGGTCGGGCACGACGCCCCAGCCGACCTCATTGGTGACGATCACGACATCGGCATGGTGGGTAACTGCATCGACCAACCCGGTGGTCGCTGCGCCGACTCTGTCGACCAAGTCGGCTTCGCCGGCGTCCCAGGCCTGCCAGGAATCGATCAGGCGGGTGAGCCAGGTACCCAGGCAGTCGATCAGCACCGGTCCCTCGATCTCGGCCAGCGCGGCAGCCACATCGAGGGATTCGACTGTCGACCAACTCGACGGCCGCCGTAGCCGATGCGCGGCGACGCGGGCTGCCCATTCCGGGTCGTAGTCCGCGGGATATCCGGGGGTGAGGTAGGTCACCGCGGCCTCACTGGGCAGCAGCGATTCGGCGTAGCGGGACTTTCCGCTGCGTACTCCGCCGGTGACCAGGATTCGTGCCATGACCTGAACCCTAGTCGGCTTGCAGGTGCTCTTGAGGCCGCGCAGTGCGTGCCGTCTTGCACATGAGAATCATTCTCATACACTACCGACTATGAAACGACCTACCTGGATCACCATCACCCTCGCGGTGCCTCTGATGATGGCGGGCGCCTTGACGGCTGCCTTCGCGCACGAGACCACCCAACGCACCCCGGAAGCCTGGCAGGTCGAACAGCGCCTGTTGATCTCCGATAGCGACACCGGAGACATCGTGGTTCTCGACGACGGCGTGGTGCGGGAACGACTCTCGACGCCACCTTCCCCCATCAGCCTGGCGCGCTCCGACGACGGTCACCTGGTTTTTACCATTCGCGGTCGGAATACCGACGTCGACCATGTGACCATAATCGACACCGCCTACGACGAGAGCACCGGAGCGGCAGCACGACCCTATGTGGCACGTACTTGGGCGACGGCGTCCGCCGGCGGCGTCCACGACGGTCACCTTCCCGAGGTACGGGGAAAGATCGGGTTGTCGATGGAGGCGACCGGTGCGTTGCAGCTGCTGGATCCGGCCGCAGTATCTGGTCTGCGCTCGGCAGATGCCGGCGCGATCCGCTTGGGTCAACCAGGCCACTACACCTTCGTCACGGTGACCGCGGCGGACGGATCAGAACTCCTCCATGCTGGCTCGACGGCCGGAAACACCGCCGTCATTGACACTGCCTCAGGTCAGACCATCGCCAGTGATGGTCGCTGTCCTGGGCTCCACGGAGGTGCGGCCAGCACGACTGGTGCCACGGTCTTCTTCGCGTGTAGCACGGGCATTCTGGTGGCACCGGCCGATCCGACTACCGGAACCGCAGCATTGATCCCTTACCCCACCAAGGATCGTGACGGATCGGTCTATGCCGGGGCTACCAACGCCGCTGGGCATGACGTGCTGTGGGCTACGAACGGTGCGAAGACCAGTGTGGACCGCATCGATCTCAATGGCGACCAGGTCACCATCACGGCAGTGCCGCTGAACGTTGGTAGATCGGTGCGCAATGAGTTGGCGACAGCTGTGGACGCCGATTCCGGGCGCCTTTACGTGGTGACCTACCAGGGCTATCTCCAGGTTCGCGACGCCGTCACCGGAATGCTGCTGCGCGAGCGCCGAGTCATGCCACCGATGAGCATCGACGATGACGAGACCACGAGCAAGGCCATCAATCCCGATATTGCGGTGGCCAGTGATCGGATCTACCTCAGCGTCCCCGTCACAGGCACGGTGCTTTCGGTCAGTCTGGATGGCCGACGCATCCTGCGGGCAACTCGTGTCGGCGGCGAACCCACCCGTTTGGTGCTGCTGGAGCACAGTTGAGCTGCGCAGGAGTGAGACTCCGGCCGTTTCGAATGCCCGGCCGGTCCCCTCATCGGACGGCGACCCCCTCCTGGTCGCCGTCCGATGGGCGGCGCTCACGGCCGGCGAGTGTGGCTAGCATTCCGAGCATGACGACGTCTTCAGCTGACCTGTTGGGAGCACGGGCCACGGTCGAGCAGGCCGTTCGGGCCGCGTACCAGGCAGAATCCGGCAACGACGGCGGCACCTTGCCGACGTCCTACCCGGTCATGGCCGAGGTCGATCCGGGTCTATTCGGCCTCAGCGTTGTTGATGTCACCGGACAGCGCTGGAGCCAGGGCGACGCCGAGGTCGGCTTCGGGCTGATGAGTACGGCCAAGCCATTCACCTTTGCGCTGGTGTGTGCTGCGATCGGCGTTGAGCGGGCCGGCGCCGAGATCGGCCTCAACGCCACCGGTGGGGCCTACAACGACCCCACTCCGGTGCGGACCGGGCCTGATGGCCGTACCAATCCGATGGTCAATGCCGGAGCGATCGCCACCTGTACCCGGCTACCCGGCGGGGACCGAGAGGCGCAATGGACGCAGCTTCTCGCCGGACTGAGCGCCTTCGCTGGACGCCCGTTGGAACTCGACCAGGCCCTGTACGAGAACGTCTCGGCCACCAATGTGCGCAACCGTGAGTTGGCCAACGCGCTGGCCGATCGGGGCCTGTTGATCGGCGGCCCTGATGATGCGCTGGAGCTTTACACCCGGCAGTCCTGTGTGAGCACGACCGCCTCGGATCTGGCGGTCATGGGTGCCACTCTGGCCAACGCAGGCCGCAATCCGATCACCGGAGTGCAGGTGGTTCCGGCCGAGGTGTGTGCCCCGGTGTTGGCGGTGATGATCACCGCCGGGTTGTACGACACCAGCGGCGAGTGGCTGTATCAGGTGGGTCTGCCGGCCAAGACCGGCCTGGGTGGCGGCATCGTGACCGTGATTCCCGGACGTGGCGCCATCGGCGGCTTCTCACCGCTGTTGGACGCCGCCGCCAACACCGTCCGCGGCGCGCGGGCGACGACGATGCTGGCCAAGCAGCTGACGTTGAGCTTGTTCTGAGTCGCCTAGGCGCGGGCGCGAAGCCTGCCTTCGATCACCTGTTGGCATAGTTCGATGGTTTCGGGGAGTAGATCGACGCCCAGGAGGCGGGCCTGGCGGGTGATGTGATTGACCAGTCGTTCGGTTTCGGCGGAGTTGCCGGCTTGGTGTTCGGTGTGCAGTCGGGCGCACAGCAGCAGTTCGTCGTCGGGGGCCACCACCAAGGCTCGCGTATGTCGACGCGAGACCGGGTTCAGTGACTCGAGGTGCCGGGGCTCGGCGCGCGTGAACGCGCACCTGACTGCGAACGGGTGGTCTGAACAGCGCGATGTGCACCTCGTGCACGAATTCCGCGAGTACTGCTGAAACCCTCAAACAGCACCACTGGCCTCGCTCTGCGCATAGCCGCTGGACGTGTCCCCTGCCAGTCTCAGCCGCACCAGCCGATGCCACCGTCATCTCAAACGGGCGGAAAGAGCTAACCAGAGAGTCGTGCCAAGGACTGATCTCTACACCACGAGCCCCCTTCGAATCACAAATAAACCGGGGGGCCGGATGGTTTTCTTTTGCGGAAACACTCAATTTCCCGAGAATTGCAGCTGTCGTCTTCTGTGCAGTCAGCGCAGCTGCTGCTTCCGTATATGGGTTGGCGCTGTGGCGAGACTCGAAACAGTTCTTCTTGCTGGAAATACTTCCTCAATGGATTCCGGCGGCTTGGGTGCTGCCTGTCTTGATCGTGGTTGCGATGACCAGCGCAACATATGAGGAGCTGCTGTGGCGTAAGATAATGTCAGTCCTCCTCGGCTTCAGGATGGCGGGTGAGGCGCTTCTCCCGCTGGGTTTTGGGATTGCCCATCTTCACGCGACACCCGACGGAATACTGGGGGTAGTTCTCACAACTCTGTTTGCACTCGCCATGTATGGGCTCGTTTGGTTGGCGAAGGGTCGCCTACTATACGCAATATCCGTTCATTTCGTAGCGCACCTGTTCTTGCTGGTCAATTTGTCGGTGAAGACGGGCGTGATGACACCTCATTCATAATCTAGCTACGATCAGCACCATGAGTGGTGTGAGTCTTCTGAGGGACCTGGCGACCAGAGTGAACACTGAGCTGGGGCAGTTGGGCTGTGCGACGCTCTTCAATGATGATCACTGTGTGCTGCTTATGCCGCACTTTCCGGGCCCCATCTGGGTAGTGGAGCTTATTGATGGGGAAGACGGGTTTGGGTTGCGCGGGGGTATCGGCCTGGGGTTGGGCCTCGTCGCTGATGACACCGGAGACGCCACGATATTGTACGAGCAGGTACGCGGGGTGATTGTTCACGGCACGATGGTGGAGTATGTCGAGCACTCGTCGTCCGGCCTCAGAAGCGTGGCCTACGAATACTCTCACCCAAGTGGTGGTGGTTCCTCGGGATCGAAACCTAGCCGTGGCGCGATCGCAATTGCATACCCGGCGTGGACTTCCCCAGACTCAGAAGAGGAGTAATCAGAGCTTCTCAATTGCTTGTCTGCGGGCGAGATCGGAAGCACCACTAGAGTTCTTCTGCCGCCAACGCAGAAGCCCGCTGGGCGCTGGCGGCCGAGAATCCGGGCTCAAGGCTGAGCAACTGGGGTTGTGCTGACAGGGCTCCCCGACCTGTAGTCCTGATTGCTGTGAACAGCTACATCTAGGCGCGGGCGCGAAGCCTGCCTTCGATCACCTGTTGGCATAGTTCGATGGTTTCGGGGAGTAGATCGACGCCCAGGAGGCGGGCCTGGCGGGTGATGTGATTGACCAGTCGTTCGGTTTCGGCGGAGTTGCCGGCTTGGTGTTCGGTGCGCAGTCGGGCGCACAGCAGCAGTTCGTCGTCGGGGGCCACCACCAAGGCTCGCGAGGCCGCCCAGCGTGCCAAGTCGAGATCGTGGTTGGCCAGAGCTCGGTCGGTGAGCACCACTCCGACGTCGCGTAGCGCTGCGGAGATATTGACCCGCAGTTCCTCAGCCCAGTGCCATTGGGTTGGGGCGGCATCAGCCAGGGGCGCGCCGCGCACCAACTCCAAGGCGGCGATCAACGCTCGATCAGAAACCCGGGTGATCCCCGGCTTGAGCAGCAGCTGGAGCTGCTGCCAATCGGAGGTGATGCCGACGTGCAGACTGATCCGTCCGGAGTAAGCATCGGGCAGATAGGGCTCGCCAGCGGGATCGGAACCGAGCCAGGTACGCAGCCGGCTCAGATTAGAGCGCCGGGTGCTTTCGGCGACCAGCAGCCCGGCAGCCATCTGGCTGGCGTTACTGCCGGGATGCTCGGCCAGCCAGGCACACAACTCGATCAGCTGTTGCCGCGATCGGGTCGGCTCAGGGCCGGTGGGGTTCTGCAACTCGGCCGGACCGATCAGGAGCAGCTGGGGGTGGGTGGCCGGCTGCAGCAGTCTGACGATGTCCACATCTTCCCTATCTCGGTTCGGCAGTTGATACACGTTGTCCTCACCCCACCAAGGGGCGGACACCAAATCGTGGGGGGCAAGCAGCTCGGTAAGGGCCTGACGCACCGGTTCAGCGATGACATGAGCTGCCAACTCCCCCGGCTGACCCGCCAAGTGTCCGGTGGGTCGCGAGTCGGGGCCACCGACCTGCCACTGGGCTTCGGCGGCCGACGCGGTAGCGACGATGACCGCCACGCCCACCGGCTCGGTGGCAAGGAGCTCCTCGATCTCAGCGACCAGCGCGTCGTCCAAGCCGTCAAGGAAGCAGAACACCGTCGAACAGACCGCTTCGGCGCGAGCCGGATCGACGCGAAGCTCGCCCACGGTGGCGTCTCCTAACCAGAGCCGTCGACGGGCGACGTGACGTCGGAGGTGCTCTAGGGCCTCAGCCTCGTCGAGGGTCTGGACGCGGTCCTCGCCGGCGAGTTTCACCAATCCGGCGTCACGACCGCACACGATCAGGTGCGTGTCGGCACTCCACGGCGCGCACGCCAACTCCACGGCCATGGCGGCCAGCGCGGCCCGGCGCTGGTCCGGCGATCCGGCGACACCGAGCACACCGGATTGTTCAGCGTCGACCAGCAGCGTTTCGCCATCGCGGACGCCCAGGCTCACTAGTGCCGGATACGGGCAGGGTCGATCGTCGGTCGTGATCGGGCGGGTGATGCCGAAGGTCCACTGGCCGTCATCGCCGCCGAATCCTGGTGGTGGTGCCCCGGCAGAGCCGTGCCACTCGACGGTGAGCTGGTCTGCCGATAGTCGGATGGCGGCCAAAGTCGGCGCTGGTCGGCGTTCGCGATGGCAGTGGGCTGCAATGAGTTGCAGCACGGCGGTGAGTGCCTCGATGGCATCGGGACGCTGGGCCTCGTGCAGCGCGGTGCGTAGCCGATCTGCAGCCGGAGTGGCCGGGGGCTCGCAGCGTCCGGGCGGGCGTTCGCGCAGTCGCAGAGCTCGGCGCAGTTCCAAGGTGCCCACCACTGCTGTGGCGGCCAAGGTACCCAGAGTGAGCGGAAGCGCCGGGTGTGAGGAGTCCTCGGTGACGGTCGGCGGAGCGCTCGGCGTCGATTCCCCCCGCGATTCCGGCGCCGGATCCTGACTGTGGTCGACCGGATGGGAGCCGAGGGCCGGTGGCGGTTCGGGTGCGGATTCCGCCTGTGGCGTGGCCTCCGGGGCTGCCGAAGAACCTCCGCTCGCCTGATGGTCTCGGTGGGTGCCGGGTATGGTCAGCCGCCAGCCGACCTCGATGTGATCGGGATCGGTGATGATGGCATTCGCCCGGGCGATCTTTGGCCAGCGAGCGGCCTTGCCCAGGTGTTCCAGTGCGAGCTCACTGAGGGTGTCGCCGCGGGCGACGGTGATCCGCGAGGGGTGTTCGGTGGCTGTGGTGGTGTGGGCGCTGAGGGTCGCGGCGCGGGCCGGCAGTCGCAACGAGGTTCCTTCGCGGAGCTCGCTGAGGGGATCTGTCAGGCCAGGATTCACCGCGGCGATGGCCCGCCATTGTCGGCCGTCCCCCAGGGTGTGTTCGGCGATGCTCCACAGGTCGTCACCGGCGCGCACCGTGTAGCTGTCCGTCGTGGTGGGCAGCGAGTCCTCAGTGGGGGCGTCGTCAATCGCGACTTCAGCGGCCACCGTCGCTGTGGGCTCAGGGGCCGGTGCTGGGGGCTGAATCGGGACGGTGGCCACAGCGGTCGAACCGTCCGAGGGCGCCACGGTCGAGAGCGGGAGGGCGGCGATGATGATCAGCAGTAGCCCGGACGCCAACTGCTGCACTCCACCCAGGCCGGGTAGCCGGTGATGGCGTCCGGTGATCACCGTGACGGTCTCTGCGGCAGTGGCCAGGGCAAAAGCCAGCCAAGCCAGCCAGCCGATGACAGTGAGGGCGACCAACAGCAACGAGCCGTCATCGGCGCGCAGCGAGGCCGTCGTCCAGGGCAGATGCCCCCAGCTCAGCAATGCCCACGGCGCGCCTGCCAGACTCAACAGCAAGCCGAGCGCGGCAAGGATTCCTCGCAGTTTCGTCATGGTGTGCGCCCCCGATAGGTGTCCACCACTGCTTCTGCGCTCGCAGAGACCATCACGGTGCCGGGCCAGCCGGGCACCACGATGTCGCTCATCGGAACCTGGCAGTCGACCTTGGCGGTGATCCGTCCGGGGGTTCCGGCCGACCGGGTCAGTGCGGCGGCATCGAGATGAACCGAGAGTGGGTGGCAGCGCATTCCGCTGGCGGCAGCCTGCTGCGCTGCCAGCCCGGTGGCCGCCTGCTGGGCTGCATCAGCGGAGCGTTCCAGGGACGCCGCCCGGGCTGCCGCACCGGCCATGTGTTGGACGCCGGTGCGTGCCAGCCAGGTGCGGGCCCCGCCGATGATCAACCCGAATAACAGCACGAGTGCGGGCACCAGAATGGCGAACTCCACGGCGAGGGATCCTCGTTGTCGTCTCATCGCATCTGCTCCCGTGGTGACACCGCCCGCTCGGTGATCACGCCCTGACCGACATCGAAGAACAGCGGGGCCCGCGCACTCACCGTCACGACGACGACATCCCGACCGGTCTCGGTCACGATGCGCACAGCGTGCAGTCCGCCCTGGGCGGCGACCCGTTCGCCGGCGGCTTGGGCGTCGCTGAGCCCGGCGGCCTGCAGATCAGCGACGGTGGCAGCGGCTTCTCCAGCCACGGTGCGGGCGTGCAGCCACACCCCGAGCTGCACCAACCCCAACACCAGCAGCAGCACCACCGGGGTGAGGATCGCCCACTGGGTGGATTCGGAGAACCCTCGTTGGTTCATGGCTGAGGCAGCCTCGCTTTGACATAGACGGTGATCGCGGCGCCGACCGTCACCGCGATGCCCACGACCACTCCGGTGAGGATCGCTATTTCGGTGGACTGGGACAGGCCGCGCTGATCGTGCGCCGGCCGCGGCGACAGCAGCGTTCCGAGCACTAGATGGAGAAGCTTCATCGGTGTTCCTTTCTCACCCGGCCAGCAGCCGGAGCAGGGGTGGTACCAGGAAGAAGCCGGCGAAGACCAGCGCTGGCACCACCATGAAGAAGGTCATGCGTTCGCTGATCTCGGCGGCGGCGAGCTTGGCATTGGTGAGGTGGGCGTCGCGCAGTTCGCTCACTCGAGCCTGCAAGGCGGACGCCAGCGATGCGCCCGATTCGTCCAGACTCATCACGTCGGCGATGTCGTTCAGGGCAGGCAGTCCCAGTCCGCGGCCGAGCTGGCGCAGATCGGCGTAGGGAGCTCGCTGCTCAAGACGCGCGCGTTCCAGGGTTTCTCGAATGAGGCTGAACACAGTGATGTTGCTGACCGACGCAGCCGCCCGTAGTGATTGGGAGCCGGATTGGTTGGCGAGGCGTTCCAGCATCACCAGGTCGAAGTAGGTCAGCAAGGCTTCGGTGGCGTCCTCGGTGATGTCGTGGTCGGCGGCGCTCAACAGCAGGTCGGGAAGAAAGAAGCCCAACAGTGCGGTGAACGGCGAGACCACCGCCACTACCGCGAAACCGGCGTCGATGAACCAACCGCCGAGCGCTGCCACGAGCAGCGGTGCGAGGAGCCCGACGGCGGCGCCGAGCGCTTTGAGGGTGTAGTGGTGCTCGATGCTGCGTCCGGTCAGACGAAGCAGCCGCTGGTGCTGTTCAGAAACCGGGCGACGCAGTGTGGTGTGCAGCCAGGAGCCGAGACGGTCAGCCCCTGGCTGCGGGACCGGACGTATCAACCGTCCGTCCAAGAGGTCCAAGGCGTCACCGAGGCGGGGATCGACCGGGGCCAGGGTGCCGTGCAGGATCGCCCACACTCCGAAGGCGCCCAGGGCTCCGAAGGTTGTCGCGAGTAGCAGCGCGTTCATGTGGACCTCCGCAGGATGCGCTGCCGTGGTCGCGGCAGAGTCATGCGGCGCAGGAATAGCAGGGAGCCCAGATAGGCGCTCACCAGCACGGCAAGCAGAAGCTGCCCCAGTGGGCTCCCGAAAGGTGCGAAGAAATCACCGCTGAAGACCAGTGCCAACCCCAGTGCCACCACGGTGATGACGGTGACCTGTCGCACCACGAATCGCGGCTTGGCGCGTTCGGTGCTGATCTCGCGCAGCGCCCGGATGCGGTCGGCGAGGTTGTCGGCCAGGGCGGCGAGAGTGGCGCGGGCACCGGTGCCGCCGCGTTGAGCAGCCAAGGCTAAGGCGGCCAACACGGCGTCGGCATCGGCGCTGTCCAGGTCGTCGGCCATGGCCAGTAGGGCGCCGTCGACACTCCACCGGTCGTCCAGCCGGGCCACCAACAGGGTCAGGTGTGGAGCCAACAGTGGCGGTGCCTGTCGCACCGACGTGCGGATGGCATCGGAGATGGATCGTCCGGTGGCGAGCAGGGAACCCACGACACGCAGCCAGCGATCAATGGCTTGAAGCAGGTCAAGTTCCCGATTGGGCGGCGCAGCGAGTAGCAGCGGCAGCACACCGGCCACCGCCGGCACGATGACGATCAGCAGCCACCAGCCGCTGATCACTGCGGCCAGGACACCGGCTATCACCGAGCCGATCAGCTGCAGTGTCCGGCGCCGCGTCCGGGTATCCACAGGGGTTTTCCACAGGTGTGTGGACAACCTGGGGATTGTCTCCTTTGTACTGTTGAAACCCACGAACAAAGCCATCAGTCCCACTGTGAACAAAGCCCCGCTCGCCGCCGCCAGCGCCATCATGACCGACCCTCCACGCGCCGCCCCGAGGACAGATAGGGCCCGAGTTCAGCGAGCAGTGCGGCATCGGGATTGAACTCGTAGCCTCCCCACGGATCGCTGCGGTAACACAGATGCGTGACGGGCCGTCCGGACTCCATGGCGCCGGTGAGTTGGCGAATTTCGGCGATCTGACGGGTGCGCACCCCGCCACGCCAGGTGTCGTCGATCAGCCGCACATGGATCAGCAGATGCAAGTGATGGGCGATCTGCCGGTAGGCCTCCGCCATGCCCAACACCCCGCCGTGAGCCACCCGGGAGGCGAGTCGGTCGATGGTGGACGCCGCGGAATGCGAATGCGTCGTCGATAGGGTGCCTGCCCCTGACGTCATGGCTTCGAACATGGCACCGGCCTCGTTGCCGCGGACTTCGCCGACGACCAGCCGGGAGAGGTTTTGGCGCAGCGCTTCGGGAATGAGGTCGGCCACGGTGTATTCGCCCAGGCGACGTCCGGCGACGATCTCACCCATGCCGACTCGGGATTGCAGGGCCAGGATGTTGCGCCGGTTGGCTTGCAGGTGGGTGAGGAGTTCGTAGTCGGTCTCCAGGGTGCCGAAGCGCTCGTTGGTTGGGATGGCGTCGATCAGCGCGCGCAGCAGGGTGGTCTTGCCAGCGCCTTGATCGCCGGAGATGACCAGGGATTTGCGGGCCAGGATGGCGGCGCGTAAGAAGTCGGCGACCTCGATGGGCATCAGCCCGCCGTCGGCGAGCTCGGCCAACGTGATGTCGGTGAGGGTGTGTTGGCGGATGGTGATACTGGGCCGGTAGCTGAGTCCGAAGCCGATGGCGTGGAGTCGAAAGCGATCCCCTAGGGCGAGGGTGAGCATGGGGTGGGTGTCGTCGAAGGGTCGTGCCGGGCTGACCGATTCGCCGAGGAAGCGAATGGCTTCGACGAGTTCTTCGTCGCTGTCGGCCACCGGGGGCCGGGTTTCGCGGTGCCCATCACCGTATTGGACGACGACGGAGTCGAAGCCGTGGATCTCGATGTTCTCCGCCTCAGCGATCTCGAACAGCGGCTGCAGGCGTCCATAGCCGAAGATCGCGTTCTCCACCGCGCGAGCACAGGCGGCTTCGACTTCAACCGGCCACAGCGCTTGGCCGGTGCTGCTGAGAGTCTCGACGTGATCGCGCACGACCCGGCGAATGATCGAGCGCCCCAGCAGGCGGCGGTCTTCGAGCGTGAGCGGGTCGGTATCGGCGGCGGCTTGGCTGATCAGTTCGGAGGCTTTACGCCGCAGCATCACCACCAGTTGCCAGTCCAGGTCGGGATCGGTTCCGGTGCTGGCCGTCACCTGGGCTCTGCTGTGTTCGGGTTGGAAGGCGGGTGACTCCGAGAGCAGGTCGATGGCGGCCAGACGGTTCATGACCGGATTCCGATCAGAGCCCGACGTCGGGTGTGGCGGTCGGCGAGTGTGGTGGCCAGGGACACCACGTCTTGGCGGTACAGCTCGGGGGCGCGGCGTCGACGCGGGTCGGCGCCAAAGGCGTAGCGCTCGACTTCGGTGGGCTGCCAGGACAGCTGGCCCCAGATCGGCACATCGAAGCGCTTGCGAATCTCCGGAGCGCCGTAGGGACGCCCGGGGCCGACCAGCACCAGACCCACCCGCTCCACGCCGGCAGCCTCCTGCACCTGAGACAGGTAGAGCCGCAGCGCAGCCAGATCGGGCAGGGTGGTGCGGGTCACCACGGCCACGGAACTGCTGGCCGCAACCAGCGGGGCAGGCAGCCCGCTGGTGCCGATACGTCCGGCGTCGACGTAGATCGGCCGAGGGTCGGCCTCGAGGACGTCGGCGAGTTCAGGCCACACGGGGTTGAACAGGGCCACCATTCCGGGATGAGCGAAACCGGGCAGGAACTGACTGTGCTCCCCCAGCGGCAGCAGCATCGATTCCCAGGCCGTGGCCAGCGGACGATGCTCCCGATGTGCCTGCAGCAGACCACCTAGTCCGCAGCCTTGGGGGTCGGTGCCCCGCAGGTAGCCGGCGAGTACGGCCTGGTTGGGTTCGCGGTTGGCGTCCACCAGTACTGACGGCTCGGCAGAGTTCAGAGCCAAGGCGACGGCCAAGGTGGTTACTCCCGGCGAGCGGGCGGCGCTGGTTAGTAGGAAGAGGCTCATCGTGGTGCCTGCGGAAGTTGGACGATGGCGAGTTGGTTGGCTGCGGCGAGTTGGGCCACGCGCTCGCCGTCGGCGGTGGCGACGGTCACATCGAGCAGGGCCGCGCCGTCGGATTGCAGTTGCGGAACCGAGGCGACCACGGCCACCACACTCCCTCCCGATGGTGGGGCACCGCTGTCGCCGGCGACGGGCACCAGCCGTACCCCGGTTCCCGGCAACAGGGTCTGGGTTGGGAGCCGCCCGGGATCGAGCCGAAGCCCGACCCGGACGGCCCCAGCGGCAATCACCGGATCCCCTACCGAGCGCGGATTGAGCAATCCGCCTTCGGTCAGATCAGTGAGTGCCGTCTTACCGATGATGTGCTCCAGATCCCCCGCGGGCACCACATCCACACCTATGGGTGCTGCCACTGAAGTGATTTTCACATCATCGGAAGTAATGACTTCATCGCGATACACAGTGTGATTGATGGCCACCACCGAGATGGCATTACTGGTATTGGCATAGAGCAAGGCAGCGCCCAGCCCACCCAGGCACACAGAGAGCGCTCCGGCCGCGATCCAGCGCAGGTTTCGCCTGCTCCGAACCGTAGTGGGGGTGGTGTCGACCATGCTTCTCTTCCTGACCGCGCGCCGCGGCCAGCCGGGGTTAGCGGGCCATCAGTAAGCGGTTTTGAGTGATGCTAGAACAGCCCCGAAGCGAATTGCTAATTCCGCACATCAATCTGTGGACAACCCCAAATTCGAATTCCGCGCCCGAATTGAATCGACAAAACAACGCCCAACAAGGTGATTTACCGGAGAATCAGCCGGCCGCTGCAAGCAGTGCGTGTGCCACCGATCGCTGACGAGCCTCACCTCGTGTGCCATTCCCCCTGCAGATTCCGCAGCACGCGTCCGAGAGCGTCACTCAAGCAGGCCGTCGGCGTGTCTCAAAGTTGGTCGCCTGGTACCGAGACCGCCAATAGCGGGTCAGGGGTGCATCGGGCAACTGGCCAGGTGGGCAGACTCTTGGGCCGATTCTGGCCAGTTGGGTGAATTCTGTTTCCAGATGGGCAGCGAACGCGGTTCGTGGTGGCGGGTATTCCCGGCAGAAGGCAACGATGAGGGACGTGAAACGATCAAAGAAGTCGTTGCGGTTGGCTTGCAGGAGCGTTTTGCGGATCGAGAACCCTTGATGGGCTCGCCGGGCCTGTTTCGAAGCCACGTGAGTTCGCTAAGCAACGCCAGTGGACCTGCTGTGCAGGGTGACGGTGGCTTCTCGTGGTTCTCGGTCCCGGTTCGTATGTGGATAGCTGAAATGGAAGTGCGGTCGTGAGTGTGTCCCGATTATCAGTCTTGTTAGGTATGTCGCTGGTGTTTTCCGCAGTAGTGGCGATTTCGCCCGCTGCCGAAGCAGCACCGACGGGTCTACTCGATGAGGCAGCCGCCATGGCGCAGGCCCGATCGACGGGCTCGCCTGTTGTGGTGTCTGCACGAACCAACGAAACGACCCTCATCACCGCTGATCCGTCGACGGGCATGTTCGTAGCCGAACTGACAGCTCGCCCGGTGCGGGTACGTGACGACGCTGGTGGATGGCGAGAAGCTTCGGCACGCCTCGTTCGCGCATCCGACGGCGGCTGGCAAACCGAGGCAGGGGTCGCTGCGGTGCGCATCTCCGGCGGGGGCAACGCTGACCCATTGGCGTCGCTAGGCAGCGGATCGGGCACAGCAGAGTTCCGTTGGCCCGACGCGCTACCCGAGCCGACCATTGAAGACACCATGGCCACCTATGCGGAGGTCTACCCAGGTGTCGACCTCGTCGTGCGCGCCGATGTCGATGCAGTTGAGACTTACCTCGTAGTGAAGACCGCCGCAGCGGGCCGCAACCCGAAGGTGCGGAATTGGTCGATACCCATGACGACTCCAGGGCTGTCTGCTGTTCAGGGACCGGACGGCGCGCAGTCTCTGGTCGACTCACAGGGGGTTGAACGCATCGTGATGCCCAAGGCGCTCATGTTGGATTCGACAGGGAAGACAGCGGGACTGACTCGGGCGGCGGACCTGATTGAGGAGGTTGCACAGACCAAGTCAGCTGAGGTGGGGCTTCGTGTATCTGCCGACCGACTGAACGCTCTGGCAGATCAGGGCTTCTTGGATAGCCCCTCGACGGTGTATCCGGTCGTGATTGATCCGGTCATGCAGTCAGTGAGCCAAACCAGAGTGTTGCGGGTCACCAACGACTTTTCCCAGTGGGGCAGCGCGGTGGGAGACTTCGGAAAGATCGGCTACAACGGATGGAGTTCCCCCTACTACAAGTCTCGGATGTTCTACCAGTTCAGCTGGCCGGCATCCGGGCTGCTGCCCTCGCAGATTTCCGAAGGCGAGTTTCGGTATAGACAGGTTCATTCAGTGCAGCATTCTCCTTGTCGCTCGACGTCTTCAACGTATCCAGCGGTCCAAGCACGTCTAGCCAACCCGATTCAGAGCACGGATACATGGTCAGACCGCCAAGCCGATTCCTGGCATCCGCAGCCAGCTGTATTGCCCAATCAGAAGATGGCCGTTGGTCATATGGATTACTGCGGGGACGACTACACCGAGGTCTGGAACTTGACCTCTACGTTGAAGACAGAGCGCCAGAACTACGCTGGAAGGTCCACCGTCACAGTTGGTCTGCGGTCGGTCGACGAGGGCAACAAGTACGGCTGGAAGTACTACTACAACAAGTCGGGCACCTCACCGAAGCTGTACCTCACCTACCAGTTGGCCCCGCAAAAACCGCAGTCCGTGAGCGCCACTCCGCTGAAGTCTGCAGGCGTCACCTGGTCACCCACCCCGACGTTGTCAGCCAAGCTGCTGTTGACTAGTGGTGATGCTTGTGTCACGACGTCGTGTTTGAGAGGCGAGTTCGTCATCAAGAACCAGTCGGGGTCCGTTGTGGCGACGCTCCTCTCCCCTGCGGTGGCAAGTGGTGGAACTGCATCAGTTGTCGCGCCGACGCTAGCAAGTGGGCAAAGCTACACGGTCACGGTTCGTGCAAAGTCGGTAGACACAGGAATGTACTCGGCCGCCGCCACTCCGTTTGACTTGACGACAGACCTGCTGCCCGGTGCACCGACGAATCTGAAGCTCGCAAATGACGGTGTGACTGCCGTGGGGTCACCGGTCGAGGTGACGACAGGCCAGCCGACCATTTCGGCGAACCTTGCGGGCGGAAAATGGTGCCCAGATGAAACCCCAGCCTGCTTGGTGGCGACCTTCACCATTACTTCACAGGGAATGAACCCGCTGACGCTCGTAAGCGCACCGGGCCGATCAGGCGATGCCGTAAATGTGACTGTGCCTCAAACCGCTGCGATAGAGCCCGGTACCTACACTCTGACGGCCTCGACAAAACACTTGACTACTAACCAAGTAGGGCCATCAACATCGCTGGGCTTCGTCAGGATTGCCCCAAAACCCGCCACACCGGTGACGGGAAGCGTTGATACGACGACGGGCGGACTTCTTCGCCTTCACGTCAATAATCCACAGGCCGGTGCAACCTACACCTGGACGACGGTGTTCTCTCCAGACGATGGGTCGGCGGACCAGACCTCCCAGGTGGCTGGGCTGCAACTCGATGCTCAAGGCGACTTGGATATCCCCTGGGATCCTGCGCTCGTTGGCCAGGTAAGCGTGACGATCGTCTGCACCGCTGACGGTGTCGACAGCGACCCTTCCAATCCCACCACCGGAATCCTGTTCGAGTAGGAGAACGCCATGCGTATGTCGCGGATTGTTGTTGGCCCATTGGCGATTGCGGTTCTTGCTGCATCGTTCATAACGAACGTTCCTACGGCTGAGGCGAAGGGCTGGGAGCCGCCGAACCCGCAGCTCTTCCCGTTTGTTGACGTTGCCGCGCCGACGCAGAAGCCGTCCAAGCCACAGAAGATCCGCACAGCGCAACCCGCCACTCCACCAAAGTGGCCTGCAGCCGGGAAGGCGCAGGTCAAAGGCCTCCGCGTCGGCGGACCAGCTCGACCTGTGGACGGCACCCCAGTGTCTGTCTCGGTACCGGCAAAGGCGAAGAAGCCAGCATCAGATGTGCAGGTGGCGGTGCTCCCTCAAGAGGTGAGCCAACAACTCGTCGGGACCGGGGTTGTTGTGAGTGTCACCGGGAAGCCGGGCTCTCAAGCGAAACTGAATCTGGACTACTCACAGTTCGTCGGCGCAGGCGGGGGTGGGTATGGCGCCCGCCTGCATTGGGTTGAGCTTCCCGCCTGTGCTCTCGAAACACCGGATTCGACGGATTGTCAGACGCCTACCACGCTTGCCTCAACCAACACCGTGGACGAGAAATCGGTCGCTACCACTTTCGCCTTACCCGAAGCGGATGCAGGCGTCACTTCGACCTCGATGGTGATGGCAGCGGTAGCCGGGACCGCGAGCGATCAGGGCAACTGGTCGGCGACTTCTTTGAATGCATCCTCCCTATGGCAGGCGGGTGGTTCTGCGGGCACATTCACCTGGTCATACCCTATGCGGACACCTCCCGTGGCAGGCTCACTTGCTCCATCACTGGCACTGAGCTACAACTCCGGTGCCACCGATGGTGTGGTGTCGGCGACGAACACGCAGACATCGTGGGTAGGAGAAGGGTTCGACCTCTCGATGGGCTTCATCGAGCGCACCTACGTCAGTTGCCCAATCGACAAGCCCTCAGCAGGCACGGCACCAGTGACGTCGCAGGACCTTTGCTGGTTCTCTGACAGCAAAGTCGACAATGACGCCAAGTGGGACAATGCGACGCTCAGCCTCTCGGGACACGCCGGCGTCCTCGTCCGTGTGGGAAATACCGCTCAGTGGCGGTTGAAGGATGACGACGGTACCCGCATCGAGAAGCTCGGTTCGGTGGCCAGCTCAACTTCGGCGAGTACCGAGTACTGGAAGGTCACTACTTCGGACGGCACCCAGTACTTCTTTGGAAAAGGGAAGGCCGACGGCTCCACGGCAGCAGCGACGAACTCACGATGGTCCGTCCCGGTAGCGGCGAACCAAACGGGCGAGCCGGGATATGATTCGTCTTTTGGCTCAGCTTTCCGGTCTCAGCCGTGGCGATGGAACCTCGACTACGTGGTCGATCCAACTGGCGACACGATGACCGTCTACTACAACAAGGAAAGCAACCGGTATCTGCGCAACGGTGGCAGCCAGGTGAGCTATGACCGCGGTGGCACTATCAGCTCGATCTCCTACGGCGAACGCAAAGGCAGCGAGGCGGGAACACCTGCAGCCAAAGTGACTTTCGTGGTGAAGGAACGATGCGACACCACCGTGTCCGGGACCTGCGAAACCAGCAACCCCACGACTACGACCGCAACCGCATGGCCGGATGTTCCCACTGATGCCATCTGTGAATCCGGCGGGTATTGCCCCGACCCGAAGAAGACCCCCACCTTCTTCACCAGGAAGCGGCTTTCCCAAGTCAACACCTTCGCTCGCAATTCGACGAATACCGGCTATGACCCTGTCGACACCTGGGATTTGGGGGCCACTTTCCCCGCGACGAACGACACCACATCCATGCCTACGTTGTGGTTGAGCACCATCAGCCACACCGGCAAAGCCGGAACCGCCATCACCGTGCCGACCACCACTTTGGAGCCGGCCATGATGCGCAACCGCATCACCGGGCCCTACGGCACCTACGGGCTGAACCGCCCGCGGCTTTCGAGGATCTGGACCGAATCCGGAGGTCGTATCAGCGTCACGTACAGCGGCGAAGACTGCACGCCGACGAGCTTGCCGAGCAACCCTGCCACCAACACGACTCGTTGCTTTCCGTCCTACTACGCCCCTGAACCGACGTTGACTCCGTACCTCACCTGGTTCACGAAGTATGTGGTCTCCGAAGTCGAGAGCTACGACACCACTGTGGAGACGATCGGCCTTCCTAACGCGGCTGGAGCCGAGCTGTCGGCATCCGAAGTGACGAGCTATTCCTACAGCGGGGGCGGGGCCTGGCATTGGGACGACTCCGTGCTCAGCTACGACGATTACCGCACGTGGAACCAATGGCGCGGATACGGCAAGGTCACGACCACCAGCGGCGCTGGGAGCGCGAAGACCGTATCGGAAGATACCTACTTTCGTGGCATGAACGGCGACCGGGCGAATACCTCAGGCACGGCTACCAAGTCGGTGTCAGTTACCACAAGCAATGGTGTCACCTGGTCTGACGACGAGGTCCTGGCAGGAATGACTCGCGAATCACGCTCGCTCGTGGCCGTGGGCGGCGCTGCGGACTCACGCGCCATCTATGACCCGTGGACCCATGCGACCTCCAACGCCAATGATGGCCGCAACCAGGCCACGATGGTTGACGTGGCGAAGACCACCTCGACACAGTTCCTGTCTTCGGGAAGCCGTAGTTCGGTCAGCGAGGTGAAAGCCCGCGATTCCTGGGGTCAGCCCACCATGGTCGAAGACACCGGAGACACGGCTGTTTCCGGCGACGAGCGCTGTGCTCGCACCACCTACGCGACTCCCTCAGGTGCGGCTACCGCGATCGACCTGGTTGCCGAGCAAACCGTCATGCCGTCGCTATGTGCCACGTCTGCCAGCGAGGCCGCAATGATCGCTGCCAGCCGACACTTCTTTGACGGATCAACGACCCGGGGCCAACTCACCGGACCCGGTTTCGAGACTCGCAGCGATCAACTGGTGGGCTCGGCCACCCACAGTTGGCGCACCGTCGCCAGAGCGAGCTACGACCAGCACGGCAGAGCAATCAGCGTGACCGATGCTCTCAACCACACGGCCACCACGGCCTTCAGCCCGAGCACCAACCGATCGCCATCGACTGTCACTCTGACGTCGAACGATCCTGATGGCTCGGGGCCGTCACCGGTTCAAGTGACCACCACAACTCTTGATCCTCGTTTCGGCTCAGCCACCAAGAATGTGGGTCCCGCGGGTCAAACCACTGAGGTGGAGCTTGATGCACTCGGTCGAACGACCGCGGTGTGGAATCCTGGGCAGCCTCGCACGAGCGTGCCTTCAGCGAAGTACACCTATGTGATCAATCAGGCTTCGACCGGGCTCAACGGCGTCAAGACGGAGACTCTGGTTCAGACCAATACTGGTCCGGGCTATCGCACGAGCTGGCAGCTACTGGATGCCCTCCTTCGGGTTCGTCAGACGCAGACGGCGTCCGCCTCGGTTGGAAGTCAGGTGACCGATGTTCGGTACGACTCACGGGGAAACCAGACCCTTGTCGACAGCTACCTCATCAGTGATCTACCGAGTTCCTCGCTGGTGGCGCCCAGTAGTCGCACGGCGATCCAGCGCTCAACGCGAAGCAACTTTGACTATGCCAATCGGGCGCTCACCTCAGCGCTGTACAGCGCCGAGGTGAAGAAGTGGGAGACCACTTCGGTGTACGGCGGTGACCGTGTGGCAGTGACTCCTCCGTCAGGGGGTACACCCACCACCACTGTGGTCGACATTCATGGACGCACCACCGAGCTCATTCAGCATCTCGGCACAACTACGAGCGCACCGGCATCAACCACGCATTACAGCTATACGTCGGCTGGCCAGCTGAGCACGATGACTGATCCCAAAGGCAACACCTGGCACTACACCTACGACCTGCAGGGGAATCGTCTAACCGCTACCGATCCTGACTCTGGCACGACAACCACAACCTTCAATGAGGTCAACCTGCCGGTCACAGTCACCGATGCGCGCGGAAAGGGCACAAGAACTAGCTACGACGGCCTCGGACGGGTGACGGCGACCAGCACCTTGGACGGGGGCACGACCCTGACCACCACGAGCTACGACATTGTTGGCAACACCGTAGTTCCGGGGTTGGTCGCCTCGACGAGTCGGTGGGTCGAGGGTGCTGAGATCAAGACCCGCGTTGATAGCTACGACTCGGCGGGACGAGCAACGAGCACTTCGCTGACGGTGCCGACGATTCCGGGTTTGATTCCGGCGGCTCTTGCCGGCACCTACACCACCACCAGTAGCTTCAACGCTGATGGTTCTCCGAACACGATTGGGTTGCCGGCCACCGGCCCGATTGCTGCAGAGACGTTGACCTATGGGTATCGGGCTACCGGTGTTCCGAACAGCTTGTCGGGCATGGCTTCGGTGGTGCGTTCGACCGCCTATACCCAGTGGGACACGGTTTCGTCGGTTGGCATGGGCTCGGTGAGCGGGAACCTTCTTGCCGTGATGTACAACCGCGAGGAATCGACATTGCGGTTGACCCGTATGCGAACAGTTCGTCAGGTGAGCGGAACTGATGAGGACACCACCTATTCCTTCGATGATGCGGGCAACGTCGTGGGCGTCAAAGCGACTCTGAAGTCTGGCCAGGTCGACAATCAGTGTTTCCAATATGACTATCAGGGTCAGTTGGTTGAGGCGTTCACTGTTGATGGTGGCGCGGTGTGTTCAGCGTCGACTAGCCCGGTGTTGGGTGGGAGTGGTCCGGCTCCGTATTGGGACAGTTGGGCGATTGACACGATCGGGAGGACGACTCAGCGGACCGAGCGCAGTGCTGCTGGTGTTGCTTCGACGGTGTTTTCGTATCCGGCTGATGGGTCGTCGTCGGTGCGTCCTCATTCGTTGGTTCAGGCGGTGACGTCTGGGGTGGGTGCTGGCTCGTTTTTGTTTGGTTATGACGCTGCTGGGGCTGTGGTTTCGCGTCCTCAGGCCGGGC
>SWCC01004867.1_pt1 | contig 77330 bp, 67 predicted proteins | sample 4692971 | NCBI WGS metagenome assembly SWCC01 (sample SAMN10267277, study PRJNA491770) | bioreactor metagenome | isolation source: DHS bioreactor inoculated with subseafloor sediment | place: Japan: off Shimokita Peninsula | collected 2006-08
TAATTAAAGTCGGCTAGATACATTTTTGTTCCGTCTGGTGACCATGCCGCTCCTCTTGGTCTGAAGAATCCTCCAGCATCTTTGTCCCCCAATGGGGTACCTATTGTACGAACTAAGGCACCATTCTCAACATCAAATCCATACCATTGTGACCCTTTTCCATGGCCATTAGATTCTCCATCATCTAACATGCCTGCCCACAATAGTCCATCTGGTCCAAAATCTAAACTACTTGGCCAAAGATTTATTGTCTCATATACAGTGTCAACTCCTTCTACATTTGTCCAGTTACCAAAATCACTAACTGCTTCAAATGGAGTTAAACCCGGTGCATCACTATGAAAATGTCTTATTCCAACACCATTGTAAATAGAACCAGTATAGAGATCCATTCCGTCGGCGCTTACTTCTAATGTTCTATTTATGTTGAAAAATGAATCTACTGCATTACTAATGAAGTTTAAGTCTGTATCTATTAAGTAAATTGGTTTCCCGGATGGAACAACATGTGTTACATAGATGTTACCATCTGCTGGTGATTGAACTGCTTCGGTCATTGATCCAGTATTTGGAGCTACAAAACTTCCAAGAGGTTTTCCATTTGTATAGTCAATTCTTACTATTGAATTTGAGCCTAGTGGTCCAGTAATCAATAAATTACCGTCATTATCAACTTCAATGCCTCTAGAGCTATTAACTAATGTATCTATTGTGCCATCTGCCCATTCTAAAAAACGGATGGGTGAAAATGATACATGATCACCTGTTGTTGGATCCAATACATAAATTGGTCGCATATCTAGTGTATCGCCAGCTGGAGTAAATATCGTATCGCCGGTCATGGCGCCAAACATAACCATCCAAACGTTACCGTCGGGTGCTACCGCAACCCCATGTACGCCATAGCTATTCGATGGCTCTAAATCAAAATCAAATAGTACTTTATCAAAAGTACTTTGTCCTTGCAGTACACTCCCTAAGAGCATTACTCCAAATAATAGTGTTAGTGTTCTTTTCATGGTGCCTCCTTATTTGTAAATTATAAAAACGCTTGATTTATTGAACTGGAATTACTTTGGTACCTCAACCTTTTGAAGTTTCTTTGAATAAATAAAATAGCAATATTAAAATATTCTTGTAACTACCTATATTAGCAGTTTTTTAACGATATAATAATAAATTGATAGAAAAACCCCTCTATTTAGGTGGGCTAGTGGTTTACTCTTAATGATTCAGTTTTACGATTAAAAAAAAGCTTCCCATAAATATTTCTAAAATTTACTTTAATCTCCTCACTACTCATATTTAATGATTTTTCAATTGCAAATAAATTATTACCTTCAACAACTTTTTTAAGCAGATTTAATTCGAATGATTGATATTTATTTTTAAGACCATTTTTTTTAATATATTCAATTGTCTTTCTTGCAATGATAGAATTGATAACCATCTTCCCATTAGCAGTATCTTCAAGCACCTTAACAAGTTTTTGAGATGGTGCATTTTTATGCAAATACGCTGTGGCTCCATTTAGAAGTGCATCAAATATAATTTCATTTTCTTCATTCATTACTAACAAAATTATTGAAAGATCAGGATTGCTTGATTTTAATTCTCGTATTTCATCTATTATTGTAATACCATCACACTGTACATCAATAAGGAGGATATCAGGCTTTATCTCTTTTAAAATATTTTTAAATAAACTGAAGCTTTCAAATGTATCAACACACTGAAGTTCAGAAAATCGGTTTATGAGTATTTTAATGCCTTCTCTAATTGTTTTAATTTTTTCAACAATTACAACTTTTTTCATTTTTCTTTTGATTTGGGATACAATATTGTGTCTAAGAAACTTAGTCAAAAAGTATACTGGACGGTACTACCCAATTGTAGAGTTTTATTCCCGCTGATAGTTTAATTGATAAAAATAGCTACTCAAATGGTGGGGTTTTATACTAGACCTTCTTTAATTGCTTTTACAACTGCTTCAGATTGTGAATGCACGTGAAGTTTTTTATAAACATTTCTAAAATGAAATCTTACTGTTTCAACACTAATAAATAAATTATCTGCGATGGCCTTATAACTACTACCTTCAACCAATCCACTTAATACTTGCTTTTCTCTTTTTGTTAAAGAAATATCTTCAACATCTTTTTTCACTGGTTTACTATTTTTAAAAAAATCAACCACTTTCCTCGCAATATTGGAAGTCATTGGAGCACCGCCCTCATAGGCCTCTTTGATGGCATCCAAAAGTTTTGAAGGAGGAGTTTTTTTAACCAAATAACCCGAAGCTCCTGCACAAAGTGCTTCGAATATTAATTCATTTTCATCATAAACAGTTAGAATTAGTATTAAAATTTCATCAGAGATTTTTTTAATTCTTCTAATTCCTTCTATTCCAGAAATACCAGGTAGATCAATATCCATTAGTATTACATCAACTTCTCTTTCATTAATTTCATCAAGGAGGTCTTCACAATTCGAATAAGCCGCTACACATGAATAGCCATCCGTACCATCAATTAATAATTTCAACCCTTCTCTGATAGTTGAACTATCCTCAACAATTATTACTTTTATCATAATTCCATAAATAATTACTTATCAAATATGACCAATATACTTAACAACCGTTCCTTTACCAACTGCAGAAGTTAAAAATAGTTTACCGCTTATTTTTTTTGCTCTATCTTTCATATTTCTTAGGCCGTTTCCATGACTATCAGTTTCAAGGTCAAAACTTGAGCCATTATCCTCAAGAACCATTGTAAGTGTCTTTCCATTAACATTTGCATTTAGAATTATTTCAGCACACTTACTGTGCGTAATTGAATTATTAATCGCTTCCTTAAATATCAAAAACAAGTGCTGTCTATGTTCCATAGATAGAGATACTTTTTCAAGTGATTTTAAATTTTCACATCTGAATGATATCTCGGTATCAGAAAGTAAATCGGAATAAGTATCCTGTAATCTTAATATCAAATCATATAGAGAATCTCTTTGAGGATTTACAAGCCAGACAATGTCACTCATTTTATCAATGAGTTTTCTAGATTTAGCACTTATCTTATCCAAATTTTTAATTACATCGGCATCTTCTGTTTTTAATCTAGTTGTTATTACCTCACTTAAAATAGAAATTTCTGTAAGACTAGAGCCAATATTATCATGCAGATCTGCAGCTAATTTTGTTCTAAGTCTTTCTACAGATAGAATGTTTTTTATCTGTGTTATTATATAATAGGCAACCAAACTGGAAATTACTGAAATCGCGAGAAGGATAAACCACCATGTTTTCCAAAAAGGAGTTCTAATTACAATTTCAAAATAAGCACCTGTATTATTCCACAAACCATCATTGTTTGATCCCAACACCTGAAATTTATAATCTCCGTCACTTACATTAGTATAATTAGTTGTATTTAAATAGTTGCTCATAATCCATTTATCATCATAATTTTCAAGTTTATATTTATATTGATTTTTACTTGGTGTTGTCAAATCTAAAGCAGTAAACTCAAATTTAATATTGTAACTATCATAAGGCATTTCAATTTTTCTGTTAATTATTTCTTCAACATTATCTAAGGTCAAAATACTATATCCATCTGTAGTTTCGATTGTACACTTGGTAATATAAAGTGGTGGTATATTCTTGTTTTCAACAAGTTTGTTTGGATAAAAAGAATTGAAGCCATTTATTCCGCCAAAATATAGTTCTCCATCTCTAGTCTTATGGAAAGCGCCCCAGAAAAATTGATTACTTTGTAGTCCATCTTTAATATCATAATTTCTAAATAGTTCTTTTTCAGGATTAAATTTTGAGATACCATTATTCGTACTTAACCATAAATTGTTTTCTTCATCTCCAAGAATACCATATATGACATTGCTTGGCAATCCATCTTTCTCAGTGTAATTTTCAATTAAATAATTCTTAAGTTTTCCTTTATCTGTATTAAGTACTAGTTTATTTAAGCCACCACCTATTGTCCCGACCCAAATTGTAATTGTGTCCGACTGAATATTATTATTCTCTTCAAAGATTGAAATAATTCTATTGTCGCTTAATCCACAGTTCTTATAGAATCTTGTAATTTGAATCTCCTCTTCAGAATCCACATCACTACTAATATGAATTCTATTAAGTCCTTTCCAAGTTCCAACCCATAAATAACCAAACTTATCCTCAATAATACAGTTTGATTGAATTCTATTATCACTAACTGATTGGTCATTATTTGGGTCATACTTGAAATGTTCAAAAATATTAGTTTTTGTATTCAATCTATCTAATCCATTCTCAGTTCCAAACCAGAGGATTCCTTTTGAATCTTCATAAATATCTTGAACAATATTGCTTGAGATAGAACCATGGTCATTAGAATTGAATTCAAATCTGTCTGTTTTTTTTACATCATAATCCGTGGAATTATTGACAAATTGGATTTTGTTCAATCCTCCCCCCCATGTCCCAACCCAGAGATTATTATTTCTATCCTCCAATATTGAGGTTACGACATCTTCACTAAGATTAATATTTTTTGAATTAAATCTATCAATTTTATTTTTTTGTTTATCGTATCTATTGATACCGCTACCTAAAGTTCCTATCCAAACATTTCCTTTTGAATCTTCTTCTATTGCTCTAATCATATTATGACTAAGACTATTTTTATCCGTTGGATTATGATTAAATTGATTGAATTTTTTATGCAGATTCAATTTATTTATACCACCACCAACTGTTCCTATCCAAATTAGGTTTGATTTATCTTTCGTAATAAAGCGTAAGAAGTTATTACTCAAACTTCTGAGATCAGAAAGACTGTGCTTAAAATTATTAAACTCACCATTTTTTTGGTCATATATACTAAGTCCACCTTCTGTGCAAATCCATGGATTATTTGAGTCATCAAGAAGAATACTTGTTACATTATTATTTATAATGGTCTTGTTCGATCCATCGCTTAAAAATTTTATAATCTTTTCTCTTTTTCTGTCATACTTATTTAGGCCGCCATTATAGGTACCTATCCAGATATTATTGTCTTTGTCGCACTTTAATGACCATACTGAATTACTACTTATTCTTAACTCACTACCTCTTGAACTATTAAAATGAACTGTATTCTTTGTAGTTTCATCATAGGTGTATAATCCATTTTCATTTGTCCCTATCCAGAGAATACCATATTGGTCTTCACAAATAGCTCGAATGGAAAAATTATCTTCTCCATCAATAGTAGTTTTATTAAACGAGTTACCAACTTTATCGAATTTATATAAACCTGAATTATTTGTTCCTACCCATAAATCATTGTTAGAATTTTCAAATATTACTCTAATATTATTACTCTCACCTACAATATCATTATTGTAATTAGTAAACGAGTTTGAAGAATAGCTATATTTATTAAGCCCGCCACTATTTGTTCCTATCCATAAATTTTTCTCTGAGTCTTCAAACATTGACCATATAAAATTGTCGCTTATTGAATTTGAATCCGATGGATCATATCTATAAACAATGAAAGAATAACCATCATATCTATTCAGTCCATCCTCTGTACCAAACCACAAAAATCCTTTACTATCCTGTAATATAGAATGTACTGTTATTTGAGATAGCCCATGCTCAATTGAGAGATTTTCAAAAGTTAGGTTTTTATAATTGAGGGATTGCTGTAAGAATGCTCTTGTGGGGAAAACACAAACAAATATAAATGGAAGAATTAACCTTTTTATGAACACTCCTAACATTTCTTATGTTTTTTTTTCATCTATCTAAGTAAAATATAAAAATTATCCGTCTTGAGCATAAAATAATCACTTTGTGTTTTATTAGTTAATTAAATAATATATTTTTCATCATTCAAAAATAATTGTCTCGCGAAAATGCAAAACACTGCTTTAAAAATAATTAATTCAAAAATAAAGGAATTAAAAGAGCATAAGTTTAATTGCTCTCCAATTGAAAAAAAACAGTATAATTTTGAAACAACTGTATCCAAAAATGGCAACAAAAATAAACTACAAGTATATTTCGGTAAAAAAGGAGTAAAATCTGTAATACAAGGCAATTCCGACACAAAAGAATATAAAGAAATACAAAGTATAATCACCGGTAATTTTTCTTTGCAATTTTCTGAAAAAGAAGATCAAAATTATGATGAATATATAGGAACGGATGAAACTGGTAAGGGTGACTATTTTGGCCCATTAGTTATTGCAGGATGCTATGTTGATAGTAATATTCAAAAATTCCTCTCAAACCTTGGTGTAAGAGATAGTAAGGAATTAGTTGATTCACGAATAGATAAAATGGCCGATGAGATAAAATCTAAATATCCTAACAATTTCTCAATTATTTCAATCGAACCAGAGAAATACAATAAAATTTACTTAGAATTTAATAATGTAAATAAGTTACTCAATTGGGGTCATTCAAAAGTAATAGAAAATATTTATAAAAAATATCAGCCTAATGACATCATTGTGGATCAATTTAGCAAAACACCTTTAAATATTTCATTAAAAAAGGAATTTGCGAAAGTTAATTTCGTTCAAATTCCCAAAGCTGAAAAATATATTGGTGTGGCTGCAGCATCAATTCTGGCTAGAAACGAAATGAACCAATGGTTTAATAAAATGAAACGCGAAGGATTTAATGTCTTAAAAGGTGCTTCTTTTGAAGTTGAGTCAGCTGCCAAAGGAATTTATAGAATCCAGGGTAGGCAAACTATGAGTAATCTTGTAAAGCTGCACTTTAAAACTACAAAAAAAATTTTCGAAGATTAATTCTACATTTTAGAATAAGTGATTTAAATCACTTATATTTATTACTCAACTTTATAGGGTAACTGATGGCAAAAGGAAAGCAAATCAGAAGAATTGGAATTTTAACTGGCGGTGGAGATTGTCCGGGATTAAATGCAGTAATTAGAGGGGTTGCTAAACCAGCACATGATAAAGGATTGACAGTATTGGGTATTCAGGATGGTTTTGAAGGACTTGTATCCGGGAAGGCAATTGAATTGTACAATAAGGATGTCTCAGGCATTTTAGCTCTGGGTGGCAGTATATTGGGTTCCTCAAATAAGGGCGATCCCTTTCATTGGCCTGAAAATAATGAAGGCAAGATAAAAATAATGGATCGTTCTGATAGAGCGATGAAAAATTATGAAGCTTGGAATTTAGATGCTATTATAGCAATCGGTGGCGATGGAACCATGCACATTTCAAAAAGATTAAGTGACATGGGAATGAATATAGTTGGTGTACCGAAAACCATTGATAATGATCTTGAGGCAACAGATCAAACTTTTGGACATGATTCGGCTGTATACGTGGTTAGCGAAGCACTAGATAGATTACATACTACAGCTTCAACTCATCATAGAGTAATGGTAATTGAAGTAATGGGTAGATATGCTGGTTGGATTGCATTACATGGTGGATTAGCTGGTGGTGCAGATATTATTCTACTTCCTGAAATACCTTTCGATTGGGAAGCAATTTATGATAAAGTTGAACAACGGAATATGCAAGGGAAAAAATTCAGTTTAGTATGTGTAGCTGAAGGAGCCAAGGCGAAAGATGGTGAAATGATAGTAAAAGCTAAGGATATTAAAAGAACCGACCCAATTCAGTTAGGTGGGATAGCCGAGTATGTTTCCAAAATGATCACTGATAACACAGATTTAGAAACCAGATATACCGTTTTAGGACATTTACAACGTGGCGGGAGTCCAACACCTTATGATAGAATACTATCAACAAGATTTGGGACCTACGCTATTGAGTTAGCTATAAAGAAAAAGTTCGATAGAATGGTTGCTCTCAAAGGTTCTGATATTACTAGTGTGAAAATAGAAGATGCTATTAAAAAGCAAAAGTTAGTCACAAGAACCAACCAGACTTTACAAACAGCTGTAGCTGTTGGAGTAAATTTTGGTATGAAGAAGTTATAATTTTATTGCATTTATCTCAAAAATATATTAGGTTTTGATTCTATATTTTTGTTACAAGGGGTCGTAGTTCAGTTGGTTAGAACGCCTGCCTGTCACGCAGGAGGTCGCGAGTTCGAGTCTCGTCGACCCCGCAAAAAATCCTTACAATTTATTGTGAGGATTTTTTTTACCATATTAACTATATTACTTGGCATAATAAATAATATTGTTTGAAAGGATTGTTTAATGGCTATCTCAAAAAAATATTTAAAATCTAAACCTATTTGTAAAGTTACTTTTAGAGTTCCTGCAGAAATTGGGATTAATCACAGAGCAGCATTTGTACTAGGCAGTTTTAATAATTGGGATAAAACTTCTCATAGAATGAAAAAACTTGTTAAAGATGGTTCATTCTCCATTGTAGTTGATTTAGAAGCAGGTGCTGAATATGAGTTCAAATATTTACTTGATGAAGATTTGTGGTTAAATGATGATTCTGCTGAAAAACAAGTAACTACTCATTATGGTGATTCTTCAAATTCCGTTATTACTGTTTAGTTAGTTTGTCTTTCTTCTCATTGATTTTTTAAGCAATATTTTTATTTTTACTCGCATAAATTATGCATTATTTACTTCGAGCGGAATTTTAAATTTAAACTTACTTCCTTCTCCAATTGAACTTTCTGCCCAAATTTTTCCACCATGTTTTTCAATAAACTCTTTACAAAGAATTAAGCCTAAACCTGTTCCTTTTTCTTTGTCTGTTCCCTTTGTAGTTACATGCTCATCAATTTTAAATAATTTGGCAAGAATTTCATCCTTCATTCCAATCCCGTTATCTTCAACTGAAATCTGAAACATTTTTTCATCTGTAATTTCTTCAACTACTATTGTTATCTCTCCACCTTGCTTAGTAAACTTTATAGAATTTGATACAAGATTTCTTAGAACAGTATCAATCATAAATTTATCGGCATTTAAATAGAATTCTTCATCAATACTATTTGATAAGTTTATTTTTTTTCGAGTTGCATTGACTTGGTATAGCGCTATAACATCATTTGTCAGATGATTAAGATCAAACTTGATTGGATTAAATTCTATTCGTCCGGTTTGAACTCTAGACCATTGAAGGAGATTTTCTAATAAATTTTGAATATTCTTTGATGATTTGTGGATACTACCTGTAAAATCTTTTATCTCATCCTGGGTAAGAGTCTCTAAATCCTCAAGCATTACTTCAGCAAAACCTATGATAGAAGTAAAGGGACTCCTTAGATCATGCGAGATTATAGAGAAAAATTTATCCTTATTTGCATTTAATTCTTTTAAGCGTGTTTCTGATTCAGCTAACATTTCATTTAACCTTGCGAACTCATTAGCATTCTCTTCCATCAATTCCTTGTTAAATTGTAGCTCCTCAACAAAGCGATTCATATCCTCTTCGGCACTAAGCCTTACAGTTATGTCATGAAAAGCAGCAACACAGCCGACAACATTATCATTTCTTTTTATTGGGGATATTACGTAAGAAACTGGAAGTAACTCACCATCCTTATTTAGATAGTAGTCTTCCGGGACTCTAATGGTTTCACCAGTGCTGATTACTTTTTTTATTGGGCAAATTGAATCTTGACTCTCATCATGATTGTGAATAATATCATGAATATTTTCACCTTTCAATTCCTCAAAAGTGTATCCAAGTAATTTAGTGAACTCGGGATTTGCATATTGCAAATTCCAATTGTCGTCAATCATATATATTCCATCACCGATTACTGAAGTGATTTCGTTAAATTGTGTTTCACTCTCTAAAAGCTTTGTCTCAATTTCTTTTCTTTCTGTTATATCTAAGCCTACCGCAAGAATTCCAATGAACTCTCCAACATCTGATATTCTTGGAACTATATTCGTAAGAATCCATCCATAATCCCCATCTGAATTTTTTATCCGAACTTCACAATTAATAACTTCTTTTGTTCTGATTGCTTGTCTCAAACTGTATTTAAAAAATTCAAGATCATCGACATGAATAAATTGATCTATAGATTTATTTTCATAATTACTACCAACATAATCAACGGCTTTTTTATTAACAAAAGTTGGTATTATTTTATTATTTGTTAACCAAACCATGAGGGGCAAATTTTCTGCCATACTTAAAAAACGAGATTCACTTTCTTTTAACTCCTTTTCCGTTCTCTTTCTTGTATCAATATCGCTTAGTATTCCTGCAATTCTAAGTGGATTATTATTTTCATCTCTAACTGCAACTTTACCTTTGTCCAGCACCCATTTCCAATCACCAGATTTAGTTAGAGTTCTATACTCACAAATAAATTGATCTGTTTTACCTTCTAAATGAGCATGTAGAGACTCAAGAACAAAGTCAACATCATCTTCATGTATGTTGCTTTGCCACATTTTTATATCAGATTTCAATTCACCCTTTCTATATCCAAGTATTTCATAATATTGTTTACTATGATATATTTCATCCTTCAATATATTCCAATCCCAAAAACCATCATTAGAACCATCAAAAACAATTTGTAATCTCTCAGCATTTTCCGTCAACAATTCAACCGCATCATCTCGTTCTTGAATTATTTGTTCTTTATCCTGTGTATCATTTTCATTATTGTTATTGCATTCAATAACTTCTTTTTTCTTTTTTAGTAGTTCTTCATAGTTTTTCCTAATTGTATCTTCTCGAGCAGAAATTTGGATATAGACAACTTCATTATTTCGTTCGACTGGTCTGAATTCAATACTATAAGATAATTTTCTACCAATTATTTTATATTCAATCGTATCCTTAAATTTCTCACCCAAAAATGCTCTTTCTAACCAGATATCCCATTTCGATTGCAAATCAGTAAATCTAGCAAGACCGATATATTCATTTATTGGTTTTGTATCATCAAAGCTTTCACTTACAAATATTTCAAAATTTTTCCTGAAAGATTGATTACAATAGGCAAGTTGATATTCTTTGTCAAAAGCACAAATTAAATCACTGGTGGCATCTAGAATAACTTGATGATCTGGAGCAAGTTTTGGGTTAAATACTTTTTCTTTAATCATAATTTTAGTGCTTTATTAATATTATCCTTTTCATTATCGTAAATTAATTGCGACTATTTAAGAACTTATCTCATTTTATTGCGTCTATTTAATTAAATTAAGAAATAACTGAACTTCTGGTTTAAACTATGTTTACATTCATTTTATGGATAATTTTAGCAATAATTTCACTTCCGTTAGCAATAGGAGTTTTGTTTTTATATCCCCTTATCTGGCTGTTTCTATTGCCCTTCAGGTTAATTGGACTTACTGTTGACGTGATTTTTGAAATACTAAAATCTATAATTTTATTACCGTTTAGAATTTTGAAAATCATCTAAATGAGGAATAATTTATTTATTATTTCTTAATCTAGCCTCAATTTAGTACCTTTCGCCTAAAAGATCTCACATCCTATTATGTGTTGCAATGATAAATTATCTGAATAAAACTGTATTTTTACTTTTCCTTATATTGCAAATCACTTCATGTAAAACCAAAATTAAAGAAATAAATACAATGACTGATACAACAAGCTTGAATACTAATCATCTTATTAATGAAAAAAGTCCATATCTTTTACAACATGCACACAATCCTGTAAACTGGTATCCTTGGGGTGAGGAGGCCTTTGAAAAAGCTAAATTGGAAGATAAACCAATATTTTTATCTATTGGATACTCAACTTGTCATTGGTGCCATGTAATGGAGCATGAATCTTTTGAGGATGAGGTTGTCGCAAAATTGATGAATGAAACTTTCATTTCAATAAAAGTCGATCGTGAAGAGCGACCAGATATAGATAATATTTATATGTCAGTCTGCCAAATGTTGACTGGAAGTGGTGGATGGCCATTAACAGTAATTCTGACTCCTGAACAAAAGCCATTTTTTGCTGGAACTTATTTCCCCAAAAATTCCAGAGGTGGAAGGATTGGACTAATGGAATTAATACCAAAAATTAGCAAAGCATGGCTGGAACAAAAAAAAGATATATATACTTCTGCAAATGAAATTACTAGTCAAATAAAAAAAGCCATTAAGATTGAGGATAATGCAACAACTTCTCAAGATGTTCTGAATAATGCATTTTCTATATTTGAAAATAGATTTGATAAAGAATTTGGAGGTTTTGGTGAACGACCCAAATTCCCTTCCCCTCATAATCTATCTTTTTTACTTAGACACTATCAATATTCAAAAAAAGTAGAATCTCTAAATATGGTAATAAAAACTTTAACTGAAATGAGAAATGGTGGAATATTTGATCACATCGGTTATGGTTTTCATAGATATTCAACCGACAAAAAATGGTTCTTACCACATTTTGAAAAAATGCTTTATGATCAGGCAATGTTAACTATAGCTTACACAGAGGCATACCAGCTAACCAAAAATAGTCTATTCAAACAAACTGTTACGGAAATTTTGACTTATGTACTCAGGGATATGACTTCACCTGATGGAGGATTTTATTCTGCCGAGGATGCTGATAGCGAAGGTGAAGAAGGAAAATTTTATTTATGGAAGAAGGAAGAAATAATTAAACTTCTTGGCAAAGAGGATGGTGAATTATTTTCAACTATTTTTAATATTGCTGACGAAGGCAATTATTTTGAAGAAGCTTCAGGACATCAAACTGGTACCAATCATCTTTATTTAAGTAGTGATGCTGATATGCATAATCTATCTAGCAATGATTTGCAGATAAAATTAGATTCCTCAAGAGAAACATTATTTAGAGAGAGAGAGAAAAGAATCCATCCATATAAGGACGATAAGATCTTAACGGATTGGAATGGACTAATGATAGCATCATTAGCAAAAGCTGGAAGAGTTTTGAATAATGGAGATTACACAATTGCAGCGGAAAGATCGGTAGAATTTATTTTTTCTAATCTGGTAGATGATAATTGTAAGTTGCTTCATAGATTCAGAAATGGCGAATCAGGAATTAAAGCTCAAATTGATGATTACTCGTTTTTAATTTGGGGATTATTGGAACTATACGAGACAACTTTTAAGACTGAATATCTTAAGAAGTCAATCGAATTAATTGATCATTTGATTGAAAACTATTGGGATAATGAAAATAATAGTGGATTTTATTTTACATCGGAAAACAATTCTGATCTAATTTCCAGACCAAAAGAATATTATGATGGAGCAATTCCCTCTGGAAATTCAGTAATGTACTCCAATTTATTAAAAGTGAATAAATTAACTGCAAATTCAACATACTTAGAGTATGCAGAAAAGTTAAATTCAGCGTTCAAGAACTTAGTTGAACGTTCTCCAACAGGATTTTCACAATTTTTAATTGGGATGCAATTTTCGTTAAATCGTTCTTATGAAATAATAGTTGCTGGTGATAAGGATTCAAAAGAAACAAAAGAAATTCTTGATACAATAAATTCTAATTTTATTCCAAACAAAGTTGTTATGCTTATTGATGAAAAAAACAAAGATGAAATAGGTCGAATAGCACCATTTACTCAAAACTACTCAATGCTGGATGGAAAAACTACAGTTTATGTATGCCAGAATTATATTTGTAGTTTGCCAACAACTGACAAATCAAAAGTTATTGAATTGCTAAATGATGAGTAAAATTATCTTAAGGTAGATTTTCCTTTAAAATATTGTATAATAGCGATCCAGATAAAGCTCCGACTAAAGTTGATATTGCAGCATATTCGCCAGTTCCAATTTGAGCAAAAATTGGTCCTGGGCAAGCTCCTGTAATTGCCCATCCAATTCCGAAAATTATTCCGCCAATTATAGTGCCTTTATTCAATACCTTGCCATTAAAATCTAGTTCTTCTTTATTTGCACTTTTAAGCCCTAATCTCTTCATAATCAGAACGGAAACTGCTCCAACAAGAACAGCAGTTCCAATGATTAAATACATATATGGTTCTTCAAATCGAAACATCTTTTGAATTCTGAACCAGCTTATTACTTCTGATCTGGTCAAAACAAATCCAAAAGATATTCCAAATAAAATTGAGACAAATTTATTCATAATTCTATTCCACGTCAATCAAAGTACAAATGTGTAAAGAAGTCCACCAACAAAAAAGGAAATGGTTGCCAGCAAACTGCTTAATTGCATCATAGATAATCCAGTTATTGAATGGCCCGAAGTACACCCATTTGCATATCTTGTTCCAAATCCTACCAATAATCCACCAACAAAAAGTTTTAATAATCCTTGCAAGGAATAATAATGTTCAGGGAGAAAATCGATAGAAGAACTTGACAAAATGTTTGATGCAAAAAAGCCGCCAATTACAATTCCAATCACAAAATATAGTTTCCAATCATTTTTTTTAATCTCATCAGAATTAAAAAGAACCTTTGTTTTAGGGAGAATAACCGAACACACATTTTGCATAGCGGAAGATACCCCAAAGTGTTTATTTCCAATTAATAAAATGGCTGGAACAAATAATCCAATAAGAACTCCATAAACTAGCCAATTTAGATCATTAAATATTTCCATATCAATCTCTTAGTCTTTGATGATTATAAAGGAATAAGTTATGTTTACAGTTTTTTGCAACATTGCAGAAACTGAACAATATTTTTCCATTGATAAATTTACAGCTTTCTCAACCTTAGCAGAATCTATATCTCCGTAGAATTGAAACTCAATATTGATGTCAGTAAAAATAGCCGGAGTTATTTCATAATCTCTTTCCCCATCAATAAAGATTTTAAGATCTTTAAGATCTTGTTTTTGCTTTTTAAGAATACTGATAATATCCATGGCGCCACAAGAACCAAGTCCCATTAAAATTAATTCCATTGGTCTGGCTCCGGAATTAGTCCCCCCAATATCGTTTGATCCATCAATATTAACTGGAACTTCTGAGGCTCCTATTCCCTCAAAATGAAAATTTTGATCTACTCTGTTTAATGTTATTTTCATAATTATTCTTTATTTAGATTTTTTTAATGCCAGTTCTATATCATTACTAATATCTGAAATATTTTCTAATCCTACTGATAATCTAATCGTTGATGGGCCAATTCCGACTAACGAGCGTTCACTATCGCTCAGTTTGGAATGTGTAGTTGAAGCTGGATGAGTGACAATTGTTCTTGTGTCTCCCAGATTTGCAGTTTTTGATATCATTTCAACATTATCTACAAATCTTTTTGCTCTTTCAAATCCACCTTTAACACTTATTGTTACGATACCTCCACCTATTTTCATTTGTTTTTTTGCTAATTCATATTGAGGGTGAGTCTTTAGGAATGGATACTTTACTGTTTCAATTTCTGAATTATTGCTTAGAAGTTCAGCTAGTTCTAATGCATTACTGCAATGTTTTTCCATTCTAATTGAAAGAGTTTCAAGGCTCTTAGATAAAATCCAAGCATTAAATGGAGAAAGAGAAGGTCCAGTCTGCCTAGCGAAGAATCTTATATCTTTAATTAAGTCTTTTCGACCTACTGTTACTCCACCAATTACTCGCCCCTGCCCATCAATGTATTTGGTAGCCGAATGAGTAACTAAATCTGCACCGTAATCAATTGGGTTTTGAATAATGGGAGTAGCAAAACAATTATCCACATTAAAAATTAAATTGTGTTTTTTACTTAATTTACCGGCCCACTCTAAATCAATTATTTCTAATCCAGGATTAGACGGCGTTTCGATGAATAACATTTTTGTATTAGGCTTGATCTCCTTTTCCCATTCGTCGGGATCATCTGCATCAACATAGGTATGATCAATTCCCCACTTTGGAAGAATACTAGTTAAAATTTGATGAGACGAACCGAATACAGCTCTCGATGCAAGAATGTGATCTCCAGTTGAAAGTAATGAAGCAAATCCACTAAATACGGCCGCCATGCCTGAAGCAAAAGCAAATCCATCTTCAGCATTTTCCAATGCAACCATTTTATCAATAAATTCACTTGTATTAGGATTTGAAAATCTTGAATAAATATTTCCTTCAACTTCTTCTGCAAAAAGCGCCCTTCCATGTTCGGCATCATCGAAAAGAAAACTAGAAGTCAGAAAAAGTGGTACTGAATGTTCTCTATTTTCGGATTTTTTTACTTGAGTCCTAATCGATTTTGTTTCTTTCTTCATTTTTCCTCTATATAATAAAAAAGTCTTCCAAACAGTTGAAAGACTTCATTTAGTTATAAATATTTAACGTCTTTCAGAAAATTAAAAACTCCGTAGCATACATACATATTTTACCAATTACTATTTGACTATTTTTATTTTGGTTCTTCATTACTTTTCCAAGATACAATTATATGACAAGTTTAAAATATATTATCTAAATATCAAGACCAATATCAATCGATATACTTTTTTTTATGAAAGGAATGAATTTATGCAGATTAGTTTTTTTTTATTAATGAAAGATAACTAGCCATATTTTTTGCAGCAAGCCTGATTTCTTTTTCAGTTTGCTCATCAATACATAGACCTTCATCATCAAACTTGTTTTCAATTTGGGCGATTGAGACAACTCTTGGCAGAACAAAACCTCCAATGTGAGAACAAACCGTTCTAAGTTGCTCTAATGATTTTGTGGCACCTAATATTCCACTTGCCAAACCAATTAATCCAATTGGTTTTCCTTTTAGTTCCGAAGGGAACCCAGAATTTTCTATCATCAATTTTAACTTGGCTGTAAAACTCCCGTTGTATTCTGGACAACCAATAATATAAGCATCTGCGGATTTCAATAAGTGCCTTAACTCATCAGAATTATCATTATCAATTTCTTCACCAGGGAAAGGCAATATAAATTCTTTTAATCTAAGATCTTCTACTGAATGATTTTGTTTTAGGAATTCATCTTTTACAATATTGAGGGTAAATCCGGTGTAATTCTTATTTTGCACACTGCTATTAATAAGAACAATGGAAGCCATATTTCTCTTTCTAAATTTTATGTAAATATTTTAATTAAAATTTACCTAAAAAAGCGATTCTTTACTGAGAAAGATTTTATCACCAACTTTAGTTCCATCAAAAGAATTTTCCATATTTTGAGAGGAGCGAACAACGTATATGCTTCCATTTTGATATGCGGTAATCTCTATTGGTTCTCCATCTAAAACCTCAATTAATAGCTTTGATGTTTCTTGTGGAAGTAAACCATCAGCATAATCATCTATATAATCAGTGTTTGAAAGTCTTGCTAATGTATTAAGTGCGGTTTCTGTTTTGGCAGAGTCCGTTCTAATACCATCAATGGACCAATAATCATCAAGTTTAACCAACTCAAATGATTCTGAGTTACTGGAAGTAAAACTTAATTTATTCCAAGAATTTTTATCTGACTTAACAACTGTTTCATCTCTAAAGCTATTTACATCCTTATTGAAAGTCATATCCAAAAATCCATCAACTTCATAAACATCTGTTTCGTCCATCAATCTTACAAAAGTTGACATTGATCTTGGTTGTTGAAATGCAAATTTGCCAATAATTAAATTGAGCACTTCTGACCCACTCTCATTAACAACAACTCTCGTAGCTGAAGAATCAACTTGGTATTCTGTCCATTTAGCTTTGCTTCTTGCAGCAACTCTTTTTGGTTTTAGCTTAGCCAATTCATTAAATATATTCTTGATTTTAAAATTAGGCACAGTATAGCTTTTAGCATTCTCATTCATTACCTTCCAAACTTCATCATTTTTTAGAAATTTGACTTCCAACCCATTTTTAGATTTTGGGAAGATTGAAAAACTTGAGATTGCACTAGTATCAATTGAAACCAAATCTTTTCTAAAAGAACGTTCATTTTTAGTTGATTCAGTTGTGAAAACTAATATTACTAAAACTAATAGAATTGCAAAAACAATCCAGAGATTCTTATTTGAATTTTTATTAAACATAGTCAGTCGATTTTATAATATTTCTAATTTTCTTTTTATATTGAAATCTTATTGCTCCAAAGAGAATAATTAAAACTATTGGCAGCAAAAAATTTGCATACTTAACAACAGATTTGGTTCCATCTTCAAGCTGTGCATCTAACGGTCTCGATGTAATTCCCTTAGTTCTTAATTCAATCAACCCAGTATCATCAGAAAGCCAATCAATTGCATTGGTCATTAAATTCACATTATCAGGTTGAAGTTGTTGAGCACCTTGTCCTTCACCATTTACTGCGAAATCGCCATCACTAAAAACTACCATTTTTGAAAAAGTGTTGTTGGCTATATTTCCTTCCAAAGCAACCGCAACTGGTATTGAGGACATTTGAAAGTCATTACTTCCCCATTGTTTTTGAATATCAAAATACAGGGGCAATGTTTCCAATGAAGCCTTTTCTGATGTTGAAGCTAACGTAACATAACTAATTGTTGTATCCTTTGGTGCAATAGTTAATGAACTGGCAAACGGAAGTAAAACTGTTTCTAACCCTTTGGTAATTGGGTGATCGGTAAATTGAGAAATCATAGGCAGATATGGAAAACTAACCGGAGTATTCATTCTGAACATTCCTTGCTGTTGTTGAACCATTACTGAGCTACAATTTGCATCCAAAACAAAATTATCTTCTATTGTCACACCATATTTACTCAACCAATTAGAAAATCCAGTTGAAATCAATTCTCCGGAAGCATTTTGGAAATTTCCTTTAACATTATTGATTGCTAATAAAAGCCTTCCTCCTCGAGATAAAAATTGATCTAAATAACTAAAATCTCTCTCAATGATTGAGTCTGTAGGAGCGATTACAGCGATTGTTTTATAATCAGAAGGAACTCCATTGGTGTCAGATAAATTAAAAGTTTTTACATCATACATAACATTTAGCTGAACATTCAACTGTTGGAATGCGGCTAAATTTGGCTCGCCATTCCCCTGCAGCAAACCAACTATTGGTCTGCTTTGCATAGATATTTTCTTAATGCCGGAAGAGAGAGCATATTCCATAGCTGCACCTGGCTGAATAAAAGGAATAGGTTCTTTTTTATCTCCCATTTGAATCAATGCACCAAGATATGCTTTTTGCTGTTTGAGTTGATCCTTATCTCTTACATTAATCATTATAGGTGATATTCCGCTCTGTTGAGCTTTCATTTCTGTTTCTTGATCTTCGTTCGGATTTATGAACTCATAAACAACTTGACCATCAGAACGATTAGAATATTCAATTAAAAGATCTTTAAAATCCTGTCGAACTTTTTCAATGTTAGGAGGTAAATCTTCAGAAAAATAGGAAGTAACCGTAACGGGCTCATCCAAATTTTCTAAGATATCTGTAGTAGCATCACTAAGTGAATACCTCTGATCTTCAGTTAGATCAAGTCTAAAAGAATATCTGGTTGAAAGTACATTAGCCAGAATTAGAATTGCAATAATTAAAAATAGCGTCGTTTGAACTTTTCGTTTTGTTAGCATAATACTTTATTACTCAACTATATTTCGTTTTGATAAAACTGTGTCGGCCAACAGCAAGCTGGCAACCGTAATTGAAAAGAAATAAATTAAATCTTTAGAATCCAGAACACCTCTTGAAATTGATTCATAATGTGTTGAGAGACTCAGGTAATTAAAAAAGTAGGAAATTGTACCTGTAAAACTACTTGCAAGTACATCAAAAATAATCAAGAAAAATACACCAATGAATAAAGCCAACAAGAAGGCAACTATTTGATTATTTGTGATACTACTTGCAAATAAACCTATACTTGTAAATGCCATACTCATCAAGATCATTCCCAAATAGCCACTCCAGACAGACCCATGATCTATTGGGCCTAAGAATGAAATGCTAATGTAATATGGTATTGTCAATAGAAGTGCAACTCCAATCAACATTATTACAGCGAAAAATTTACCGACAACAACTTGTAAATCAGTTATGGGTTTTGTTAGAAGTAATTCTAATGTCCCACTTCTCTTTTCTTCAGCAAGCATTTTCATTGTTAATGCAGGGATAAAAAAGAAGAGTGTCCAGTAAGCAATTGAGAAAAATGGCATTAGTGTTGCCTGACCAACAAAGAAAACATCAGAACCAAATAACCACGTGAAGAAACCACTTAGTCCTAAGAAAACGACCAACAAAATATAAGCCGCTAAAGTGTCAAAAAAGGTTCTAAATTCTCTTTTCGCAATAATCCAAATAGATTTCATAAATTATTTTCCAAATTCTAACTTCAGATGAATTAACATGCTTCGACTCCGCTCAGCATGAATATTTAGTAACTATTATTAATTTGTAGTTAAATCTCTAAAAATATCTTCTAATTTTGTTTCAATTGGTGTTAGTTCAGAAAGAATCCAGTCATTTTTTACACACATTTCAAAAATTGGTTTCTTAGAACTAGCATCATCCTTACTATTTATAATAAATGTAAAATTATTTTCTTTGATTGGATCAACCAATCCAACTGATTCTAAACTCTGCAAAGTAGTTATTACTTTATCCTTATCTTCAGCCTCAGAAATTCCAACTTTAAGAACTTCTTGCCCTTGAGCTTGTTTTCTCAATGATTCGGATGTTCCATCAGCAACAATTTTTCCATCATCAATTATTAAAATCCTATCGCAGGTAGCTTCAACTTCAGGCAAAATGTGTGTACTTAGAATTACTGTTTTTTCCCTACCAATTTCTCTGATAAGATTTCTTATTTCAACAATCTGGTTTGGATCTAATCCAGTTGTAGGTTCATCAAGAATCAAAATTTCAGGATCATGAATTAATGCTTGAGCTAATCCAACCCTTTGTTTATATCCTTTTGATAATTCACCAATTTTCTTATGCTTCTCAACATTAAGTCCACAGACTTTTACCATTTCTACAATTCTACCTTGAATTTTATTCTTAGGTACATTTTGCAGTTCGGCAATAAATTCCAAATATTCTAAAACTAGCATATCTTGATAAAGAGGATTACTTTCAGGTAAATATCCAATTAACGGTTTTATTTTTTCAGGATCTTCTAAAACTGAAATTCCATTAATTCTGACCTCACCATCGGATGGAGCCATATACCCAGTAATAATTTTCATTGTTGTAGTTTTCCCCGCCCCATTTGGGCCAAGAAATCCAAGAACTTCTCCAGTTTTAACTTCAAATGAAATATTATCTACTGCTCGTTGATTTTGATACTTTTTGGTGAGATTACTTACAGAAACACTCATATAATCCAGGACCTATAATTTTTTAGAAGCAAAATTAAATATTACAAAAAATAAATTCAAGAACTAGAAATTATTTTTTAAAAAATTTTAACAATTGGGAATAGAAATAGTTTCAATTATTTTTTAACTAAAACTTTTATACCATCTTTACCGGCTACAATAACTTTTGAAGTAAGATGCAAAAACAAACCATGCTCAATAATACCTGCTTTATTTTCTAATTTATCAGCTAATTCAAACGGGTTTTGAATTATACCGAAATTTGCATCTATAATATAATTTCCTTCGTCTGTCATTACGGGTTTACCATTTTCATAACATCTTAAGCTCGGTACTCCGTTTATCGAGTCAACAAATGATTCAACCACTGGATATGCAAACTTTACGACTTCTAGTGGAACTGCCCATTTTTCACCTAACTTCTTAGATATTTTGGACTCGTCAACAACTGCAATAAATCTTTCGCTAGATTGTATTAATATTTTCTCACGCAAATGGGAAGCCCCACCACCTTTTATTAAATTGAGATATATATCAACTTCATCTGCTCCATCAATAGTTAAATCAATAGACTGTTTATCATGAAAAGTTATCAGAGGTATTCCCAGTTCAAGGGCTAGTTTTTCTGTTTGCAGTGAACTTGCTATGGCTACAATATCAAAGAGTTCACCATTTCTTATTTCTTCTGCTAATTTATGAATTGCATAGAATACAGTACTTCCGGTACCGAGGCCAACTACCATTCCAGATTTAATTTCTTCTACAGCTTTTTCAGCTGCTTGTTTTTTAAATGCTTCAATCATGAATACTCCAACCTATTTTGGATTAGTCGCAAATACTGTAAGTTCAGTAATAAATCCTCTATCATTCATTTCTAATGATGAAACAACCGCATGTGCTATATCTTCTGCCATAAGCTTTGTAGGGTTGAATTCTCGTTTTTCACCGCCAGCATTTACAAAAAACTCGGTTTGTACTTCCGATGGATTTATGAGAATAACCCTAACATTATACGGCCTTAATTCAGCCCTCCAACATTCGGTCATTCCGCGTAGAGCAAATTTTGATGCAACATAAGCTGTCCCACCAATAAATCCTTTTGTAGCCGCGGTTGAAGCAATATTAACTATCGCTCCCGATTTTTGTGTCTTAAATATTTTAGATGCTTCTCTAGCAGCAAGTGCTGCACCAATTACATTTGTCTGAAGAACACTGTTAAATTTATCAGCATCAACATCCTGAAGTTTTTCAAATGTTCCGAATCCAGCATTGTTAATCAAAACATCTAGATTCCCATATTCAGTTTTGATTTTTTCAAATAAACTAACTACATCTTCTTCATTGGAAACATCCGAAACAATCGGGATCAATCGGTTTTCAGATGCAGCAGTATCCAATCGTTCTTTATTTCTTCCAGTTATTATTACTTTTGCACCCTTTTCTTTTAACTTCTTGGCTGTAGCTAATCCAATTCCTAAAGAACCGCCAGTTACTAATATTACTTTATCTTGTAAATTCATTTTGTTCCTTTCAAATTATTCTTTAATAATATTTTACAGATATGTTTAATTTACTCATTCCACCTTTATCATCTGCACAGACTATATTTACTATTTCATCTTCGGGCCTAAAGAAAACCTTTTCACCGGGTTTACACTTTTTGTAGAATGAATTATTAATATACCAATATTGCGATAAAACATTTTCTGCTGAAATAGCTTGTAATAATATTTTTTGAGTTGATTTTTCATCTAAGAAGTAATCATAGTTTTTTAATGGAGAAACTATTTTGGGACCCTCATCAGCTAAACGATAATTACACTCAGGATTGTGTTTAGGTGGTTCACTAAATTCTACATTATTTTTCTTATACCACAATTTAAGTCCAGCATCGAAATTCGGATAACTAACTTTTTCATAATCAATTGATTCTAAGCAATTTGGACAATACTCAATTTCTTTTTTAGTATTAACCATTAAAACTTTATTTCTATCACACCTTTTATGAGTAGATACATCTTCAATAAAATAATCGAAGATTTGATTTTCGCAATTTTCTGAAGCTAACAAACCAGATTCTGAACAGACTTCTCTTTCTAAAATTTTATAAGGTTTATCATACCATTTTTTATCTGAATCATAATCAAGAGCATTAAACAGTTCAAACAAAAGTGGGACTGCCATCTCTGCTCCCGATAAATATGGAGATCCTTCTCCACTAAAATTACCTAGCCATACTCCAATTGTATATCTTGGATTCATCCCAATTGCCCATGCATCTCTCTTGCCATATGATGTTCCAGTTTTCCAAGCAATTTTGGGTAGTTTTGAATCACCAACAAAATTATTTGGGAAATCGGGGCGTTCAATATTAGATAGAATATTAGTTGTTAAGTAGGCCGATGCTGAAGAAAAAACTTTATTTGAATTTTGATCTACTGAATTGGTTAAATACTTAATAGGAATTATTTCACCATCGTTTGAAAAAGCTGTATACGCTCTTACTAGTTCTTCAAGCGAAGTTCCACAGCCACCAAGAATTACAGATAATCCCAATTTTTCCTTATCCGTATAGATTTTAGAGAAGCCCAATTTATTCATATTTTGCAAAAATATTGGCAGATTAATTTTTTGTAATAAGTAAACTGCAGGTATATTTAATGAATTCATAAGAGCAAATTCCGCTGTAACTTCACCATTAAATTCATTATCATAATTTTCTGGTTCATACCCGCTAAAATCTGTTGGAATATCTAAAAGCTTCATTTTGGGAGTTAATATTCCTTTATCAAATGCTTGGGCGAATAAAAAAGGTTTTAATGTTGAACCAGGTGATCTAGTTGCAATTATTCCATCAACCTGTCCCGAAGATTTGTTATCAAAAAAATCAGCTGAACCACAATAAGCAACTACATTATTGTTTTCATTATCAATAACAATTACAGAACCATTGGAAATATTCTTACTTCTAATTCTTTTCACATAATTAAGTAGAAGACGTTCAGACCGGTTTTGCATTTTCAAGTCTAAGCTGGTATGATATTTAACACGATCAAATTTTTCACTTACTCTCTGACTAAAATGTGGAGCCAGTTTAGGAATTTCAAACCTATTTTGCTGCATTGGTTCATTTTCTGCATCAATTAAATTATCTTCTCTAAATATTTGTTCTGAAAGAAATCTATTTATCCAAGTATCCCTTTTAATTATTGTTTGTTTTACATTTCTATCCAGCCTTAACTTATTAGGAGCATTTGGAATTACACAAAGTGAGATTGCTTGGGCCAAACTCAGTTTATTGGGAGGATGATTAAAATAAATAAAAGATGCCGCCCTAACTCCTTCAATGTTTCCTCCGTAAGGAAGATAGTTTATATACATCTCTAAGATTTCATTTTTAGGATACAACAACTCAAGTTGAATTGCTCTAAATGCTTCTTTTATTTTGCTCAGATAGTTTCTATTAGCTGGTTCTAATATTCTTGCAAGTTGCATTGTAATAGTAGATGCTCCAGAAGTAATTTTTCCATTTACCATATTATTATAGAAAGCTCTAAAAATTGAAATTGGATTTACTCCAAGATGCCAATGGAAATATTTATCCTCTTTGCTTATTAGGGCTTTCAATAATTCTGGGGAAACCTCATCAACTGAAGTTTTCATTCTCCATTTCTGATCTTTAGTTAGATAGGCTGTTAAAAGAGTTCCATCCTCAGCCAGAATTTCCTTAGAAAACGTTTTAGGTTCTGGAAGAGGGAATAAGAAATTCATTATCTGCAAGAATATAAATATTCCAACTAATCCTAATCCAACTCGACTAATTATATTAAGAATTTTATAATTAAACATTATTTAACAGTTATTACTCCTGCCCCATTAAATGAATGATATTCTTTATCATACATTGCTTCTGCACCAATTACTGGTAATTGAAATTCTCCTTTATTTACAACTCTTAGCATATAATAAAACTCATAATTTCTCTTAGAGACTGATCTTGTAAATAAAATTAACCTATCATCTCGAATATCCATATGATCTAGAATCATTCTATCTTTTACTTTCCAATCAAAATTTGTTGAAGTAGATAACCTAGGGTTTTCAATTTCAAATCCTGCAGGTATTAAATCAGATATTGCAATATTTTCTGCTGATCTAGTTCCACCTGTTAACGAGATTTTACAAACTATCAAATCACCCTGCTTAAACTGACTATTTACAATTTCTTGCTTGGATTTATAATCATAATATGTTCTTCTAATTTTCATTTGTGAATCAATTTCTTTCACTTTTTTGCTCTTGCTAATTCCCTCTGAGTTCCAGAAGTAATAGACTTTTCCTTTACCATTTGCCTTTAGCAATATTGAATTATCTTTTGTTTCTATATCACTTATGGTTAGAGGTTTATTTTTATAACTATTTGTAATTTCTCCATCGATAACAATATCAACCTTAAGATCTGAATTAGATTGAGCTTTAAGTGCTTTTCCAAGAGCTAAAAATGAAAATGACTTGTCTTGCGTAGAATACATTTTATCGGAATGTTGGCTAAGATATTTTACAATTAGCGGGATTTGTAAATTGGTTGGATCTACTTCTACCAAAACGTTAAGCATTATGGCATTTGCTCTAATGCTTGAATCGAAACTTCCGCCTGAAAGTCTCTCTGTTGTTTCCGACAAAAATTCTTCTGGAATTATTTCATTGTAACCAGTTCTATTTTCCATTAAAGCATATGCTCCAGCTAAGAAATATTGACTATCTCTTGAAAGCAAATGTGGCATAGATTTATAATAATTCATTGTTGAAATATCACCTTTGCCGGAAAGAGCTAATACATATAAAGAATAGAGAATTTCTTTCTTTGCAATTTTCTTAATTGTCTTTTTATTATTGGTATAAGACGTATAATCATATGTTTTCTTCTCTTTCACTCTACTACTTAAATATGAGAGCACTTTATTCAGTACTTTCTCATCTACATAGAACCCAGCTTTTTTTGCTTCAACTAAAAAATGTGATGCAAAAACTGTACTCCACCAATTAGCTTTTCTCCCTCCTCGCCAATATGCAATTGAACCATCATGTAAAACCATGGATTCAATTTTCTTAATTCCCTCATTTACAAAATAAATCGAGTTATTATTTTTATAGAGTTTAGGATATATTTTTTTTGATATTTCACCAAAATAAAGTTGGGGGAAAACTCTAGATAATGTCTGTTCTAAACACCCATGAGGATAACCGAGTATATATCTGAGGTGCTTAGCAAATTTAATTATTGGTAAGGCACTTATTGTTAGTTCAGTGTTTTGAGAACCGTTAATAAAATGATCTGGGAGATTAATCTTAACTTCTTCTCCGGCTTTAATTTCACCGAATCCACTTTCAACAACTAATGGCGATATAGGTCTGACGCCAATATTTATTACCTCCTTAACTTTGGCAGAACCTTCAGTTTCGAAGGTAATTTTAGCCTCACCTACATTATCGTCAGCTAAGAAATTAAATTCTACATTAGCTGTTGAGTTTGGCTCAATTTCAACTGTCTTATATTCTTCAGAAACTAATTTTATTACTCCGGAAACTGTAGCCGTTATCACAACTTCACTCTTCTTATCTGTTGTATTAATAAGAGTAACATTTGAAGTCAGCTTATCATTAATGGATAAAAATCTTGGCATTTCAGCTTCTATAATTAAATCATCTGAAACTTTAATGCTTTTCTCTCCAGATCCAAATCTTGGACCATCATAAACCAAGGCCATTAACCTCAGCTCACCATTAAATTGTGGAATTGGAAGAGAAATTTTCACTTCACCTTTACTGTTCGTTTTTTTTATTCCACTCCAATACGAAAGAAGTTTGTATCTTTTTGAAGTTACAGGATTAACTCTCTTTTTAAGTTGTTTTGCTAAATCATCACCTCCAGTTGATGAATTATCATCAGAAACTTCTGGAAGAAGTAATGAATATAAATCATAACTATTTACTTTTAGTGGTCTCTTTGCATACATCATCTTATAAGCATCTGGAGTTTCAAAGTTTTTAATCTGTAAAATCCCTTCATCTACAGCGGCAAATGTTACATAAATGTTTTTATAAGGTGTTGTTTTAATTACAATTTCTTGAGTAGTATTTGGTTTTATCTTATTTGCCGAAATAATATTTACAGGTAGTTTGTTTGCTTTCTTTTCAACTTTTAATGAAGCAAAACCATGACCAACCAAGAATGGAGCTTCACTTTTTCCACCGTGTTCCTTAAAAAGTGTTGCTGAAATAAATATATTTGGCATATAATCATTTGTTATATCAAATGTTGTTTGAGCGGAATTATTCTTAACATCAATATACTTATACTCGTAAACACCATTTCTCTCAAGAGTTAAAAGCAATTTCCCAGAGAATGGACATTTGAACAAAACAGTAGCTTTTTCTCCAGGCTCATAAAGATCCTTATCAAGAACTATGTCAATTCTGCCTTCCTTATCAATTTCAAAATTTGAATCGTCTCCGCCTGACCACCCATACATATAGAAGTTTGATTTTTGATATCCAGAACTTCCTTTCTTTGCAACTCTTAGCTCGTATTGACCTCTATGGTTAGCACTTAGCGATATGACTGACGATTTTCCGCTTATCTCAATTTCTCTTTCCCACTCCACTTTTTCTACTTTAACAGATGTATATCTTGTTCTACCACTATTATCTTTTCTCAAAACAGATTGCCATTCATACCTCACAAGTTTGGCAATAGCTTGATATGGTTTTGAAGGGTGATCATTTTTATCAACAGAAACAATCCCAAAATCGTGATTGTTGTTTTTGCTCAAATAATAATCGGGACGCTTAATCCCTATAAAATCGTCTTTCGTAAAAATGTCAAATTGAGCTACTCTATTTACTGTTCGTCCAGTTAGATCAAATACGCTCGAGTAAATAAATGAAGTAATTTTCCCGCCGCTTTCTAGTTTTTTAGGAATTATATATTCAATTTTTGCAGATCCATTATCATCTAATATCCCCTCAAATGTGTGATTACTAAGATTAGTTTTTTCCCCGACGTAATTTCTAAAACTAAAATCCTTAAATGATTTACTTCTAAAACCAGATTGTTTAAATTGAATTTCCCCCTCATACTTTAGTTTTGCAGCTTTCGCTCCAAAGAGAAATTCTGCATCTAAATCAGCTTTCATTGTTTCATCTGGAGAGTACATTTCGTTTTCAACTTTCAGATTAACTCTAATTTTATCTGGGACAAAATCTTCAACACTAAAATTGTACGATCCAATTAGGTTCTTAGTACCGTTATAAAGTTCAGCTCTATATAACCCAGTTTGTGCATAGCTTGGCATAGTGAAAGATTGCTCGTAAGACCCTTGTTCATTCAGTGTTTTTGCATATTCTTCTAAAACTTTCCCTTGTGGAGTAATAATTTTTAAGACAACGGGTTCATCAGTAATAATATTCATTTCATCATTTCTAATTATTCCACTCAAATTAACGTCTTCGCCAGGGCGATAAAGATTACGTTCAGCATACATATACGCTTTGTAATTATCTGAATAATTTGAAATACCGCCTACATCAAATCTTGAAGTTTCTATTCGAGACTCTCTTAAATAGAGGTAATTAAAATCATTTTCATATTCAACATATATCATCTTTGGCGAATCATCTTCATATTTTCCATTCTTAAGTGGAAATTTTACAGCACCTTGACTATTTGTTAAATCAGAATACATTGATGTATTATGAGTAGAAAAAACTTCAACTTTAGCATTCTGTATTGGCTCTGCCCCGGAAAGTGAGTTGATAAAAACAATAAGTTCATTGTTAGCCTTTTTAACAATTATTCCTAAATCGGAAATTGCTAAAATTTTAGAATCTTTCACCCAACGTTTCTCGTTAGATCTAACCTCTACTAAAAATATTCCTTTAAATTCTGGATCAAGGGCTTTTTCCAAATTTACATTTACAGTATTTAACCAATTTTCAGTTGTCTCTAATTTAACCTTATCCTTGTATAAAGCTTTTCCGTAACTATCTGGGGAGTAATGAGGGCTATATGAATAGCCATAATCGTAGTAATAATCAAATCTATTATTTCTAAATCTATCTTTGAAATAAATAATATTATTTTTGTGAATTTGCGAAACCTCAACATCAACTTCTTCAACATTAACAACATTTACTGTTAAATTTTTACTGCCAGGAAGCATTAAATATTTTCCTTTAGAATCAGCAAAGTTTATTGAAGGATCAATATTTACAAGAGAAATAACTCTTTCATACTCTCTATCGAGAATCCCACCATAAAGTCCTGGCAATCCTTTCTTAACTTTTAACGTGAGAGTTTTTACTTTATTCATTTTTGAAGTTACTCTAATGTGATTATCAAAAACCTTAAACTCCAAAATTTGCTTTGGTTCAAAAGTAATGTACCTTTCAATATTCTCTTTAAGTAATGTTTGATTTGTATAAATATCAATCCATCCATCTTTTCCATCAAATCCAGATGAAACAGAAGTGATGTCTAATTTTGATATTTTAGATAGAGTATATTCAAAAGTTCTGTCCTCTTTCAGGCCTTCTTTATCAAAAATAGATTTTAATCCCTTTGCTATTTTTATTTCAATATCCTGATCTTCATCTGATTGTTTAATTTCACCTAGGTTAATCGCAATAATATCCGATGACTCTGTAGAAACAATTTCATAATTATTTAACGGCTTCCCATCAATTGAAACACTAATTTTTTTTGCAACCTCATCTGGTTTAGTGGCATAACTGAAATATAGATTTGCCTGTATTGTTGTTGTATAAGATTTATGAGGTATTTGCGACCAAAAATATTCAGCTTTAGTTACATCAAACTTTGGTGTATAAAATTTGAACTCCTCAAAATCAGTACTAATATTTTTATTAAAGAGAACTTTATTGGTGATTGTTGCAGAATAATTCTGCATAGATTCCAGCGAATAATCTGGAGAAAACTGGAGTGTTCTTAGGTCAATCCATTTAAACTTACCTTCTAGTTTTGGTACGAACTGAATAAATTCATCATTTAACCATTCTCCAATTTTATCAACGGGAGCTAAATCTTTTGAGAATTCTACAGTAAAATTTGTTGTTTTTTCCACCTCTCCTTTCGGCAGAAAATTTACAATTTCTACAGTGTCTTTTGATGAGCATGAGAATAGAATTATTACGATGAATAGGTAAATGAAATTGAGGCGGGCCATTTTAATCTCTTTTTTAGTTAAAAGTATCTTATTATATAAATATAAATAAAATTTAATATCTGACTGTAACAATTCAACTTTATAATAAATGATATGAAGTCCGCTTCTTGAGATTAAACAACTATATAGGTAAATTTTTGTTTTATTTTAAATAGATTGTTAGAAAGGAATATTATTGAGTAAAAGTAATGTATATATAGAAACTTACGGTTGTCAAATGAACCTTGCAGATACTGAGATTGTGCAAGGTGTTTTAACAAACAAAGGTTATGAATTAACAAACGATATTAAAAAAGCTGATGTAGTATTATTAAATACTTGTAGCATTAGAGAAAATGCTGAACAAAGAATTTATGGTCGTTTGGGAAATATTAAAACTCTAAAGTATGACAAACCTAATTTGATAATAGGTATTCTCGGTTGTATGGCTGAAAGATTGCGTGATGATTTAGTTAAGGATAAAAAAGTGGTCGATTTAGTTGTAGGTCCCGATGAATATAGACGATTACCAGAATTTATTGATACAGCATTTGCGGGAGAGAAAGGAATTGGAGTAAAGCTCTCAAAAACTGAGACTTATGATGATTTACTTCCTTATAGAGTGGATGATGATGGTCTTTCGGCTTGGATTTCTGTAATGCGAGGCTGTGATAAATTTTGCACTTTTTGTGTAGTCCCCTTTACAAGAGGTAGAGAAAGAAGCAGAACATTAGACTCAGTAGTGAACGAAGTTAGAGAGCTTGCAAATAAAGGTTATAAAGAAGTTACCTTACTTGGACAAAATGTCAATTCATATATTGATAATGGTAGAGATTTTGCAGATCTACTTGCTGCGGTTGCAATAGCAGAAAGAACAATCAGAATTAGATTCTCAACTTCACATCCACAAGATTTTTCTGATAAATTACTGTATACCATTGCTGAACACCCCAACTTATGTAATTATATTCATCTTCCTGTTCAATCAGGTTCAAACAGAATATTGGAATTGATGAACAGAACTTACACGATTGAACATTATCTAACTATCATCGATAAAGCTCGACAAATTATTCCTGGAGTTACTTTTTCGACGGACATTATTTCCGGATTTCCAACTGAAACGTATGAAGACCATTTAGCCACTTTAGAAATTATGAGAAAAGTGAGATATGATGGTGCTTACATGTTCAAATATTCGCCAAGAGAAGGAACAAAAGCATTTAGAATGAATGACGATGTTGATGAAGCAACTAAATCAAAGCGATTAACAGAAATAGTTGATGAACAACAGAAAATATCTTACGAAGTAAATCAAGAATTGATCGGCACAGAAACAGAAATTATGATTGAGGGATTCAGTAAAAAATCAAATGAATTTCTTGCCGGAAGAACTGACACAAATAAAGTTGCTATTATTCCAAACCATGATGATATATCAAAAGCTGATTATATTAAAGTTAAAATTAAAAGGGCTACTTCTGGAACTTTATTTGCAGATATAATAGAAAAAGTTGATATTAAAAAAGAATCAAAACAAAAAATAGCATAGATGAAAATAATGAAATACCCAAGTATAGTATTATTTCTATTAGTTACTTCTTTAAGTTTTGCACAAAATGTTAATATAATTCCTCAATTAAAAAAAGTTGAGGCTGGACAACTTGAAGAAGTAAAGAAAGATTTAATTGAATTTCAAAAAAATAATTCAGCTGATCCAAATGTAATTTTTTTACAGGCAGTTATTACAGAAGATGGAGAAAAAGCAAAGAATTTTTATGAGTTAATATATAATAATTTCCCAATTAGCCAGTACGCTGATGCCGCTCTATTTAGAAATTTTTCTTACTTTTATTCATTGGGCTTATATAAAAAAGCCGAAGAATTAAAAGAAAGGCTAAGAAACGAATACCCAAAAACTGCCTACCTAAAAAATACTGAAAGAAATTTTCCTAAAGTTGACGATATGATCATTGTTGATTCAACTCCCTACAGAATAAAATCAAAATCTAAAAAACAATTTACTATTCAAGCTGGGGCATTTAGTAATTTCAAAAATGCAGAAACACTAAAGAGTAAATTCATTATTGATGGATTGGATTCAAAAATAACTCCTAAGACAGTCAATAATTTACTATTACACATTGTAACAGTTGGGAATTTTTCTGATCGTTCTGCAGCCGATAATTTCCTTATAGCTTTGCAAAATAATTATTCCCTTAAAGGAAGAGTAATTGATAGGAACTAACTTAAGTGTTTATTTATGGAATTAATTTTTGTAGGCACAAGTTCTGGAAGAGCCTCACTTAATAGATTTCATTCGTCCCTCCTTTTTAAGCTAAACGAAAATAGCATATTAATAGATGCTGGAGATGGAGTTTCAAAAGCACTTTTAAAACAAGAAATTTCCTATAGTTCAATTTCAGATATTATTCTTACCCATTATCATTCAGACCATTTAGCCGGACTTCCATCCCTTCTGACTCAAATGGTAATATTGAATAGAACTCAATCACTAAAAATTCATACACATAAAGATTTGGTGAAACCACTGCGAATATTTTTAGAAACCAGTTTTTTGTTTTTGAATACTTTTAAGTTTTTAGTTGAGATTGTGGGGTTTGAATTTAACTCAGAAATTAATACAATTGATCATTTCAGATTCATAGCTAGACAAAATTCACATATCAAGAATAAACATAAACTAGATATCCATGAATTAAAATTTCTCTCTTCCAGTTTTTTATTCCAAACAAGAAATCAAAAAATAGTTTATACTTCAGATATAGGTAATTCAGAAGACCTTTATTTATTTAACGATATTCAACCAGATTTATTTATTACTGAAACAACGCATGTAGACTTTTCACAAATAGAAAATTCTATAACAATTCTTAATCCAAGTAAAGTATATCTAACACATATTGATGATGAGCAAAAAATTAAAACTTGGTTTAAAAAATTACCTGAAGAAACAAAGAAGAAATTCATCATTGCAGAAGATGAGATGAAAGTAATAATTAGTTGATTATTCTTGTCAATTTCGTCTATCAAATTGGCGTATTTATTAAGTTGGAAGTCCAGCTCCAAATATTAATTTAAACTATTATTGATTTTTAATCATATTTTAACTTTTTTAAAGTCCTAATCAAAAAAAAATATTGCCATAATGACAGATGGGAATTTAATTTTAAATGTATAATCACGGTATCACTGGTAAATCAAAGCAAATAAAAGATCTTTTAGATATTTCTCATCAAGTTGCGCAATCTGATATATCCGTGTTAATTTCAGGTGAAAGCGGTGTTGGTAAAGATTTATTTGCCAAAGCAATTCACAATTTCAGTAAAAGAGAAAATAAGGAATTAATAAATGTAAATTGCGGAGCAATACCAGAGGGAATATTAGAAAGTGAACTATTTGGACATAAAAAAGGATCATTTACCGGTGCCGTGGATGACAGGAAGGGTTATTTTGAGTTAGCTGATAATAGCACGTTATTCTTAGATGAGTTAGCTGAAATGCCTTTAACAACCCAGGTAAAGCTTCTAAGAGTTCTGGAAACTGGAGAGTTTCTCCCGTTAGGAAGCGAAAGGACAAAAAAAGTTGATGTGAGAATTATTGCCGCAACTAACAAAGATTTACAGATTGAAGTTGACTCTAAAAGATTCCGTAAAGATTTATATTTTAGACTGAAAGCCGTTACACTCTATATTCCTCCGCTCCGTGAAAGAAGGGAAGATATTAATTTGATGATTGAGCTTTTTCTTAATAATTATGCAAATCAAAACAAATTCAAACCACCCATAATTACAAATGATGCATATGATCTATTAAACCAATATACTTGGCCTGGAAATGTAAGAGAGCTAAAAAATGTAATTGAAACTGCGCTTGCACTAGACACAAAAGGAATACTTGACGAAGATTCATTTGTCAACTTATTGTCAAAGCCAAGGATTTTTGAAGAACAAAGAAATCTGCCAGTTTCCCTCCATAAGACAAATGAATCACTTGACAGAGAAATTATCTTGGGAGCACTGATAGAAATTAAAAAAGACCTAAATGAATTGAAAAATTTTGCCTATAATAGCAATGCTCAAAATCAATCGACAACTGAATTAAATGAAATTATCCCAATTAATGTGCTCGAAGAAGAAGCAATTATAAACGCAATAAATTATACGAAAGGAAACAAAAGAAAAGCTGCAAGATTGTTGGGATTAAGCGAAAGAACACTTTACAGAAAGATCAAGGAATACGGAATCTAGTTAAAAAATTATTTTGTCCTTACATAATATAAAAATGAAATCAACTTACTTGAAATTAATAATTATTCTCCCAATTTTAATTCTTTCCGGATGCTCATACTCATTTACTGGTTCATCTGTCCCAAACCATTTAAAATCTATATCAATTCCGTTCTGCATTGATAGAAGTGGAAGCGGTGAACCTAACATGCCGGATGATTTCACAAGTACACTAATTGATCAATTCATTAGTGATAACTCCTTATCTGTTACTGACAAATCAAAAGCTGATGCATTGTTAGATTGTACAATAAATTCAATTTCTGATGCACCTACAGTAATTGAGGGCGGCGAGAACGTTTCTGCAAGAAGATTAACAATAAATGCTAGGGTTATTTACAAAGATTTTGTAATGAAAAAAACTATTTTTGATAAAAGATTTTCTAACTATGGCGATTATGAGAATTCTGGAGATATTCCAACAAATAGAAGTAATGCTATTCAAACTGCAATAGATAGAATTACTGAAGACATCTTACTTGCAGTTGTTTCTGATTGGTAATTCATAGGAACATCTTTTAAATATCTGTATATTTATAAATCTTTTTCACAAAGTTTTGTTTACTCATAATATATATTGTTCATAATAACATATTTTGGGAGACAAAATTTTTTGTTTAAATTAAATAGTCAATCCAACTGAGTATCACATGATTTTTGATGAAATTATTTTAGTTACCTACATACTGACAATGTCAGTATTGTTGTTTTTTGCTAGTCATGGTATTATTATGTTATTTTATCATAAAAAATATATTAAAAATGTTCCTACTTCTGATGATAAAATTGAACTTAATAAAAAAGTTACCATACAGCTACCTCTCTATAATGAGCTTTATGTCACCAAAAGATTAATTGATGCAGTTTGTAAAATTGAATATCCCAAAGAACTTTTAGAGATCCAAGTACTAGATGATTCCACTGATAATACTGTGGAGATAGTTCAAAATTTAGTTACCGAAAAAGTGAAAGAGGGATTTGATATAAAGCAGATTAGAAGGGCTGATAGAAAAGGGTATAAAGCCGGAGCATTAAAAGAAGGGCTTGATGTTGCTAAAGGAGAATTAATTGCAATATTTGATGCTGATTTTGTTCCTAGACCTGATTTTTTAAAAAACACTCTTAAATATTTTATAAATCCCAATATTGGTATGGTTCAGACAAGGTGGGAACATCTTAACGAAGATTATTCAATATTGACTAGAATTCAAGCACTTGCTCTGAACGGTCATTTTGTGATGGAACAACCAATTAGAAATCGAGCTGGTTTTTTCATAAATTTTAATGGCACTGGTGGAGTCTGGAGAAAAGAATGCATTGAAAACGCTGGAAATTGGCATGCTGATACAATTACAGAAGACTTAGATTTAAGTTACAGAGCACAATTAAAAGGATGGAAGTTTATTTATCTTAGAGATATAACAACACCAGCTGAATTACCATCAGAAATGAATGCACTTAAAGCACAGCAATTTAGATGGACAAAAGGAGCAATCGAAACTGCTAAAAAGTTATTGCCAAAAATTTGGAGCTCAAAAATACCAATTCGAATTAAACTCCAATCAACTTTTCATTTAACAAATAATATTGTTTTCCCTTTTATTCTTATAGCTGGAATTTTAAATGTACCATTGATTTTTATTAAAAATAGTGGTCCTTATGGAATATTTTTTAATTTAATGTCCGTATTTGTAGTTGCATTCCTCAGTTCATTTATGTTCTATCTATTTGCTCAAAAAGATGTGTATACAGATTGGCGAAAGAAAATAGCGCTCTTTCCAATATTTATGGCAGGAAGTATGGGATTTGCTGTAAATAATTCTAGAGCAGTTTTTGAAGGACTTATGAATAGAAAGAGTGAATTTGTAAGAACTCCTAAATTTAAAATTGTGGATAAAACTGATTCAATCGTTCCCAATTCATCTTACTCCGATGCATATAAAATTAATTCAACAATTTTGGTTGAAGTAATTCTATCATTCTATTGTTTGATTGGTGTTTTTGCTTCTATTTATTTTATGGAAATTGCAGCTCTTCCATTCCAACTAATGTTTTTCTTGGGATTTTCATCAGTTGCTGCACTTTCAATAAAACATGGTTTTGAAAATAAAAATAATTCTTAAGGATAAATAATTTATGGACAAATTTGCTTTGGTATATGAGTTTAATAAAGAATCTCCTCTCATTACTTATAAGGCATCAAAGGAATTAGAAGCAGAAAACTATTCCAAAGCTCTAGAATTACTGTCCTCGGCGGTAGTGAAGTATCCATACCATGCAACAGCACATTTCCTTCTTGCATTAACATTTGCTCACAATAACGAATTTGAAAAAGCTAAAAAATTTGTTTCTACAGGCAATGATCTTTTGAGAGATAAAAAAACAGCTGACTACTATTTAAATATGATTGAGCATATTAAAAGAGAATCTGAAGGGATTAGTGTTAGTTTTGATGACACTATCAATGAAGTTCTTAATGAATCATTTATTGAGCCTGAGGATTTTAATACTGAAAGTGAATTAGAGCAATTAGAAAATACTTTTGAGAATTCCAATCAATCTGAGAATATAAATTTTGAACAAAATTCCATTGTAACAGAAACTCTTGCAGAAATTTATGCTTCTCAGAATAATTATGAAGAATCTTTAGAAATTTATGAGAAGCTCAAAATCATTAAACCAGAATTGACTGAAAAGTTTGATATTAGAATTGCTGAATTGAATCAAGCAATTGAAATTAAAAAACAGAAAAAATTTAGAAATTAGTGTACATCCTCGTGATTTATTCCCATCAATTATATTTTTAGTTAAAATAATTTATCTTTGGAGAAAGAATGTCTCATTCAAGAAATAGCATAGTTAATAGTTTAATTGACAATTACTCATCAAATTTTGATTATAAATCTAAAGAAACAGCAATAATTCTAGCTGCCGGGCATGGAAAAAGAATCAAATCACAAACATCAAAGATGTTACATAAAATTTGGGGAAAACCAACTGTTCAAAGAGTGTTTGAAGCATGTAACACTGGCTTGCCTAAATCTAACTCAATAATAGTAACTGGAATAAAAGCGGAAGATGTTATTCAAGTAATTGGTAATACTAAAAATAACCTATTCGCTTTCCAAGAAGAACAGAACGGAACAGGACATGCGGTTCAAATAGCTTTGCAGAAAATTGACAAGAAAAAGTACAAGGGAATCGTATATATTCTTCCTGGTGACATGGGATTGATAAACGAACAAACCATGAAAATGTTCCGAAAAGAATTCATGAAATCAAAAACAGATATGATGGTTTTAACTGGAATGTATGATGGAGATCCTACTGAGAATAGTTATGGAAGAATTGTTCGTGTAAAAGATTTTGATGCCTCAGGAAAACCATCGGGCAAAGATGCTGGCAAGGTAATTGAGATTATTGAACATAAAGACATTCTAAGTATAGATGATAATAAACCACTTATAAGAAAATTTAACAACAAAAAATACAGTTTTACTAGTCAAGAACTTATTAACAACAATGAATTTAATTCAGGCGTTTTCGCATTCAAGTTTGATTATTTAGTTAGGCTAATTAGCAAAATAAAAAGTGATAACGTTCAAGGTGAAATTTACATTACAGATTTAATAGCATTATTTAATAAAAGTGGTTTAACGGTTGGAGCTGTAAGTGCAAAACAACAACACGTAATTATGGGTTTCAATAACAAATCTGTCCTAAAAGAAATGGATGCAATTGCTAGAAAAATAACGTATGAACGAATCAAAGATATTATTGGAATTGATGATCCAGATGATTTCTTTATTGCTGACGATGTAATTAACGAAATTATTAAGCAAGATAAAAAGGGTATGCCATTAGATATTAAGATTGGGAAAGGCGTTTATGTTGGTGAGGGAGTAAAGCTTAATTATAACATAAAACTTAGAAAAAATGTTTATGTGGAGGGGAATGTAAATTTTGGCCAAAATGTTATTGTTGGTGAAAATGTTCATCTCTCGTGTTTCCAAAATCAGAGATTAGAGCTTAAAGATAATGTAGAAATTCTTTGGGGTGATATAATCAAAGGGAATATAATTATTGGAGAAAACTCAAGAATTGAATCCAGCGTGAATATAACTGGAAGCGATGATCACCCAACGAAAATAGGCAAAAATGTTACTATTAAGGGAACAAGTTATGTGTTTGGTTCTGTAATTGATGACGATTTATTTATTGAGCATAGTGTACTTATTAGAAAAAAAGTAGATAAATTGATCAGAAAGGATGGGGAAATTCAAGAGATTAAATTCTTTTTGCCTATGCCCGAAGGCATTGATGCAATAGAAAATGTTTAGTTGGGACACAAAAAAAAGCGATTTCGGTAAATCCAAAATCGCTTAAATAATCTATATTATAGTGTAAATCGAGTATTTATTTCGTTTCTAAACCATTAACAAATTTTGCAAGTCTAGCTTTTTTCCTAGCCACATTATTTTTATGTAACCTACCTTTTCCAGCAGTTCTATCAAGAAATGATACTGCTTCTTGCAAATTGATTTCGCCCGTAGCTTTATCATTAGAATCTAGTACCGTTTTCACCACTGTCTTTACTTTAGTAAGAGAAGCTTTATTTCTTATTCTTTTCTTTTCGCTAGTTTTAATTCTTTTCTTAGCAGATTTATGATTTGCCATTCTTTACCCGTTAAAATTTATTAAGTCTAGAAATTTAGAAAAATTATTTTTCTTGTGCAACTTAAAATTGTTCAAATACTAAATAATTATTACTATTTTTGCAGTCATATAAAAGAGAAAAAACTAGCTTTGTTAAAAATCAATGAAATATTTTACTCTATACAAGGTGAAGGAACTAGTGCCGGATTACCTTGTGTTTTTATTCGCCTAACTTATTGTAATTTACGCTGTACATATTGTGATACGGAATATGCTTTCTATGAAGGCAAAGATATGTATTTAGAAGACATTTTAAATGAGATCAAAAAATACAATTGTAATTTAATCGAAATAACAGGTGGAGAACCTTTAGTCCAAACAGAAAGTTTAAAGTTAATGACTAAATTATGCGATTTGGACTATGAAGTGATGTTGGAAACAGGAGGAAGTATTCCAATTAATAAAGTTGATAATCGGGTTAAAATTATATTGGATTTTAAATGTCCAACAAGTAAAATGGTTAAGAAAAACGACTATAGTAATATAAACTTCCTAAAAACAATTGATGAGGTAAAGTTTGTAATTGGCAGTAGAGAAGATTATGATTGGTCAAAAAAACTTATATTTGAGAATAAATTAGATTCAAAGCATGAGATATTATTTTCTACAGTTTTCAACGAGTTAGAAAATAGAGAACTCGTTGAATGGATTCTAGAGGATAACTTAAAAGTTAGATTCCAAACACAATTACATAAACATATTTGGGAACCGGATAAAAGAGGCGTATGAAAATTGCAAAAGAATTTAGATGGGAAATGGGTCACAGACTCCAATGTCATAAAGGAAAATGCTTTAACTTACACGGACATTCTTATAAACTATTAGTCGAGTTTAAAGGTGGAATTGAAAAGAACGGAATGGTACTGGATTATTTTGATGTAAAAGAATTAGTTGGGCCAATTGTAGAAAAATTGGATCACTCTGTTATTATTAGCAAGAGTGATGTTCCACTTAGAGAAGCAATTGAAAAATTAAATTCTGCCTACATTCTTGTTGATTTTGAAACAACTGCTGAAAATCTATGCCATTATTTTTTAAATAATATAAAAGAAGCTGAGTTGCCAAGCAACATTACAGATATAATGGTAAAGGTATTTGAAACAGAGAATACATATGCTGAAGAATCAGTTTGTTTGATTGATTATAATTATCACGACTAATTTTATAAATATTTACTTAACCCAATTTCTGAAACAAATAATTTTATTATAATTAAGAAAGCGCACGTGCATGCTTTTCTAAATATGGCTTAAGTAACATATCTTCATTGAATACGTGATTCAACAACCAACTTCTAACAAATTCTATTATTTCAGGGGCTTTCTTATTGATTTCTTCAGGTGAGTTTATTTCATTTATTTCTTTTATTAAAGTTTCTAATTGTTTCAGTAGAGTGGAATGAGAATTTTTGTGCTGAATGCTCTTTGGATATTCTATTTTTCTTTGAATAGTTTCTTCTCTTTTAAAATGATTGACTGCATATTCATAAAGTTGCTCAAAAACTTCTAGTAACATTTTCTTCTCATCGGGTGCTTGTAAGACTAATTCTATAGTATTTACAAAATTAACCATAAAATGATGATCATGGTCAATAGTATCATTGCTTACACTCATATTCTTTCGCCAAATAATAGCCATATAATAATTTCCTTTGTTTTCTAAACAAGTATCGGATTGTACAAATTAGTTTTAAGAAGCAATAATTTAAGAAAATTATTTCCATCTACTGGTTAAATATAATTTAATTCCCACAGTATATTTTACTTCTCTGTAGGAATCTGCATATTCTAAGACAGGGTTCCATGAATAGGTGTACTTAGCATCAGCAAAAATAGCAATAGGCGCTCGTCCTAAACTTAATTCTAAATTTGCTCCGCCATATACCCCAAAATTCCCTTCACCTTCAATTTCGTATACAAATTCACCATCTTGTGATTTTCTCTCTTCATCAATTAAAGAATAATTTACTCCTCCCAAAAAAGACAATCCAACAATCCTGTTTGGTAATAAATGAACTTGAAAACCAGCATTTAAAATTAATTGTTTTAAAAGTGCACTCTCGTCATTATTTAACCCTGCAATATAAGTTGAATTTTTTTCAAAATATGATACCGAGACATCCGTGCTTAGAGCATTGCTTAAAGGGATACCTAACCCTATCCCAAATGTTAAATCATTTTTTGAATCATAGTAGTCTAAAAATTTTTCAGATTGAATAGATAGATCTCCTGCAAAAAATGAAATAAAAGAGGCATTTGAACTTTTTTTTTGACCAAATGTTAAACTTGTTGTAAGAAGAATTAAGAAAAGAAATTTCGGTAATTTTTGCACAGTATTATCTCGGTTTAGTAACATATAATAGTTGGTTTATTTATCATTTTCAGTACCACAAGTCACTAATTTTAAGATTTCGGGTAAAATTTCACCAGATTTTCCATAAATTGAGTAATCTGTTTGAGCTGATAATTCAGTTGGTTCCAGATTAATTTCAACAATATACGCTCCATATTGTTTTGCTGTTAATGGAATATATGCCGCAGGATAAACAATCGCCGATGTACCGACAACAAAACAGATATCACATTCCTTTGCTTTTCTCTCACCATTTGGGAAAGCTTCGCCTCTTAAGTTTTCGCCAAACCAAACAACATCTGGCCTTATTAAGCCATTGCATTTTTTACATCTTGGAACTTTATTATCAAATTCAAAATCTTGATGATTATAAAAAGTTTTGCAATCCATACAAAAATTTCGCACTATACTTCCATGCAACTCATCAATTATTGTGCTTCCAGCTCTCTTATGAAGGTTATCAACATTTTGTGTTACAACATCAACCTTATAATATTTCTCGAACTCAGCTATTGCATAATGACCAAGATTAGGCACTGTACTTTCAACAATATTTCTTCTATACTGGTACCATTCCCAAACCATATCTGGATTTTTCATAAAAGCGCTGAAACTAGCAAGCTCTTCGGGCTTTAATTTATTCCACAAGCCATCCTTACCTCTAAAAGTCGCTATCCCGCTTTCCGCAGAAATTCCGGCACCAGTGAAAAATAATAATGATTTGGCTTCTTTTAATTTTTCTTTAAATTCAGATATAAAATCCACAGAAAACCTACTATTTATTAAAATAAAGTATCCTTAAAATCATCTGATTTAGCGAAAATTTTGGGGATAAACAATGAAGTTTCTGCTAATGGTAAATAACGCGTCCAATTTTTGCCACTTCCCATTTCAGAAATTATTGCACATTTGTAAGCATTTGTTTTAGCACTTAGCTCATCCGCATGGTAAAGAATAATAGCCTCCAATGTTTTTGGAGTAACAGGTGATGCATACTCTAATTTACCTTGATGACTAAGCACTAAATGGATTAAGTGATTTTTTAATTCTTCAGGAAATCTATCAATCTTATCTGATTCTTTTTCAATAATGTTTGCAATAATAACAATGTGCCCTAACAATTTACCTTTGTCAGTGTAGTCAAAACCAGACTCAAATTCTAATTCTTCAATTTTTCCTAAATCATGTAAGATTGCTCCGGAAATTAGTAAATCTCTATTTACTTCTGGGTGTATATCACACATTAAATCACAAATTTTTACAATTTCTAGTGTGTGCTCTAACAAACCACCAATGTATGCATGATGCCAAGCTTTTCCCGCTGGTACTTGTTTATATTTTTCAAAGTTTTCTTCGTTGAAAATCCTTTCAATCAGTTGCTTTAGGTGTTCATTTGATAATTGATTTATTCTACTACTTAACTCAAGCTCCATTTCTTTACGAGGACGATTTGATTTGGGTAAAAAATCTGCCGGACTTACATTATCGTCTGATGTTGCCAGTCTAATTCTATCAATTTTTATTTGTGGTTGATTATTGAATTCATCAAGTACACCTAAAATTTTTACGACAGATCCTACTTTTGCATTGGATATAAAAGATTCAAAGTTTGCCCACATTTTAGCATTGCGAACAGCGGTGTGATCTCTCAATTCAAGATCAAGATACTCCTTACCGGTTTTTGTACTTTTTACAACAATACCAGATAGTAATAAAAAGTGTTCGAGTTTATCTTTTACACTCAATAAATTAAGATCTTTTTGATCATTCATAGTTATACGGCCTTAGGTTTTTGTTCAATTATACTATCCTTTGGAATTCTAACAATGACACTTCTTCTCAGTAAATCTATAGTTATTGCGAGCATTTTTTCATTATTGGTTGATTCAAAGATAGTACCTTCTGCATCTTTAAATGGACCAGAAATTATTCTTACATTGGTTCCAACTGCTAGCTTCTCTGTTACTGTTATATCCTCACCTTTTTCTAACATTATTTTCAAGTTATCAATTTGCCAATCAGGAACAATTGCAGGACATCCCTCAAAAAAAATGGAACGTACAATAGCATACTGTTCCAATGCTATTATTCTCTCCCTTTCAGTACCTCGCACAAAAATATATCCGCTAAACAAAGGTTCTTTAACTTTTTTCTTTCTATCACTCCACTGTTTTACTCTGATAATTGTAGGTAGAAATAATTCAATACCACAAGCGGATAATTGCATTTCTGCCTTAAACTCATGTTTAGGTTTCGTATAGAGAGCAAACCATTTTTTATCTTCTGAATAATCAGGATTTTTCAATCAACTTCCTTCAGTATTAATAAAAATAGAGATTATAAAAATAAGGAATAAAAAACTTAAAGGTTATTAAGATAGGCTCATAAAATGATTCGGAATGAAATTATTTTAGGGAATTAATTTCTTGAGTGAATCAAGAAGTTGAATTGGAGATGAATTTACTTCTAGAAAAGTGTTAACATTTAATTCCAAATATTCAGCCCTCTCTTTTTCAGATAAATCATCAACCAAGACGACTACAACAACTTTATTGTGAATATCTTTCTTGCGCAAAGATGAAATTATTTGAATACCGTTCATAAGTGGCATACTATGATAAGTTATTAGAGCTGACGGTGTTTTCTTAAGAATAAAATTAATTGCTTCAAAACCATTCTTTGAAAACTTCAGAGTGTAGCTAGCATATTTGCCATTGAACACTTTTTCATAATTTTTCTGAATTTCTTCATGTTCTTCTAAAATTAGAATAGTGTCTTCAGACTTTGGTAAAGTAAAATGAAATTCACTTCCTTTATTGAATTCTGAATAGAACCAAATATTTCCTGAATGTTTTTCTACAATTTCTTTAACTAAGGATAATCCAAAACCACTTCCCTTTTCTCCAGCCGTACCTGGCTTAGTAAATTTAGCATCAATTTTAAATAATTTATTTTGGTATTTTTCTTCTATTCCTACGCCTTCATCAATCACAACAACTTCAACCATGTTCTTTTTAAATAAGCCAATCGTAACAGTAATCTTTTTGCCAGACGGAGTAAATTTAACAGCATTACTTAATAAATTAGTTACAACTTGACTAATCAATCTTTCATCTGCGGTCACTAAGACACCATTATCCCCATTTACTATTATTTTAATGTCTTTTCTAATTGTAGATCCCGTTAGAACAGAGACACAATTATCAACAATATCTCGGATGTCTAATCTCTGAGGATCGAATTTCATTGTTCCAGTTTGAAGACGAGTCCAATCTAATAAATGATTAACCATTTGAAGTTGAATTTCGGAGGCATCATAAATATACTGTAAAAACTCAATACGCTCCTCTTCAGGAAGGTTTGGTTCATTCAATAGTATTTCGGAAAAACCTAAAAGACTACTGAAGGGAGCCCTTAAATCATGGGAAATAATTGATATTAATTTATCTTTGGATTCATTTAATTGTGTCTTCGAAATTACTAATTCATTAAGTTCTAACTCATGATTTTTAAAATCAGAGATGTTGAATAGAACACTGCTAAATTTATTTCCATCACCCGAATTTGACAAATTAACATATTCTCTAAACCATAAACTCCTACCTTCCTTTGTAACTAGTTCAATATCTATTTGTTTTTGTTGGTCATGATTATCAGGATCCAGTTTATTTATCGAATTATGTACTCCTTCGCCTTGGTCATCAATAATTAAGGAATGGTGTTTATATGGGAATCCTGATATTTCATCACTAGAAAAACCTATTAATTCATTAAAGGATTCAGAACAAATAAACTCATCTTTTTCGTCCCAATTAAGAATAAAGTATTTTTTTTGTCTAAGAATTAGTTCGTTTAAATTCACAGTTTTAATAATTTGATCCATTTTTATTACACATTGTAAAATAAATTCAGAATTACGATTAATCAAATTAGCTATTTTAAATTATATCACTCCTTTGTTGGTCTAGTTGGAATTCCTAATAATTCCATCTTTCTGTAAAGCGAGGAAAGTCCAATATCCAGAGCTTTTGCAGCTTCTTCCTTGTTATTATCGTATTTTTTTATAATTCTCTTAATATGCTCACCTTCAAAATTCATTGTGGCTTCTTTTAATGTTTCGGGTACGTTATTTAAATTAACTGATGTATTTACATTATCAGCAAGATCTGTAATTTCAATTAAATCATTTGTCGAAAATATTATGGCCCTTTCGATAATATTTTCAAGCTCTCTTACTCCACCACGCCAATCATAATTAATTAATTTTTTCATTGATTCATTATTTACACCTAAGACTGGCTTAGCCATCTCATTACAGTATTTAGAAACAAAGTGATTCACTAACAATGGAATATCTTCCCTTCTTTCATTTAGGGAGGGTAGCTTAATTTCAACAACATTTAGCCTATAATATAAATCTTCTCTAAATTCACCGGCTTTTGTTTTCTCAAAAATATCTTGATTTGTTGCAGCAATTATCCTCACATCAGTTTTAACAGGCTTTACTCCCCCAACAGGCATAAATTCTTTATCTTCAATAGCTCTTAGTAGCTTGACTTGTAAGTTCAGTGGCAAATCGCCAATTTCATCTAAGAAAAGAGTTCCTCCATCGGCAACTTTAAATAAACCATCTTTATCAGAAACGGCTCCGGTAAATGACCCCTTCCTATGTCCAAACAATTCACTCTCAATCAAATTTTCAGAAATTGCCCCACAATTGATAGGTAAAAATATTTTTCCCTTTCTAAGACTATTATAATGGATTGCTTTTGCAACTAATTCTTTACCTGTTCCACTTTTACCAGAAATAAAAGTATTACTATTTGTTGGGGCTACCTGAGATATTATTTTGAAAATTTTTTGCATTGGTTCACTTTTTCCAATGATGTTTTCAAAATCGGCATCGACGGATATTTTCTGTCTTAAGAATTTATTCTCATCAGATAATTTTTTAAAGTCCAATAGTCTCTTAACTCTAATTAGCAGGTCATCAAATTCGACTGGTTTTAATAAGTAGTCGTATGCTCCATTTCTCAGTGCTGCTACAGCAGTTTCTACCGAAGCATATGCCGTCATAATAATAAAATATGTATCGGGTGAAATTTTTGAACATTTTTCCAGTAATTCCATACCATCTAGTTCTGGCATTTTAATATCTGATATTACCAATTGAAACTCATTATTTTCAATCAGTTTCAACGCTTCCAATCCATTAGACACAACGGTTGTACTATATCCTTCTTCATTAAGTACCATTTGAAGAGAATCTCGAATCCCTTTTTCATCATCAGCTATTAGTATTTTTACTTCCATCACATCTTCCTTTTTAATTCCATTTAATATGGTATTTGAATTTGAAACTCACTTCCTTCACCAACAGTGCTGCTGACTGTTATTTCACCATTAAACTTTTTGATAATTCCATAGCTAACCGATAAACCCAATCCAGTACCTTTCCCTACTTGTTTTGTTGTAAAAAATGGATCAAATATTTTTTTAACTATATTTTCGTCGATACCTTTTCCATTATCAATTATGCTAATGTAAATATTTTTTTTATCATATAAAGATTTTACTTTTAAAATCCCCTGTCCATCTATTGCATCTAGCGAATTAATAAGAATATTTATAAAAACTTGAATTAATTGATCAGGTACAACTTCAATCATTGGTAATTCAGGATCAAGGTTAGTCTTAAACTCAACTTTAATTACTCTTTTATCATATTTTACTATTCCAACGGCAGTTTTTATTACTTCATTTATTTGAGTAATAATTAAATCATGACTCGGTGGTCTCGAAAGATCTACTAACTCTCTAACTATTTTAGAAATTCTATTAATATTATCTTTAACATTTATCAATTGATCGCTGATAAAATGATCTGTAGACTTTCGTTGTAGAATTTGAACAATGGAAGAAATTGAAGCAAGTGGATTACCAATTTCATGAGCAACTCCCGCTGCCAATTGCCCAATTACTGCCAATTTTTCAGATTGATCGACCTGTTGCTGCAATTTTCTAACCTCAGTAACATCGGTAATAACAATCGTCCTACCCATATATTCATTGTTTTCGCCAGGTAATTTCGCTACATTTAATTGCACAGGAAGAATTCTATTATCTTTAGTTCTTCTCTCCGTTTCAATCGATTTTGCAAATCCCTTCAATTTAACTTCATTAATAATTTGATTAAGCTCATTAAGATAAATTTCACCTTTTGGTAGTAAAGCTGAAGAACTTTTACCTAGGATTTCATCCTGAGTAAAACCAAAAACTTTCTCAGCACCATTATTCCAAGCAACAAATTTTTCATCACTGTCAACAACCATAATGGCTGAATCAAGATATTGAAATACATTTTGAAGGTAATTTGGTGATATGCTTAATTTTTGAGTCACAATATTTTACCGAAATTTTGAATTGTATACGAAAAGGGAAATAAACTTTTAACTCACAAATCTTTGATAATTTTAAAAAAATCTTACTAGAAATATCGTTAAATTTAATTCAAATATCATTGTTTATACAATTTCAATAAAGCTTGCACATTCTAATAACTTAATTGTGTTTTAGAACACTATGAAGTATAATATAAATGTTTAAATACGAAGACTAATTATTTATCTATTGTAATTTAGCCAAATCAATCTAATCTTAATTTTTGAAAAAAATCAATTAATGATAAATTTATATAAAATAATATTACTGTCTGTTATTCTAGTTCAAATTGGTTCCTCTAGAATAGAAGCTCAATTAATTCGCCAAGATGATTTTCAATATAAAAACAATTATTGGTATTGGAGATCAGATGGGAACCAATCTCAACCTGTTGTTGCCAAAGGTTTGCTACATTTGAAATTGCAAAACGCAATAAGTACCGAATATTGTAATAATGAAATTTATGATCCAACGGAACCATACCAACCTGGCACTCAAATACGAGTTAGGCTTAAGAATTCTAATATTCATAACGGATCAAGAGGTTGGGGTTTTTGGGATGGCGATCTTGATACCATTTCCATCGTTTTTGATTTTGACGTTGCTTGGGTAATGCAACAAGGCAGTAGCATTGAAAACCCGGTTTACAATTGGTTCCTTTTTGGTACGGATGGAGATTATTTAACCAATAGACAAACTTTTGATCTTCAAAAAGTTGTTGATGAAACTCAATGGCATACATATAAAATTATTTGGGGGTTAAATAGTGTTTCGATTTATATCGATGACAAATTCATTTATGAAACATTTGCACACTTGCCAGACGAAGCAATGAGGATGGATATTTGGATTGATAATAGAGTAATAAATCTGTCTAGCCCGTTAGAACTATGGAATAATAATGTGGAAAACTCCGAAATGCTTGTTGATTTTATTGAAATCTCTGGAATAAATGGCCCAAATGTTAAAAGAGAAAAAAAATCAAACGTTGCTTTATGGCAAACTCCTAATACATTTCCTGATGGAGACAAAGAATCTTTATGGAAATCGTATAATTTTCAAACAAGTTCTGATGGTGAAGCACTCATTTTTCTAACTGGATCAGCAGAATCTTACGGTCATTTTATGGATGATGATGATCTTAGAATTGTTATTGATAACCAAGATTTTGGGTGGGACACCAATAATTCTTTTGATGGAAATTCTTTGAATGGGAAAGGCAAATCAGTTGTTTTCCCAATTGAGCTATCTAAAGGAGAACATAATATTGATATCTATTCTGATATTACACCTTTTCTTCGCGACGTAATTGTTATTTTTTCAGAAAATGGTAAGATGCTCTATACAAGAAACTACAATGAAACAGCTAATGGAAATGATGGATTATGGAAAACAATTGAATTCATTACTGATATATCAAGTGAAGTAACGATTGTAATATCTGGAGTGGCAAATGAAAAAAATGCTATCAGATTTGCTTTGGATAATATAAATTTCGGTTGGAAGGGTGAGGATGCAATAGATGGTGATGATTTACGAGGATTACCAAATACTGTTGTCATTAATGAAATGTTGGATCCTGGTTCACATACCTTAAAAATTTATAACAAAGGAAATCCTCAACTCTATTCAGTGGCAGTATATGGCAATTCCTCCATCACAGATGTTATAGAAGAAACAATACCTTCTGAATCTATTTATCTTGGGGCAAATCCAAATCCTTTTAATATATCAACAAGCATATACTATAAAACACAAACCTCTTCTCATAATAATATTTCAATAGTTAATGTATTAGGTCAAAAAGTGGAAACACTCGTTGATGATTATCAGCAAAAAGGAGAATATAATTTAGTTTGGAACGCTACTAATGAAACCTCCGGAATATATTTTTGTATTCTAGAATCTGATAACTATTTTAGAGTAGAAAAATTGTTGTTACTAAAATAAAACTTCCTCCTTTGCAAAGAATTTAAATGATCGTTTTAATTTTTATATTTTTATTACTTCTATTGTACTATCTTTCATTTTTAGTGGGTCTATCAAAAGGAATAAAAAAAGTTTCGCAAAATTTTAATCAACCTATAAATAATGAATTTGTTTCAGTTATTATCCCCTTTAGGAATGAAGAAAACAATATTTTAGTAAGTCTAAACAGTATTGTTTCTCAATCAATGTCAAAAGACAGATTTGAAGTTATCTACATAGATGACAATTCTGAAGATAAATCTTTTACAATACTTCAAAAAAGTAATAAACCTAATAATGTAAAAATACTAAAATCCCCAATTGGCCTTGACGAAAGGGCTCATAAAAAGAAAGCTTTAAAATTTGCTATTGAGAATTGCATAGGGGATATAATTATTACAACAGACGCAGATTGTTACCATAACTCCAATTGGCTTGAGACTATAGTAAACTATTTTGATTCAGATACAGCTTTTGTTTCAGGACCGGTTCAATTTGAAAGCAACGGTAAAGTATTCCATGAATTGCAAAAAATAGAATTTTCAAGTCTAATACTTGTTGGTGCTGGATTAATAGGTATAAATAAACCAATTATTTGTAATGCTGCAAATTTGGGTTTCAGAAAAAGTGTATTTGATGAAGTAGGTGGTTATGAGGATAATCTAAACTTATCTTCGGGTGATGATGAATTTTTGATGCAAAAAATATCTCGATATACAAATTATAATATTAAATTTTGTTTTAATAAAGAAGCAATGTCCTATACAAATCCCAACAATTCAATTTCAGAATTTTACCATCAGAGAAAGAGATGGGCAAGTAAGGGATTTTATTATTCTGATAAAATGATAACAATAAAACTAATTCTTATATTCTTATTTTATATCAGCATACCCATTCAAATTATTTTAGGTTTTTTAACAAATCAAATGTTCTTAATTTTCGCATCAGTGTGCTTTTTATTAAAATTACTTTTTGAATATAATATTGTACAAATTGAATCTAAAAAACTGTTTCCAAAAACAGACTTTCTATATTTTATAGTGGCAGAGGTTCTTCACATTCCATACATTATAATTTCTGGTATAGCAGGAGTTTTTGGGAATTACAAATGGAAAGGAAGAAAGATCAAGCGCTAAGTAATTTTTAGAATGCTTATTGATTTCTTAAATAAAGTTATTTTTAATTAAAAAATGTTTTAGCAACATCAATCAATAATGATGGTTTGTTTAATACCGCGGATTTTGCAACATTACCCAATGATCTTTTTTCAGGTGGTAAATTTTTCAGCGAATGAGCAATACTATTAAATTTATCATCACTTAATTTATAAATACCATTTTTAATTCTGTTGAACATTTCGTGTCTTTTCCCAAGTCTAGAATGCCATTTTATTTCATAGTCGGATATCGCATCTAAGTTGTTTGTAAAAATTGCTTCACCTGCTATTTTGCCGGCAATACTTCCACCAATCATTCCACTAATAATTCCTCCACCAGATAATGGATTTATTTGTCTCGCAGCGTCACCAACTAACATAATTCCCGGTCCAACAATTTTTTCTAATGTTGGAGTGAAAGGGATTCCACCAACAACTTGTGTTAAGATAGAAGCTTTTGGATAATTATGTTCCATAAACTCGTTTAAGAAAGATAAGGCTGATCTTTTTTTTCCAATATCTCCTGTTATTGCTAGGCCAATATTTGCAATTCCGTTCCCTTTTGGAAATACCCACAAATATCCTTGGGGGGCATAAACATTTCCCCAGTAAAAATAACAAGTATTTTCATCTACATTAATACCGGTAGCTGTAACTTGTATACCACTTTCCATATCTCTAAAATCAGAATGCGTTTTTAATCCAGCCCAACGCCCAACTCTTGACTCAACTCCATCAGCAGCGATTACCACTTTTGACTTAATCTCTTTTTGCTCACCTCTATATTCATACTTTACACCAGAAATTTTTTCACCTTCTAATATTAGTCCATTCACATATGCCCTAGTTAAGATATCGGTACCAGCTTTCGCAGCAGAGTTTGCAAGCTCATAGTCAAATATTTTCCTTTCTAGAATACAACCTTTTCCTTCAAAGGGAATTTCAATATTCGTTTTATCAGGTGCTATAAATGTAAATTTTGTAATTTCAGTCGCAATCCATCTCGGATCTGGTTCAATAAACTCTTTTAACCCAGCCATACTTACTGCTTCACCACATCTTACCGGGTAACCAATATCCCTGTCTTTTTCTAACATTAAAACGGAAGCTCCTTGCTCGGCAGCATAGCGTGAGGCAATTGAACCTGATGGTCCGCCACCAACAACAATTATATCATATTCACTTTTCATAAAGAATCCCTTCCACTCCATTGCGATTAAACTTAAGAACTTCAATTGGACAAGACCATATACATTTTGAACAATTAGTGCATAATTCCTCAATTATGGAAATTTTTGCCTCCTTTAATTCAATCGCATCTTCGGGACAAACTCCAACACAACACCCACAAAAATCACATTTATCAGGTAGTATTTCAATCATTAACAAATTTTTTGCCTTTCTGATTATGGAGAAATGAAAAACATTATGGAGTAATATTAATTATATAGATAATAATAATAAAGAATACCTCTCAAAATCCAAAACATAATGTCGATAATGATGTTGTAATGGTACTAATAACAATAAAATATGAATAGGAATAATAGTAATAGTATTGAAAATGGTATGATTGATTCCTATAAAGGTGAATATTACGATTTATTTAAGTCAATTTTCGATTCCGCCGAAAATGGTATTTGCATTGTTGATTATGACGGAAAAATTGTTGAACTAAACAATTTGTACGCAGATATGTTTGGGTTTGAGAAGGAAGAACTGATTGGGGAACATTACTCCATAGTTATTTCTGAAGATTCTCAAGATGTCGTAGAACGTAATCATGGTAAGATATTTAACGGTACAAATATTTTAAAGGCCGAAGAAAAGGTAAAACATAAAAACGGTACTTTTTTATATGTTCAAACAACCAATCTTAGAGTAAACGATGAATACGGACAAAGATTACGGATAACCACCGCAGTTGATATTTCAAGTAGACTTAGAAATGAACTTGTCCAATCAGTATTATTAAAAATTTCCAATTTGACAAACCTTAATACTCCCCATGATGAATTATTTGCGTCAATCCATCAAGCAGTATGTCAATTATTGCCAATAAAAAATTTTGCTGTCTGTGTAAATAATAAAATAACAAATAAGTTAGAATTTCCATTTTCTATCAGTGAAATTGGAATAGATGATGAAGCATTACTAGAAGTTGAACACAATTATATTAAAAGAATTGGTGAATCTACTATTATAAATTCAGAATCGATTAAAGCATTAATTGATAATAACGAACTCAATTCTACTGACATTTATCCAACGTCAATTTTGGGAATTCCTCTTGCACTACAAAACGATATTTTGGGCTCTTTGATAATCAAGGATTATTCTGGCAAGCAATATTCTAAAGAGGATAAAGAATTGTTAGAACTAGTTGCTGGACAAGTTGGAAGAGTTATTGAAAGAAAAAATTATGAGGATGAACTAGTTTATTCAAGAAATAAGGCTGAAGAAGCCGTAAAAATTAAATCAGAATTTCTAGCTCAAATTTCTCATGAGATACGAACTCCTCTAAACTCAATCTTAAGTTTTTCTTCTCTCATTAAAGATGAACTAAATGGCACCTTAACTCCAGAGCTGGAAGAAACATTTAATTACATAGAAAGAGGCGGAAACAGACTAACGAGAACTATTGATTTAATTTTAAATGTTTCAAAATCTCAAAACAATCAATATCAAATTCAGTTGGAAGAAATTGACTTAACCAAAGAACTATTTGATCCTTTGGTTGGAGAATTAAAAGGAAATGCCGAAGCAAAAGGTATTGAGCTAAAGTTTGAAAATCCAAAACAAATGATTCGTTTAGTATGTGACCAATATTCAGTAAATCAATTGTTTGCTAATTTAATCGAAAATGCTATAAAGTATACACATGTAGGATCCGTCACAATAAAAACATTCACAAATGAGTTTGGGAAAATTCAAGTTGATGTAAAAGATACTGGTATTGGGATGGCAGAGAAATACCTACCTAGCTTATTTGAGCCATTCTCTCAAGAAGAGCAAGGGTATACTAGGTCATATGAAGGTATTGGTTTGGGTTTATCTTTAGTGAGAAGTTATGCGGATTTAAACAACGCTGAAATAAAAGTAAAAAGTGAGAAAGATAGAGGTTCCTTATTTTCTGTGATTTTTAACTAATAACTATTTTAGATATTTTACCTATCTTAATTACATATTTTTTTAGATTAAGTTTTTAACAGTACCGAACAACTCTATGTTTTTTCTATTCTTTCTAGCATTATTAGTTTCACAGACATCTTATTTCGCTCAATCTGATACTACTAAATATCCGTGGCCTACTCCATCTTTTAATTCTAGCAAAGGGCTAAATGCAACATTTGGTGAATTCAGAAATACAGGCAGTGCAGATCATTTTCACAATGCAGTAGACATTGGTGCACCTGATGGAAATCCAGTCTATCCCTGTATTGATGGCATTGTTCATCATATTTATAATAATGGATATGACTCATATATAAATATTCGATCCACAATAGATGGTATGAAAAAACATATAACTTACTACCATGTTGTTCCCAATCCTTCTCTTGTTATTGACCAATCAGTAAAGGCGAGTCAAACAATTATAGGAACAATTTATGTCGGTGCAGCACACGTTCATTTAATTGAAAGAGAATTAGTCAACGCATCTTCAAGTAGTTTTGGCACTGCAATTAACCCAATTAGGCCAGAAGGAGGTTTGAGCCCTTATCAAGATTCTTATGCTCCAGTAATTAGTGGATCAAGCCTTCGTTTCTTTAAGGACGAATCTTCTATTCAAGTTCCAAGCAATCTGCTAAATGGTAAGATTGATATTAGGGTAGATGTAAGAGAGAAAAACGGGACAACATCCTCGAATTCAAATAATGGCACGTATATTTTAGGTTATCGAGTACTATCCGAAGACGGTAACCAAGTAATTTTTGAACCAGAGAATGAAGGAGTAAAATATAGATTTTACAATTTACCTAGCAACAATTATGTGCACAATGCTTTTGTAAAAGGAATAGCTACTCTATCAGATCCCATTTATTGGCTCACTAACGGGCATGGAGAAAAACAAATAAATGAAACTCTAACTATCCAAAATAATTATCTGGATACAGATTTGTTTTATGGGGGCAATTACCAACTAGAAATATTTTCAGAAGATACTAGGACAAATAAGACATCAAAAAGATTTCCCATTTCTATTTCAAAACTTCCACCTGAATTAAGTGCAGTATTAGTGAACAATGATTCGTTTACATTCAGTTGGAGACCATATCTTTTGAATAACCTTAAAGGATATAGGATTTACTACTCAGATATAGATTCAGATAGTTCTTGGCATTTAGTTGCTGATGAATTCATGCTCCATAATGAAACGACTAAAATTATTTTTGAGAATTCTTCTTCATTTTTAGAGCCTACAACTACCACAAATTTGAAATATTATTTGTCAGCTATTGATTCCTCTGGGAATGAATCCTCTCGTAGTGATATTTATTCAACAATTATCCAAAATAAGAATGCTCCTAAATTATTAATAGTTGATGGTTTTGACCGATATGGAGGAAATGGTAGCTGGAAGGAACCGAATCACGATTTTAACACATTATATTCAATCTCAACACAGCAAGCTATTTGGTATTTTAATATTTCCTCAAGTTCAAATGAAGCTGTAATTAATGAAACGGTTAATTTAATTGATTACGACATGGTAATTTGGTTTTTAGGTGATGAGTCAATTGAAGGTAATACTCTTGTTAACACTGAACAATATAAACTAGCATTATATCTTGAAAATGGTGGGAAATTATTTATCACAGGTGAAGATATTGGTCAGGATTTAGATACCAAACATAATTACAACGAGTTGTTTTCTGATACTCTTTTTTATCATCAATACTTAAAAGCAAATTTAATTCATGACGGGAACAACCTTCTTTTTGAAGTAAACGGAGAAGAGAATTCATTATTTGAGGGATTAAATATTCCATTTGGGAACGTATATCCTAGCGACTCGCCAGATGATATTGAACCGGTAAACGGATCTGTACCAATTCTAAATTATACTTATATGAGAGATGATACAACCTATAGAAAAGGTGGTATTGCATATACTGGTTCTTTTGGAGAAAAATCTAATACAGGTAGTTTAGTATATTTATCATTCCCATTTGAAACTATTGCTGATGAAGACATCAGAGCTAGTTTAATGACTCAAATTCAACTTTACTTAGGCTTTAAAATAGTGGGTATTACTAACGAAGAAAATAAGTTATCTATAATTTCAAATTTTGAATTAAAACAAAACTATCCGAACCCATTTAACCCTACTACAACAATTAAGTACAAAATCCCCAATGAGTCCAACAACTTATACCGGAACATAACTATAACAGTATTTGATATACTTGGTAGAGAGATCAAAAGCCTTGTAAATAAAAAGCAAACTGCAGGTAACTATTCAATTAATTTTGACGCATCCGATTTCCCAAGTGGAGTTTATTATTACCAACTAAATTCTGACAATTTTATTGAAACAAAAAAAATGATTTTACTTAAGTAGATATAAAATGAAAATAAGAATCTTATTAAATATCATCCTAGTGTTAGTCCTAAATAGTAAAGGACTTTCTCAAGATGAGTTTAGAACCAAAACATCTATTGTTGAGAAATCTGATCAACAAAGAGTGTTTCACGCTTCTGTATATAATGATAGTACTAGGATCTTTTCAATTGTGAAAGACTTAAACGCCCGCTGCTCAATTCCAAAAGCAATTGCACTGAACAATGGCAATTTAGCACTTCTTCATTCTTTGGAGGGTGTTTTGGAAATTTATGATAACACTTCACAATTAATTTTTGAAAAGGAATTTTATTCTCTGCCACCTTATCGAGAACAAAATATTAAGTCTACTATTAATGATAAAGGCATTGTGTTACTTGTTTCGGAAGAACAAAAAAATAGGATTTACATTATAGATAATTTCGGTATTCCAATAGGAGAAATGAATATTGAGGATGGATTATTATCAGGACTAGCAACTTCAAGAAATAGTGAGATAGTTGCCTACAGTATTATGAACTGGAATAACAACGAACTGAAATCTAAAACGACATTGTATAATATTGGCAGAAACCATTTCTATGATTTACCAATTAATTTTGATAGCGGGATCTTCAACAAAACTGCTGATTTATTCTTAGGCACAACAAACAAAAACTCGTTCTGTGTTGATCTTAATAAAGAAGAAATTCTTTGGCAAAATAAACTATTAGATGATCAAATTTATTTGGATGCAATATTCAAAAATGACGACGCAATATTGGTACAAGCAACTGACCCAAAATTAATTAATAATAAATGGGTATTTGAAAACACTAAAATTGTTCAAAAGGAATTATCTGGGAATGAAAATATATTGCGAGAAATTTATGATTCCGTTTTTAAAATAAATTTAATTATGAGCAAGGGTAAATTATCTATAAATATTAATGACAATATCTTGCTGCTTAGAAGAGAGTAACTAATTGATTATTTTCAATCCCTTTTCATTGTATCTAATATCTGAGACAATCTTATCCTTCTCATAAACCGACTCTTGTCTGATTAGGCCATTTTCATAATACTCATATAACTTTCCATTTCGCTTTCCAGTTAAATATTTACCAAAGCTTGCGATCTCACCACTTGGATAATACCCAGTCTCAACACCATTTTTCATATTATTTTTATAATAGGTCTCTAATTTTACTTGCCCATTATTAAAATAAATTGTCTGCTTACTTTCTTTTTTCCCGTAAAGATAATTAGAACGGCTCTCTACTCGTCCATCAGGAAAGTAAGAGAAACATTCGCCATTTAATTCATCTTGAAGGTAATTTAATTTGGATATCAAATATCCCAATGAATCATATTCAAAAATATATCCGAATTTTTCTCCATTTATATAATTTATTTTTTTACTTATAATTCCATTATCATAATAATATGTACATAACGAGTCTAACTTCTCATTATTATATTTTAAGACAGCTTTAAGGAAACCACCTGGGTAATAGTATTTATTGATTCCGTTGATTTTGCCTTCATTAAATTTCAACTCGGATTTAATTGAACCGTCACCATAGAATTCAATAAATTCCTCTTCTTCTTTTTCGAAATTGCCCTCTAAATCATAACGTATTCTTTTTACAATTTGTCCATTTATATAATTATCAATAACTTTAATTGATTTATCCGGATAATAAAAATAAGAAGTCCCATCTAGTTTATCATTTCTGTAATTTGCTTCAAGTCCAACACCACCATATTCATTAAATACTTTGCTGATACCTTCTAATTTACTATCAACATAGTTTCTCTCAACCTCAAGATTTCCACTTTCAAAAAATATTTTTGATATTCCATTTAATTTACCATTCTGATATTGCCAAATTCCTTGTACTGAACCACTTTTATAATAAGTAGTAGTAAATCCTTCCTGGATATCATTGACATATCTGGGAGTCGACCATAATTCACCACTCTCATAAAACCATTTTGCTTCACCTTCTAATTTTCCGTTAATATAATTCCAAATCATACTTTTAGTACCGTCATTAAAGTACCAGTTAGAAATTCCTTGTTCACTACCAAATGAAAAATTCCACTCCTTCCAAAGAGCTCCATCAATATAAAACTCCTTATAATCACCATGTTTTTTACCGTAAAGATATTCCCCTTCGGATTCTAGTTTACCATCTGGATAGTAAGTTTTCTTTATTTCTACCTGCGCGTATGAAATATTATAACAGAATAATAATGAAATGATTAAGATTTTTGTCATTTGAATTTGGGTATAAATCATTTTGAAGAATCGAAATATTAATCAGAGAATAATTGAATCATTAGATACTTTGAAGTTTATTTAATATAAATGCTTCGGACTTAACTCCAACATTATATCCTTTAATTTTGTTCCCACTAAAGAAGATTATCGAAGGTGTGCCCATAACATTTAACGCACGAGCAGTTTGCTGGTTTTGTGAAGCATCAATTGAGATTACATTATTGACTTCCTTCTTTAGTTTCTCAATAATCGTGTTCTGAGCCTTACAGTTATGACATGTTGGCGAGTGAAAATATAAGAGTCCCTTATTATTTTTCACTTTTATGCAAATTTCGCCTTCCATTTTATCAAAGGGGATTGGTTTTCCTACCGAATGTTTTGACTTTAGATAAAACCCGACTTGAAAAAAGATGAACAAACTAAGTAATACAACAACAATAATTAAAAATGGACTCACCAAATACCTTTAGATGATTTGCAAATTTTATACTAATTTTAAATTGAAATATAGCTAATTATGAGTTTACTAAATAGATAATAAAGAGGATACATTGTTTACTATCAACTACAAAATAGCTTTCTCCGAAACCGATCCAGGTGGAATACTTTTTTTTGCTGAATTTTTGAAAATTGCTCATATTACGTACGAGAGGTTTTTTGAAAATCTAAATCTGAAAAAAAATTACTTTTTGGATGATGAGTTCATTCTCCCAATAGTTCATACAAGTGCGGATTATCTTTCCCCGGTCAGATTTGGAGATGAATTAGTATGTGAAGTAACTGTTGGAAGTATTGGAGAAACATCTTTTGAGCTAAAGTATACTCTTATCAATAAAGATAAAATTGCCTCAAGAGTAATAACGAAACATGTAGCAGTTAAAAAGAAGGAGTTTGAAAAATCTTCAATACCAATTGATCTATTAACAAAACTTAAAGAAAATCAGCATTAAACAATTCTTTAATTTTATTTTTTTGAATTTTACCCATTTCGTTTCTAGGAATTTTTTTGAGTCTGAAGATATTTTTTGGTTGTTTAAATTTGGCAAGTCGTTTTGTTAAAAATTGTTGAAGTATTTCCTCAACATTATCTTCATTTGATTCTGTTATCATAACATAACTTTGACCCCATTTTTCATCAACAACTCCCAAAACTATACAACCAGTAATACCACTTTCTTCATTGACTAAATTTTCAATTTCAGTTAATGAAATATTTTCTCCACCGGAAATTATTATATCATCTTTTCTACCAACAATATGAAGGTTTCCACTCGAATCAATTCTTCCTATATCATTTGAAAAGTATCTTCCATTTTTCAGCAAAGAATTCTCACAAAGAGGTAGATTAAAATATGAATGAGCCACAGATTTAGAGGAAACAACAATTTGATTAATATTATTATTAGATTCATTATTAACAATACTTATTTCAACACCTTCAAGGGAAATTCCGGCTGACAATCCATTTGCTTCTAGATTTTCAGTTGAGCTGACAGTCACCATAGATGCTGTTTCAGTTGATCCGTAAACAGCTGAAATTGGCCATGATTTTTCTAGTGATTTTTTTATTAGATTTGTATTTGCTGGGCCACCACCAACAAATATTATTCTGAGATTTTCCCATGGAGTAAAATTTTTACCAATTAATCGTTTCAACATAGTTGGAACTAGAGAAAGTAATGTTGGGTTGTAAATTAACATACTTGAATAGAGATCATCCTCATTTAATGAATTCGGGATGGCCATGCAACAACCTGATATAAATGTCCTCGTTATTATCGAGAAACCACCAATATGATAAAATGGTAAAGATGCTAACCAAAGATCAGATTTGTTGTGCTGAATAAAACTATCAGAAGATTTGGCACTAGTATATAAATTATTAAATGTTAATTGAACACATTTGGGTTCTCCAGTTGTTCCAGAAGTATACATCAATAATGCAATTGAATTGGGATCATATTCAATCACACTAGTTGATTCCTCATTATTAGCAACAGAGTATTTATGAAAATTTATTACTTGACAAAAATCTAAAATAGTATGCTCTAACTCTTCACCAATATTTACAAGAAACTTACTTTGAGAATGTTGAAGTAACTTGTTAATCTCATTATAATTTAATCTGACATTAAGTGGAATCGGGACAGCACCAATAAGCCATAAGCCATTAATTGCTATTATAAAATCTGAATTGTTTCCGGAAATAATTGAAACATGATCAAACTTTGCAACGCCTTTTTCTAAAAAGTAATTTGCTGCTTGTTTTGACAAACTTAAAATACTATCGTAACTATGGTGATCTGATTCATAAAAAACAGCGATCTTCTCACTGCTAAATTTAGCTTGTTCAATTAACCAATGCTCTTTATTTGATATATTGATCATTACAAATTAATTTCATACGATGGATAATTATCGAAATTTCTTAGTTCAACATGAGGCAAATTGTAATTGATTCTATTAGGTATAATATCTGCTCCTAATAAATCAGTAGCCAAACCATGAGCTAGATCATGGTTTGTTAACGATGCTAAATAGAGTAAGTCGCTTCTCGTAATAGCAGTTTCAAATGCTGAAGTGATTATAATTTTAATATTAGTTTTATTAGCTAGTTCAATCAATTTAATGGTGTTATAAATCCCAATTCTAATTGACGGTTTTAGAACAAGGTAATTAATCTCATTTCCCTGAATAATACTTACCGCATCATTATAATCAATGATACATTCATCGGTTGCCAATCCAACTTGGCAATCCTCAACAAGCAATAAGAGTTCATTCTTATCTTTAACCGGTTGTTCAATATATTCGATATTAAAATCTGATAGATATTTAATATTTTCTACCGCTTGTTTTAAACTCCAACTTCCATTATTATCAAGTCGAAGATTTAACCTATCACCAAACTCACTATCAAGAGCCTTTATTACTTGTACATCATCTTGAAAATCATCTCTACCAATTTTTAATTTAATCGTTTCAAATCCTTGTTCAACAAGTCTGCGTGCATTTTGCAATATTGATTCTTTACTTTCAATTCCTAGTAATCCATTTATTTTAATAGATTTTTTTATTCTACTTATCTCTACATGATCAGAACATCTTTTCTGTTCAGTACTTAAAATCAATTGTTCAAGTCCGAACATTAATGATGGATACTCTGTTATTTCTTTTACTTTTGTTTTCAACTCGTGAATTTCATTATTCAATTGATTTCTATTTATCAATTGAGCCAATCTCAACTCACAATCAGTAATATTCTCTTGACTAAAACCATCAAGGGGACCAACTTCACCATAATGAAATTTTCCAAACTCGTCCTGAGCTTTAAGGATTATAACATTTTTATGATTAATAATTTGAGCTGAATTTTGAATTGGTGAGTTAAATGGGAATCTAAATTTCTTATATTTTATTTCAACAAATCTCATAATAAAATTCCAACTGCGAAAAGTAATCCGTAAAAAGCGGACAATTTTGCAGTTAGTTCAAGAGTTTTGTTAAGCTCATCGCCTTTGTAAGAAAATATCATAATTATTAATTTTATAGCAATCGGTAAGGTTAGTAAAGGAAGAAAGACGAATAGGTTCTGATTGAACGTGAAATAAACTACAAACAAAATTAGGTATGATAGAATCATAAAGATTAGATATTGGTAACGGGTAAACTTACGTCCCATTTTAACTGCTAATGTATTTTTCCCGACTTCTCTATCTTCATCAATATCTCTATAATTATTTACAACTAATATGTTGGTTATTAATGCCCCAACCGGGATCGAAGCCCAGAATACAAGCGGGGAAATATCAACAACCTGAACGTAGTATGTACCAACTGTCCCAACAACACCAAAGAAAAGAAATACAAATACATCACCGAGACCATTATAAGCGAGTGGATAAGGGCCTGCTGTATATGCTATTCCTGCAAAGATCGAGAGCAATCCAATAAGTAAAGTAATCCAGGTTGATATGTAGACGAGATATAAGCCTAATATAAACGTAACAAGAAAGACTGTTATTATTGCTGCCTTCATTTCATTAATAGTAATTAAACCTGCAGCTAATGCTCTTGTAGGACCTTTTCTGCTTTCGTTATCAGCTCCGGAAAGGTAGTCATAAAGATCATTTACAAAATTCGTTCCTACTTGTATTAATAAAGCACAAACCAAAGCAACTAAGGCTGCAATAAAATTAACTTTAGTATCAAACGAAACTATTGAAGTACCGATAAATACAGGAACAATGGCAGCTGGAAGAGTTTTAGGTCTACTTGCTAATACCCAAATGTCAAATTTATTTAGAGCATTAATTGACTCAGTCATAATTTATCCTATGGAACCCTTGGAAATTTAGAAAAGTCAGGTTTTCTTTTTTCATTATAAGCTTTTCTACCTTCTTGTGCTTCTTCACTCATATAATATAATAAAGTTGCATTACCAGCTAACTCTTGTATTCCTGCTTGACCATCTAACTCAGCGTTGAATGCGGATTTTAATAACCGTAGCGATAATGGACTATGCTCCAAAATATCTTGAGCCCATTTAATTCCTTCTTCTTCAAGATTCTCCACCGGAACAACTTTATTCACCAAACCCATTTTCTCAGCTTCTTCAGCATTATATTGTCTGCACAAATACCAGATTTCTCTAGCTTTTTTTTGACCAACAATTCTTGCTAGATAACTCGATCCAAATCCACCATCGAAACTTCCAACTTTTGGACCTGTTTGACCAAATATGGCATTATCAGCAGCAATTGTCAAGTCACAAACAACATGGAGAACATGGCCACCACCTATAGCATATCCAGCGACAAGAGCTATAACTGGTTTAGGAATACTTCTAATTAATTTTTGAAGATCTAGAACATTAAGTCTTGGGACACCATCTCCGCCAACATATCCTTGATCGCCTCGTATTTTTTGATCACCACCGGAACAAAATGCATACTTACCATCTTTCGCCGGTCCATAACCTGTAAGTAATATCACACCAATTTGTGGATCTTCTCTTGAATCAATAAACGCTTCATACATCTCATTAACCGTTTCCGGTCTAAATGCATTTCTTTTTTCTGGTCTATTTATAGTAATTTTCGCAATACCATCTTTTTTTTCATAAATGATATCTTTATAGTCTTTAGCTTTTTCCCAAGCAATGTTCATTAGTTATCTCGAATATTTAATAAAAATACATTGAGTAATTTAAGAAATTCTTCTGGTTTTTCGAAATGAACATTATGTCCACACTCTTCAACAATTTTTAATTCAGAATTTGGGAAGAGGGAATGTGCATTTTTTGTAATTAAACTAAACTTTACATCAAGCTCACCGGAGATTAATAGTACTTTTGTTTGGAACTCATTTAAGTATGGAATAAAATATTTCATTTTACCAGTAGTAAAACCCAAAAGACTATTTCTTAATCCTATTGAATTGTTACTATTAATTTTTCTTAATTTCAATTGATCTAATTTTGAGGTAGCCAATTTATTTAATGACTCAAATAAAGGAATATTCATCCAAAATTCTATAAACTCTGAAATTGTTGAGTGCTCAATTTGATCGGCTAATTGTTTATCAGCTTTAATTCTCTCATCACGTGCAGTTTGTTTTTCAATACCAAAAGATGTACTCTCTAAAACTAATGCACTAACCTTCCCCGGATATTTCATCGCAAAAGCTAGCGCAAGTCTACCACCCATTGAATAGCCCACAAAAATAGTTTTGCTAAGAGACAATTTTTGCAGTAGATTATTTATCAGGTCAATTTGGAAATCGGGACAGTATTCACTGATATTATTGGATGAAGAAGATTTACCATGACCAACTAAATCAATAAATATTGGTGTGAAATCGGAAGGTAGTCTATTACATAAAAATTCCCAGTCATTAGTACAGCCTGTAAAACCATGCAGAAACAACAATGGTCTTTTCTTCTTTAATTCGTTCTCATTATAAATTACATTTAGAGAAACATTTTTAATGTTGAGGATCATTATATTATTTGAGTAACGAACTTATGTTTGAAAGATATGTCTTTCTCAACTCTAAAGATTTTTCAGTATAAGTTTTTACTTCAATCACAGAATAATTATTATTTACTATTACAGTGTTAAGATTATTTTGGAAACCTTTCCAAGATTTTGGATTGAAGTAATTACCATTAAAGGCCTTCACTACCTTTGAGAAATCAGTAGAATGCGGAGTCTTAAAATATTTTTCGAAATGATAATTATCTTCTGCCACCGGAAGCATTTTGAAAATTCCACCACCATTATTATTAATCAAAATAATTTTAAGAGGAATATCAAGTTCATCTAATGTTGATAGTGCACTAATGTTATGGTAGAATGCAAGATCTCCAATTATTAAAAAAGTAGGTAATTTAGATTCTGAAGCAATTCCGGATGCAGTTGAAATTATACCATCTATTCCACTTGCTCCTCTATTACAAAAGATACTAAAATTTTTTTTTCTTTTGGAAGCAAATAAATCAAAATCTCGAATTGGTAAACTATTAGAAATGAACAAATTGGAATTACTAGGAACAATGTTTAAAATTTCGTTGACTATTCTAGGTTCATATCCAAATTTAGATTTCCCAATAGTAATTCCCTTTTGTAATTCGCATTTATTATCAGTATCAATAATATAATTAGACCATATATTTTTTTCTGAGGAAGATTCAAATAAATCACTCAATTTATTCAACAAATCATTAGGATCCATTCCAATCAATTTACCTTTTTTTCTATATGGATCTTTAATGTCGCCATATTTGTTAATTAATATTCGTTGTGCTTTAGTTTTCTCAAGATATTTTAACATTCTTTGAGAAGTTGGTGCATTTCCAAATTGAATGATTAAATCAGGTTCTTCTCTGAGTTGCGATATAAAAGCTGAATGATTTGTAATGATGATTTTATTATTACCTTTATAAAATCTGATTTCACTGGTTCCATCTGCAATTATAGGAATTTTAGCTTTTGATGAAAAATTAACTAATCCCCTATAAAATACTGAATTAAAATTACCCCACCCACAATGTATTAACGGTTTTTTTGAGGATTTGACTAAATTAATTAGTTGTTCTACATCTTTATTCTTTTTGTTTTTTTTATTTACTAACGATGGTACAATAATAAAATCTGATAACTTATAGAAAATATCATCAGTAAATGTATTTGGCTCTAATGGTTTTCTAAATGGGAAATTATAATGGATTGGTCCCGGATTGGTCTCACCACCAATTAAAACACCTTCAGATATTTTTTTGCAGAATGCTTTCAGATTATCTCTGTTAATATTAGGCAATCCAAAATCAGAATAAAATCTAATATGGTTTGCATAAATATTATCTTGATTAATAGTTTGATTTGCCCCCGTTTCTCTTAAATATGCAGGTCGATCAGCTGTACAAATGATTAGTGGAATCCTTTGAATATAGGCTTCAATAATTGCCGGATATAATTCCGCAACAGCAGTACCCGAAGTTGTAACAAGAGCTACTGGTCTTTTAAGTTTTTTTGCTAATCCAAGAGCAAAAAATCCACTTGAACGCTCATCAACATGCACATATTTTTTAAAAGATTTATTTTCAGCAAATGCTATTGTTAGTGGTGTATTTCTTGAACCGGGAGAGATACAGACGTGCTTAACTCCTAAAGTTAAGAGCTGTGCTACAAATAAATCAGTCCAAAAAAAATTACGGTTGATATACTTTTTCATCTACGAAAAGAGATAAGATAGGTTTAAGTTTAATTTCTGATTCCTCAAACTCAGAACTGGGCTCGGAACCTTCAACAATTCCACAACCAGAATAAGCATATAATCTATTATTTTTTATTAGTGCAGTTCTAATCGCTACGACAAACTCACCTCTCCCATTAAAATTGAACCAACCAATATTACCTGAATACAACCCTCTATCATGAGGTTCCATTTCTAGAATAAAGTCTTTAGCAATTTTCCAAGGATCACCGCATATTGCTGGAGTTGGATGAAGTTTCATTAAAAGATCAAACATCTTAATATTATTATTAAGCTTTGCTTTCATTATAGTCCATAAATGCTGAATATTTGGAAGTTTCCTTATTTTTGGTTTATCATCAAAAACAATCTCATCAGATATTTTGCTTAATAAATTATGAATGAAATTAACAACAGCTCTTTGTTCAAATAAATTTTTCTCGCTATTTAGTAGAAAATACTCCATCTCAACATCTTCAAATTCACTATTGCCTCTGGGAGCTGAACCAGCTAATGCGTCTACTTCGATCCAACCATTTGATACTTTAGCTAGTTTTTCAGGAGAAGCACCCAGAAAAATTGAATCTCCTCTTTGATATGAAAAAGTATTACATTGAGGATATCTCTCACTTAACTTTTTAATTAAATCAGGTATAAATGGTTTTTTATTAAGTTGAATTTTTACTTCTCTAGATAATACAACTTTTGAAAGCATTCCCTCTGAAATTTTTTCTAAAGCTTTGTTTACAATATTTTCCCACTCAAAAAATGAATTTGTATTGTTTTGTGGTATAATATTGTAATTATCTGTTTCCTGAGGCTCACTAAAAGAAAGATCCTCTAAAGCGGTTAATACCTCATCGAAAATTTTTATACTTTCAAATAAACTAGGATTGCTAAAAAAATTATAAATAAGGAATGTTTTATCATTTTTTTTATAAAAAACAATTTTTGGAACAAACCAATCTGAATCGCTAAAATCCTTCCATAATTCACTGTTTTGGTTCGGAGCAAATTTTATCCCACCCACTACTAATGGAGCCTCTTCCAAATTGTTATCGGACCAATTAGACTTAAAATTACTCTCTAATGTGTTTACAACAAGGCTTGTATTATTTAGTCGATTATCCCCAAATTCATTAAAAGATAAAAGTGGGCAACATGCAAGAAATTCGATATCTTCACTTCTAATATTCCAATAAAATATATCTCCATTTCTTATTATATTTGAAGTTGTAAGTCTAACAATTTCAATTGCTGGAATTTCAAAAGAAAAACTCACCAGATTTGACAATTTATTAGCGCTTGACAAATGAGTAACTGATTCAAAAAACGATTCAAACTCATTAAGTATAGATGTTTTGTTTATATTCACACGACTCTATTAGAATATTTTCACTATTGAACTAAGCAATATAAATTTAATTTTCGGAGCATTCAACCACATTTACAAATAATTATGAAGGTCCATTTAATACAAAATAACGGTAAAAACATAAAATGTGAATTATGTAAAAGAAGAAATTCAAAAAACATTAGTATAAGGGTAAATAAGTCAGGAATTGTAAAGGTAAGTCTACCCTATTACACTCCATATATTGCAGCAAAGAATTTTATTAACAAGAATATAGACTGGATAGAGAAAAAACTAACCCTTTTCAATTTGCAAAAAAATACTTATTATTATTTAGGCAAGAATATTAGATTGATAAAAATAAATCAAGCTAATATTAAAGGCTTTAATTATAACTTTAATGATAATAGTTTGGTCATTGAAACCAATAATAATTTTTACTCTGAGGAAGATTTGTTTTTTAAGTGGTTGAGAGAAAAAGCCAATGAATATATCCCGCATAGAGTATATGAGTTCTCGAGGAAATATGGATTTGATTATAATAAAGTAAGTATCAAAAATTTAACTTCTCGGTGGGGAAGTTGTTCAAATAAAAAAAACCTGTCTTTTAATTTGAAATTGATGTACTTTAAGCATGAAGTTATTGATTATGTTGTAGTTCACGAATTGTGTCATTTGAAAGAAATGAATCATTCAAACAAATTTTGGGAGCTTGTTGAGAAAATAATTCCAAATCATAAGGAATATAGAAAGACACTAAATAAATTACACCACTCATAACCATAGGGGGTCACACGTGGCAAAACAAAAAAAAGAAGAGCAAGTTCTTGAGCTGTACAATCTTGTAGCAAAAGCTCATGACAGACTCAAAAAAGTACAAGCAAAACATCTTGGAACTGAAAAACTAACAACTCCACAATTCGGAGTTTTAGATGTTCTAATGAAAAAGGGTTCTATTCCATTGAAAAAAATCAGTGATGAATTAATGGTAACGGGAGCCAACATTACTTGCGTGATGGATAATCTTGAAAAGGAAGATCTTGTAAAAAGAGTTCATTCTAAATCAGATAGAAGAGTTATCAACGCTGAGTTAACCTCAAAAGGAAAACAAAAGCTAGATAAAATTTATCCTCAGCATATTAAAAGCTTAAATGATTTTTCAAACAAAATGACCGATGCTGAAATGAAACAATTGGCTGGTCTATTGGACAAATTGGCTTCTTAGGCTTTTTTGAATACAAGTCCTATCCACTCATCTAATTGATGAGAATCAAAGGCAGTTAATCCTAATTGGGTAAACTGCCTTTTTATTTCTTCTAAATCTACATCCAATATTCCAGATAAGATTAGCAAGCCTGAGTGTTTAATTTTCTTGTATAAACTCTGTTTGATATCAATTAATACATTTTTATTAATATTTGCCAAAACCAAATCAAATTCTGAATCAGCCACATCATCTATGGTTCCGTGCAAAACATCAAGGTTTGATATATTATTTCTCTCAACATTTTCTTTACCATTGATATAGCACCATTCATCATTATCGACAGCAACCACTTTTTCTGCACCTAATTTTGCCGCCGCAATACCAAGAACAGATGTACCACTCCCAACATCCAAAACATAATTCCCTGCCTGAAGATACTTCTCTACTAATTGAAGAACCAATTTTGTTGTTTGGTGTTCGCCTGTCCCAAATGACATTTTCGGATCAATTATAATTACAATCTGATTTTCTTTTTGCTGGTAATCTCTAAAAGTAGGTTTAATTACAATACGATCTGAGACCTCAATTACATTTATCTTCTTTTCCCATTCTTCATTCCAATTTTTGTTTTCTAACAATCTAACTTCAACAGTATAGGACTGAATCAAATTTTCATTAATTAAACTATCTAGAGTAGCTTTAATATCATCTTCACTTACTTTGGAATTTTCATAAACAAATGCTTTTAGGTGATCATCATACTCATTTATTCCTAATATATCTAATTCCCAAAGAACACCACTTAATAAATCGATATTAAACGGATTTGCCTTAATTATAAATTGTCTGTAATCTTGCATACTCAAATCTTTTATTGGATTTTCATTTCTGATAAAAACTTACATATTCTATCTTGATATCTTCTAACTACTCGTGCACTACCAATATAGTTTTGAAAATAAATTGAAAAAGCAATGTCATGATTATTAATACTCCTCAAATAACCGGATAACGTGCTAACGCCACTTAAGGTGCCAGTTTTAGCATGAACATTTTCAAAAGCTTTTGATTTTTTCATTCTATTTTCAAGGGTCCCATCAACTCCGGCAATAGGTAAGGAATTATAAAGGATTTGAAAATTTTCTGGTGTTTCTAAATAAGTATATTTGAGTAACTCTATCATTAATTCAGTAGTAATAAGATTATAATGAGAAACTCCTGATCCGTCAACAATTTTATAATCTTCAAAATTTAACGCAGTCTTATCAATCAGACTATCAATTACTTGAATTCCATTCTCTGCAGAGGCTGGTTTACCATAATATTCAAATGATAGTGCTCTTAATGTCATTTCAGCGCTTAGATTATCACTCTCTTTATTCAAATTTACAATAACCTCTGAAAAGCTTCTCTCATATTTATAAATCAATTTAGCATATTCAGGTAAAGTGAGAGTGTCAAGTCTCCCAAAGAATTTTATAGAATTATCTTCCAACTTTTCCTTGAGTAGAAATAAAAAATAATACTCTGGATTTACAATATTTAATTTCACAGTATCAGGTTCATCTCGAAACGATAAGTCGCCCGAAATTAAAAGTTCGTTGCCTCTATGCAGCCAATCTCTCGTAATATCAAAATCAGAGGTATCTTCATTTGTTGTAATTGAAGAGTTTGTAATATCGAAATAATCAGTCTCAGGAATTAAACTATAGTGTACTGAATTACCGATAAGTCCTGGTTCATACGCAAGTTCAATACAAGCATCGTTAATTACTAAAGGAGTCATATATGGAAAATCAGATGAAGGATCATCATCCCACATCCAGCCATTGCCCCAGAAAAGGGAATCCATATTTGAAACATCACCATAAATATTTCCTCTAATTTCATTTATGCCATATTCCCGTAAAGAATAAACTAGAGTATCCAAATTTTCAGTTGTAAAATCTGGATCAAAACCACCTACCACAATCAAATCACCATAACAAACGGAATCCATAATAATTCCAGTATGATATACCGAAGTGTTAAAAGTGTATTCGGGTCCTAAAAATTCCAGTGCAGCAATACTGGTAAGTACTTTCATATTCGAAGCTGGATGAAGAAGTAACTTTTCGTTCCTATTGTATAATGTTGTGTTAGATGTAAGATCAAAAACACTTAGTGCAAGAGTTGTTGTCTCAAAATACTCATCTGTAAGTATCTCTTTTAGTTCTTCTTCAATTTCTGAGTTAAATTCTTGGGCTTGAGAAGAGATACCTAATATTAATAATGAGAATACAAGTTTGAGAAATGTTCTGGATAATCTCATTAAAAATACTCTCTCTCTCTAAATTCTACTCCTATTTGATTTACTACTAAATCTTTTGCTTTTTCAATATCAACTTCATCTAATCCAACTATAGACATTACAACTTTTGAATAACTATTCGCTTTTTTTGCAAATTCCAGCATTTTTCCATGCATCTCTGGTGAGACTCTCATTAGTTTAGCATATTGATCAGGATCTGTTGAATTTAGACTGATTGAAACAACGTCGATTAGTCCTTCAAGTTCTGGCGTAATATCTCTCTTATTTATGTAATTTCCATGACCGTCTGTATTTATTCTTGTATTTCCACCGTTGTCTTTTACATATTTAGAAATTTCCTTAACCACGTCCCATCTAATTGTTGGCTCACCATATCCACAGAAAACAATTTCTTTAAATTTGGATGGATCACCAATTTGATTAATATATTCTTCAGCTTCAGGTTCTTCAGATTTATTCATTTTTAGATTATATCCATGTAAAACTGCTTCACCCTTCCTATCACAAAAAACACAATCTGCATTACATCTATTAGTAACGTTCACATATAAAGACTCACCAATTTTATATACAAATCTTACATTCCCCTTTTCACCTATTCCAAATAACTTGTGGGCATTGTAATTTGTTATCCTAGAGACATCTTCTAAACTTACGCTAAATATTTGTGCAATTTTTTCAGCAACCAAAAGAACATTAGCTGGCTCATTTCTTTTTCCTCTATAAGGAACAGGAGTCATAAAGGGAGAATCCGTTTCTAAAAGTAATTTGTCAAGACCTACACTTTTCACTATTTCTCGAATATTATCTGCTTTTTTAAATGTAATATTTCCAGTAAATGACACAAGATGTCCCATGCCTGTTAGTTCTTTGGCATCATCTATACTTCCTGCAAAACAATGAAACTGCCCTCTTAAACCAGAATCTTTTAACTCTCGAATAATATTCATTACATCTTCGTTCGATTCTCTATTATGAACAATAATTGGCAAATTTACTTTTAGAGCTAGTTCAATCTGGGCTTTAAAGGCAACGAGTTGTATTTCCTTAGGAGAAAAATCATAATAATAGTCTAATCCGATTTCTCCAATAGCTACAACTTTGGGATGTTTAGAAAACTCTTCTAAAGTATCGATGAATGAATCTTTCCACTCCTTAGTATCATGCGGATGAACTCCAACCGCTGCATAAACAGATTCATATTTTTCTGCTAAATCGATGGCTTTTTTTGAAGTAGCTAAATCTGTTCCAGGTACAATTATAAATTTCACACCAGCATTATTAGCTCTTTCTATAACCTGATCAACTTCGCCATTAAAATTTGGATAAAATAAATGTGCATGTGTATCTATAAACATAAACGTATACCCCATTTCACCATATTGTTAAAAACTAGATAATTTTTCCCATTACTGTAATTTCTTCATTCAATGATAAAGCAATCTGTTTTACGTTCTCCAATTCATTTTCAGCCACAATAGCAATTAGTCCTATTCCCATATTAAATACTTTTCTCATTTCAGAATCAGAAATATTTCCAGTTGCCTGAATCAATTTAAATATTGCAGGCACTTCCCAAGCAGACCAATCAATTTCGATTTCAAGACCTTCTGGAACAACTCTCTTGGTATTACCAATTATTCCGCCACCGGTTATGTGTGAGAATGCTCTTACTTCAATTTCTGAAATTAAATTCTGAATAAGGTCAAGGTAAGATTTGTGTACTTTAAGTAATTCTGATTTTAAGTCAGATTTTAATATTTCTATTTCTTCACTTAAATTATATTTGCTGAATAATACATTTCGTGCTAAAGAATAACCATTTGTATGAAGTCCGTTTGAATTGAAACCGACTAAAACATCACCTTTGCTAATTTTATTTCCATCAATTATTTTCGTTTTATCTACAACGCCAACTATTGTTCCGGATAAATCATAATCTTTTTCCTGATAAAGACCAGGCATTTCTGCTGTTTCTCCACCAATCAAAGCAACATTGTTTTCTTTGCAAGCAGCAGCAAATCCATTTACTATGTTTGAAGCAACCTTTGGATCGAGTTTGCCAAAAGCCATATAATCCATAAAATATAATGGTTTTGCCCCACATACAGCTATATCATTAACACAATGGTTAACCAAATCCTGTCCAACTGTATTATGAACTCCAGAATCTATTGCTACTTTTAGTTTAGTCCCCACTCCATCAACGCTAGAAACCAAAACAGGGTTTTTATGTTGCTCTAAATCTATTTCATAAAAAGCTCCGAAATGACCAATTCCAGTCAAAACATTTTTATTAAATGTCGATTTTACGACCTCTTTAATATTATCGACAGTTTCTTCACCAGCCTTAATATCAACCCCTGAATCCTTATAGCTATTTTCCAATCTAATTTAATCCTTATTGTGTTTTTTTTGGGAAATTAAATATTAATATAAAGCCTAAATTTAATGTAAATAAGTGATATTAATTAGGAATTTTGATAAATTTATTAGTTTATTTTTAAAAATAGTTTATTATAAGAAATGTTTACGGCAGAATTAACAGAAAGAGAAAAATCTATTTTAAGATATGTGATCCATCAATTCATATTGACGGCAAATCCTGTTGGTTCACGAAATCTTTCTAAAAAATATGATATTGGTTACTCACCTGCAACAGTTAGGAATGTTATGGCCGATTTAGAAATATCGGGATTCCTTGGACATCCGCATACTTCAGCTGGAAGGGTACCAACAGATTTAGGATATAGATTTTATGTAAACTCCTTAATGGAAGAACAGCAGTTAACTAAAAATGAAGTTGACTTTATTGACTCGCATTTTGATCAGTTAAATGCTGATACAGATGAAATACTAAAAATAACTTCCAGTATTCTAAGTAGTCTCACTAGTCAGTTGGCATATGTTAGCTATCCGAAACTAGGGAATGCAATTTTAGAAAAGATTCAACTGGTAGCTATTTCAAACTCTCGTCTATTAGTGGTTATATCAATCAAATCGGGAATGATAAGAACAATTACATTAGAAGTAGAAGCTGGTTTAGATAAAAATAAATTATCTAACATTCAGCGATTATTAAATGAAAGGCTTGCGGGATTATCATTTGCTGAAATTAAGAAGTCGATCCACGAAAGAGTAAAGAATATTTCTAATAAAGATCTGAAACCTGTCATAAGAGTTTTTCTTGAATCCGTTGGTGATATTTTTAATGATGTAATAACAAATGAGGACTCAATAATTACAGGTGCAAAAAATTTGTTAAATCAGCCAGAATTTGCTGACCACAAAAGCATCAGCAGCATTATCGAATTAATAGAAGATAAAGATATAATAATTCATGTGATGGATAAGAAAACAAGTAATAACCAAGGCGCAGTTTCCGTTACAATTGGCAGTGAAAGCAATGAAGAGAAATTAAATGATTATAGTATAGTTGTAAAAGAATATAACGTTGGCCAAGTATTGGGAAGTATTGGAATCATTGGACCAAAAAGAATGACATATTCACACGAAATTGCGTCGGTAGTTCAAATGGCCGAAATATTATCAAAAGTTTTTAATAAAAAGTAAAATCTAAGGGCAATTAATGAAAAAAAAGAAAGATAAAAAAATTGAAGAAAAGGAAATAAAGATTCAAGAAAATGAGAGCGCTGATGAGACAGAAAAAACTGCTGAAAATACCGAAGTTGATAAAGAAACTACTGAAGAACCATCTGTGGTAGAGTTGGAAGAAAAAGTGCAGAGTTTACAAGACACACTCTTAAGAAAAGTTGCTGAATTTGAAAATTATAAAAGAAGAACTGAAAATGATCAATTAAGTTTACTAAAGTATTCTGCTGAGTCTTTTATATTAAAAGTTCTTCCTGTATATGATGATTTAGGCAGATCTGTTGACCACCTAGGTGAGAGTAATATTGATTCTCTCAAAGAAGGTTTAAAATTAGTTTATGATAAGTTTACTAAAATTCTTGACGATCAGGGTGTGAAAAAATTGGAAGTAAAAGGCAAAGAATTTGATGTAGAATTTCATGAGGCATTAATGCAACAGCCTTCAAGTGAAGTTCCATCTAATACTGTGTTAAATGAGATAGAGTCTGGATACATTTATAAGGATAAAGTTATTAAACATGCTAAAGTAATTGTTAGTCAAGAAATTGAAGAAAATAATGATTCAGAAAATCAAATTGAGGAATAGGTCAAGTTAGATGGATAAAAGAGATTACTACGAAGTTTTAGGTGTATCGAAAAGCGCATCGGATGATGAATTAAAAAAAGCATATAGAAAATTGGCAATGAAGTATCACCCAGATAAAAATCCTGACGATAAACAGGCTGAAGATAGCTTTAAAGAAGCGGCCGAAGCTTATGAAGTATTAAGTAATTCTGAAAAACGAGCCAAATATGATAGATTTGGTCATAGTGGTTTAAGGGGTGGTCAGGATTTCCATAGTTATCAGAATGCAAATGATATCTTTAGTCATTTTTCAGATATTTTTGGTGGTGGATTTGGCGGTGGATCATCAATTTTTGATGATTTATTTGCAGGTGGATCGTCTGGTAGAGGTAGACAACGTCACTCCGGTACTCCCGGTTCTGATTTGAAAGTTACACTTAAACTTAAACTTGAAGAAATTGCAGCTGGAACTACTAAAACTATAAAATTAAAAAAACATGATAAATGTTCTGATTGCAGTGGAACTGGTGCCAATAGTAGTTCTGGTTTTAAATCATGTAGTGTTTGTAATGGCTCTGGAGAAGTAAGAGAAGTTTCAAGATCAATATTTGGGCAATTTGTGAATATCTCTGTTTGTAGCAATTGTAGAGGAACCGGAAAGATTATATCCGATCCATGTAGAACTTGCTCTGGAGATGGAAGAGTTCACAAAGATTCAAAAATAAAAGTTAACGTTCCTGGTGGCGTTACTAATAATAGTTACATGACTATGAGGGGAGAAGGCAATGCAGGAAAGAATGGTGGCCCTTCTGGAGATATTATAGTTGTTTTTCAAGAAATTGAACACGCATATTTTACCAGAGAAGGTGACGATCTGATATATGATCTGTACTTAACTTACCCTGAAATTGTTATGGGTACTTCAGTTGAAGTTCCCACTATCAACGGTAGAGCAAGTCTTAAAATTGAGTCAGGAACACAGCATGGAAAATTCTTAAAGATGCGTGGGAAAGGGATTGAACATTTAAATCAACATGGTTTTGGAGATCAATTAGTTAGAATTAATATTCACGTTCCAAAAAAAGTAAACTCAAAAGAAAAGGACTTATTGAAGGAACTAGGTAAAATGCCAAATATTGGAAATCCAAACAGATAGATTTTATAGAACTTTTTGGGGGATATAATTAAGTATTTTTTAATAATTTAATTCTTAAAATTGAAAAAACTATTAGAAAGTATTTCTCAGACCCTAGGCTTAACAAAAACAGAAATTTTAACATTTATTTTCGTTTTATCAGTTTTCGTTCTAGGATTGATTTTAAATTATACAAAAATCGAATTCTCTGAAAAAAA
>SWCC01000315.1_pt1 | contig 76095 bp, 68 predicted proteins | sample 4692971 | NCBI WGS metagenome assembly SWCC01 (sample SAMN10267277, study PRJNA491770) | bioreactor metagenome | isolation source: DHS bioreactor inoculated with subseafloor sediment | place: Japan: off Shimokita Peninsula | collected 2006-08
GCGCTGCGAGGCGTGGAGGTTCGAGTCCTCTTCTGGGCACCAGTTTCAAAGAAAAGCCGACCTTGTGTCGGCTTTTTTCTTTTCTGCGCACCGGAAGCAAACATCCGGTGAAGCCGGCCTTGCGGCCAGCTTCACATTCAGCGCTTTCAGGCACCAAAGGGATGACGACGCAAAATGGTCTCGTCACGCTCGGGACCGGTCGAAATCACGTCGATCGGCACTTCGCAGATCTCTTCGATGCGGTGCAGATAGGCACGTGCCTCCTGCGGCAGCGCATCCCAGCTCTGAGCACCAAAAGTCGTGCCACTCCACCCTGCCATCGTTTCGTAGATCGGCTCGCAGCTGGTCACCTCTTCGGAACCCATCGGCAGCAGATCGATACGCTTTCCGTCAAGCATGTAACCGGTACACAGCTTGAGCTCCGGCAGTCCGTCGAGCACATCGAGCTTGGTGATGCACAGACCCGTCACACCGTTGATGATGATCGAACGCTTGAGCGCAGCCAGATCAAGCCAGCCGCAACGGCGCTTGCGCCCGGTCACGGTGCCGAACTCACGCCCCTTGGTCGACATCTGCTCACCCGGCACGCCCTTGGTGTCGATATCGAGCTCGGTCGGGAACGGACCACCGCCGACGCGGGTGCAATAGGCCTTGGTAATACCCAGCACATAATGCAGTCGGCCCGGACCCACGCCGGAACCCGCTGCAGCCTGGCCGGCCACGCAGTTGCTCGAGGTCACGAACGGGTAAGTCCCGTGATCGATGTCGAGCAGCGTACCCTGCGCCCCTTCGAACAGCAGGCTGCCACCATTCTTGTTGACCGCATACAGCTCGGCCGAGACGTCGGCGACCATCGGCAGAATCTTTTCTGCGTCGCGCATCGCTTCGTCGAAGACGGTCTGAAAATCGACCGCATCAGCGCCGAGATGCTGGGTCAGCACGAAGTTGTGATACTCGAGATTGCTCTTGAGCTTTTCGGCGAAACGCTCACGATCGAACAGGTCGTACACCCGCAGTGCGCGGCGCGCGACCTTGTCTTCATAGGTCGGTCCGATACCCTTGCCAGTCGTGCCGATCTTGTCGATCGCCGATTTCTTTGCCTCACGGGCGCGATCCAGCGCCGAGTGATAACCAAGAATCAGCGGGCATCCCGGGCTGATGCGCAGGCGCTCACGCACCTTGATGCCACCGGCCTCAAGCGTTGCGATCTCGGACAGCAGGTGGTGAACGTCCAGCACCACACCATTGCCGATATAACAGGCCACACCCTCGCGCACGATGCCCGACGGCACCAGGTTGAGCTTGTATTCCTTGTCACCGATCACCAAGGTGTGACCGGCATTGTGCCCGCCCTGGAAGCGGACCACGCCTTGGGCGTGATCGGTCAGCCAGTCAACGATCTTGCCCTTGCCCTCGTCGCCCCACTGGGTACCGACAACCACCACGTTCTTCGACATCTATTTACTCTCCCTGAAGCGGCTCGACCGTCCACCGGCCTCCCCGCATCACAAGCTGCCGGTCGCATCCGGCTTCGTTCCAGGTTCCATCGTGACCCGGCAGTGTGGTCACGACGATTTCGCCCTGCTCTCGCAGGACGGCAATTTCGGTCAGCAGCGCCGCATCCTGCGCATGTGGCGCAAGAATGGCACCGATCGCATCGGGGTCAGGCAGACGCAAGGCCAGCTCGCGCAGATCGAGACTGAATCCGGTCGCCGGCCGGGCGCGCCCGAAGGCTTCCGCCACACGGTCATACCGCCCGCCCAGCGCCAGCGCTGCAGGCGATCCACCACCGTAGGCCGCGAACACGACACCGCTGTGGTAATGATAGCCACGCAAATCGGCCAGATCGAAACTGATCGGCAGATCGGCAAGTGCAACGGCCAGCTGACGCAGATCGTCGAGCGCGGCAGCAATCTCGGCATCCTTCGGCAGACGGGCAGCAGCCAGCTCGATCACTTCCGGCCCGCCATAGAGCTCGGGCAGCATCAGCAGTGCGCTGCGCACCGGCTCGGCAACATCGACCAGCATCTCGCGCAGCCCGGGGACATCCTTGCTCTGCAGGAGATCGAACAGCATCTCCTCGCGCCCCGGCACCAGTCCGGCACGCCCGGCAAGCGCATGGAACAGACCCACATGCCCGATGTCGATGCGGGTCGCAGGCACGTCCGCCAGGCGCATCACCTCGGCCAGCAGGCGCAACACCTCGATGTCGGCTTCCATTCCGGCGTGACCGTAAAGCTCGGCGCCGAGCTGCAGCGGCTCGCGGGTCGCAGTCAGCGTCGACGGCAAGGTGTGCAGCACGCTGCCGCAGTAACACAGGCGCGTCACCCCCTGACGATTGAGCAGATGAGAGTCGATACGCGTGACCTGAGGCGTCATGTCCGCGCGCACCCCCATCGTTCTGCCCGACAACTGGTCGACCAGCTGATAGGTACGCAGACGCAGGTCGCGGCCGGCGCCGGTGGTAAGCGAATCGAGATACTCAAGCAGCGGCGGCATGACCTGCTGGTAACCGCGCACGCGGAAAGCGTCGAGCAGCTTGCGGCGCAGGCCCTCTAGCTTGTCGGCTTCGGACGGCAAAGCGTCCTGTATGTGATCGGGCAATACCCAGCGCATGAAAGGCTCAACCAAAGACGTACAACAGGATCAGCCCCGCCAGCATCGACGACAGACCGATAAAGCGGATCTGACCGTCAGCCATGCGGGCGAGACGTAAAAAGGTTTCGCGCCAGGTAGCTGGCGCGACGAAAGGGACGATGCCTTCGATGATCAACATCAGCGCGAAGGCCGTCAGCAGGGTAGCACCCATTGGAGATCAGTTCCGCCCGGTCCCCTTGGAGTTCTTCATGAACTTGAAGAAATCCGAACTCGGGTCGACAACCATCACGTCATCCTTGCCCGAGAAGCTGGCGCGGTAGGCCTCCAGACTGCGGTAGAAGGAGTAGAACTCCGGACTCTGACCAAAGGCTTCGGCATAGATCGCCGTCGCCTTGGCATCACCCGCACCCTTGGTCCGCTGCGCATCACGATAGGCTTCGGCGATGATCACCTCACGCTGACGGTCTGCATCTGCACGGATCTTCTCGGCTTCGGCGGCACCCTGCGAACGCAGTTCGTTGGCGACGCGCTTCCGTTCGGCTTCCATCCGGCGGTAGACCGACTCAGACACTTCCGACGGCAGATCGACCCGCTTCAGACGTACGTCGATGATCTGGGCGCCGATCTTGCGCGCATCCTGGTCTGCCTTGGCCCGCATGTCTTCCATGATCTGGTCACGCGCACCGGATACAACGTCGTGCACCGTGCGCTTACCGAACTCTTCACGCAAACCGGCATTGACGGTCTGTGTCAGTCGAATGCGCGCACGCGCTTCATCGCCCGCCACCGACTCGTAGTACAGACGCGGATCGATGATGCGCCACTTCACGAAGTGATCGACCAGCACGTTCTTCTTTTCGGACGTAATGAAACGCTCGGGCTCAGGCGTATCCATGGTCAGGATGCGCTTGTCGAAATAACGTACGTTCTGGATCAGCGGCAACTTCACGTTCAGGCCGGGCTCGCTGATGACGTCCTTCACTTCACCAAGCTGGAACACGATCGCGAACTGACGCTGATCGACTGTAAAGAGCGACATCGAGGCAACGGCTGCGAGAAACAGCAGCACGCCGCCAATCAGAGACATCTTGTCACGCATCAACGCTCTCCCCGCTCACGGCTGCGCAGCAGGTCGCGACTACGCGGGTCCAGGCTGCCGGCCGGTGCATTGGTTGCTGCAGGCAGGGTCACCTGCGGGTCATTCACAACAGCAGGCGCGGTCGTGCCGGCCTGCTGGATGATCTTGTCCAGCGGCAGGAACAGCATGTTCCCGTTGCCCTTGGCATCGATCATGACCTTGCTGGTACTGGCCAGCACCTGCTGCATCGTTTCGAGGTACATGCGCTCACGCGTCACTTCGGGCGCACGCTTGAACTCGGTAAACACCTGGTCGAAGCGGCTCGCCTCACCCTCGGCGTTTGCGATGACACGCTCGCGGTAGGCATCGGCCTCTTCCAGCAAACGCGAGGCAGTACCACGGGCACGCGGAATCACGTCGTTGGCGTAGGCCTCACCTTCGTTCTTCTGGCGCTCGCGGTCCTGACCGGCCTTGACGGCATCATCGAACGAAGCCTGAACCTGCTCGGGCGGCTGGGCGTTCTGCATCGTCACTCGGCTGATCTGGATGCCGGTCTCGTAGCGGTCGAGAATGCCCTGCATCAACTCCTGCGCCGTCGCTGCGATTTCTTCACGTCCCTCGTACAGAACGAAGTCCATGCGGCTCTTGCCGACGATCTCGCGCATGCCGGTTTCGGCCACCTGAGCAACAGCCTCGTCCGGGAAGCGGTTGTTGAAGACGTAGTTCTCGGGGCTCTTGAGCACGTACTGGACCGCGAACTGGATGCTGATGATGTTTTCGTCATCGGTCAGCATCAGCGCTTCGCGCAGCGCCTTGTTGCGTTCGGAGCCGCGATAGCCGACTTCCACCGTACGCACGCCGGTCAAGTCGACGATCTCGTGCGTCTCGATCGGTGCCGGCAAGCGCCAGCGCAGACCGGGATCGGTAGTTTCGGTGAACTTGCCCAGACGCAGGACCACGCCGCGCTGGTTGGCATCTACGGTGTAGAAACCGCTCGAAAGCCATACGACCACGACCAGCGCCAGCAAGGCACCGATGCCGCCACCGAACTGCTTGAAGGAGAAATTTGGGAGTTGCGGGCCGTCGCCACCGCCACCATCGCCGCCACCGCCCGAGCCTTTGTTGCGCCCGTTGCGCTTGCCGCCGAACATGCCGGAAAGACGTTGATTGAAATCGCGCCAGACTTCCTCTAGATCAGGAGGTCCCTGGTTACCGCCGCGATTGCCTTCGCCGCGATCACCGTCGTTTCCGCGGTTACCCCAGCGTGGATCGTTGAGTGACATGAGAATGCCTGTTATCACTGTTGCAATGGAAAGTTATTGACGGAGTCAGCTTGCTGTTCTAGTTCGGGTGCAACTGCCTCTTGCGCGGCCTCGGCCAGCGCAGCGCGAATCAGATCCAGCCCTTCGCCGGTTCTTGCGCTCAAAAAAACGCGCCTGATTCTATCACAGTCATCCCGCTCGACTGCCGCCCCGGCGTGGGTGAGATCAATCTTGTTCCACACCAGAATCTGCGGCACTTCAGCAGCGCCGATCTCCGACAGCACGTCGTTTACTGCCGCAATCTGCGCGTCACGGTCTTCACTCGCCGAATCGACCACATGAAGCAGAAGATCTGCCTGGGCCGTTTCCTCGAGTGTCGCCTTGAACGCAGCAACAAGCGCATGCGGCAGGTCACGGATGAATCCGACCGTATCCGACAGCACGACGTTCCCCGTGCCGACAAAAAGTCTGCGCGAAGTGGTGTCGAGCGTGGCGAAAAGCTGGTCTGCGGCATAGCCGCCAGCCTTGGTCAATGCATTGAAAAGCGTGGACTTTCCCGCGTTCGTGTAACCCACCAGGGACACCGACAGCACATCGCGGCGATCGCGCGCACGGCGACGGGTACGACGCTGCTTCTCGATCTGCTTCAAGCGCAGCTTGAGCATTTTTACACGGGTACCGAGCAGGCGACGGTCGGTTTCGAGCTGCGTCTCCCCTGGTCCACGCAAACCAATACCCCCCTTTTGCCGCTCAAGGTGGGTCCAGCCCCGCACCAGACGGGTCGCGAGATGGCTGAGCTGGGCGAGCTCGACCTGCAGCTTGCCCTCGTGACTGCGCGCGCGCATGGCAAAGATGTCGAGGATCAGCGCAGTGCGATCGACGACGCGATGCTGCAGCGCACGCTCAAGGTTTCTTTGCTGGCCGGGCGACAGGGCGTGATTGAAGATGACGAGATCGGCCTCATTCGCACGCAGCGCCTCGGCGATCTCCTCGACCTTGCCGCGCCCGGCAAACAGCGCCGGATCCGGTGCGGCACGACGGCCAGTGACGACCGCCTCCACGCTGGCGCCAGCACTCATTGCCAACAGCTTCAGCTCGGACAGGCGCTCGTCGAACGCCCCCTGGCGCAGGTCGAGCTGGACGAGAACGGCCCGCTCGCCGCTTCCGGGACGCTCAAACATCCTGCGCAACCCCAGCGGGCAGGTTCAGGCCCTTCAGCAAAAACGGGAGGGAAATCAGTTGGCGCCCTCACCCGGCTCCTGCTGCTGAATGGTCACCGGACGGGCGGGTACGACGGTGGAGATGGCGTGCTTGTACACCATCTGCGTGACAGTATTCTTGAGCAGTACGACGTACTGATCGAAGGATTCGATCTGGCCCTGCAGCTTGATGCCGTTCACGAGATAGATCGAAACCGGGACGTGCTCACGGCGCAGGGTGTTCAGGAACGGGTCTTGTAGAAGTTGCCCTTTATTACTCATTGTGGAACCTCGATATTTTGTGTTTATAAGAATGTATAGGATTTATTGTTGCACCGCCACATGACAGTATGCGACCAAATCCAGGTGTGGATACAAGGATTTTGCCAATCAGGCCTTGGTCGCATACGGATTGTGCGCAGTACGGAACTGGATGCGCAAGGGGGTGCCCTGCAGCTTGAATGCTTCCATGAAGGCACGCTCAAGGTAGCGCACGTATGACGTCGGCAAATTCTCCAGCGAATTTCCGTGGATCACGATGATCGGCGGGTTCATGCCGCCCTGGTGGGCATAGCGCAGCTTCGGGCGCGACGTACCATGTCGCGGCGGCGCCTGCTTGGCGATGGCGGCCTGCATGATCCGGGTCAGCTGAGGTGTTGACAGATTCGACATCGCCGCGGCATACGCGGCATCGACCGACTTCAGCAGCCCGCCCACGCCATCGGACCTGAGCGCAGAGATCTGGTGAAAGCGGGCGAAAGACAGGAAGCCCAGCTTGCGCGTGATCTCCTGCTTGAGCTGGTCGCGCTGATAATCGTCGACGGCATCCCACTTGTTGATCGCAACAACGAGCGCCCGCCCCGCTTCCAGCACGAAACCGGCGATGTGCGCATCCTGGTCCGAGATATCCTGCGACGCATCCAGCACCAGCACGGCGACGTTCGCCTCCTGGATGGCTTGCAAGGTCTTGATCACCGAGAACTTTTCAACCGCTTCGAACACGCGGCCACGACGGCGCAGACCTGCGGTATCGATCAGGGTGTAGTTCTTGCCACCGCGCTCGAACGGGATCGCGATGGCGTCGCGGGTCGTGCCCGGCAAGTCGAACGCGATCACGCGCTCTTCCCCGATCAGGGTATTGACCAACGTGGACTTGCCGACGTTGGGACGGCCGACGATGGCGACCGCCGGTCCGCTGTCCTCGCTTGACTGGGGCTCATCGTCCAGCGGAAAGGGCGCGAGCACGAGGTCGATGAGCTGCTTGATGCCATCGCCATGGGCCGCGGATACCGGCAAGGGCGCGCCAAAGCCGAGCGCATGAAAATCCGCGGACGCGAGCGAGCGCTCCAGACCTTCGGCCTTGTTGACCACGAGGTGCACCGGACGCCCGGAGCGGCGCAGGCGCGCCGCGATCTGCTCGTCGTGAGGCGTACGCCCTGCGCGACCGTCCACCAGAAACAGGAGCACGTCGGCCTCGGCAATTGCCTGCTCGGCCTGCCGCGCCATTTCGTGCATGATGCCGTCCTTGGCGACCGGATCGAAACCGGCCGTATCGACGACGAGGTAGTCACGATCGCCGACGCGCCCGATGCCGTAGTGGCGATCGCGGGTGAGGCCGGGCTGATCGGCCACCAGCGCATCACGCGTGCGGGTCAGCCGGTTGAACAGAGTCGACTTGCCCACATTGGGACGGCCGACGAGGACGATGGTAGGTTTCACTGAGCGTATTCCGACTTAACGCACGTCATAGGCGACAATATCGCCATCGCGCGTCTGAACCACAAAACCACTGCCCAGCAGTCGCAGATCAGCGACCACCGGGCTGCTGTCGGCGCGGTCACGGGCCACAAAGGCACCGTCCTCACGACTGAGCAGATGGATATATCCTTGGCCATCGCCGACAACGACATAGTCGCCGACGATGAGGGGGCGCGACACCGCCCGCCGAAGCAGTGCGTCCTGCTTCCACATGCTTGCACCACTATAGACATCGAGCGCGTTCACCGCATCGTGGTCATCCGTAATGATCGCGAAGCGGGCGTCGCGATCCATGCCGACGCTGCTTGAGAACTCGCGTGACCACAGGGCATTGCCGTTGCTGCCGTCAAAGCAGGCGGCCCGCCCCTGATAGGTCACTGCGCACACTTCGCGCCGGCCGATGACGGGCGTTCCGGCCACGTCAGCAACGCGTTCAAGTTCGGTCGAGCCACGCGGCGAAGCCACACTCAGCTCCCACAGCGCGCCGCCGTTGGCGAGGTTCACCGCGACCATCTTGCCGCCCGGAAAGCCGGCGAGTGCCACGCCGCCCTCGAGCACCACGCCCGCGTAGGAGCGCAGGGCAAGCGGCGGATTGTTGCGCTGATAGACCCAGCGCTTGCTGCCATCACGCGCATTGAGCGCGATCAGACGATGATCGGAACCACGCAACACCACCACATCGTCGTTGACCGCCGGCGGCGCCAGCACTTCGGCACCAATCGGTGCGCGCCAGCGCTCCGAACCATTGGCTGCATCGTAGGCAATTGCCACGCCCGAAGACGTCACCACCACGGCAAGCTTGCCGTCGCTGCCGACGCCGGCAGACAGGTCGGTGTCGGCATCTGTACGCCACACTGCCCGCCCTGCCTCGAAGCGGGCTACATCACCATCGGTGGCAGCCGCATAGACACTGTCACCCACGACGGCGGGATGGAACACATAGGGACCGGACTCACCAATGCTCGCTTGCCAGACCACACGCAGGCCGGCAGTCGGCTTGAAGTCGACGAGTTCTGCGGGCTTGGGCGCGCTGCTTGCGAAAGGATTCAGCGAAGAACAACCGGCAAGCAACACAAATGCGCCCAACAGCGGTACGGTGCGCAGGGATGAAAATTTCATGGCTCAACCTTCCAGCGATTCAAGTTTGATGCGCACGACCTCGCGCAGGGTCACCGCCTCTTCGCCAGCGGTAGCCAGCGCATCGATCGCGGCCTGATAGGCAACACGAGCCTCGGCCGGCTTGCCCTGGGCGGCAAGCGCATCACCGCGCAGATCTTCGAAACGGGCCTTGTACGCACTGTCAGGAACCGGCTGCAGCCGCGCCAGGGCCTTGTCAGCCGCGTCCTGCTGCAACAGCACGGCTGCGAGGCGCAGACGCGCAAGCTCACGCAATGCGGGGTCCTTGCCTTCATCTGCGGCCCACTCGAGCTGCGAGCGGGCATTGTCCAGATCGCCCTTGGCAAACTGCACCGAGGCGGAAAGCAAGGCGCCGAGCTGCGCGTAGGCGGTGCTGCCGTAGTCGCCGATCAGACGGCCGGCTGCATCACGTGCCTTCTGCGCATCCTGCTCGGCCGCGGCCTGCTGCAGGCTGTAATAGACGGCGCCGGCTTCGGCCGCAGTCTTGTTGGAATACCACTGCCAGACCTGCCAGCCGACCGATGCCAGTGCAGCCACCACCGCAATCGTCGTCACCAGCTTGCCATACTGCGCCCACCAGGCCTTCAGTTCGGAAATCTGCTCCTGCTCTTCCAGGTCATACACCGCCATTGTCAGCCCCTTCGTCGCCTTCTTCGTTAAACAGGACCTCTGCCACTGTCTCAGCCAGCAGGTCCAGTGCTACACGTTGCTGCGCACCGCGTCCGCGCAAGGGCTTCACGCCCACTTCACCCGCCGCAGCCTCGTCCTCACCGATCACGAGCGCGACCGCAGCACCGCTGCCGTCGGCCTTTTTCATCTGCGACTTGAAGCTGCCGCCACCGCAGTGCAGCGTCGCCGCAAAGCCGTGCCCACGCAGCGCCTCGGCAGCGCGGAAGGCCAGGCGCCGCGCTTCGTCACCCATGTGCACGACGTAAACATCGGGCACCACGCGCTCGGCCTCGCCGCCGCATTCCTTCCACAAGGCGAGCAGGCGCTCGACCCCCATGGCAAAACCGGCTGCAGGCTGGGGCTTTCCGCCGAGCTGGCTGACCAGTCCGTCGTAACGCCCACCGGCACAGATGGTGCCCTGCGCGCCCAGCCGGGTAGTAACCCACTCGAACACGGTGCGGTTGTAGTAATCGAGGCCCCGCACCAGCCGATGATTGATCCGGTACGGAATACCGGCGTCCTTGAGCAGCACCTGCACGGCTTCGAAGTGCTCGCGCGACTCGTCGCCGAGATAGTCAGCCAGCTTCGGCGCAGCCTCGACGATGTCCTGCAGCTCGGGATTCTTGGTATCGAGGATGCGCAGCGGATTGGAGTACAGGCGACGCTTGCCATCCTCGTCCAGACGTTCCTGGTGCTGTTCGAGGTACGTGATCAGCGCCGCACGGTGCAGGGCACGCTCTTCGGCCGAGCCCAGCGAGTTGATCTCGAGACGGACGTCCTCGAGTCCGAGGTCGTCCCACAGCCGGGCACACATGATGATGTGCTCGGCATCGATATCCGGACCGGCAAAGCCGAGGGCTTCGATGCCGATCTGGTGAAACTGCCGGTAACGGCCTTTCTGCGGACGTTCGTGACGGAACATCGGGCCGTGGTAGTACAGGCGCTGCGGGCCGCCCGACGCCACCAGGTTGTGCTGGATCGCGGCACGCACGCAGGACGCAGTGCCCTCGGGGCGCAGCGTGAGGTGTTCCCCGTTGAGCGCATCCTCGAACGAATACATTTCCTTCTCGACGATATCGGTCACTTCGCCGATCGCGCGCTTGAACAGCGGCGTCGGCTCGACGATCGGCATGCGGATCGGGCGGTAGCCGTAGCTGCGCAACCAGTCGCGCACGATGTCTTCGAAGTGTTCCCAGATTTCGGCCTCGTCGGGCAGGATGTCGTTCATCCCGCGTACGGCCTGCAAGGTCTGACTCATTGATGATTCTGCTTGTCGTTGTCTTGTTCTTGTCGGGGCCGGCGTTCAACCGGCCTTGCGGGTGTAGCGGGTGGCGACGTAATCGTCCACGATCGCCTTGAATTCGGCGGCGATATTGTCGCCACGCAGGGTGACCGTCTTCTGCCCGTCAACAAAGACCGGAGCAGCCGGCGTTTCACCGGTACCGGGCAGCGAGATGCCGATGTTGGCATGCTTGCTTTCGCCCGGACCATTGACCACGCAGCCCATCACCGCGAGCGTCATGTTCTCGACGCCGTCGTACTGGTCACGCCAGGTCGGCATCTGTTCGCGCACGTAGTTCTGAATGCCGGATGCCAGTTCCTGGAAGAAGGTGCTGGTCGTGCGGCCGCAGCCGGGGCAGGCCGTGACCATCGGCGTGAACGCACGCAAGCCCATGGTCTGCAGGATCTCCTGCGCCACCACCACTTCCTGAGTGCGGCTGCCGCCGGGCTCGGGGGTGAGCGAGATGCGGATGGTGTCGCCGATACCTTCCTGCAGCAGCACGGCCAGCGCGGCGGTGGAGCCAACGATGCCCTTGCTCCCCATGCCGGCCTCGGTCAGCCCGAGGTGCAGCGGATAGTCGCAGCGCACGGCGAGGTCGCGATACACCGCAATCAGGTCCTGCACGCTCGAAACCTTGGCCGACAGGATGATGCGATCGCCCGCCAGACCATATTCCTCGGCCTTCGCGGCCGATTCGAGCGCAGACACCACGAGCGCCTCGCGCATGACCGCACCGGCGTCGCGCGGCTCGGCACGCGTCGCGTTCTCGTCCATGATCCGCGCCAGCACCGACTGATCGAGACTGCCCCAATTGACGCCGATGCGCACCGGCTTGTCGTACTTGCACGCAATCTCGACGATGGCAGCGAACTGCGGATCGCGCTTGCTGCCCGCACCAACGTTGCCGGGGTTGATACGCAGCTTGGCCAGCGCCTCGGCGCAGGCGGGGTGCTTCGACAGCAGCGTATGGCCGTTGTAGTGGAAATCGCCCACCAGCGGCACATCCATGTTCAGCGCCAGCAAGCGGTCGCGGATATGCGGCACCGCACGTGCGGCCTCTTCGTTGTTCACCGTGATGCGGACCATCTCGGAGCCGGCGCGGGCGAGTTCGGCCACCTGCATCGCGGTACCGAGAACGTCGGCGGTGTCGGTGTTGGTCATCGACTGCACCACCACCGGTGCCCCTGCGCCCACGGCAACCTGTCCGATACGGACCAGGCGCGTGCTGCGGCGTGGGGAGGGCGCGGAAATCAGGCTGGATTGCGTCATGTCATTGAACCGTGAGACGTGCGACCGAAACCTTGGTGTGAGGCACAAGGTCGACCGGTTTACCGTTGAATTCGAGCCGGACGCTGCGCGCATTGCCGATCACGAGCGAAAACGGCGGCGCCCCCTGAACGGTCCGCGAGCTTCCGGGAACGCCGATGCCCGAGAACAGGATTGCGCCAGATGCGTCCTTCACTTCGACCCAGGACTCACCGGAGAACACGAAGCGTAGCGGCGGTGGCGCATCGGCGGCAGGCGTAGCAGCATCGACCGGCGCACCAGCAGACACGGCGGGATCGGCCACTGGCGGCACGACCGGTGCAGCCGCGGCAGCAGGCGTCGGAGGCGTTGCAGATTCCGGCACAGCCACCGGCGCTGCGGCGGGCTCGGCAAGCGGCGGATCAAGCTCAACTGCGACCGGCGCAGACGCAGCTAGCGCTTCTTCCGCCTCGCTCTGCGTCATGGGCGCCATGCCTGGCTCGATGACGTCGACTTCGGACTGCATCGGCGTTTCGAACCAGCCGAAGTACCCGCCGGCCGAAATCAGCACCAGCAGCAGGCCTGCAACCACCGCCGCCGGCACAACGTTGAACTTGAATCCGCGATTGGCGGGCATGTCGCCTTCGGCGTTCGAAACCGGCGTCAAGTCGACTGCTGCGGACGCTTCGGCCCCAACCGCGGCCAGCACCACCTCCGGATCCAGCCCCAGATGCCGGGCGTAATTGCGCACGAAGCCGCGCACGAATGCCGGCCCCGGCAGGATCTCGTAATGCCCGCTCTCGATCGCAACCAACTGCCGCATCGAAAGCTTCAATGCCTGAGCGACCTCTTCAAGCGACTCGCCACGCACTTCGCGCGCCTTGCGCAGCATGGTACCGGCAGGCGTCTGTGCGGTTTCCGTCGTCGTGACGGTCTCGGACTGCGTGCTACTCACTCGTACTTCCCTTGCATCATCAAGACATGTTCCGCGGAGTCGGCGAACCGGCTACGCAACTGTTCGGCGTAACTGGCCTCGGCATTGCGCTCGCCAAGCTTGCGCGCGGTGCGCAAGCCGAGCCAGACCGATGCAGCCGTTGGCCTGAGCTGCTGATGCAAACGGTTGAGCTGTTCGTGCGCAGTCTGAAAGTCGCCCCGCCGATACGCGATTGCAGCCAGCTGATAGAGCGCCTCGCCATTGGCCGGATCGGCCTGTATCGCGAGCATGAACTGCTGCTGCGCCTCCGCGTCCTTGTTCAGCCGCAGTTTGCACAGGCCTGCATTGGTGTACGGGCGCGTCGGATAACGATAGTAAGGGTTGCGGGCAGCGCGGGCAAAGCGCTCCAGCCCCTCGGCCTCACGCCCCTGCAGGCACAGAAACCAGCCGTAACTGTTGTTGAAGTCGGGATCGCCAGGCGCGGCATTGAGAGCCCGGGTAAAGTACTCCCCAGCCGAGCCGTTCTCGTCGATCATCATGTAGGTCAGCCCGAGGAGATGAAAGGCCGGCGCATAAGACGGGCTTTCAGCCAAGGCGAGCCTACCCTCGTCGAGCGCGACGTCATAGCGCCCGATCTCGAAATAGGCCTGACCGAGATCCACATGGACGCGAGCGCGAGCATCAGGCCCGGCCGCCGGCTGAACATCCGACATCGGACGCGATACGCCGACTGCATCGCCGCTAATGCTGGAAGTCGGCGCCGTGACACAGCCTCCCAGCCCAAGCACCGAAACCAGCAACACCAGCGGCAACATCCTGAACGTCATCAGCGAACCTCCGTCGACTGCTTCAGGCGCACCACCGTGCGCCGGGTTTTGTCCTGAACCTGACCGGCCAACTGGCCGCAGGCAGCATCGACATCGTCACCACGCGTCTTGCGCGTCGTGGTCACGATACCGGCATCGATCAGGATACCTGCAAAGCGCCGAATGCGGTCCGCCGGGGAGCGCAGAAAACCCGAATTGGGGAAGGGGTTGAAGGGAATCAGGTTGAACTTGCATGGCACGTCACGCACCAGCGCAACCAGTTCGTGCGCATGCGCATCACTGTCATTGACGCCTTCGAGCATGACGTATTCGAAGGTGACAAAGTCACGTGGCGCACGATCGAGATAGCGTACGCAAGCAGCCATCAGCTCACGCAACGGGTACTTCTGGTTGATCGGCACCAGACGGTCACGCAGCGCGTCATTGGACGCATGCAGCGATACGGCCAGCGCAACCGGACATTCGTCGCGCAAGCGGTCCATTGCGGGCACGATGCCCGAGGTCGACACTGTCACCCGCCTGCGCGAGAGCCCGTAGGCGTGATCGTCGAGCATCAGGCGCAGTGCGGTCACCACGTTGTCGAAATTGGCGAGCGGTTCGCCCATGCCCATCATCACCACGTTGCTGATGATGCGGCCATTGTCCTTCTCGCCCGACTCGAGGTCGGCTGCCTCGTCGCGCGCCGCCCCCAGCAACTTGTTCGCAAGCCACAACTGGCCGATGATCTCGGCCGCGCTCAGGTTGCGGTTGAAGCCCTGCTTGCCCGTGGAGCAGAAGGCGCAATCGAGCGCACAGCCTGCCTGCGAGGAAATGCACAGCGTGCCGCGGCTGGTTTCGGGAATGAACACCGTCTCCACCGCATTGGCGTTACCGACATCGAGCAGCCACTTGCGCGTACCGTCGGTCGATACCGAATCCCGTACAGGCACCGGCGGCTGGATCAGGGCAACATCCTTGAGTTTCGCCCGCAGCGATTTCGCCACGTCGGTCATCGCGTCGAAGTCGTCGCAGCCTTCATGATGCATCCAGCGCATCACCTGGCGCGCGCGAAACGGCTTCTCGCCCATCCCGGCAAACCAGGCGACGAGACCATCGACATCGAAATCGAGCAGATTGACCGGTTTATTCATCATTACCTCCAATGCAAACGGCCCGCACGCGCGGTTCGCGGTGCATCACCGCGAAGCGGGCGAAGCGGGCCACAAGCATGGACCGCTTAGCGGGAGTAAACGTTCATGCCCGGGAAGAAGAAGGCGATTTCGTTCGCAGCCGTTTCCGGAGCGTCGGAACCGTGCACGGCGTTGGCGTCGATCGAATCGGCGAAATCAGCACGAATGGTGCCCTTGTCGGCCTTCTTCGGGTCGGTGGCGCCCATCAGCTCACGGTTCTTGGCAATGGCGTTCTCGCCTTCCAGAGCCTGGATCATCACCGGGCCGGAAACCATGAAGGACACCAGATCCTTGAAGAAGGGACGCTCTTTGTGGACGGCGTAGAACTGGCCGGCCTCGAGCTCGGACAGGTGAACCATCTTTGCTGCGACAATCTTCAGGCCGGCTTCTTCGAAGCGGGCGTAGATCTGGCCGATCACGTTCTTGGCAACTGCGTCGGGCTTGATAATGGAAAGGGTGCGTTCGATGGCCATGGGGACAGCTCCGGTCTATGTTGAAAAAAGCCTCGTATTTTAGCAGGTTTTACGGAACCTCCGCATGAGAGCCCGCCCACACTGCAAGCAGATGTGACGCCTGCCCAAAGGCCCGGTGACACCTCCCTCGCGATAGCGGGAACCTCTCGCGATCGTCTTGGGTCATTCACCAACACTACAATCAACGGCGTGACCTGCGGCCCACCGACGTCGCGCCCGATGCAGAAGACTGCCCACTCGTGGAGCCTCAATGCTCACTGCGCTTGCCCTGATCGGTCTGACTGCGCTTCTCGCCCCCTGGCTGGGCAAGGTGCTTGGCACGCGCGCCGGCTGGCTGCTGGCGCTTGCGCCGCTGTACGGATTCGGCTGGCTGCTGAGCCAGATCGCGGCCGTCGCCAGCGGCAATTCCGTGCTCGCATCCGTCGCCTGGATCCCTGCGCTCGACGTCGCCCTGTCCTTCCGTCTCGATGGCCTGTCGATGCTGTTCGGCCTGCTGGTAACCGGGATCGGCACGCTGATTGTTCTTTATGCCGGCAGCTACCTGTCCGACCACCATCACCTCGGCCGCTTCTACGCTTTCCTGCTTGCGTTCATGGCGGCCATGCTCGGCCTGGTGCTGGCCGACGACCTGATCGCGATGTTCGTGTTCTGGGAACTCACAAGCGTCAGCTCCTACCTGCTGATCAGCTTTCAGCACGAACGTGCAGCCTCTCGCCGCGCCGCGCTGCAGGCGCTGCTGATTACCGGCGGCGGCGGGCTCGCGCTGCTCGCCGGATTGATCCTGCTCGGCCTCACAGCAGATGCTTGGCAGTTCTCGGCCCTGTCGGCGGCGGCGATCGAGGGACATGCGTTCTATCCGGCCATCCTGGTGCTGGTGCTGCTGGGCTGCTTCACCAAATCCGCTCAAGTCCCCTTCCACCTGTGGCTTCCGAACGCGATGGAGGCGCCGACACCCGTTTCCGCCTACCTGCATTCAGCCACCATGGTCAAAGCAGGCGTGTATCTGCTCGCACGACTGAACCCGGTGATGGGCGGCGAGGACGGCTGGGGCACCATCCTGGTCGTGGTCGGCGCTGCCACCTCCCTCGTCGGTGCCGTACTTGCGCTGCGCCAGACCGACCTCAAGCGCATCCTCGCCTACACCACGGTCACGGTCCTCGGTCAGCTCACCATGCTGATCGGCACCAATACCACCTACGGCCTCCAGGCATTCGCCATCTACCTGCTGGCGCATTCGCTTTACAAGGGGGCCCTGTTCATGGCCGTCGGTGCCGTCGACCATGCAACGGGCACCCGCGAACTGGGACGCCTGGGCGGGCTGATCAGGTTCATGCCGCTGACCGGCGCCGCGGTCGCACTGGCCGCCTTCTCCAACGCCGGCCTGCCGCCCTTTTTCGGCTTCATCGCAAAAGAGTTCAAATACACCGGGTTGATCGAGATGGGCCCGCTGGGCTGGGCAAGCACAGCAGTGATGATTGTCAGCAATGCGCTCCTGCTGGCCGCCGCGGGCCTGGTGTTCATCCGCACCTTCCTTGGCCGCCAGGGCGCTTATCCTCGCGCCCCGCACGAGGTCAGCCTGCTGATGTGGCTGGGCCCGATGCTGCTGGCGATTGGCGGCTTCCTGCTCGGCGCCTTCAACGGTATCGCAGAGGTGTGGCTGATTGACAGCGCAGTACAGGCGGTGGCCCGCGACGCGGTTCCGGTCAAGCTGTACTTGTGGGGCGGCACCACCCCGGCGGTCGTCGCCAGCGTGATCACGGTCTGCCTCGGCGCCTTCATCTATCTGCAGCGTCGCCTGGTTCGTCACTGGCTGGCGCGCTGGCGACGTGTGTGGCTGATCAGTGGCGATCTGCTGTGGGATCGCCTGCTGAAGCGCATCTTCATCATCGCCGGAAAAGTCGCCGACCGCTTCCAGCATGGCTCATTGCGTCAGCACATCGCCCTTCTGGCCCTCGTGACTGCAGTGTTTGCCCTGCTCGGCACCGTGCTCGCCAGCAACCACGGTGCGCGTCTGCCCGCCACAAGCGAACTGTCCTGGCTGGCGATTGCCGGCTGCCTGCTGGCGGTGCTCGGCGCGGCAGGCGCCGCGGCGATGCGCGACCGCATCGCGCTGATCACTGCGCTCGGCGCCAGCGGACTGGGCATTGGACTGTTCTTTCTGGCGGTGGGCGCGCCGGACGTTGCGATCACACAGATCATGGTCGAAACCCTGACCGTGATCTTCCTGGCGCTGGTGCTGAATGGTCTGCCAGCAGTACAGATCATCGGCTGGCGCAATTCACGGCGGCGCCGCCTGCACCTGATCGTCGCCGCAGGCTTCGGCATCGCGGTGACGCTGATCATCCTGACCGCCATCGGCCAGCCACTGCCCGGAGGTCTCGCCGACTGGTACCTGGCAAACAGCCTGCCGGGTGGTCACGGCGCCAACGTCGTGAATGTCATCCTGGTCGATTTTCGCGCCTTCGACACGCTCGGTGAAATCCTCGTGGTGGCGCTCGCTGCGCTGGCTGCCGCACTGCTGCTGCGCCCTGACAGCGACGTGCAGCGCGGCGGCGGCGAGGGCAACCCGGAGTTCGGCAGCGTGATGCTGCGCCAGGGACTGCGCCCGCTCGCGGGCCTGCTGCTGCTGATTTCCCTCGTGCTGCTGTGGCGCGGCCACAACCTGCCCGGCGGCGGCTTCATTGGCGGACTGGTTGCCGTCTGTGCCGCGGTCCTCCTCGCCCTGGGTTACGGGGTCGGCTGCACGCGCCGCCTGCTGCACGTTCAACCCAGCGTCATCACCGGATCCGGCCTGGCGTTTGCCGCGGGCGCCGGCCTATTCGGTCTCGCCGACGGCCGGCCCTTCCTTGGCAGCGCCTGGCTGTTCCCCGGAGGGCTTCCTCTGGGAAGCCCGCTGCTGTTCGATGTCGGCGTATTCCTCACGGTGTTCGGTGCGGTCACCCACATGCTGTTCAGACTGATGGAAAAGGAGGTTTGAGATGGAAATCGTCGCTGCGATCACCGCCGGCCTGCTCGCCGCCATTGGTGTGTGGCTGTTGCTCGACCGCAATCTGGTCCGGGTCGTCCTGGGTATCGTGCTGCTCGGCAACAGCATCAACATTGCCGTGCTGACCGCAGGCCGGCTTGGCAACCGTACCGCCGCTTTTGTCTCTTCCAACGGCGCGCCCGAACTGGCCGCCAATCCGCTGCCCCAGGCCCTGGTGCTGACCGCGATCGTCATCGGCTTTGCCCTCTTTGTCTTCGCCCTCGCAGTGCTGCGGCGCACCTGGGAGCTGCATGGCAGCACCGCGACTGACCGCGTCACTGAAGTCGCCGAAGCCCCCTCGCCCGACCTGGACGAGAAGGCGCCGCGATGAACCCGTCTCCTCACCTGCTCCTTGTTGCCCCCCTGCTCCTGCCGCTGGGCACGCTGATCGCCTGTCTGCTGACCCGTGGCAACCACCGCGCCTGCGCCGGGCTGAGTCTGCTCGGTGCGGCCGGACTGATGGCGGTCGGACTGGCACTGGTCACATACGCCGGCCGGGGCGACATCCTGGTCAGTCAGATGGGTGGCTGGGCAGCCCCGTACGGCATCACGCTGGTGGTGGACCGACTGTCGGCAGCGATGGTGGCGATTACCGGGGTGATCGCGACGGCCACCGTGCTCTATTCGCTCGCTCATGACACCGACCCTGCACGCGGCCGCGATTTTCACCTGCTGACTCATGGCCTGCTGGTTGGCGTCTGCGGCGCCTTCATCACCGGAGATGTGTTCAACCTTTACGTCTGGTTTGAAGTGCTGCTGGTCGGCTCGTTCGCGCTGATCGCCCTGGGCGGTGACAGGCGCAGATTGGCGGGCACCGTGGTCTACGTGATTCTCAACCTGATCGCCACCCTGATGTTCCTGCTCGCTGCCGGCCTTGTGTACGGCGGCGCCGGCACCCTCAACATGGCCGAACTGGCGGCATTGTTCGCTGCTGGCGACACCCCGCCAGGCGTGCAGGCGCCCTTGGTCCTGATGCTGCTCGCCTTTTCCATCAAGGCCGCGCTGTTTCCGGTCTTCGGCTGGCTGCCCGCGTCCTACCATGTTGCGTGGACGCCGGTATCCGCCCTCTTTGCCGGGCTGCTGACCAAGGTCGGCGTGTATGCGCTGATTCGGCTGGTCACGCTGTTGTGGCCGGATGCCGGACTGGTGCATGAGGTGCTGCTATGGGTGGCGTGTGCCACCATGCTGATCGGGGTGCTCGGCGCTGCGGCCCAGACCGAGGTCAGGCGCATCCTCTCCTTTCACATCGTCAGCCAGGTCGGCTACATGGTGCTCGGTCTGGCGCTGGCTACACCGCTGGCGCTGGCCGGTGCGGTGTTCTACCTGATCCATCACATCGTCGTGAAGGCAAACCTGTTCTTCATCGGCGGCATCGCCGCGCGCATGACGGGCTCCGAACGCCTCCCCGCAATGGGCGGACTCTATGCCCGCGCACCATGGCTGGCCCTGATGTTTGCCATCCCTGCGCTCTCGCTGGCCGGCATTCCGCCGCTGTCGGGCTTCTGGGCAAAGTTCGTGCTGGTGCGGGCGGGGCTCGAGACCGGCGCCTGGATCGCGGTTGGCATCGCGCTGCTGACGGGCATCTTCACCCTGCTGTCGATGAGCAAGATCTGGAACGAGGCCTTCCTCAAGGCACATCCGCTGGGCACGGCAGGCAGCCGCACGCTTAGCGGACAGGCTCCGGCATGGTGGGCCGCAGCTGGCCTGGCCGCGATCACGGTCGGTATCGGCATCGGCGCGGGACCGGTGATGGACTTCGCCAGCGCCGCCGCCGAACAGCTTGCCCACCCCGCACACTACATCAGCGCCGTGCTCGGCGCGCCAGGAAGGTAATCATGGCGCTTCTTCACCTTGCCCTCGCCTTCGGACTGGCAGCCTTCGCCGACATGCTGAGCCCGCTCGGGGTGCTGGCCACCTTCATGATCGTGTTCGGCGTACTGCGACTCTCCGGCGACCTCTTTGGCATCCGTCGTTACGCTCTTCGAGTCGAGTACGGCGTCCGTTTCGTCGTCTGGTTCATCGGCGAGATATTCAAGGCAAGTTTCGATGTCGCTCGCCTTGTATTGCGCCGAAGGATGAACACCCGGCCGGCCGTGGTGGCGATCAGACTGAAGCGTGCTGACGACGGCATCGCCACACTGATAGGCGCACTGCTGACCCTCACGCCCGGCACCCTTGCGCTCGACTACGACCGCGACAGCCAACTCATGTACGTACATGCGCTCGACGCCGATTCGCAGGACGCGGTCGAGCGGGGCGTGCGCAGGATCGAATTCCGGCTGCTGAGATGGATCGATGCGGGATCAACGACGGAGGATGGAGCATGAGCTTTGAGCTGGCCGGTGCAGCCTGGGTGATTCCACTCGCATTCGCCCTGCAGGGCGTCAGCGCTGCGCTGATACTGGCACGCCTGCTGCGAGGCCCCACCGGCCCCGACCGCGTGGTGGCAATCGATGCGCTGACCCTGCTCGGCACCGCCGCGCTGGGGCTGTTCGCGCTCCACTCGCGCCAGGCGGTGATGCTCGACGCCGCCGTCGTTCTGGCGCTGGTGTCCTTCATCAGCACCACTGCCTTCATGCTGATGTTCAGGACACGCGAAGCCGAGTCGCCACCAGCGGCATCGATCAAGGAGGAGCGCGACCAATGACTCAGACACTGCTCGGCATTCTGGCAAGCGGCCTCATCCTGGCCGGCGCACTGCTTTGCCTGATCGGTGCGATTGGCCTGGTGAGGCTTCCCGACTGCTACAGCCGCATGCATTCCGCAAGCAAGGCGGGTTCGCTGGGGGCCGCCCTGGTACTCGTGGGCGTCGCGGCAGCCAGCAGCGGGGAGATGGCGCTCGAGGCCGTGTTTGCGGTGCTGGTGCTGCTCGCAACTGCGCCGCTGGCAGCACATGCCGTCTCCAGGTCTGCCCACCGTGCTGGCCACAAACCTGAAACCGGCCCCCTTGGGGACGCCCTCACCGACCACCAGACAGGGCGCAGCACACCGCCGGCAGGCGGGGAATGACTCAGGAGGACTCGCGCGCGGACGCCTCGGCGGGTTCCGCTGCATCGGACTTGTCGTAGGTGCTCCAGCCCTTGCCCTCCGGCTTCGGCAACAGGGCAGCACTCAACCGGCTATGCATGTGCGCCTTGGCCAGAAAATGAGCGGTAATCGGTGCAGACAGAAACAGGAACATCGAAATCAGCAGTTCGTGCACCGAAAAATTACCCTCTTCAGCCAGAAAATAGGCGATCGATGCCAGCAAGGTGCCGCCCACACCAAGCGTGGTGGCCTTGGTCGGCGCATGCAGACGGGTCATCAGTTCGGGCATGCGAATCATGCCCCACGACCCCACAAGCAGAAACACCGCGCCGATGACGATCAGCGCAGAAATAACGACTTCAGCCAGAACGGGCATCTCGCTGTCACTCCTTATTCGATGATGTTGCCGCGCAAGACGAACTTGGCGTAGGCAACCGTGGATACGAAGCCGTACATGGCAAAGATCAGCGCCGCCTCGAAATACACCGGGGTCGTTTCACTGATGCCATACAGAATGATCAGGGCGATGACGTTGATCACCATGGTGTCGACCACCAGCACACGATCCAGAATGCTGGGTCCGCGCACGACCGACCACAGGTTCATCAGCAGGGCGAGCGAAATTGCGCCGAATGCAAAGGTCAGGGCATGCTCGATCATTCGAATATCTCCAACAGCCGCGCCTCATAGCGCGTCTTGATACGCTGCACGGCGGCGTCCGGATCAGGTTCGTCCAGACAATGAACCAGAAGGTGGCGACCGTCTGCGGACAGGTCGCAGCTGACGGTGCCCGGCGTCATCGTGACGGTGCCGGCGAGCAGCGTGATCGCCTCCGGCTGGGTCAGCGCCAAGGGCACGGAGATCCAGCGCGGCCGCAGCGACGACACCTTGGCGAACACGATCAGGCGCGCAACCTCGATATTGGCGACAACGATGTCGCCCATCACGATCAGGAAATAGCCGACTGCCTTGCGATAATTGCGCACACGCGGCCGGTCGGGCCAGAAGCCGGACGTCAGCAGCGGAAACAACACCCCAAGGAAGACGCCGAGCACCACATTGCCAAGGCTGAGGCTGTTCTGCAGCAGCACCCAGATCAGGATCAGCAACAAGGTCATCAAGGGGTGCGGAAGCCAGTTGAGCGCTTTCGCCTGATGCGTCTGAGGCTGGTGAGCCTGCGTCTCATGCTCCATCATTCGTACCCTCCAGCCTCACCCATCACCGCATCGATGTAGTACGCGGGATGATAGATCTGCTCTGCAGCCTGTTCGATCCAGGTCATCATAGGCCCGGCGAATGCGGTCAACAACACCAGCGCCGCCAGCAGGGTGCCAATCGACACCAGTGGCAGCACCGATCGACGCTCCGCGAGCGGCGAATCCTCCGCCAGCACCTGCGCATCCGGCGCGTTCTTCCAGAACACCGCGCTGCCTGCACGTCCGAAGCCGATGATGCACAGCAGGGAAGACACCAGGATCACCGCCCAGATCAACACTGCATTGGGTGCCGTGCGTGCGCTGTCGAGAATCATCAGTTTGCCGATGAAGCCGGACAGCGGCGGCATGCCGCACAGCGCGATTGCCGCGATGAAGAAGAACACCGCCAGCAACCCGCGGTCGGCGAACTCGCCCCCCGGCGACAACCTGTCGGCGCAGGCACGCCGCACCGCAACCTCTCCCGCGATCAGAAACAGCACCGCGGCGGCGAGCGTCGAGTGCATCAGGTAGTACAAGGCCGCGCCTGTGGCCTGCGGCGAAAACAGCCCCACCGCGGTCATCAGGGTTCCGGTGGAGCCGATCACCGCGAAGCTGGCAAGCTGGGTCATGCTGCGCGCCGCCAGCACACCGATCATGCCCAAGGCCAGTGTAATCAGCGCCGCCGGCAGCAGCCAGGGTTCGGCAAGCCCGGACGACATCCCCGCCCCGTCGCCGAAGGCCAGCGGAAACAGCCGCAGGATGGAATACGCCCCCACCTTGGTCATGATCGCAAACAGGGCAGCGACCGGCGCAGGCGCGTTGGAGTAGGCACCCGGCAGCCAGAAGTGCAGTGGCACCAGCGCCGCCTTGATGCCGAACACCATGAGCAGGAGCAGCGCGCCGGTATTGAGAATCGCGCGATCACCCTGTGCAAGCTCCGGCACCTTGAGCGCAAGATCCGCCATATTCAGCGTACCGGTCACACTGTAAATGAGGCCCACCGAGATCAGGAACAGCGTCGAGCCGACCAGATTGACAACCACATACTGCACCCCGGCGCTCATGCGGTCGCGACCGCCGCCATGGACCATGAGACCGTAAGACGCGATCAGCAGGATCTCGAAGAATACGAAGAGATTGAAAAAGTCGCCGGTCAGGAATGCGCCGTTGATCCCCATGACCTGAAACTGCCACAGCGCATGAAAATGACGCCCCTTCGAGTCCCAGCCGCCGATCGCATAAAGCAGCACCAGCAGCGACAGCAGCGCAGTCAGGAGCAGCATCAGCGCGGACAGGCGATCGAGCACAAGCACGATGCCAAAAGGCGCAGGCCAGTCGCCCAGCGCGTACATCTGCGGGGGTTCGGACGACGCCGAGAGCATCAGCGCGACTGCGAGCACAAGCTGGAGAGTGCAGGTTGCCACCGACAGGACACGCGCCAGCACGATGTCGTAGCGCGCGACCAGTACGAGCAGCGGCCCCATCAGGGCCGGCAGCAGGATGGCGAAGACGATCCACTGGGTCACCGTCCGCCCTCCGACACTTCCACCGGCAGCACCGCGGACTCACCCTGGCCTGGATGGGACAGCACCGCACCATCGATATGATCAGAATCGTTCTCGAGATAGCTGCACAGCGCCATCACCACCAGAACCGCCGTCATCCCAAATGAAATGACGATGGCAGTCAGCACCAGCGCCTGCGGCAAGGGGTCCGTGTATGACGCGGCCAGACTCGAAATCACCGGGGGTGCGTTGGGCGCAAGACGCCCCATTGCAAACAGGAACACGTTGGTCGCATACGACAACAGCGCGATACCGAGCACGACAGAAAACGTGCGCGCACGCAACAGCAGATAAACGCCAGCAGTGGTCAGGCCACCAATGGCACTCGCCACAAGAAATTCCATTTCAGTGCTCTCCAGTGGCAGGCACGACGCGCGACGGATCGACATCCATCGGCTCGCGATTGACCAGCAAGTGTTCGGCATGACGGCCCACGCGCGAAAGATTGGCGAGCGCGAGCATGGTTGCACCTACGACAACCAGAAACACCCCGGTATCGAAGAACATTGCAGAAGCAATGTGCAACTCACCAATCAGGGGCAGGTCCAGGTGCCACGCCGTGCTGGTCAGGAACGGGTAGCCCACCACCAGCGAGCCCAGGCCCGTTGCCGCCGCGATCAGCACCCCGACCCCGATCAGTGCGTGATAGTCCACCTTCATTCGTTGTGCAGCCCAGCCAAAACCACTGGCCATGTACTGCACGATCAGCGCCACCGCGACCACCAGGCCGGCAATGAAGCCGCCCCCAGGCACATTGTGCCCGCGCAGGAAGACATAGAAACCGACCATCAGCGCCAGCGGGAGCATCACCCGCGTCGCGACGGCCAGCATCATCGGATGCCGGTCCGCGGCGCGCGCCTGATCGGGCTGCCAGGCCTGCAGGCGATGACCTGCAGCACTGGTCATCAAGCCATCGAGCAGGGCAAAGATCGCGAGCGCGGCAATCCCCAGCACGATGATCTCGCCAAAGGTATCGAAGCCCCGGAAATCCACCAGGATGACGTTCACCACGTTGGTCCCGCCCCCACCGGGGACCGCTTGCTCGAGATAGTAGCCCGACAGGGTCTCGGCATCGCGCGTGAGCACGGCCCATGCGGCTCCGCCCACACCGCCACCGGCAGCCAGCGCGAGCAGCGCATCACGCCAGCGTCTCGGCACCGCTGACTCGCGCGGCGAACGCTTGGGCAGGAAGTTCAGGGCCAGCAACATCAGGATGACCGTCACCACTTCGACTGAAATCTGCGTGAGCGCAAGGTCGGGCGCGGAAAGATAGACGAAGCCGATCGACACGATGAGTCCGATCACGCCCACGACCACAAGCGCCTGCAGTCGGCGCTGGTGCATCACCACGACGGCCGCACACGAACCCATCAACAGGATCCAGCCAACGACCGCGACCGGCGTTGCCGGCACCAGAACTCGCTCACCAAGCGCATGGCTACTGCCGTGGAAGACGGCGAAACCGACAAGCAGCATCGCGGCCAGCATCAGGGCCAGATAGCGCTGCATGGAACCATTGTGCAAGCCATGCGTGATGCCTTGTGCCAGACCGACGACGGCGGCGATGAGTTCGTCAAACACGCGCTTGGCCTGCGGATGCGGCCCCGCCTGCCACAAGGCGCGAACCTTCGGGTAGGCGCGGATCATCAGCGTGCCGACACCGATCGCGATCACGCTCATCCCCAGCGCGGCAGTGAAGCCATGCCATTGAGCGAGATGGTAATCGAGCACCTGCCCACCCGTGACCGCCCGGGACACCAGTGCCACGATCGGGCCTGCCAGCGTATCGGGGAACAGCCCGATGAGGATGACGAGCGCCACCAGCACCGCGGGGGGCAGCCACATGCCGACAGGCGGGTCGTGCGGCCGATGGGGATAGTCATCACGGACCTTGCCCCAGAACACATGGGCAACGTAGCGGAACGAATACGCCACCGAGAAACAGGCGGCCAGGGTCGCAACACTTGCCAGCACCCAGCCCTGCCCGGCCCATTCAGTGTGCGCGGCCTCGTGCAACATCATTTCCTTGGACAGGAAGCCGTTGAGCAAGGGCAGGCCGGCCATCGATGCGGATGCAATCATCGCCAGCGTCGCCGTGACTGGCATCAGGTTCATCAGCCCGCCAAGACGACGAATATCGCGGGTACCGGCCTCATGGTCCACGATGCCGGCGTTCATGAACAACGCAGCCTTGAAGGTCGCGTGATTGAGGATGTGAAACACTGCCGCGGTCGCGGCCATCGGCGTGCCGAAGCCGAACAGCATCGTCACCAGTCCGAGATGACTGACGGTCGAATACGCCAGCAGCCCCTTGAGGTCATCCTTGAACAAGGCGATGAACGCACCCAGCAGCATCGTCACCAGCCCCGTGGTCGCAACGATGTAGAACCACTCGTCCGTGCCGGACAGCACCGGCCACAAGCGAGCCATCAGGAACAGGCCGGCCTTCACCATCGTTGCCGAATGCAGATAGGCCGACACCGGCGTGGGCGCAGCCATGGCATGCGGCAGCCAGAAATGGAACGGAAACTGGGCCGACTTGGTAAAGCATCCCACCAGAATCAGCACCAGCGCCGTCAGATAGTACGGAGACGCCTGAATCTGCTCGCCGCTCTGGAGAATCACCGTCAGGTCGTAGGACCCCGCGATGTCACCGAGGATCAGCATGCCGGCAATCATCGCCAGACCGCCGCCGCCCGTCACAGTCAGGGCCATCCGCGCGCCCTGCCGCCCCTCAGGCAGATGCTTCCAGTACCCGATCAGGAGGAACGACGACAGACTGGTCAGCTCCCAGAAAATGAGCAGGAGCAGGATGTTGTCCGACAGCACGATGCCCACCATTGCCCCCTGGAAGAGCAGCAGGTAGGTATAGAAACTGCCCATCGGGTCGTCTTTCGACAGGTAGTAGCGTGCATAGACGATGATCAGCAGGCCGATGCCGAGAATCAGCCCGGCAAAGAAGAAGCCCAGCCCGTCGAGGAAGAAATTGACGTTGAGCCCGAGGCCGGGAAGCCACTCCCAGCTGGCATGAATCACATCGCCGCGAAACAGCGCCGGCGCGTGAGACATGAGCCCTACGAAGGCGAGCAGCGTGGTGACGAAGGTGCCCGTCGCACAGGCATTGCGCCCGGCGCGGATCATCAGCGCAGGCAGCAGCGCGCCGATGAAGGGCAAGAGCACGATAAGGAGAAGACTCATTCCGGTTCCAGGAAAATCACTTCGGTTCCACTACGGGGCGGATGACGAGGGCAAAAAACAACCCGGTCCGGCCGGGCATTATTGAGCAAAAGTATATCTGCAGGTAAACGCCGCTTCCAGATGGAGGGAGCGCAAATGACCACCGGACGGGCATTGCGGTTCCCCGGCGGCCTGCAGATTGCGTTCTGAGTGCGCCTCGTCACGCCCGCCCCCGCATTCGCGCCGGCGCCTGCAGGGGGAATCCGTGCGACCGTCTTCGAGCCGGCGCGCTACACGGACTTCCCCGCGCCAGCCACGCTGCACAGGCTCGAACCGCCGCGACGGCGCTTCACCCGTGCAGCGCGCATGAAGCGCCTGTTTATCAGCTTTCGCTGTTTCATTTCACTAGGCGAAATTGCGTCCCGCAGTTACCATTCACGCGTTACGCAACTCTGCAGGTCAACGTGTCCGCAAGAAAAATCGACGACGCCCCCGCACCGGCGGAGGCCAAGAACCCCATCCAGGTGATCGAGCGCATGATGAAACTGCTCGACACGCTTGCCGAGCACGCCGACCCCGTGCCGCTCAAGCTGCTTGCGCTGGAAACCGGGCTGCATCCGTCGACGGCACACCGCATTCTGGGTGCGATGACACAAAGCGGGTTCGTCGATCGCTCCGACCCTGGCGTCTATCGCCTCGGGATTCGCCTGTTGGAACTGGGCAGCCTGGTCAAGTCGCGGATTTCACTGCGGGAGACTGCCATGCCGGCAATGCTCAAGCTGCACGCAGCAACCGGCGAGAGCGTGAACCTCGGTATCCGCGCAGGCGACGAGATCGTCTACGTGGAGCGCACCTCGAGCGGACGCTCCTCGGTGCGCGTGGTGCACATCGTCGGCGCACGGGCGCCCTTGCACACTACCGCCACCGGCAAGCTCTTTCTGGTCGAGGACGGAATCGACAAGGTACGCGACTACGCCCGCCGCACCGGCCTGCCCCCATCCACCCCGGAGTCGCTGACAACGATGCCGGCGCTGGAGAAGGAACTCGACAAGGTCCGTCGCCATGCGGTGGCCTTCGACCTCGACGAAGTCGAAGCGGGCGTGCGCTGCATTGCTGCAGGCATTCGCGACGACAGCGGCGAACTCATCGCCGGCCTGTCGCTATCGACCCCCTCGGAGCGCTTCAACCCGGACTGGGCTCCTCTGGTGCGTGAAACCGCCAACGAGATTTCCAGATCGCTGGGCTACATCGCAAAGTAAGCATGCGCCCGCCTGAAACCCAGGCGGGCTGGCGGCCTCAGCCCTGCTTCGCCTTGGGCGCAACCGCAACGCGCTCTGCCGACCGGCTGTCGATCCACTTGCGCACACGCTGTGCATCCGCCGTGCGGGTATAGCGCCCGACCGAATCCATCAGCACGATGACCACCGGCTGCTGGTTGATCCAGGCCTGCATGACCAGACAGCGCCCGGCTTCCGAGATATAACCCGTTTTCGAAACACTGATCTCCCAGTCCGGATTCTTCACCAGCGAGTTGGTGTTGCCGAAACGCAGCTGACGCCCGCGCACCTCGACATACCGCTCAGCGGTGGTCGAAAACTCGCGAATCAGGGGATAACGTGACGCGGCCGCAACCAGGCGTGCCAGGTCTCGCGGACTGGAGACGTTCGCCGGGTTCAACCCGGTGCTGTCGTGAAACCGGGTATCGGTCATGCTCAGCAGACGCGCCTTGATGTTCATCGCGTTCACGAAGGCCGGCAGCCCGCCCGGATAGTGGCGTGCGAGCGTCGACGCCGCGCGGTTCTCCGACGACATCAGGGCGAGTCGGAGCAGTTCCTCGCGCGTCATGCGCGTGCCAAGGGACAGGCGTGAGCCGGTGCCCTTGAGCTGATCGATATCTTCCTCGTCGATGGTCAGCTCTTCGGATAGGCTGGGGCTGGCCTCAAGGACGACCATGGCCGTCATCAGTTTGGTGATCGACGCAATCGGCACGACCGCGCCACCGTTCTTTTCCAGCAACACCTCACCGGTCGCCTGGTTGGCCACATAGAAGGCGGAAGACTTGAGCAGCGGATTGCCCTTGCTGTCCAGCGCCAGCTCCGCAGACTCCTCTGCCGCCGGCACGCTGCGTTTCGCCACAACTTTCTTGGTCGCGCGTTTCGCTGTCGACTGCTTCGCCTTGCGGGTCGACGTTTTCGCGACCGCTTTCTTCTGACTTGCCTTGTTCGACGCGGCCGTAGTCGCTTTCGAAGTGGTCTTCGATGACGCGGCCAGTGCCGGACTCAGTCCGCCATGGACCAGCACCAGGGACAGTAACGCGGCAAAGAGAATTCTGGGCTTCATCGTGGGGCTCTGAACGTAAACGACGTGTACGTTAATTCTTAACGAAAATAGGGAGATATCAAGCTTTTTTGAAGTTACTTGTGAAAAAAGCCTGATTGATTGTTACATCAACGCTCGAACACCGCATTGAGATGACGCAATCTGCGTGCAGATTGTCGCCCCGCCGCCACAAAGGCCGCGCTCAGTCCGAGGCATCGAGGCGCAGGAATGCCGCGACTTCATCGCGCCGTGCGAGGGTGTCCTGGTAGCCAAGATCCATCAGCGCACGGGTAAAGCTCTGCTCGAACAGCAGATAGCTCAACAGCGTCGACCCCTCGCGGCGCATGGCCCCGACCCCGCGCAAGACGGCACGCAGCAGCAGCGGCAGAGACTCGCGATGGTGGCCAGCAATCGCGTCGAGGCGTTGCGAGGGCGAGATCACCAGGGTTTCGATCGGTCTCAGGCGGATGCCCGCTGAGGCACGCTGTGCTTCGTTCAGGCAGCCAAGCGTCTCGTTGATGCGCTCCATGCGCTCCAGATCGACCGCGAGCCCATCAAGGAAGATGCTCGACAAGGTATGTCCGGCGATCTGCGCCGGTGACGGATAACTGTCGGTCCGCTGCCGCCCCTCCTCCGCCAGCCGCCCCGACCCGATCACCAGAATGCGGTCGGCCCCAAGGTGGATCGCCGGACTGACCGGCGCCAGCTGGCGCATGGAACCATCGCCGAAATACTCGCGATTGATCCGTGCTGCGGGAAAGACGAAGGGAATGGCGCTCGACGCCAGCAGATGATCCACCCCGAGGCGTGCGCGCGTGCCGATGCGCTGGGCGCGGCGCCAGGGCTGTATGGACGGATGTCCCGAAAAGAACGCCAGACTTTCGCCCGAGGTATACCCGGAAACGGTCACACTCACGGCGTGCAGATGCCCGGCTTCGATGGCCTGATCGATGGCGTTGAAATCGAGCGTGCGCTCGAGCAGTGCGCGCAGGGGGCTGTTGTCGAGGAGGGATCGCGGCGTCTGCCTGACCGCCCAGCCGGCAAAAAGCGCCGAGCCCCACCGCAGCCCGGAGCCCAGCAGCGCGGCCGCGTCGGTGCGATAGACCTGACTCGCACAGAAATTGCGCCAGATCCACGACAGCTTGCGGACTGCAGCGTTGAAATCGGCCGAATACACCGCCAGCGCAGTGGCGTTGATGCCACCGGCGGAGGTGCCGCAGAGAATCGGAAAGGGGTTTCCCGGACGTGGTCCGCGAATGTGACGAATGGCCTGCAGCACGCCGACCTGATAGGCCGCCCGTGCGCCGCCACCCGTCAATACGAGCGCTGCCCGCCCTGTTTTCTCATCCATGCCCGACCTCCCCTGAATCCATCATGGCACAGGCGCGAAGACGAGAAAACAGGTCCGGACGGCGTCAGTCCTCCTGACCCGCTTCGACCACCGTAAGCGCAGTCATGTTGATGATCCGGCGTACGGTCGCCGATGGCGTCAGGATGTGCACCGGCTTCGCCGCGCCGAGCAGGATGGGACCGACCGTCATGCCTTCGCCTGCAGAACTCTTGAGCAGGTTGAAGGCAATGTTGGCTGCATCGAGCGTGGGGAAGATCAGCAGGTTGGCGTCTTCACGCATGCGCGCATTTGGGAACACCTGCAGACGGTGCTTGGCGTCGAGCGCCGAGTCACCGTGCATCTCCCCCTCGACCTGCAGTTCGGGGTGCTGTTCATGCAGCATGCGCAGCGCGATGCGCATCTTCTCGGCCGTCGGCGAGTCGGCCGAACCGAAGGACGAGTGCGACAGCAACGCAATGCGCGGCTCGACACCGAAACGCACCATTTCCTCCGCCGCCAGGCGCGTCATCTCGACCACCTGCTCGGGCGTCGGGTCGTAATTCACGTAGGTATCGGCCAGGAACAAGGTGCGACCCGGCAGATTGAGCAGATTGAGCGTGTAGCAATGCTTGGCATCCGCACGACGCCCAAGCACGGCTTCGACGAAGTCGAGGTGCAGGCGATGCATGCCATAGGTGCCGCAGATGAGGCCGTCGCCATAGCCGAACTTGAGCAGCAGCGACCCGATCAGCGTGGTGCGACGACGCACTTCCTTCTTCGCGTATTCGACCGACACACCCTTGCGCTCCATCAGCGAATGGTAGTGCTCCCACAGCTCATGGAAGCGCGGGTCGGAGTCGGGGTTGACCAACTCGAAGTCACGCTCTGCCTCGATACGCAGACCAAAACGCTTGATGTTGTTCATCACCACGTCGGGCCGGCCGATCAGGATCGGGTGCGCAAGCCCCTCGTCGACCACCGTCTGCACCGCGCGCAACACCTTCTCGGACTCACCCTCGGAGAAGATGATGCGCTTGGGCGCACGCTTGGCCGCAGCGAACACCGGCTTCATGATCAGACCGGAGTGCCACACGAAGTTGTTCAGCTGGGCGCGATAGGCGTCCCAGTCGGTGATCGGACGGGTCGCCACGCCGGACGCCATCGCGGCTTCCGCTACGGCCGGCGCGATCTTGACGATCAGACGGGGGTCGAACGGACGCGGAATGATGTATTCGGTGCCAAAGCCCGACACCTTCTCGCCATAGGCCGCGGCAACGATGTCGCTCTGCTCTGCACGCGCCAGCTCGGCGATCGCCTTCACAGCCGCGAGCTTCATCTCGTCCGTAATGGTGGTGGCACCGACATCGAGCGCACCACGGAAGATGAAGGGGAAGCACAGTACGTTATTGACCTGGTTCGGGTAATCCGAGCGGCCGGTGGCGATGATCGCATCGTCGCGTACTGCCAGCACTTCTTCCGGCAGGATCTCCGGGGTCGGGTTGGCGAGCGCCAGGATCAAGGGCTTCGGCGCCATCTTCGCCACCATCTCGCGCTTGATCACGCCGCCGGCCGACAGGCCGAGCACGACGTCCGCGCCCTCGATGATCTCGGCCAGCTTGCGCGCGTCGGTCTTCTTGGCGTAGCGCGCCTTGATCGGATCCATCAGCGTGGTGCGGCCTTCGTACACCACGCCCTCGATGTCGGTCACCCAGATGTTCTCGACCGGGATGCCCAGCATCACCAGCAGGTCGAGGCAGGCGAGCGCCGCCGCGCCCGCACCCGAGGTGACGAGCTTGACCTTGTCGAGCGCCTTGCCCTGCATCTTGAGGCCATTGAGGATGGCCGCGCCGACGACGATTGCAGTGCCGTGCTGGTCATCATGGAAGACCGGGATCTTCATCCGCTCGCGCAGCTTGCTCTCGATGTAGAAGCACTCCGGCGCCTTGATGTCCTCGAGGTTGATGCCGCCGAAGGTCGGCTCGAGCGCAGCGATCATGTCGATCAGCTTGTCGGCGTCGGGCTCGTTGATCTCGAGGTCGAACACGTCGATCCCGGCGAATTTCTTGAACAGCACGCCCTTGCCTTCCATCACTGGCTTGGCTGCGAGCGGGCCGATGTTCCCCAGACCGAGGACGGCAGTCCCGTTGGTGATAACGCCGATCAGGTTGCTGCGCGAGGTGAGGTTGGCCGCTTCGGCCGGATCCTCGACGATGGCATCGCAGGCGGCCGCTACGCCGGGCGAATACGCCAGCGAGAGGTCGCGCTGGTTGGACAGCACCTTGGTGGGCGTAACCGAGATTTTTCCGGGACGCGGGTAGCGATGGTAATCGAGCGCCGCAGCGCGAATCAGTTCATCCATGAGTGTCTTCCGTCTCGTCTGTATTGTGGTTCTTGTGGTTTCTCGCGTGCAGCGCCCGGCGCCGGAAAAACATCTGGCTTCGGTCACTACGCGGGCCGCAAGCTTTCAAGCATACACCTGTGAAACGCGTTTTCACATTGCGAAAAGCATTTTTCAGTCGCTGGCGTTTTCCGGAAAATGGGACCCGTGGCATAATGTTAGGCTTTCATCGGCTGCGGACTATCCTAGTATTTTCCGCAAGTCGTTTTGCAGGATGCATAGCGCGGCCCGCTGCGGCCAAGACTGTGCAGGCCTGACGCCCGCCGGCCGCAAGGCCTTTCGAGACCGATCGGGCTCGACCGACGGGGAACGGTTTCGCTTCAGCAAACTGGAGAGCTTTTCGCCATGAGTCAACGCTTCGCCGACGCAGCCCTGGCTGCAGCACCCGATTATGTCCGTCACGAAGGCCTGAAGAAATGGGTCGCGGAGATCGCCACCCTGACCGAACCCGACCAGGTCGTATGGTGCGACGGCTCCCAGGAAGAATACGACCGCCTGTGCGCCGAAATGGTCGAATCGGGCATGCTGATCAAGCTCAACCCCGAAAAGCGCAAGAACTCCTATCTCGCTTTCTCCGACCCGTCGGACGTGGCGCGGGTTGAAGATCGCACCTTCATCTGCTCCAAGGACGAGGGCGATGCCGGCCCCACCAACAACTGGGAAGAGCCCTCCAAGATGCGCGGCACCCTGAACGAACTGTTCAAGGGTTCGATGCATGGCCGCACCATGTACGTGGTGCCGTTCTCGATGGGCCCGCTCGGTTCGCCGATCGCCCACATCGGCATCGAGATCTCCGACAGCCCCTACGTTGTCACCAACATGCGCACCATGACGCGCATGGGCAAGGGCGTTTTCGACGTACTCGGCACAAGCGGCGAGTTCGTGCCCTGCGTGCACTCGGTCGGCGCACCGATCGCCCACGGCGAGAAAGACAGCCGCTGGCCGTGCAACCCGACCACCAAGTACATCGTCCATTTCCCGGAAACCCGCGAAATCTGGTCCTACGGTTCGGGCTACGGCGGCAACGCCCTGCTGGGCAAGAAGTGCTTCGCCCTGCGCATCGCCTCGACCATGGCGCGCGATGAAGGCTGGCTGGCCGAACACATGCTGATTCTCGGCGTGGAAAGCCCCGAAGGCGAGAAGACCTATGTTGCAGCGGCCTTCCCGTCGGCCTGCGGCAAGACCAACTTTGCCATGCTGATCCCGCCCAAGAGCTTCAACGGCTGGAAGATCACCACCGTCGGCGACGATATCGCCTGGATCAAGCCGGGCAAGGATGGCAAGTTCTACGCCATCAACCCCGAAGCCGGCTTCTTCGGCGTGGCCCCGGGCACGTCCGAGAAGACCAACTTCAACGCCATGGCGACCCTGAAGGAAAACATCATCTTCACCAACGTCGCACTGACCGACGACGGTGACGTGTGGTGGGAAGGCATGAGCAAGGAAGCCCCTGCACACCTGATCGACTGGCAGGGCAAGGACTGGACGCCGGAAATCGCCAAGGAAACCGGTCGCAAGGCTGCACACCCGAACTCGCGCTTCACCGCGCCGGCCGGCCAGTGCCCCTCGATCGACGACAACTGGGAGAACCCTGAGGGTGTGCCGATCTCGGCATTCATCTTCGGTGGTCGTCGCGCCACCACGGTGCCGCTGGTGTACCAGGCCTTTAACTGGAACTTCGGCGTGTACATGGCCGCAACCCTCGGCTCCGAAACCACCGCTGCCGCCTTCGGCGCACAGGGCGTGGTGCGTCGTGACCCCTTCGCCATGCTGCCGTTCTGCGGTTACCACATGGGCGACTACTTCAACCACTGGCTGAAGATGGGTCACACGGTGGAGAACACACCGAAGATCTTCTGCGTGAACTGGTTCCGCATGAACGAGAAGGGCGAATTCATGTGGCCCGGCTTCGGCGAGAACATGCGCGTTCTGAAGTGGATCGTCGACCGCTGCAAGGGTCGCATCGCCGCCAAGGAAACCGCGCTGGGCTGGATGCCGCGCTTCGAGGACCTCGACTGGACCGGTGCCGACGTCAGCAAGGCCGAGTTCGACGCCCTGACCGAAGTGGACACCGCCGCGTGGAAGCAGGAACTTGCGCTGCACAAGGAGTGGTTCGACAAACTCGAGGATCGCCTGCCGAAGCAGTTCATGCTCAAGCGCGAACTGTTTGAACTCGCGATGAACGCAGACTGATTCCATCCCGGCCGTCACGGCCGGCACGGACGACAAAGCGCCGATCCGTCGGCGCTTTTTTCTTTTCAAGGAACGAACGATGACGCCCCCGCAACTCGCCCGCCGAATGTCCGACATCCAGCCCTTCCATGTCATGGAGTTGCTGCGCCGCGCACGCGAACTGGAAGCTGCGGGACGGGACATCATCCACATGGAGGTCGGCGAGCCCGACTTCCCCACCCCTCAACCGATCATTGACGCGGCCAGTCGATTCATTGCCCGCGGCGACGTGCACTACACGGCCAGCCTCGGACAGCCCCGCCTGCGGGAAGCCATTTCCAGCTTCTACCGCACTCAGTTCAATGCAGAGGTCCCGCCCGAGCGCATCATCATCACCGCAGGCGCGTCAGGCGCCCTGATGCTGGCGCTGGCAGCAACAACCGACCCCGGCGACGAATGGCTGCTGCCGGACCCCGGCTACCCGTCGAACCGCCATCTGGTGAGAGCGTTCGAGGGCGTGGCAACGAGCTTGCCGGTCGATGCCGCCACCCGCTATCAGCCGACGCCCGAACAGATCGACACGGCCTGGGGACCCCGTAGCCGGGGACTGATGGTTGCGAGCCCGTCCAACCCCACCGGCACCCTGCTGACCGGCGCCGAACTGGTCGCGCTTCATCGCAGCACTACGGCGCACGGCGGCCTGCTGCTGGTCGACGAGATCTATCAGGGGCTGACCTACGGCGTCGACAGTTCAACCGCGCTGGCACAGGCGGAACTGGCCGAGGCGAACAACGTGTTCGTGGTGAACAGCTTTTCGAAGTATTTCGGGATGACGGGCTGGCGCCTGGGCTGGATGGTGGCACCGCAGGCCTATGTGCGGGAGATCGAGAAGCTCGCGCAGCATTTCTTCATCTCGGCCTCGACCCCGGCACAGCACGCTGCACTGGCGGCATTCGAACCCGCGACACTGGAAATTCTGGAGGCGCGCCGGCTTGAATTCGGACGTCGTCGCGACGCCCTGGTGCCGGCTTTGCGGGAACTCGGCTTCAATATCGCCACCGAGCCACAGGGGGCGTTCTACATTTATGCGGACGTATCCGCACTGACCTCGGACAGCGAGCAACTGGCGCGCCGCCTGATTGAAGAGGCAGGCGTGGCCGCGACGCCGGGACTGGACTTCGGCCATCACCGCCCGCGTCAGCACCTGCGCATCGCCTATACAACGCGAAGCGAGCGACTGCTTGAGGCAGTCGCTCGCATGCGTACGGTTCTTTAAGCGGCCAGGACCGCAGCCTCAGGCGGGGCCAACCCGCCTGCAGACTCAGGCAGCGCCGTCGGACTTGCGGCCAGCGGCAGTGGTCAGACGCTGCTGCATGGCCATGACCTTGCGGGCATAGGCAGCAGCGGGATCACTCAGGGCGCCACCGTAGTACTGCAGCGCGGACTTCATGCTGCCATAGCGGCGCAGGCCTTCCTGCAGCACCAGGGTGCCGACACGCACGTTCAGTTCGGGATCGAACAGCGCATCTTCGCCCCGCTCGTCACCGATCTTGTCCATGTGGAAGCGCGGGATGACCTGCATCAGGCCCTGCGCGCCCATGGAGCTCTCGGCAAAGGGGTTGAAGCTTGACTCAATCGCCATGACCGCCACGATCAGCAGCGGGTCGATGCCGACATGCCGCCCCGACTCCTCTGCCGCCAGCAGCACGGGCTCGAGGGCAACGGTCGACACTTTGTAGCGCCGCGAAACCCAGTCACGTACGCGGGCCATTTCGCGCGACAGCGTGACATCTTCTTCGACAACCTTGGCGCTGACCTTTTTGGCGGCAGGCGCTGCGGCTACAACGGGGGTTTCTGCTGCATTGGCTTCGGAAACCAATGCGTTGAAGGAAGTGGCCTGTTCGCCGTCGAGACGGCCGGAGCCGATGAATACGACTGCTACCAGACCAAGCGCCAGCAAACTGCCGTGCGCCATTCGAAACAGACCGGAACTGGCTGAGCGCCAGACGCGTTCAAAAGACGTTGCGTAATTCATGGTGTCCTCCGTGCTGTGGCCGGAACACATCGCTGCCAGACTCAGGTAGGAGCCATGACGGAACCGGGAAGGTCACCCGGTGTGGGGGCGGCTTGATGGCCGGTAAGCCAGGAAGCCGTGCGAGATGCTCGGTCGCCAGTAGGTGTAAGACAGGAGCCGCAACCAGACTCCGGTCCCGCGGTGCGCACGTCCATGACTGAAGTGCCGTGTCGCTTTAGCGAGCCCCGGCAACGCACCGAAAATTGATTGGTTTAAAACAATGCTGCAATGCAATGTGCGCGGAGTCTATTGATCTGATTGACTTTTGTCAAAATCGGCCTGTTGCAGTGGCGCCACAACACCGGCCCGAACCCAGTCAAAGCAAGGCCCCGGGTCGGTCTTGCGCCCGGGCGCGATGTCCGAATGGCCGGCGATTTCGACCCCGGGATAACGCCGTCGCAGGCGCTTCAGGAGCGCAGCAAGCACATCGTATTGCACGCTTTCAAACGCTTGGTTGTCGCAGCCCTCAAGCTCGATTCCGATCGAAAAATCGTTGCAGCGTTCTCGTCCGCGCCAGGTGGACACCCCCGCGTGCCAGGCCCTGGCCTCGGTCGGAACGAACTGGATCAGCTCGCCGTCACGGCGGATGAAAAAATGCGCCGACACCCGCAAGTGACTGATGGTTGCGTAATACGGGTCTTCGTGAGGATCCAGTGAGTTGGTAAACAGCTGAATCACGCCGGGCCCGCCGAAACGCTCGGGCGGCAGGCTGATGGCGTGGATGACGACCAGCGAAATCCGCTCGCCCGCCGGGCGGGCGTCGAAATTCGGGGACACGATCCGTCTCACTCCGCGCATCCAGCCTTTCACTCTGCTCACTCCCTCGTCCGCAAACACCTTGGCAGGACCGCAGGCCGCGATCCCGGGCACAGGATTCTAGTCGATCGGCGCACGTCGGGCGGCCCCTCGTCCACCGGCCCTGGTCACCCGGGCCCATCCGCACAGCGCCAATCGCTTACAATCGACGCCTGCTTTCCCACGCCAGACACTCATGAGCTACAGCCGCCCCGCTTTCGAATCCAAACTGTGCCCGCCCGACGCACTGGCATCGCGCTGCGCGCAGTTGCCGCAACCACTGGTCTTTACCAACGGCTGCTTCGACATCCTGCACCGCGGCCACGTGACCTATCTTGCGCAGGCACGCGCACTGGGTGCGGCGATGGTGGTAGCGCTCAACACCGACGCGTCAGTCAAGCGCCTGGGCAAGGGCGATGACCGTCCGCTCAACCCGCTGGAAGACAGGATGGTCGTCATGGCCGCACTTGAGAGCGTCGATCTTGTCACCTGGTTCGACGAAGACACGCCGATCGAGCGCATCCTCGCGGCGCACCCCGCCATTCTGGTGAAGGGCGGCGACTGGGCGCCGGAAGCCATCGTCGGCGCCCCGGAGGTGCTTGCCTGGGGCGGCACGGTGCATTCGATTCCATTCGAGGTTGATCGCTCCACGACGGCGCTGATCGGTCGCATCCGCGACGGTGGGTGAGCCGGATGCACGCTGCAGGCGCCAAACAGACGCCGCACCCCGCCCCCCTTGCAGCTAGAATGCCCCCCGATGCCCGCTAGAACCGCCTCCGCACTGCACATCCTCGAACACGTTTTCGGCTACACCGCCTTCCGCGGCGAGCAGGAAGCCATCGTCGGGCACGTGGCCGGCGGCGGCGATGCGCTGGTGCTGATGCCGACTGGCGGCGGCAAGTCGCTTTGTTACCAGGTGCCGGCCCTGATGCGCGAAGGCACCGCCATCGTGGTGTCACCGCTGATCGCGCTGATGCACGACCAGGTGAGTGCGCTGGTGGAGGCCGGCGTCAATGCGGCCTTCCTCAACTCCAGCCTCGACGCCGAGTCGGCGCGCGCGGTGGAGCGGGCGCTCTACGACGGCAGCCTCGATCTGCTCTACGTGGCGCCAGAGCGTCTGATGACGCCGCGCTTTCTCGATCAGCTCGACCACCTGCGCGACACCAACCGGCTTGCCCTGTTCGCCATCGACGAAGCGCATTGCGTATCGCAGTGGGGGCATGACTTCCGCCCGGAATACCTGCAGCTCTCCATCCTGCCCGAGCGCTACCCGTCGATCCCGCGCATCGCCCTCACCGCGACCGCCGACCGCCAGACGCGCGAGGAGATCGCCACCCGGCTGCGACTGGGCGAGGCACGGCGCTTCATCTCGAGCTTTGATCGCCCCAACATCCGCTACACCATCGTCGAGAAGGACGACCCGCGCCGCCAGCTGATCGGCTTCATCCGCGAGGAATACCCCTCGGACGCCGGCATCATCTACTGCCTGTCGCGGCGCAAGGTGGAGGAAACCGCAGCCTGGCTGCAGGAACAGGGCATCAACGCCCTGCCCTACCACGCCGGCCTGCCGCAGGAAGTGCGTGCCGAACACCAGAACCGCTTCCTGCGCGAGGACAGCATCGTGATGGTGGCCACGATCGCCTTCGGCATGGGCATCGACAAGCCCGATGTGCGCTTCGTCGCTCACCTCGACCTGCCGCGCTCGATCGAAGGCTATTACCAGGAAACCGGACGCGCCGGGCGCGACGGCCTGCCGGCGCAGGCCTGGATGGCCTGGGGCGCTCAGGATGTGGTGCAACAGCGGCGCATGATCGACGAATCAGAGGGCAGCGAAGAGTTCAAGCGCCTGGGACGCAACCGGCTCGAGGTGCTGGTCGGACTGGTCGAAGCCACCACCTGCCGGCGCCAGCACCTGCTGGCCTATTTTGGCGAAAGCTCGGCACCCTGCGGCAATTGCGACAACTGCATCAGTCCGCCCCAGACCTGGGATGCCACCGACGCCGCGCGCAAGGCCCTGTCCTGCGTCTATCGCACCGGCCAGCGCTACGGCGCCGGTCACCTGATCGACGTGCTGCGTGGCGAGAGCACCGAGAAAGTGGTGGAGCGCGGCCACGCCGACATCAGCACCTTCGGCATCGGCAGCGACCTAGACGAAAAACGCTGGCGCACGGTGTTCCGCCAGCTGGTCGCACGCGAACTGGTTGCAGTGGATAACGAACGCTACAACGCACTCACCCTGACCGACCTCGCCCGTCCGCTGCTGCGCGGCGAGGCCGAGTTCCTGCTACGGGTATCGACCGAGAGAACCCGCAGCCGCAGCCGACGCAGCGCAGCACGCCTCGACATCCCGGGCGGCATCCCGACCACCCTGTTCGACAGCCTGCGGGCGTGGCGCGCAGCGCTGGCCAAAGAACGCAACGTGCCCGCCTACGTGATCTTCCACGATGCGACCTTGCGTGAGATCGCCCTCGCCCGGCCCGACAGCATGGCCGCTCTGGGTGGCATCACTGGTATTGGCGACCGCAAGCTCGAAGCCTACGGTGAAGACATCCTGAAGGTCGTCAGCGAGACCGGTTGAAGACGCACGACGCGCATCGTCGCCACCGTCGGGACGGGCGCTACGGTGTGATCAAGGTCAGTTCCGACGCAATTCGCTCAAGCTTTTGCGTCGGAATGCCGTAAGATTTCCAAGCGCATATCAACGGACCCGGGGCGCAACACGCCCCGCCATTCATGGCCTCACTGGATCAGTTCAGCGTACTCGTCATCGAAAGCCAGCCCACCATGCGTGCGCAGCTCAGGACCATGCTGTCCTCGATCGGTCTTGCCGAGGTGCAGTTCGCGGTTTCTGCGGGCATGGCGGTGCGGCGCCTGCGTGAGCATCGCTACGACCTGATCCTGTGCGAATACAACCTCGGGGACGGCCAGGACGGGCAGCACCTGCTGGAAGACCTGCGCACCCACGAGATCATTCCGCTCGACACGCTGTTCGTCATGATCACCGGCGAACGCAACTACGAGCGGGTGGTGAGCACCGCCGAGCTGTCGCCCAACGACTACATTCTCAAGCCGCTTGCAGCCGAAGCCTTGCGCGCACGACTGATGCGTGCGCTCGACAAACGCGACGCCTTCCTTCCTGCGTGGCACCTGATGGCCATCGGCGACACACCGGAAGCAATCACCTATTGCAAGGAGGCTGTCGACAGCTATCCGCAGCACATTGTCGACTTCATGCGCCTGCAGGCTGAGCTGCACGTATCCGCGGGCCAGATGGCCGAAGCCGAGGCGGTCTACCGCGAGATTCTGAGCGGAAAATACATTCCGTGGGCGCGCCTCGGCCTGGCCCGCACGCTGTTCCTGAGCAAGCAGTACGATGAAGCCGACCGCATCCTGAGCGAACTGATCGCCGAGAACGATCGCTTCATTGCCGCCTATGACCTGCTGGCCCGGGTGCGCGAAGACACCGGCCGCCCCGAAGCCGCACTCGACGTCCTGCGCACCGCAAGCGAACGCTCGCCCTATCGGGTAACCCGCCTGCGCCACGTGGGGGCGCTGGCCCTGACGGTAAACGACCCGGCGGTAGCCGAAGAAGCCCTGGCGGAAGTCGTGCGCAAGGGCAAGTACTCGGACTTTCGCGACCCGGAAGATCACGTCCGGCTGGTACAGGCGCAGCTTGCGCTGAACCGTGTGGACGCTGCCAGCGCGACCATCACCGACCTTGACCGCAGCATGGGCGGGCAACCCAAGGCAGACCTGTGCAAGGCATTGTCGACCGCGATGCTCCACAGCCACACCGGCGAGGCTGCACGCGCCCGTGAAGCCCTGCTCGGCGCGGCCAAGGCTGCCCCGGGTGCGGCAAACATGTCGGTCGGCCTGAAGCAGGAGCTCATCAAGGCCTGCTTCGATCATCAGCTTGGCGATGCCGGCGGCGAGATGGTGATGAATATCCTGCGCACATCGGCCGACGAACGCACGGTGGAAACCACCCGCACACTGCTGAAGTCCCGCGGCCTCGAGAAGCTGTCGAAGGAGATCGAGCAGCGCATTCAGACCGAAGTGAAGGACCTGATCTCGGTCGGCGCAGAGAAGGCCCACGCGGGCGACTACGACGGCGCCGTGGCAGAGATGATGAACGCGGCACGCAAGATGCCCGGCAACCCGCATGTACTGTTCAACGCCGCGCTCGCCCTGCTGCGTCACATCGAGCACCGGGGCTGGAACGAGGCCTTCGCCAGGCAGGCGCGCGCACTGATCGAGCGTGCACGCAAGCTCGCGCCCACCAGCAACCGCCTGTCTGCGATCACCGAGTTCATGCACGGCCTGATCAAGCGCTATGGCATCCGGCCCGAACGCATCACCGACAGCGCCGACAAGGCGGCACTTTTCCGCAGAGCCAACGCCCGCAAATGACGCTTGCCCCACTCCTGAGCACGCTGAAGCGTGCCGCGCGCATCCTGCCGCTGCTGTTCCTGCTCGCAGCCTGCACGCCAACCGGGTCGAACACCGACGCGTCGGGGCTCCCGCCCGAAGCCATCGACACCCTGCGTCTCATCCAGAATGGCGGTCCCTTCCCCTATCGCAAGGACGGCACGGTCTTTCAGAACCGCGAACGCCTGCTGCCCGATCGCCCGCGCGGCTACTATCGTGAATACACCGTTCCCACTCCGGGCGCGCGCGACCGGGGCGCCAGACGCATTGTGACCGGCGGCAGGCCCCCCGAAGTGTTCTACTACACTGCAGACCATTACCGCAGCTTCCGCCGCATCGAGCCCCGCCCATGAGCACATCCACAGCCCCCCGGCCACTGACCGCACTCCTCGCAGACCTCTCCCGCGCAGGCGTACGCCCCCTGCCGCCGGGCAGCGCCGAGCGCCTGACCGCCGCCGCATCGCAGATCGGTTTCAGTTGCGCACGCATCGACCTGGGTGACTGCGAGGACAAGGCCGCACTGCTGACCCGCATCGCCACTGCACTCGAGTTTCCGCGCTGGTTCGGTCACAACTGGGACGCCCTTGCCGACTGCCTCGGCGACCTCAGCTGGCGCCCTGCCAAGGGCCATGTCCTGTTGCTGGAACACGCCGGCAGCTTTCGCGAGCGCCACACCGAAGACTTCGAAACCCTGCTTGCCATCCTGCGCGAAAGCGCCACCCTGTGGGCTGGCGAGCAGCTTGCCTTCTGGACCTTCGTCGACCTGTCGGGCCCCGACGCCGGCTGAACCGGCCGGCTGCCCGCGCACTTTCCATCCCATTGATCCGTATCGCTTTCCGACAGCTTCGGCAGGGGACTTGAAACTGTTCGCCCAGACCCTATATTTGTCTTGAAGCCGGAGGATTCACCGGCAAACATCAAGACAAGGAGAGCGAACATGAGCAACCTTTCCCGCCGTGACCCCCTCGACGATCTTTTCCGCGGCTTCTTCGTCCGCCCGGTGGATTTCGGCAATGTCGCCAACACCGAAGCGCCGCAGATGCGCGTTGACGTCAAGGAGAACACCGAAGGCTACGAGGTCCACGCCGAACTCCCGGGCATGAAGAAGGAAGACATCCACGTCCATATCGATGGCCCGGTGGTGTCAATCAGCGCCGAGCGCAAGCAGGAAAAAGAGGTCAAGGATGGCGAGCGCGTCCTTCGCACCGAACGTTACTTCGGCAAGGTTTCGCGCAGCTTCCAGCTCGGCCAGGATGTCGATGAGGCCAAGGCCGTGGCCAAGTTCAACGATGGCGTGCTGGAACTCACGCTGCCGAAGAAGCTTGCCGCGCAGGCCAAGCGCCTGACGATCGACTGATTTGCGGCCCTGATCGCCTTGCACAAGCGGAAGACCACGGTCTTCCGCTTTTTGTTTACACCTGCGGCCACTACAATCGGGGCATCGTTTCCGGAGAAACCCGATGTCCGCTGCCAGCATCACCGCATCCACCCCTCCCGCCCTCAAGGCCGAGATCCTTGCCGAAGCGCTGCCTTACATCAAGCGCTTCTTCGACAAGACGATCGTCATCAAATACGGCGGCAACGCCATGACCGACCCCAAGCTGAAGGACTGCTTCGCGCGCGATGTCGTCCTGCTCAAGCTCGTCGGCCTGAACCCGGTTGTGGTGCACGGCGGCGGCCCGCAGATCGAGAACCTGCTGGCCCGCGTCGGCAAGAAAGGCGAGTTCATCCAGGGCATGCGCGTCACCGATGCCGAAACCATGGAAGTGGTCGAGATGGTGCTCGGCGGTCAGGTCAACAAGGAAATCGTCAACCTGATCAACAAGCACGGCGGCAAGGCCGTCGGCCTCACGGGCAAGGACGCCAGCTTCATCCGCGCCAAGAAGCTGATGATGCAAAAGCTCGACGCCCCACTCGGCGACCTCGTTGACGTCGGTCAGGTCGGCGAGATCACCAGCATTGACCCCAGCCTGATCTCCTTCCTCGACAAGGGCGACTTCATCCCGGTGATCGCCCCCATCGGCGTCGGCGAAGAAGGCGAAACCTACAACATCAACGCCGACGTCGTCGCCGGCAAGCTCGCCGAGATCCTGAAGGCCGAGAAACTGATGCTGCTCACCAACACCCCGGGTGTCCTCGACAAGGCCGGCAACCTGCTTACCGGCCTCACCCCGCGCCAGATCGACGACCTCGTCGCCGACGGCACCCTGTCAGGCGGCATGCTGCCCAAGATCGGATCGGCGCTGGACGCAGCCCGCAACGGCGTGAAGTCGGTGCACATCATCGACGGCCGGGTGGAACACTGCCTGCTGCTGGAAATCCTCACCGATCACGGGGTGGGGACGATGATAAAGAGCAAGTAATCACGATGACGGGGGCTACGGCCTCCGTTTTTTTGTCTGGAACAGCCTCACCACGCCCCTCATGCCCCTGCGCCGCGCGGCCCTCCTCCTCGCCCTGACGACAACTGGCGCAAGCGCGGCCGTCATTACGGTCGGCCCCGGTGAGTCGGTTGATACGATTGCTGCTGCGGCACGTCTTGCCCAGGACGGCGACACCGTCCTGATCAAGGGAGGCACCTACCGCGGCGATGTGGCCGTGTGGACGCAAAAGCAACTCGAAATCCGCGGCATTGACGGACGCCCCGTGCTGATCGCCGACGGCAAGAGCGCCGAAGGCAAGGCCATCTGGGTGTTCCGGAATGGCGACTACACGGTGGATAACATCGAGTTCCGCGGTACGCGGGTGGCCGACGGAAATGGGGCTGGGATTCGGTTTGAGCGCGGAAAACTGAAAGTCATCAACAGCGCATTCATCGACAACCAGACGGGCATTCTCACCGCGAACTTCGAGGACGCTGAACTCCGCATCGCGGACAGCCTTTTTGCGCAAGCCCCCAGGCAAGACCATTCGCTGCCGCATCTGCTCTACGCAGGAAGGATTGCTCGATTCGAAGTCAGCGGCAGCCGTTTCCATCAGGGCTACCGCGGACACCTCATCAAGACACGTGCCCGCCACAATGAAATTCGGTACAACCTGATCTACGACGGCCCTGCCGGTGAGGCCTCATACGAAATCGACATGCCCAACGGTGGCGTTTCTTTTGTCATCGGAAACGTCATTGGCCAAAGTGGCAACACTCAAAACCCAGTGCTGGTTGCATACGGCGCGGAGGGTGACGCCTGGCCTGACAGCGCGCTCTACCTTTCGCACAACACTTTGCTCAGCGACAGGTTTTTCGGTGCGTGGTTCTTGCGTGTCTGGAAAGACAGACTTCCGGCGAACACGGAGATACGAGCGATCAACAACCTGACCGTCGGGTTCGGTGCATTCACGCTTGCTGCAAGCGGGGATTTCCACGGAAACGTGCCGGCGGTATCGCCCCTGCTTGGAGGGACGGACATACTGGACTTTACCCTCCCGGACGACTCCCTCCTCCGCTACTTCGGCGCGCCGCCCGGCGAGGCCCGAAATGGCAGCCTCGCCCCAGAAGCCGAATTCAAGCTGCCCATCGGCAGTCAGAAACTTGCGCCGCCCGCAAACTGGGCGCCCGGTGCGTTTCAGAGTCCCCGCTAGACCAGGACTCATGTGAGCCCCAGTCTCTCGGGACCGTCTCTCGAGGTCTCAAGGCAGGCAGGGAAGTCAGCGCTGGCCTTTCAGAGGGCGCTTGTTCATTTCGGGTCGGGTGGTGCCACCGGGGTCGATGACGGCTCGCGCCAAGCCCCCGCCCTTTTGAGCATATTCCTGAGCCCCGGCAGCGGAAAACCCAAACGATAAGCCGTATGCGCGCTATCGAGAGCCTTGTCATACTCCTTCAGGCTGACGTAAGCCAATCCGAGGTTGTAGTACACATTTGCATTCGCACCAGCCTGTTTCAGCGCCGCCTCCAACTGCTCGACCGCCTCTTGAGACTGGCCGCGTTTCAGCAGATAGGTGCCAAACACGACTTTCACCATCGCATCATCGGGCGCGAAGACCATTGCGCGCTCAAACCAGCACTCAACGGTGTATTGCCCATCCGGAGGTGGATTGCTCTTGGTCTTCAAGGACCAGTTGCCCATGGTCATGAGCGCCTGGTGATGATTGGGCAAAACCCGCAGCGTGTATGCAATGTCTCCCGCCAGATTCTTGGTCGTATTGCCGCGGCGCATCATGCGCACGTTTGCGGTGAAGTGTCGGTTCTCGACGATCTTTCGCTGTTCAACTGACGCAGTCCGGTAATCCCAGGGGCCGGTGCTTGCATCGTACGGACTCCCACATATGCTTCCCTGCGCGAACGCAGCGGGAAGTGAGGTGACCAGAAACGCCAGCGCGAAGCAGTAACGCAAGGTTCGAACAGAATTCATCTGTGACAGGACTCGTTCGTTGAAAACATCAGGCGTACCGGGCACTTGTGCATACCCGCCCAAACCGAGGTCCATCATACAATAGTCCGATCTCAACGACTGTGCCGTCCGCCACCACAGGCATCCGGTTACGTGCAACCCGCTCATGAGCCTCTACACGCAAATTGGCAGCAAGCTTCTGTTCCCACTGCATGAGCGCCTCAAGGGGCATGACACCGTAGAAATCCTCCGTAGGATCGAGCAAACACAGTGGTTCGATGCTCAACGCCTTGAAGAATTGCAGCTATCGGAGTTACGGCAGATGTTGGTGCAAGTCTCTGCATCCGTTCCGTTTTACCGAACGCTCCTCAACGACCTTCAACTCAGCCCTCAGGATTTTCGAACACTTGACACACTGGGCGCCCTGCCGATAACCGACAAAGCCGTGATTCGAGCGCATCAGGATGAGTGGACCGCTACTGATTCAGGCTCTCTCGTTCGGGCAAGCACCAGTGGCTCCTCAGGAGAACCGCTCGTTTTCAAGTTAGGGAGGCACCGCATCAGCTTCGACATTGCCGCAAAATGGCGGGCAACGCGCTGGTGGGGCGTGGACATCGGCGACCGCGAGATGGTCTTGTGGGGCTCGACCCTCGAAACGAGCACCCAGGATCGCGTTCGAGATATTCGCGACAGGCTATTGCGTTCGAGGCTGCTTCCTGCGCGCGACCTGAATCCGGAGCGCATCGATCGCATATTGTCGGAGATGCGTGCGTTCCGCCCGCGCATGCTGTTTGGCTACCCTTCAGCGTTGGCTCGAATTGCCTTCAGGGCCAGGGAGCGTCGCATCGTCATGAGCGACATTGGCATTCAGGTTGCATTCTGCACCTCTGAAGTCCTGAGGCCCGAATGGCGGAAGATCATCGCAGACGTGTTCGGTTGTGGTGTTGCAAACGAGTATGGCGCACGCGACGCGGGCTTTCTCGCCCGGGAGTGCCCCAACGGAGGACTTCACGTAACCGCGGAAGAAGTCATCGTCGAAATCGTTGATGAATCGGGAAAGCGTTTGCCGGCGGGCACCGAAGGCGACATCGTCGTCACCAACCTCGCCGGCCCTGAGTTCCCGTTCATCCGCTACCGGACGGGAGACCGCGGGACCTTGTCCGACAAGCCATGCCCCTGCGGCAGAGGGTTGCCGTTAATTCAGGCAATAGGTGGGCGCGCCAACGACGGTCTGATCGCCACCGACGGCAGCTGGGTCCATGGCAGTGCCATAAACCACGCACTCCGGGAGATTGACGGACTCCGGGCATATCGCATCATTCAGGAATCGCAGACACTGGTCGTCGTTCTTTTGGCCGTCACCGAGCCGATTCCTGACGCTACAGTGGCAAAGCTGGTTGCCCATGTCCGGGCCTTGCTGGGCTCATCGGTACATGTGGAGTTGCGCCGTGTTGATGAGATTCCACCCGAAGCCAACGGTAAATTCCGCCATATCATCTGCAGAATCAGTGCCGCTGCCTCAGATGCATTGATCAACACCCATTCTCAGGAGCGTGCATGACGTCATTCGCCTACAAGCTCCCAGGACTCCGGACCGCGCTGTCGCTGGCCTCACCTGCTGGCCCGCGTGCAAAGCTGTCCATACTCATCTATCACCGAGTACTGGCAGAGCCTGACCCCTTGCGCACTGGCGACCCGGATGCGAACACCTTCGGCTGGCATATGGATCTTCTGGCACGCCACTTCAACGTGCTGCCGTTACGCGAGGCAGCACTGCGCCTGAAGGCGGGAACACTGCCTGCCCGCGCCGCATGCATTACCTTCGATGACGGCTACGCAGACAATTACACGACCGCATTGCCCATTCTGAAGAAGGCAGGCATTCCGGCAACGTTCTTCATCGCGACCCGTTACCTGGATGGGGGAAGAATGTTCAACGACACGCTCATCGAGTTGGCCAAGGGACTCCCCACCGGGTCAATCGATCTATCCTCTGCCGGCCTTGGGCTCCTCTCCATCAATACGACAAGCGACCGTCAGGCTCTGGTTGGAAAGCTGCTCGGCCATTTCAAGTACCAGCCTCCCGAGCAGCGACTCATGGCGGCAGAAAGCCTCGCCTCGCGCTTCGACATTCAGCTGCCTGACAATCTGATGATGAGCCGTACGCAGCTAAAGGCTCTACATGCAGGTGGTATGGAAATCGGCGCTCACACCCATACCCATCCGATCCTGGCAAGGCAGTCGCCACGCGATGCAAACCAAGACATCCGCGTGGGCAAGGAGGAGCTTGAGAGTCTGCTAGATACGCCGATTCGCGTATTTGCCTATCCTAACGGCAGGCCGGTAAAGGATTATGGCGATGAGCATGTTGCCATGATCCGCGAAAGTGGTTTCGACACTGCCGTATCGACTCGCCCCGCCGCAGCGGATCGGTTCAGCGACATCTACCAGTTGCCGCGATTCACTCCGTGGGACAAGACGCCAACGCGCTTCGCGCTGCGCCTGCTGCGTGCACTCGTTCAACCGCACAGCGCTGGCGGATAGATCTGGCGATGACAACAGAACTGGAAGCGCTGCTGAGAGGGCTTAACTGTGCCCTCCACGACAATATTCGTGCAGATACCGGGCTCTTTGACACAGAGGAGCAAGGGCCCAGCCCCTCCGATCACTATGGCCACACCGCTGCCACGCTCGCGCTAGCAACGGGCTCGCATGAGCAGTGGGTTAGGGGAAGGCAATCACTCCGCGCCTGGCTCGATACCGATGCGCACAGGATAGGTCACCTTCCGTTCAACAGATTGATGCTATTGCTCACCCGGTCAGTGCTGTCGAGCAACGACGCCGATGCTGCCGGCAAACTCATGCTTGAAGAAGGGCTTCGTCGATGCACACTGCGTCGAACCTACCCGTCGAACAACTGGAGCCTCCTTGCGCAAACCTGCCGTCTGATCGAGGCAGAGCCGGCGAGGCGCGAGGCGGAGGCGGACCGACTGTGTGCACTCTTCGAACGCTGGACAACGGCCAAAGGCGCTTTCATCGACTTTCCGTCCAGGCCGCGCGAGAGTTTCTCGACTCCCCTGGCCTATCATCACAAAGCGCTCTTTCTCGCCGCGCTCTCCTGCTGGTTCCACGATGACACCAGACTCGCCGGCCACGCGCGTCGGCTGCTGAACTGGCTGGTCCATTGCTGGGACTCGGCCGGCTACGCGGGAGGCTTTGGGCGCAGCACCCATTCGCTGTTCGGCGATGGCTGCCTGATCGCCGCGCTTGTATTGATGGGCGTTGAACACGGCGATGGTGATGAACCTGTGCGTGCGCTTTGCAACCGACTGGACGCTCAGCGCCGTAGCGACGGATTCCTGTGGCTCAACCCTGCCGGGCACGAATCGGGCACTGCCAGTTGGGACAGCTACATGCACCTGTCCGTCTATAACGCTTGGGCGGCCGCGGTCGCAGGCACCGCAATTCATCTTCGCAAGACTCGTCCGATTCCTGCGTCACTCGAAAATACGCACTGGACGGCGTCACAACACGGCCTCTTTCATGATGAGGAGGCCGGGCTGGCCTGTCTGCGCACCGCAGAGGGGCACAACGTGCTGATCTCGACCAGAGGACAGCCACCGCAGTCATTCAGCCGCACCGAGGCGGACTTCCGGTATGCAGGCGGAACAATCGTTCATTTGCGGATCTCCGACGGCCCCCCGTTGATCCCACCGCCCGTGAGGGTGGCACGAAGCGAGCTTATGGAACACCCCTCAGTTGCCGGATGGACGCCGGTGTTTCGCACCAGTGGTGAGACACTGGTGCTCGATCAATTTTCATCGGTTTCGATCGGGCAAGAGGGCAGTTCGCTGGAGGTCAAGCTGAAGGGGACAGCAAGGGCGCTATTTCGCCGGACACCGAATACGCTCCTGGAGCGCTTGGTCGCCACAGTCGATTGGAGGTTGCTCGGAGGGCTTCTCGGGCGGCGTGCCGCACTGACACGCTCACCTTCCGTTCGTGTGAGCGGTGCGCTGACGCTGACACTCACTCCGGAAATTGACGGCGCATCCATCACCCGACTCACCGTACTCGACCCCCAGATCCCGACTGAACGCCTGAACCCATCCAGCCACAGCCGGATGCTCGCGGGGGAACAACTGGACACGCCCCCATTCGAGGATGGCAACGCCTGCATTCGCCTTCGCTCCAGCCTTCCTGGCGGGGTCGGCTGCACGCTACAAGGGCATGACGCGCGGCCAGGCGCCGCTCCGCAGCGCCTTGATGAATGCCTGAGGGTCTCAATCCCCCGATAAATTCACACCGAGGATGAGCCCGTCGCGATTCACACCGCCGGGCGACGCTTCGCGCCAACCATCGATTTGAGGGCTTGTGGCAGCCCCCGCACCAACATGGGATCGGCGGCACACACGCTGAAGAAATCGGTGAGCGGAAAATCACCGCGCCTCGCATTCGCCAGGACGCTGCGCCAAAGCTCGACCCTCGCCTTGACGATAGACCGTTCCAACGTTTCCTTGGCAACCGGAAACGCTCGCACCAATTGCCGCATCAGCAGGCGGGATCGCAAGAAATAGATGGATCGCATCGTTGCCGACCGCCCTCCCCATCCGCCCTCGGTAAAGATATTCACTCCGTCGCCCAGAACAACATCAACCCTGCTCGATACGAAAGTGCGAGGCGATTTCGCGGCGAGCATCGTTCTGAACAATCCATCCTCGCCCGCCGTGCGAAGCTTCGGGTCAAAGCGTGTCTCACCAATCAGATCATTCGCGACCACGAACGTACTTGAGGTGGAGATCGGGCCCGCCACCGTAAAATCGATCAATGGCTCGGTCAGCTCGTGAGCCCAGGGAGCAAGCTCGAGTTTCCTCAACGGCAACCCGTTTCCAAAAAAATGGGCGAGATACCTGAAGCCAGACCCTGCCACCTCCGTTTCGGCGGTGTAATAGTCGTAGCCGTTCTCAAGTGCGAGCAACGCGGAGCTCAAATGATATGGCTCCCATCGGTCATCCGAATCCAGAAAAGCCACGTGTTTGACATGCGCCAACGCGTCGATGCCACGGTTTCGCGCAACCCCCGGCCCGGCATTGTTCTGCCTTATGACCTCGACACGGAAATTCGAAGGAAAGCGGACCTCTGCCAACTCGTGCTCGGCCGGGACGGGCGATGCGTCATCCACAATCACAACATGGACCGGAACACCGACATCCTGTATTGCCACGGATTTCAAGGTCTCTGTCAGCACACCACTTCGGCGCTGAAAGAACGGGATCACTACACCAAACATGGGCAGGCTTGTCCAAACACAAAATGGGAAGGGCTAACGTTCAACTGGATCGAAGGCGCTTCGGTGCCGATAGACACGATTGCCCTTCTCCGACTGCCAGAACAACACCCCCAGGTCGTCAATGACAACCGGGGTATAGAATCCGTAAGCGCCAAACGGCCAATCTGAAGCGCTCCACTCACGCGCGAGGCGCCACTCATCCCGATCGGGGTTAAACTCGTATATCTGACGCTGATCCCGCAATACAAACAGGTAGTTGCCTGACAGCGGGTCATAGGACAGGGACGTATTCTTGATGGAGACATCGATCGGCGCATCCTTGAACGTCCGGACCGTTCCATCCGAACCAAGGAGTTCCAGTTTTCGCAGCGAGTAGTTCCCCCCTGCGAACAGCATATCCCCCCGCTTGCGATTGTAGCGTCCGACCGAGTGATAGCCATCAACGGCGGAGTCTCCCATCGACTTCAGCACGCCTTCGCGAAAGCCCACCCGATTATGCCCACGGGTGATCGCAATTAGCATATCCAACCCCTCATGCCACTCCATTGAGATCGCCCCTCCCAAAGCGATCCCGGGAATCGCTTCCCAACGTGCCTCGTCAATCCAGTATCGACTGAGAATCCGATCGGGTGATAGCCAGTAGTAATGCCCGCGCTTCCAGTCAAGCGCGGTTCGACCGTAGACATGCCCGAATTTTTCGAATTTTGGAGGAGGCTCGCCCGCCCAACCCAGCTCCTGCCACGCGTTCATTAACACGTCGTAGGAAATGAAGCGCTTGTACTTGCGCATACCGATGAAGAACGTGCGCTTCCGTCTCGGATCCCAATGCGCAGAGTCGGTCCAGCCGTCGATGGCAAGCATGCGACCATCGTCGTTTTTGACACGAAACAGGCTTGACAGGCTCGTCATGCCCGCAGGCAAGCCGGTATCGATTTCGACGAACACTCCCGGTTCGATCGTGGCCGCGACCTTTGCCAACTGCGAGTCACTGAGGTCGCGTACCTCGTCGGCCCACGCACAACCAAGAACGAGATGCAGCGCAAGCGTCAGGACGAGAGCCAGTTGTCTGCACACAATCATCGGGCGCCTCCGCTCCTGCCAGACATTTTTTCGGAACTACTGCAAACAGCTTATGCACCGTGACTATGGACGCATGTGGGCCATTCACTCGAACATGGCTCGGACACCCGTCACCGCGGCGTAGGCCCACGACTTGAGGTGCAAGGGCTTTTCCTTCAGCGCCAGTCTGAACTCTGAGAATGCCGTGCCCGCGTTTCCACGCTGATAGAAGAGATATCCGCACATGAAGTGAATCTTGTGGACTCGATCCTGAAACTCGCGCTCGGATATCCGCTCACCGTTCGGACTTGCCAGGCCCCATGCGTCCTTCGCCTGGCGGACAATTCGCGCCGCATAGTTGTAGTCGATGCCCCGCGCCGTTGCGCTGCCAGGGTGCTGCCGATACAGCGCATAGGCTCGTGCGAGGCGATGGACTTCTGTCTCACGCGATGCGCGCAGAAAGTACTCGTAGTCCTGACCAAGACGGTAGCTTTCATCGTAGAAACCTACCTTGTCGATCAACGACCGCCTCATCATGACGACCGTCGTCCATACGAAATTGCGCAACAACAGCTTATGGTAGATCCACCCCGACAAATCAGCGTCAATCGCGTCGACCGCAAGATCGCCCTGCGCCGGAATCACGGTCAAAGGATCGGGGAATACACCATTCTCGTCACAGACCCATTGCGAAAAACCCGTGCAGCTCATCCCGACCTCCGGATGAGCATGGAAATAATCCACCTGGGCGGTGAGCTTGCCTGGCAGCCAGATATCATCAGCATCGAGAAACGCGATGAACTCGCCGTGGGCCTCGCGAATGCCCGCATTGCGTGCAGTTGCCGCACCGCCGTTCGCCTTGCGGATCAATGTAGCCTGGGGATAGCGATTGGCCACGACGTCGGCCGTATCGTCCTTCGAGCCATCGTCAACAACGATCACTTCGATCTGCGGATAATCCTGCCTTAACACACTGTCGATCGCTTCCGCGATGTGTGGTCCGACGTTGTAGGCCGGGATAATCACGCTCACAAGACCGCTGATACTCATGCAAACCTCTTCAGTTTCTCTTCCCTCACGTCGGGCGCTTGCACTGATGCAGGCCAATCGTTCTGGGCAAGACGGGCACGCAGCCAGTCGAGCGTTACTTGCTCGACGCGCTGTTTCCAGCCGCGCGTGGAAAACGTGTGATCAGCGTCGGCAATCTCGACACACCCTGGCCCGGAGACCAGAGCTGAGCGCCAGTCCGGGTGTGAGCGGCAAAAGTCGGCAAACTCCCTGGCCGTCAGATCATTCCCGCTCAGCACAACGAGCACTTTCCCCTGCATGCATTTCCACCCTGAGCCCATCCTTTCGATGAACGACGTCGGAGATGCAGGGCTTGAAGTACCACTTGCCTCGCTACTGGCACGCAGACGCTTTCCCAGTGCGGCGACGAGCCCCCATGCCGACTGCCAGACCTTGACGTCACCACGGGCCAGTTTTCTCCAGAAGGCGGGGGACAGCAGTCGCCCCTTGTAGTAATGGTTCAGTCTGGCCGCTGCAAGCGACGCATCGGTTCGAACCCAGGGGTTCAAGGCAACAATCCCGGCCACTCGCGAATCGTGCACCGCATACATGAGCGCCGCGGACGCACCATCGCAGAGGCCCCACAGTGCAACGCCATCCAGTTCGGGGCAGGCGCTCATGAGTGCATCAATGGCGGCACCGATGTCGTGCTCGACCGCTTCGAAATTGCGCGCCCCGGCCGCACTGTCTCCCATGCCGCGATAATCGAAGCGCAGGCAGGCAAAGCCACCTGCGGCCATGGCACGCGCCAGCAGGACAAACTGACGGTGGCTGCCTACACGATACTGCGGTCCGCCCACGACGATGACGACGCCAAGCCGCTCCGGCCGTTCCGGCATATTCAGCACGCCAATGAGCGGCTCGGACTCGCAGGTAAATACCAGGGGAACTTCCCTCGACATCACACCCTCCCCATCGTGAGTGCCGCCAGAACCCGTCGCGAACGGTCGAGCAGATCCTGCGCAACCTCAATTTCCTGCGACTGCCAGAATGAAGGCCCGACCACCGCATGATGACGTGCGCCAATGCCAGCCCCGGCCCACTGTCGTTCAAGGCGCTCGAAAGCCGGAGACGGTGCCACCTCGCCGGCCGGACTGAGCTGGAACCAGTGCACGCCAAGTGGGACCGCAGCAGCGGTCAAACTGGACGCTTCCATGCCACGCGCGAGGTCAGGTGCGATCGCATAGCCGGCAATCTCGACCGTTTCCCCCGCCGCCAACCGTTGCTGTGGCGGCAACTCGTCACCCTGCCCAGACTTGCCGACAACCTGGGCCATTCTCCACATGCGCAGAAACTGTTGCAGGTGCTGTTTGCCACTGGCAACCGGTTGCCACAGCAACAACCCGCATTCAAGCTGGAAGCGATCCGCAGCCTCCGCCGCCAGCACAGCCCCCAGCCTCAGCCCCCACAGCCACACCGGACCATTCGTCTGCGCCGATGCCCATTCATGCGCATACCGCACGTCCTCGAGCCAGCCATCCCATCCCGCGTCGGCAAAGTCGCCTTCACTGTCGCCGCACCCCCCGAAATCGATCTGCAGCACCATCCAGCCATCCTGCGCCCATGCATCGGCCTGCAAGGCGACCATGTGTCGCGACTTGTTCATCTCTTCGGCAAATGCGGGCACGTGGATGATCGCGCCGTGACACGCAGAGCCTTCCGACGGCTTGCGCGCGACACAGAAGCGGAAACCTGCCGGCGTCTGAAGGTGGAAGGCTTCAATGGATACTGGCACCGGCGACTCAGGAAACCTTTGTGCGGACCGCGTCAACCAGTGAGCCGACCGTGGCGAAGGTCTGACCGTCGATCTCGTCGTCATCAAAGATCACGTCGAAACGCTCTTCGATCGCGCCAATCAATCCAACCACGGCCATGGAGTCGAGCTCGGGCAAGGCACCGAGCAGCGGTGTTTCCGCTGTCATGCCAGCCGCCCTTCCCTGCAGACTCAGAATATCGTCAAGAATGGCCAAAACCTCAGCATGTATCTTCAACACTATCTCCCTGAACCGGCGACCTTTCCCGCCAGCGCTAATCTGTGAATTATATGCAAGTACGCCAACCGCTCTCGTGACAAAATACGGCGAACGCACTTACGGATCCAGCATGTCCAGCACAACCGATCGACCTTACGCAGTTGTCGTGGGCCTGTGCGCCCATGGACTTGGTATCGCACGCACGCTCACGCGGGCAGGCATCCGGGTCCTGGCACTTGAAGCCAATCCAGCGCTGCCCGGGGTACGAACCCGCTGTGCCGAGGTGCGCATTGTGCCCGACATAAACGGAGAAGGCCTCATTGAAGCCCTCCTGCTTCAGGCCGCTCCGTGTGGAGAATCGCAAAAACCGGTTCTTTTTTTGACCAACGACCGCATGGTAGAGATAGTCGGACAGCACTTCGAGGCGATTTCATCGCGTTTCCGTTTGAGTTGGGCTCACGCAGCCAAAAGCCTTGTACCGCTGCTGGGTAAAGACAGAATCGAGTCCCGCTGCCTTGAGACCGGGATGCACTATCCGAAAACTGTCCTGCTGACTGCTTTCGACGACGCAGCACGGCAGTTATGCGCTTTGCAATTCCCCGTAATCGCCAAGCCGACGCGCCCAGTCTCCGCCTTCAAGACTCAGGTTGCAGCGTCCATGGACGATTTTGAGGCCGCGCGTGCACGCATGGAACAAAGCATGCCGCTTGTCGTGCAGGAGTTCATCCCCGGGAACGATACCCATATCCGGTTTGGCGCACTGTACCTCGACGCTGGGCGAGTGCTGGCACGGTTTGAAGGGCGCAAACTGCGCTCCCGTCCGATGGGTCACACAACGATTGCAATACCTGAATCAAATGACGAGATACATGCCCTGGCACTGCAGTTCTTTGAAGGGCTGAATCTGTCTGGCCCGGTATCGCTCGAACTCAAGCAAGCCCCCGACGGACGGCAATGGGTGATCGAGCCAACCGTAGGGCGCACCGATTTCTGGGCAGAACTGTGCGTGGCCAATGGCGTCAATCTGCCGTTGATAGAGTATTGCTCGACGACGGGTTCCGCCATCCCCCCCATCTCCCCGTGCTCACGCAACCTGTGGGTAAACGGAGAACGCGACCCCGGCGCCATCCCGTGGCTGGTGTGGAATGCCCCTGGTCATCTGCTTTGCCACCACTTGAACGGCGTATATTTCGACCTCGCTGACCCCGGCCCATTCTGGGTCGCGCTGACCCGTTTTCTCTCCGCCATCCCCCTTCGTGCGGTGCGCAAGGCAACCCGCCTCGTAACAGGCAATGCCTGAATCCGGAATCCCTATCACCGAGAACAGTGCCGCACAAGCAACATGCACCTTCGGTTAGACTCAGCCGACCCATTTCGGATGCCTGCACGGATTCCAAACGCAGAATGAATGCCACTCACCTACTGCACCACCTGATTTTTGCCTCGGCCGAGCGCAGACCGGAAGCAGCCGCGCTCAGCCATGCAGACGAAACGCTCAGCTACTCAGCGCTGGCGGGGACCGTCTCTTCCGTTGCAGCCGGCCTGATACAGCTCGGACTGGATCGCGCCGAACGCGTCGGGGTCTATCTGGAAAAGAGAACCGAAACCGTCGCAGCGTTCTTCGGGACAAGCGCGGCAGGCGGGGTATTTGTTCCCGTCAATCCGATCCTCAAGGCCGAGCAGGTTGGTTACATCCTTCAGGACTGTAACGTACGCGTACTGATCACCAGCGCCGAGCGCTTTGCCGGACTAAGGGAAACGATCGGCACCTGTCATGACCTCCGTCATGTCGTACTCACTGGCGCCCCAGACGAACTTCCCGCCCTGTCGGGCGCAACGGTACACCGCTGGAGCGATCTGCTTGCATCGCCGGCCACGCAAGGCCATCGCGTCATCGACACAGACATGGCAGCCATCCTGTACACGTCAGGCAGCACAGGCCGCCCGAAAGGCGTGGTGCTGTCTCATCGCAACATGGTGGCCGGCGCCAAGAGCGTGGCACAGTATCTGGAGAACGGCCCTGACGACACGCTCCTGGCCGCCCTCCCACTCTCATTCGACGCGGGCTTCTCGCAACTCACCACAGCCTTCCATGCCGGCGCACGGGTTGTGCTTCTCAACTACCTGATGCCGCGCGACGTCATCCGAGCACTGGAGAAGGAGAGTGTTACCGGCCTCACTGCGGTGCCCCCGCTCTGGATTCAGTTGTCTCAGTTACGGTGGCCCGAATCGATCACCAAGCACCTGCGCTATATCGCGAACACCGGAGGGCGCATGCCGCTGGATACGCTCAACAAGCTGCGCACCTCATTGCCCGATACCAGACCATACCTGATGTATGGCCTGACCGAAGCCTTTCGCGCAACCTACCTCCCGCCTGAAGAGATCGAACGCAGGCCGGACTCCATCGGCAAGGCCATTCCAAATGCCGAGATTCTCGTCCTGCGCGAGGATGGGACGGAATGTGCCGCCAATGAGCCAGGCGAACTGGTACAACGCGGTGCCCTCGTTGGAATGGGATACTGGAACGATCCTGAGAAAACGGCCGAGCGGTACAAACCGTTGCCCGCGGGTGCCGGCGGACGAGAGGCAGGCCTGGTCGTTCCCGAACTGGCCGTGTTTTCCGGCGACAATGTACGGCGGGATGAGGAGGGCTTTCTCTACTTCATAGGACGTCGAGACGAAATGATGAAGACCTCCGGCTACCGCGTAAGCCCGACCGAGGTCGAAGAGATTCTTTATGCGACGCAGATGGTCGGTGAATGTGCAGCTTTTGGCGTGGCACATGAGACCCTCGGCCAGGCAATCGTCGTCGTCGTCACGCCGCCACCGGGCGGAGACATAGATGTTGCCGCCCTACAAACGGAATGCAGAAAACGCATGCCCGCCTACATGGTCCCCAGCAGAATCGAAGTTCATGCGGGTCCTCTGCCACGCAACCCAAACGGCAAGATCGATCGCAAATCGCTAAGCACCGCTACCCAGTGACCGAAAGCACAATGACCACCCCAGTCCGTCCTACGCCTTGCCACGCGCCCATGGACCAGTTCGCAGCCATCAACGGCGAACTGGTCATCGGCGGCGTTCCGATCACGAGGCTCGCTGCACGTATAGGTCAAACCCCTTTCTACGCAGTCGATCGGCAGTTGCTCACGCAGCGGGTTGCCGAACTGCGTGAGGTATTGCCCTCGCAGGTGAAGCTGCACTATGCGATGAAGGCAAACCCGATGCCCGCACTCGTTTCCCACATGGCCGGTCTGGTCGACGGAATTGACGTCGCATCTGCCGGCGAACTCAAGGTCGCACTCGACGCTGGAGCAGTTGCGCACGAAGTGAGCTTTGCCGGGCCGGGAAAAAAGGACACGGAGTTGGCGCAAGCGGTAGCGACTGGCATTCTCGTAAACGTCGAATCGTTCCGTGAAATCGCCCCTCTTGCATCCGCATCGAAGGCACTTGGACTTCCTGCGCGCGTTGCGGTCCGCGTGAACCCCGACTTCGAACTCAAGTCCTCGGGCATGAAGATGGGCGGGGGGCCAAAGCAGTTCGGCGTCGATGCCGAGCAGGTGCCGGAACTGCTCGCAGAGATTGGTCGTGCCGGCCTCGCATTCGAGGGCTTCCATCTTTTTGCAGGCTCTCAGAACCTGAAGGCCGAGGCGATCATCGAGGCTCAGCAGAAGAGCTTCGCGCTCGCCCTCCGGCTTGCCGAGCACGCGCCCTCTCCGGTCAAATTCTTGAACCTCGGGGGCGGTTTTGGCATCCCCTACTTTCCAGGAGAGCAGCGTCTGAACCTGGAGCCGATTGGCGCCAATCTCGGGGCCATTGTCGCCGAAGCAGCAGACAAACTCCCACAGGCGGAGATCGTCATCGAGCTCGGCCGCTACCTCGTAGGCGAGGCGGGTGTCTATGTCTGCAGCGTCATCGACAAGAAGGTGTCTCGCGGCCAGACCTTCCTTGTCACCGACGGTGGCTTGCACCATCACCTCTCGGCCAGCGGAAACTTCGGCCAGGTCATCCGCAAGAACTATCCGGTGGCGATTGGAAACCGCATGAACGACGCGCCGGCAGCGCCTTGTTCGGTCGTCGGACCATTGTGTACACCGCTCGATCTCCTGGCCGACCGCATGGCCTTGCCCGATGCCGAGCCTGGCGACCTGGTTGTCGTCTATCAGTCCGGCGCCTATGGCGCAAGCGCGAGCCCTGCAGCATTCCTCGGACACCCCTCTGTCGTCGAGACGCTCGTCTAAGCCCCTCCCTTTCAACCCCTTCGGCCCCCCTAATGAGTGTCCGCAAAGCGCTAGGACTCAGCGCAATCTCGCAACTCGTCAACTTCGTGCTCGGCTTCGCCAGCGTGGTAATCGTGTCACGCCTGCTGACGCCAGCCGAGATCGGCGTGTTTTCCGTCGCAGTCTCTGTGCTTGGCTTCGCCCACGTGTTCAGGGAGTTCGGCGTCGGGCAGTATCTGGTCCAGGCAAAGGTTGTGGGACGCGAACAATTGCGTGCCGCATTTTCCCTGACGCTGTTCTTTTCCTGGTCGATCGCCGCAGTCCTGTACCTCGGACGCATCCCGCTCGCGGCCTTCTACAACCATGAGGGCATTGCTGAGGTGCTGGCGCTGCTGTCACTCAACTTCGTGCTTCTCCCCTTCGGGACGCCTTTGCTCTCACTACTGCAAAGGGAGCTGAAGTTCGGAACGCTCGCCGTTGTCAGTATCTGCAATTCGGTAGCGAGCACAACAACAACCATCGTGGCTGCACTTGCCGGTGAAAGCTACCTGAGCATGGCATGGGGCGCGATCGCAGGTCACATCACCAATATCGTCCTGCTGAACTTCATTCGCCGCGGCGAGATCTTCATGTTCCCGACCTTCAAGGGTTTACGCGAGATCGTCAAGTTCGGTTCAGTGTCCAGCCTGGTCTCATTTCTGTCCGAGATCGGCGCAAGCGCTCCCGACCTGATCCTCGGACGGACTCTGGGCTTTTCGGCAGTCGCCTATTACAGCCGAGCCGCGGGTTTGCGCAAAATGGTCCTCGGGCAACTCGCAACCCTTGTAAACAAGGTCTATTTCCCCTCCTTCGCAAAGAACGTCCGCTCAGGTCAGAATCCGGCTGAGCTGTACAGCCGGGCGATGAACTACCTGCTCGCTGTTACCGTGCCGACGATGGGGCTACTTGCCTTGCTCGCCGAACCGCTCATCATCTTTCTGTTCGGGCCCCAGTGGGAACGCGCAGCCCCTCTCGCAACCCTGCTGTGCGTCTTCTCGATCATCAGCGCGCCCTATTCAATGGCCAACCTCTCGCTGGTTGCATCCGGAAACATCAACCGTGTTCTCTATGTTCAGATCGCGATTCAAGGGCTGCGCGTAGCGATTCTCGCAACGTCCATATGGTTTTCGTTGGAAATAGTGGTGCCTCTTCTGGGCCTGGTGGCCATTGCCGAGGCGGTGTTCTATCAGAACGCATTGCACAAGGCATTCCAACTGACATTCATGACCCTTATGTCAAAAACGCGAACCTGCTTTGTACTCTTGCCGTTCGCCCTGATAGGCCCGGCCGTCGCAATGTATTTCCTCTACCGCCCGGACGCCGATGCACTTCACCTGCTTATCACTCTGGCAGCCTCGGGCACACTTGCCCTGGGTGGATGGCTTCTCGGTGTGTGGACGATGCGCCACCCCCTTCAAACCGAAGTTCTGACAGTGTTAAAGCGACTCCGCCTGGGTAAATCACACGGCTAGATGCTGCCCCTGGCAGATGTCCGGGGACCTCTTCCTCATGCCTCGCCGCGACATCGGTGCGATCCCGCCGTGCAAAGGGCCTCCTGTAGCCGCAGATTTCCGAAACTTCATAAGCCTGCAAACACACTGCATCATGATAGATTCGGGGTTCCCCCGCAGGCCACGCAGCCATTCATCGATATTCGGTCACCATGAGCTGCGGGCCGCAAGGAAAATTGCAGACGGCAAGAACCACCACTCTGCAGCACCGGGAATACAGATGCCGACGATACCCTCACCCTCGACTCACTACGTCAGGACTGCGCTCGACACCATTACGGGCTACACGCGTTACGTGAAGTGTATTCTTCGTGATCTTGGAATGCGGAACGCAGCCAGACCAGCACACACACGCCACCTTCTTCTTCTCGCATGGTTCTTTCCACCAACCATATCAGGGGGCGTTTATCGACCGCTGTCCTTCGCCCGGAGAGCCGCTGAACTTGGCTGGCAGGTCACGGTGATCGCAGGCCCCGCGCCTCAGCAGGCTTCGTCGGCTGGCGAGCACCTACTCCGCGGACTTCCTTCGTCGGTTCGCGTGTTACGCATTTCAGAAAGCGAGCTGAAGCCAAGTTACCGGCTCTTTCCACAAATTGATGGCGGCTTTGGAAATGTCATCGAAACGCTTGAACAAACCGACACATCAGATATTAAGCCGCCGTCGGTTATTCTCGCCTCGGGCCCTCCGTTCCATAATTTCGTCGCCGGCTGGCATCTGTCACGTCGCTTTAACGCCCCGCTCGTCCTCGACTACCGGGACGAATGGACGCAATGCCCTTTTGAGTTCGTCCGCCTGGGAACCGCCGACTCAAGCTGGGAGCTTAAATGCCTTGAGCACGCTGCAAGCATTGTGTTCACCACACGATCTTTCATGCGGCAAGCGCAGATCGCGTTTCCGAGCACTGACCAGAAGAAGTTCATCCATATTCCAAACGGCTTTGAGCCCGGCGATCTCCCGCCCGAAGCGGAGGTCTCGCCGCCTGCCACCCCGTCAAACATTCTTCACCTCGCATTTCTTGGTGCGCTGGGTCCGCACACGCCGGCTGATGGCTTCCTGAATACGGTGAAAGAGCTGCTTGAGTCCGAGCCGGACTGGCGCACACTGCTACGCATTCAATTTGTCGGGCAACGGCACCGCAGTGTCGAACCCGCATTAAGCGACAGCAGCCTTGGGGATATCATCAGTCTCCGGGACCAGGTTTCCAAACCCTCTGCCATTAGAATCATGCATGAGTCCGGCGCGCTCATTGCATTTAACCCACCTGCCCTTGAGCGTTACATTCCGGGGAAGCTGTTCGACTATATTGCTTCAGGCCGACCCATCCTCGTCTACGGAGAAGGGGGGGAGGTCGCCTCCATTGTAAAAGAACTTGATGCCGGCATAGTCGTCCCCGAGAATGACGTTGCGCGCCTCCACGACGCGCTGATGCAATTGGTTGCGAAAGGTGCCGCAGATACCGATGGCAAACGAGAGCAGTGGCTTCGCCATCATGAGAGGGCGGCCCTCGCGGATCAGCTTCTACAGCACATCGAGACGTTGCTCCCGGACGAATCCACTCAAAAGTAATCTGGACTCACATAGGGATTGCCGAGCATGAGCGAATGGATACTTGGCGCTTTACTTGTCGGGCTCGCAATTCAGGCACTCACGCTATACAAAGTAAGAAAAATTCATTTGGCGTCTTACCGGCTTGAACGCGCCCTTCGTCAAACCGAAAGTGAAGCACGCACGCTGTATCAGCAACTCCAGGCCTACGATGGGCTAATGCGCCTGATCCACCCTATCGCCCCCTTACCTACGTTGCGGCACTGGGCTGCTTCCCCGGACTTCCTGTTGGAGCTAGCACGTCACGTGCGTCATGAACGCCCGGGAGCGATTCTGGAGTGTAGTTCCGGTTCATCGACACTCGTGCTTGCTCGAAGTTGCGAATTGAACGGCGCAGGGCATGTGTTCAGCCTCGAACACGATGAACACTACGCCATCAAGACGCGGCAGATGATTGCAGAACATAACTTGACCGCATGGGCTACCATCATCCACGCTCCACTCGTCTTTGTATCTGGACATGATCAGCCTTGGTATGACCCGAAATGCATTCCAAGCGACCGGCAACCGTTTGACATGGTTGTAATCGACGGTCCGCCTGCTGACACCTCGCCCCTTGCGAGACACCCTGCACTTTCCATGCTGGACAGCCACATATCCGTCGGCGCGAGCGTTTTTCTTGACGACGCCGATCGAAAGGGTGAGCAAGAGATCCTTCGCCGCTGGGAGTCCGAGTTCCCGGAGTACGAGCAGACCCCGCTCTATCTCGAAAAAGGTGGCTCGCGCATGGAGAAGAAAGCAGCGACTCAACCAAGGTAATCCAGGCCAGCACGCAAACGCATGGGTCATACGCCCACCACTATCCATTCACGCACACAACATGTCCCTTCGCAGGTTGGACACAATGAACGATCGCGACAAGACCGAGATCAAGACAGTCGTCTATTTTTCCCCTACATTGCCACTGCCCAACGGCGCTGGCATTCAGAAGAGGGCGTGGTCACATCTCGAAGCGCTATCGGCAACCGCAGAAGTCGATCTCGTTCTGATGCTGACCAGCGGACAGATCTCCAGAGGGGACGACACGAGTGCAGCCGCCACACTATGCCGGAGCGTACGCGTCTTGCGCCTCGAGTCCACGTTTCGAACACGCAACATCAGGGTGCCGGGGCTGACCGCAGCCCTGCGCTTCTCATCCCTGGGTGCACCTTCATCGAAAATCGCGCCTTCCTGCGTACTCGATGACTTCCGCAACGATATTCGCAACCATCAGTACGACCTGGCGTTCTTCTTCCGCCTTCGCACATTCGAACTGATCAGCGCGGCGGTGGGTGGCGCACGCAAGGTGGCGCACAAGTTGTTCCTCGATCTCGACGACATCGAATCAGTCGCATTGAAACGCGAGTTTGACACTCGCTCGCATCAGTTCGGATTTGAGGAAAAGGTACTCGCCAGAATTCAGCAATTCGAAATTTCGCTTGCGGAAAAAAAGGCATTGAAACAGGTGGACGGCATTGGCATCTGCTCCGACAAAGATGCCGAGACCCTTCGGAAGCAGGGCACTTCCGCCACGCTGGTGGTTGTTCCGAACTCCCTGCCCAATTTAAGGCAACTGCCACCCCGCGCCGCATCCGGCAGCACCCACATTCTGTTTCTCGGAACAATGACCTACCAACCGAACGACGATGGGGCGATCTATTTCTGCAACGAGATCCTTCCCCACATCAAGGCTCAGGCTCAGCAGCCGATCACGACAGAGATTGTCGGGCGCGGACCATCTCCGAAGGTTAAAGCACTTGCCGCAGATGACACGATTACCGTCACCGGGGAGGTCGACAGGGTCGAACCCTGCTACGAACGAGCCGATATTGTCGTGGTGCCCATTCGTTTTGGCGGCGGCACGCGGATCAAGATTCTGGAAGCGCTGGCGCTTGGCAGGCCGGTCGTTTCAACGTCAATTGGTGCAGAGGGCCTTGATTTGGTCGATGGCCGTGACATTCTTATCGCGGACGACGAAGAATCCTTCGCTGCAGCCTGTTTGCGGCTGATTGCGGACCCTGACCTGAGGCGAAACATGATTGCCTCGGGGCGCGAGCAATTCAGCGGAAGCTATGAAGCAGGCCGTGTCCAGAAAAACATGAACGCGGCCCTTCAGAAGTTAGGTCAGCCACATTCGCCACACTGCTCTGGCTGAAGTCCGCCCGGATGAGGAGCAGTCTCATGCGCCATAGCCGCAGTACGGGCGGGCCCCACGAATTCGCGCTCGAATGCCTTTACCCGAGCCCACTTCCGCGACCGCACCGAACTCACCCTGCCGCACCTCAACAACACGTTACGAATGGTGTCGACTGCCCCGAATATATCGGCTACGAAGTACTGACCCAGTGCATCTGACTGTTCGGACCTGTCATACCCCGGCGCCAAAATGGCAGACACAGCCTCGTCGAGGCCTTCGGTGTCTGAAAACACCTCCGAGGCGTCACGGTACAAGCGATCCGTCACCTCGGATTGACAGACAAACTGACTGCTGCGGTAGAGCGCCGCAGGCCGACGCAGTCTGGCGAACTCGACACGGATCGAACTGTGATCGCACACCATAAGATCGGCGGCCGCCATGAGTTCAAACGGAACGCCGGTCTCGACGACACGCAGATTTGGAAACGTCGACTCAATTGCCTTGAGATCACGAAGCAGCCCCTTTCCGTCGAATCCATCCGAATCGCCCAAGGTCCAAAGTTTGGGGTGCGCAGTCACGATCACGTTGATTGGATCCGAACGCCCACACAATGCCTTGACCCCCTCTGCACCCAGATCCCGCAAGAAAGACATGCGCGTCCAATGAGAGGAAACAAGAAGCGTCTTGTGCTGCGGAGACAGGCCAAGCTGGCTGACGTAATCATTCTTTCTGCAGCTTTTCTCGACCAGTTCCGCAAGCTTCGGGGCGCCGCAGACAAAAAAAGCCTTGGACGGACAATCGAGCAGATCCCGTCGGACCTTTGACAACCAGTCCAGATCACCGAATCCGGCCAACAGCGCAATTCCGATCGAGTGATCCGCAAACATCTTGAAATTCCAGACCTCGTCCGACTTATGCAAATTCGCGATGCAACTGCCGTGACTTAGTATGACGCCTACAAAATCCCAGAAAAACCAGTCTCGAATAATGTCCGTTGTAAAAACATAATGCCAAGGCATCTTCGTGGCACGCTCATCCGGCAGTCGATACCGTTCAAAAATGGCGCCGAGTTCATGATCGGAGAACACAATCTCAACGCCGCGTTCGGCGCATACACCAACCCGAAACCTGCGGTCCACAGCTAACAGTTCAAGCAGCGCTTTCTGATTGGCAAACCCTATTTCGTTACTTACGTAAAAAAGAACCCTGATCGGCCCGACATTCTCCAGAAACGCCCTAACCCCCCATCTGACCATTGCCTTTACAGTGCGGACCGGCATCATTGCCCCCTCTCAAATGGGCCGATATATTCCTTCGCAATCACGACGTTATCAATATACAGGGCAAGGTCGGTGTCGGTAGGTGTGGTTCCGCCGTGGTACACATTCATCCAGAGCGTCTCAATCTTCAGGTCCGGAACGTCCCGGAAGCGTAGATCCATTCTTTCAAACGCGAGTTTTCCATCCACCCACGCACGGAGCACGCCATCGTTCTTTCCAGGCGTGTTCAAGCGCACGTACTGCTCAATGCTGTACCAACGATTCTTCGCTAGCATGCCTGTCGGCCCTTCGTTCCACCCCCACGTACTTCCGTATTTATTTGGCATTCCCGCATGATAGACGTATGACCCGATTGCCCGGCGATCTCGCAGAGGAGAGTTGCTATCGTGCCAGCGGAAGAAAGTGCCTCGCGCAGACCAGCCATTCACCCCATTTGCGGTTCTGCCTCCCCAGCCGCCGCGATTGTATGTGCCCGCAAAGCCTGGCAGCTTGCCCCCAGAGCGGGTCGGATTCCAGCTCTCGCCAAATCGAAGACAGTACCGAAAGTACATTTCCTCAGGCTCGCCCTCGGGCCTGCTATCGAAGCGGTATGTCGCATTCAGGCCAAGAACCTTCCCCTTGAAAACGGACACTTTCAGTGCCCGTCCATCCAGACGCTCAAACTTGTTCGCGGCATCGTGGTCGATGATCTCGGTCGTACTCTTGTCGCTGACAGTTGCCCAGCGGGAGGCCCAATCCGATGACTCGAATGAGTCGGAGAAGAGCACCGCATGATCAGCGTTGATTCCCCTATCCTCAGGATACTTGGCCGAAAGCCCGCTGATGGATTCGGCTCGCCCCGTCTGCTGCAATATTGGGCGGAACACACCGATCGACGTAGTCCTGAAATACTGCTTGTCCGTTGTGAGCAGTAACTCCGCTTTGACAACGCGCCTTTTCTCATCGCGGTCAAAGGGAAACGCCATCACTGCATTGACGTCGCTTGCGACCTGAAAGGTTTTGCTGCCACCGATACTTTTGGACGTCGAACATGGGAGGTGTGCGTCGGCGCTCGCCGCCATGCGGGATCGACTGCCGTCGCCCCACTCGACAACCAACGATGGGCGGGCGGAAGGGTCAGCACTTTCGCGGCTGTTGAAATTAACCTTTCCTGCAGGCTTTCCAGGCGCCGCCATGATAAAGATTGCGCCTGCAGGGGCGGCCCCGCTTTGCCACTCCCGCACCAATCCAGTCAGATCCCAGGTAAGCACCTGCCGAACGCGAGTAACTGGCACATCCTCCATCGCATACGCACTGGCGCCATAGGGGGTCCCTGTCGAGTCAGCCCAGTCGCCACCCGGCTGTTGCCACGCCATGTTTGCAGCGGTTGCAAAATGCCGGCATGTGACGCCATCCCGTCCGTCAGAGAGTGGAATTGCCGCTTCCGCATGCGATGCGGACAGAAGGGCAAGGAGTATGAGGACAAGCGAATACATCTTGCTCGACACTAGCGAGCAATCTTCCGGAAGGTACCCTTTCACCACCATGTTCCTGAACACGCTTGTCATTAAAAAACCATCAAAAGAAGGGCGCCGCTGCAGGTCAACACTATCTCGCTTGGCGATTCTAGCGCCCTGTCGCTCCCTGTCATTGTTCTGTCATGGTAGCAGCGGAGATCGCCGCATCGGACGCCTTTCTGACTCTCCTTGCCAAATGTGTCACCGGTTGGTGACAACTTTGATGCGGTATCATGCGGACTGCCTCATCCATCAAGTCATCAGCATCAATCAGACGAGGAATCAGGTTTGCTTGCCAGAGTAACAGGCGCGGTTTCGCGCAGTGGATCCATGCCTGACGCAGGCATTTCAAGCGTGCGCGACGATGCGCTCTCCTTCAATGGCGGATTTTGCACTCACGATGCCAATGTCTTGATCCGCCGTGAGAACAACACGATTTGCCTCGCTTGGGGCAATCCCCGATTCGGGTTGAACGCATGGGACCAGCGTGCTGGACGTGATGGCAGCGCTGCGGCTTGGCTCGACGCGTTCCGGGAACATGGCACATCCGCTGCAAGCACCGTAACGGGGCGATTCGCGGTGGTGATCCTCAACGGTGACGACAAGACCGTGTGGCTCGCTGTTGATCGTTTCAACACGTATCCATTGTGTCACTCAAGCACCAGCGACCACTTTGCCTTTGCAAGCCGAGCTGACGAGGTGCCCTGTTCAAACAAGGCGGTGAGCCCACAGGCGATTTTCGACTACCTCTACTGTCACATGATCCCGGCTCCGCAGACGATGTTTGCCAACATTTTCCGTCTGGAGCCCGGGCACCAGTTGCTGTGGGAGAGCGGTCAGGTCCGCATTGAGCGCTACTGGATCCCTTCCTTTGCGCCGGACAGCACTCTTGATCTTGAGACAAGCAAGCGCCGCTTTCTGGAAATCGTTGAGACATCCGTAGCAAGGGAAGCGGCAGACGGGCACGTCGGCGCCTTTCTTTCTGGCGGAACTGACAGCTCCACGGTTTCAGGAATGCTGTGCAAGGCATTGGGTAGACCTGCACCAACCTATTCGATCGGGTTCGATGCAGCCGGCTACGATGAAATGGAGTATGCACGCATCGCAGCAAAGCACTTTGGCACGCACCACCATGAATACTACGTCACCCCTGGAGACCTTCTGAAAGGCATCCCTGAGGTTGCGGTTCACTACGATCAGCCGTTCGGAAACTCGTCTGCGGTACCCGCCTGGTTGTGTGCGACCAACGCCCGGAACGACGGGCTCACCCGCATCCTTGCTGGCGATGGAGGCGACGAGTTGTTCGGCGGCAATTCACGCTACGCCAAGCAGCGCATCTTCGGCGTTTACGATTCAGTCCCGGGGTTGCTGCGTTCGTCAATGCTCGAACCGCTGCTTGCATTGCCCGGCATCGATCGCGTCCCGGTCGTCAGGAAGGCAGCAAGCTATGTCAGCCAGGCACGTGTACCCATGCCCGACCGAATGGGCATGTACAACCTGCTGCTGCGACTCGGTCTGGAGCAGGTTCTGACTGCCGACTTTCTGGCCCTCGTCAGCCCGGACGGTCCGCTGGAGCGTCAGCGCAGCGTATGGTCGCAGACTGACGGACAATCCCTGGTCAACAGAATGCTTGCGTTCGACTGGCGTTTCACGCTGGCCGACAACGATCTTCCGAAAGTGATCGGCACGACCGATCTGGCCGGCATCGACGTCGGCTTCCCGCTGCTCTCGGACGAGTTGCTTGAGTTTTCGCTCACCTTGCCCTCGAACTGGAAACTGAAAGGACTGACGCTACGCTGGTTCTTCAAGGAAGCACTCAAAGGCTTTCTCCCCGACGAGATTATTGCAAAGAAAAAGCACGGCTTCGGCTTGCCTTTTGGTGTTTGGACCTCGCAGCACGCCGAGCTTAAATCCATGGCAAGGGATTCGCTTGAATCGCTGAAACGGCGCGGCATCATTCAGGCGAACTTCATTGATGACCTCCTGAACAAGCATCTTCCCGCGCATCCAGGGTATTACGGCGAAATGGTATGGGTCATGCAAATACTTGAACTATGGCTACGGAAACATTCGCCGGAATTCAGCCTGTGAAATCCCCATATCGCCGTCTGATCTCCCTGATAGAAACCAATCACGGCACCCACCGTGGCTTCGTTCGCTATTTGCTGGGGCAGATTGAGGGGATATTTGGGGACCGCCAGCGCTTCCGCACTTTGAATCCGGCAAGGATAGAACGCCTGGTGTTCGTCTGCCTCGGCAATATCAATCGCAGCGCGTTTGCCCACGCAGTCGCGAATCGGCATCCGGTCGAGTGCATTTCGATTGGCCTGTCGACGACAACGGGCGCACCAGCGACCGTCAATGCACGGGCCGTGTCTCGCGAGTTCGACATATCGCTCGACTCGCATACCGCGACCAATATTTCAGACTATGAGCGACGTGACGGCGACTTGTTACTTGTAATGGAGCTTCGCCACGCACACAGACTTGTAGATCGCGGAGTGCCTGCAGATCAGATCGCCCTTCTCGGGCACTGGGCGCGACCGATTCGTTATCACATCCACGACCCCGACACGTTGTCTGTCGACTATTTCCGCAGCTGCTTTGCCACAATCCTGCCCGCGGTGACCCTTCTGCTGGCGGAGCTGAAGCAAGGCAACAGTCCGAGTATCCGGCAATGAACGTCTATCTGACATTCGATATCGAAGTCTGGTGCAATGGGTGGGACGCTCTGGATGATCGTTTTCCGTCTGCTTTTGAACGCTATGTCTACGGTCGATCAACCGCCGGTGAATACGCGTTGCCGAAGACGCTCGAGATCATGAACAGGCACGGTCTGCTGGGCGTGTTCTTCGTCGAACCGCTGTTTGCTGCGCGATTCGGAGTTGAGCACCTCGCGAAGATCACGCACATGATCCAGGACGCGGGGCAAGAGGTTCAGCTGCACTTGCATCCTGAATGGACCGACGAGATCTGCCCCCCGGTGTTTCCGGACAAGCCTTACAAACGGCAGCACCTTATTCACTATTCGCGCGAAGAACAGACGGATTTGCTGCATCGGGGCCTGACCTTACTGAGCGAAGCCGGGGTTTCCAATGTAACGGCGTTCCGCTCGGGCAGTTTCGCTGCCAATGCCGACACAATGGCAGCGGCAAGCGCCTGCGGCTTGAGTACCGATGCCAGTCTGAACATGTGCTATGACGTTTCAGGGGCGGACTTGCGCGAGGAAGGGAACTTCTATTTCCCCCGCATGCGCGGCGCCCTGCAGTTGCTGCCGATGACAATTTTCCGTGATGGAACGGGACGGTTACGACATGCACAGGTTGGCGCGTGCAGCGTCCGCGAGTTCGAAGAGGCGCTTGAAGACTCCGCCCGGCGTCAGCACCCCTGCTTCACCATCCTGTCGCACAATTTTGAGATGTTGCGCGCAGGCACGTCCTTGCCCGACCGGATTGTAGCTGCGCGCTTCGAAGCCCTTTGTCGCTTTCTCGGCCAGAACCGGCTGATCTATCCAACCTGCGGCTTACGCTCACCGAGTTCTCTGGCGTGCATTCCGCAAGATACGTCCTTGGCACAGGTAAGTAAGCTCGCAACAATGCGCCGTTTTGCCGGACAGGCGGCGCGACGCCTGATCGCATGAATACAGCCCTCGAAGAAACGGCCCTCGGCGTTAGACCCAATCGTCCACCGTGCTTTGTACTCGGCATCGAAACCCAGATTGGCGTCGGCGTAGTTCGGGAACTTGGACGCGCCGGCGTACGCGTGATCGGGCTGGCCAACCGCAAGCATTCGATTGGTCTGTCATCACGATATCTTGAGCGCGGCATTGTCGCTGGCCCCGCGCGGGACGATTCGCTTGTCAGTCGAATACGGGAGTTGGGAGAGGAGTACGGTGGCGCAGTTCTGCTTGCCATTTCGGAAACCGATCTTGCCTGGCTCATTTCGAACAGGGGTGAATTCGGGCAAGTGAAGGTCGTCGCGCCGGAAGCCGAAACCTTCCGCCGCGTTCTCGACAAGGCCCGAACACTGGAACTGGCGAAAAAAGCGGGCATACGGACGCCCATGACACACGCGCCCAGATCCATCGATGAGTGGCGGAGCGCCTGTGCCGCAATTCGCTACCCGGTTGTCGTGAAATGGGCAGATCCAATGCTTGCGATGCCGCAGCTGCGCGCGCACAAGCTTCCGCTTCTGAAGCTTGAGTTCGCGGCAAATGCCTCGGAGTTGCAAGAGATCGGGAACCGCTTCGCGCCGGCAGGAATCTGGCCGCTCATTCAGGAATACTGCCCCGGCCGTGGTCTTGGACAGTTTTTCTTCATGCGCAAGGGCGAAGCGGTACGCCGCTTCCAGCACCTGCGCATCGCCGAATGGCCTCCGGAGGGCGGCTTTTCCAGCGTTTGCGATGCAGTACCATTAACGCAGCATCAGGACCTCCAGGAACGCTCCATCGCGCTGCTCAATGCAATCGGCTGGGAAGGCTGTGCGATGGTCGAGTATCGCCTGGACGATAAGAGCGGCGAGGCGGCCCTGATGGAGGTAAACGGCCGATTCTGGGGTAGCTTCCCACTGGCGGTGCAGGCAGGGGCCGGCTTTGCCACGCTGAGCTACTACCTTCAGGGGCTGGATGAACCGCTACCACCACTTCAACCGTTGCAGAATGGACTGCGCTGCCGCATGGTTGCAACTGAAGTGAAGCGACTCGTCCGCATCTTGCTTCAGCGCAAGCAAATCCGGGATCCGTTCTACGAGGTCCGGCCAGCCCACGAACTATGGCGTTTCGTGAGCGACTTCTTCCGCAGGAATACCTGCTACTACCTTTACGATCGACGGGACCCTGGCCCGCTATTGGCGGACCTACGAAACTACCTTCTACGCCCTTTCAGGCGTTGAACCCGACCGCGATCGCAACTGATCTCCAAAGAACAGCGGAATGCCAAATATGCGCTTCTGTGGATGAAACGCGGGCTCATTCTCCCAGCCTCGTATCTTCACCCATGCGCATGCTGCGACGGTAAGCGCCATCAGGTTATACGGCAAGTCGAAATAGGCGAGACTCAAGAAGGCGCCCCCGACCGCATAGCCAACAAGTGCAACCTGGATCATCGACCCAAGTTGGACGCACCATTCAGTCTCTGCCTGATTTCGGCCATGCTTGCGGAGCCAACCCGCACTCAGCCAGGTCGAAATCCAGAGACTGAGGAAGATGAACAGACCAACAAAGCCGTGCTCTCCCAACATATGAAAATAGATGCTGTGGGCAGATACGATGTGCGTCGGATTAGGCGCATAAATGCTGAACACGAAGGGATTGTAGATACTGAAGCCTCCGCCGAAAAAGTTGGCTTTGGCAATATTGAAAGCCATCATCCATGCATTGAGACGCCCCTGCGCCGAGTTGTCGTCATGGCTCTGGATCGTATCCATCCGGGCCCACCACTCAGGCGGCATGAACGAAAGGGCGGCCGCGCCAACCACGACCATGATAAGAGCAGTCGCGAATTTGTTCTTCCCCCGCCACCACAAGACCATGAGCATCGCAGAAACGGCCAGCAAGGCTCCACGCGAGTGCGAGCCCAGAATCGAGACCCCACAAAGCACCATTGCTACGGTCATTGCGTGCTTGTGCCACGCCTTCACCAGCGTTGTTTGCAAGAAGCGCAACAACGGGACCGTCATGATCAGTGCGACCGCCAGGGCATTGTTCTCTTCGATATATGAACTGGCGGGACCATAAACTCGCGACCCGCCGCCCGTAACGAGGGTAAAGATGCCTCCCTTGATTCCATAAAACGCTACTGAAAAAGCGAGCACCCACGCAAAAATCAACATCTCGCGCTTGGTTCGCACCAGCATCAGCGTTACCAGCACCATGATGTCGATCTTGAAGATCTTTTCGAGTTGTCTCAGGCTTGACGCAGTATCGAATGCAAAGGCGGTTGTCACGCACATCCAGAGAATCAGTATCAGCAACCACGTCACTGGTGTGCCGACAAACGGACTGCGCTTCTCCTTGGTCATAAGCATGCCCACGAGCACACAAACACCAATGAACATCGCCACAGGGGCGTTATACATATAGCCCCAGGTCAGACGATGTGGATTCATGATGCTGATCCAGGTCCACAGCATCGCCCCTACAAAAGGGTGTCGTAGTGCAACCATCCCGCCGGAAACGACGATCAGCATCAATACAAGATCACGCATTGCTCTTTGTCCCCGCAATGGCCGCAGCATTCTTGGGCGCAGCTACACTCCGATAAACCTCGAACCAGCGCTCTCTTACCGCGGGCCATGCGTAATCCATGGATGCGCGAAGACCGTTCTCCCGCAAGGTGCCAACCAGCTCAGGATCGGTCAGCACCCGAACCGCGGCCGCTCCCATGGCATCAGCGTCCCCGACAGGGACAAGCAAGGCAGACAGGCCATCTTCAACCATATCAGGAATACCTCCGGCAGCCGTCGTTACCACTGGCACTCCACTGGCGAAAGACTCAAGGATCGAGATTGGCATGTTGTCGACGGTACTCGGATTCAACATACAGTCGGCAGATGCGTAAAGGTCCGGAATGTCTGCATTATCGATGCGTCCCGAAAAATGCACGCTGCCATCCAGCCCAAGCATCGAGACGAGCCCCTTCAGGCGCTCCAGTTCAGGGCCACTTCCAGCCACTGTCAATCGGGCCTTCGGGAATGCAAGCCGCACGATTGAGAACGCGCGGATAGCGGTAGGGATATCGTAAATCGGTTCAAGGTTACGGGTAACAACCAGATGTGGCGCGTCGCCGAAAGAGCGCGACGACGAATGGCTAAAGCGCGACAGATCCACAATATTGGGCACGATCCTCGCATCGATTCCAAACCTGTCGAACACCCGTTGCAAAAATGCCGAGGGTGTAACGCACGCGTTTGCCTGTCGGAGGGTTCCCCTGACAAACGCCGGTGCACGAGAAAAGAACGCGTCAGCGTTGCCCCCCC